>Ga0067045_1002765_pt1 | contig 47426 bp, 37 predicted proteins | sample TerdegcTABiofilm_FD_59184 | JGI IMG/M metagenome (GOLD analysis project Ga0067045, IMG submission 59184) | Combined Assembly of (Gp0054472, Gp0054536) Wastewater bioreactor microbial communities from Singapore -Terephthalate degrading...
ATGACAGCGTCAACGTGACACTGAAGGCGGACAGTCTGCTGAAGCTGTATGCGGCGGGTTATGACGCGGACAGTAATTATGTGGGGGATGTGGNGGTTANCGTGGGACACGGTGAAGGTGTCAGAGCCGGGACTTAGTAATTTTACAGCGACGACGAGCAGTCTATATATATATCATCCGACAGCGACAGGTAATGGGAAGATCCGGGTTGATTATGTGAATGGCAGTTTCAGGGATACGACGGGATTGATCACGGTGATCGTCGGAAATCCGGCAAGACTTGCCATTGAAATTTCAAGGAACAGTACCGGCTTTGAATTGTTGAATGATACATTAGTCATTGGCGATTCAATAAAAGTTTTTGCTGCAATCTACGATACAAAAAATAATTTTATTAGCAATACGTCTGTTGACTGGTCGTTAAACCAGTCGCTGGGAAATCTGACGCCGTCGTCCTCTTCGGATTCAGTCGTGTTTTATCCGACAACAATCGGTGTGACCTCGATTAATGCTAATTCAACTCTATATAATTTAACCGATAAAACCGGATTAATCACCGTATGGGCCGGTAAACCCGATTCCCTGCGAAGACTTTCGGCGGCAAACGATACGGTACTGCCGAAACAGATTGTAGAATTAAACGTGAAACTCATTGATAGTCTGAAAAATCCGGTTCGCGACAGCGTTGTGCATTTCAGTATTGGATCCGGCGGCGGTACGCTCAATGCGTTTACAGATACAACCGATCAACTCGGTATGGCTTCGGTGAAGTTCACCGCGCCGCAATCTGTCGGAACATCGAAAATTTATGCGACGCTTGCCACATTAACGGATACGGCTAAATTTACGATTACCGTCATTCCTGCTTCTCTGGCTTATTATACGATTATTCCGTCAACCTATTCCGATACGGCCGGTGCGGCGCTTACTGTGACCGTCACGGCTTACGATGTGTTTGACAATCAATTAGCTGATGATACCACGCAGACCCGCATTGATGTTTATGGTACGAAGAGCGGTTTGAACGGCAAAGGTGTCGGTATCACTCCTAAGTTTAATGTACTGACCAATGGACAACATATCGCTGTTATCCGCGATTCCGTTAAAGAAAACATTCAAATCAAAGTGACGGGACGATTTGATACGACCAAGACGGCTATAACCGAAATCATTACCATCCGCGAGGCGTCGCCGTTTGTCGCTGATTTTTATCCGGATAGTCTATCCAATGTACAAAGCGGGCAATTAGGTGTTGCGCTGATCGACTCTTCGGCGTTGATCGTCAAAGATCGTTTCGGCAATGCGGTAAATGACACCATCACGGTTCTTTGGTTGCCAACCTTCACGGCATCGGTGAGCCCGGCAATTCGTACCACAGCGACGGATGGTATCGCGAGGACAAAATGGACGCTTCGCACGGCTACCGCATCGAATGATACGATGTTTGGAATTGTCCCCGTCATAGGAGACACTTTACGGTTCATTGCGAATATCCTCGCAACAGGCAACGACACGCTGATTCGCGTGAGCGCATTAGCCGATACCGATACCGTAAACCTGCGGCTGGACAATGCGTTCCGCGTATACGTTGAAGATGAATTCAGTAACCCGCAGTCCGGCGTGAAGATTACCTTTACATTGTTTAGCGCGCCGGGCGGTACGGACAGTGCGGGGTTTGTCGCGACGAACGGCGATTATGTGACAACCCTCGATACGCTAACTGACATCAATGGTTTCGCCGAAGCGGTATTTCATCTGGGTACCAAAACCGGTCGCTATGTTATCCGTGCATCCAATCCCGCTTTGAAAAATCCGGCCGTGTATGATACCGTAATGGCCGTTCATGATGTACCGCGCAAACTGCAAATCCTCTCAGGCAATAATCAAACAATTCAGGCCGGCTCGCTTACAGATACGCTTAAAGTTCGGATTACGGACGTTTACGCTAATCCGATTGACAATTCATCGCAGTATATTTATTGGGAAACCATTTACAACGGATTACCGCTGGCGAATGCCGGCTTAATTGACATTTTGCCAAGTCCACCGCAAAACTTTGCAACGCTTGATTCTTCGGTTATCGGAACTACCTCCCATAGTATGGCCATCGGGCGTGTCCGGCAGTTATCAGGTTTTGATACGGTGCGTGTGTATTTGCGGAATGCCGATACCGTCTTATTCCGCTCAACCGTCGTTAACCGCTCTGCGGACAGTGTACTGGTTTTCGCCGGGAATCGTATGACCGGCATCAGCAATGGCAGCGCGGTTACTCTTAAAACATTAGTAAAAGATACCTTCGGTAATGTAGTGCCATCCGTATTTGTCCGCTATCAGATTACCTCCGGAAATGCAACATTCGCAGGACCAGATTCATCGCAGACGGATGCCAACGGTATTTCAACTATTTTTATAAAACCCGGAAATGCGGACAGCACAATCATTAACGCCTTTACTGCGGGAGCCGCTATATCGTCTGATTTTCAATTGTATACTTTGGTTTATAAAGATTCTTCTCTGGTACCTGATCGTGTACGACGCGATACCTCAATCAGTTTTTCCGTTGTTGTTTATAACAACGGTCCGAACGCAATCAAATTGGATACGAATGCCACTTCATTCAGCTTCACTGACGGAAATATTGTTTACCGCACCTATCTGCAATTCGGCGACAGCATGATTGCCGGTAATTCGTTGGACACCCTGGATTTCCGTTCAGACACAATCAATGTTAATATCACCGGAAACACTTACACGCCTTTTATCACTATATCCGGATCGGTGCCTTCGTTATCACAAGACATCAACGGAACTTTGTCCACCAATCCCAATGAACTGGAAGTGCTCGGCGTGGAAGTGGTCTCGGTGAAAACGTCGGCTCCAAAGGTCTTCAGCCGCGGGGACACGATTATCGTAAAGATCGAAGTACGCAATACCGGCAATTCGCCGATGACAAATACGGATTACGGATTAAAAACATTACCCGCTGGAATTTTACAGCGTATAGGCACGTTAAATACCACGCCCATTCCTGCGAAAGGTTTTACCGTATTTGAAGATACAGTCCATATACTACCATCGGCGCCGGAAGGCTGGGCCTATGTGAATGCCTATTATTTCGGTCAAATCGGCAGCACCAATTTTGCCGACACCACCGCGACTACGATTGACAGTATATTTATCCAATCGGCCGCCGATCTTTCGTATCTGCCTTTAAGCCTGACGCCGGTGTTTGTATCCGAAGGACAAAGCGTTACTCTGCGTGTATCGGTACGGAATGATTCAGCGGCTTCCGTGACTTTGAATCCTTCGCAGACCTATTTGCGTTTCAATACGGACAGCGTATTCCTGAATGTATCGCAGGTTGTATCCGGAAACGGCGATGTCACGGAACTCGTGTTTAAGCCGTTAAATCTTACGCTCTTGTCAGGCGCGTATGCCGGAACATTGTATTTATCCGGCAGCGAAAACGGAGGAATTTTTGCTGACACGCTTTTATTAGGAACAGACAGTCTGCGCGTTCAAACAGCCGTAACCGCCGTAAGACTGATTCTTGACAGCGTGATTATTGCAACCGATACCAGCGTTCAGAATAACGATTCACTACGGATCCGTTTGAAAATAACCAATACAGCCGAAGCGCCGGCGATTCTGGATTCGTTACGGCTGCGGTATTTCATTTCAGGTAATCCGGCAAACGGTTATTGGGAAGCGAACCGTCTGTTTATACTTCCTGATACCTTAAACGGCGGGTTGTCGCGCTATTATGATTTCGATGTGAATATTGCTCCAACGGCGGATACTGGCAGCGTTGTTTTTGACGCTTATCTGCGGGCGCGCGACCAGAACAGCAAGCTGGTTGTCCAGAAATCGAATGCCAACGAAACTGATTCCGTGTATGTCCGGACCCAATCGAATGTTCAGATTACCGCGGTCAGCACACCGACAGCGGATACCGTCAGCCTCGGACAAACCGGTATCCCGATGAATGTGGCCGTCACAAACTTCGGCGCCTCGCCGTATCGGGTTAATAGTATTCGCATGTTGTTTACTATTGGCCTTTATGATACTTCCCTGACGCAATCACTTCCTGACACGATTTACGGTTATCAGACGAAGACGTACAATTTTACGGCCAGTGTGAGAAATAATTCGGCCGTGGGCCTGGATTCACTCGGCGCCATGGTTTCCGGCGTTGATGTATTGAACGGAAAATCATCTTCCGTTACGGCGAGGGGATTGGATACGCTCCGTATTCTGAGCCCGACGCAAATCTTGCTGACCAGCGTACAAACCCAGCCGGTATTTGTCAGCCGCCGTCAGGATAGTATATTGGTTCGGGTTACACTGAAAAACAACGGCGCATCCGTCGGACAAATTGATACCGTTCGTCTGAAATTCTACGATGTATCTTCCGCGTCCGAGGCGAGCGGATTTACCTATAACATTTATTCAGATGTGAGCGATACGATAGCCGGTTCAGGAAGCAAGACATTTGATTTCAAAGTCAGTGTCGGAGCGGCGGCGGATACGGGGAAAATCGTTATTGACGCGGTAATGAGCGGATTTGATATTGTCTCCGGTCTGGCGTTCTATGATTCCGGCGCCGTAACCACGGATTACTGGATGGTTCAGATTCCTGCAGAACCGCTTGTGGATTCGGTTTACACTACCCCGATATCCGCCACGAAGGGACAGCAAAACATTCCCGTTTATGTGCGCGTAAGAAATATTGGCGAGGCGAATGCCGTGATGGATAGTGTGAAATTGCGTTATTATTACGGCGCCAGCCCGGATTATGCGTCGTTTAATGATACATTGGTTTCCCCGATTGGATCCGTCATTGCCGAAAACGGTCAGACGATTCTATATACTTTCAATGCGGATATTTCTTCCTCAGCGCCTTCGGGATGGGTCAGAATATTTGCCGAGGCCTTTGGCAAAGATCAGAATCATTTGAAACCGGTTCTGGACACAACCAAACAAAAATATGACAGTTTGACCGTACAATCGCCGCCATCGCTGATTTATGTCGCCAATTCGCTGATTCCGGATACGGTTAATAAAGCCACCGTGGTTTCTTTTGCGCTGGATGTCGTGAATACGGGCGAAGCGGCACTTGTTCTGAACGCCTCCACAACACTGATCCTGCGCGATGTTGACTCGTTAAAAGTCAATCTCCGCGATACGATAATTGTGGAATCCGGCGTAAGACGGCAACTGGTGTTTAACAGCGCCACGATTAACCTCCGCGCCGATTCGGTTTATTATCCGGAATTACTCATGCTTGGAACGGAAAACGGAAATAATTATACGGCTTATCTGCCGATTACAAATGACAGCGTGAAAGTGCTCAGTGCGTCGGTAGCCGCGGCCGACAGTCTGAATTTCTACAACTTCAGCGGTGATTACATAAACAAAATTGCGGCTAATGATTCCTTTATCGTTCGTCTGCTCGTCCGGAATAACGGCGGGGCCACCATTAAAAATCTTGCTCCGGAACCGGTGAGTCCGGCATTATCCGGTTCCAGTATCCCGACGTTGTATGCGGGCCCGGTACCGGCTTCCGTAAATCTGGCGTCCGGCGATTCTGTGCGGTTTGAGTGGCGGTACAAGGCCGACAGCAGCGGATCTGCGAATTTTGCTGTCCGCGCCAAAGGCAAAGATGCGACAACCGATTCAGTTATTGCCAGCAACAATCTCAACGCGTTTCTGACGATCACGCCGCCGTTTGCGGATACGATTTACGCTGTTAGTCCGCTCACCCAGTCAATACCGGTCTATACGGCGACCGATCTGACGGTTAGGATTACCGATAAAAATAATATTCCGGCTCAATTGGATTCAATACGGTTTATCGTTCGATCCGGATCTGGCGGTTTCAACGATACATCCCGGGTGACTAAGGATTCGATTGTTTACTCGAATACGGAGGGTAATGCAACGATTCGCCTGTACACTTCGGCGCTGGTGGATGTTAACACCGTTTCGGCTATATTACTATCCACGACAGATGACAGCGTCCAGTTCACTGTTTCTACCGTGCCGCGCGGAATTTCGTATCTGCGTTTACAGTCCGATACCAACTGGATTGCCGGCGAAGAGGATTCGGTGATTGTAGCCGCTTATGATCAGTTCGGTAATTTAGCCACCAATGCAACCGGAAATATTCAGTTAACGCAGGTTCCGGTTTCCGCGATGACGTTCACACCAGGCGGCATTGAACCGTTAATTAACGGTATGGCGCGTTTCGCCGGCAGAGACACTCTGGCGAAAGGACAGACACAAATAAAAGCTACAGCATCTTCGACGGGAACTCAATTACTCAGTCATCTGATTAATATCCGTCATAATGAGGCATACCGTTTTGCAGATACGTTAATAAATATCACCGGTGTGGCTTACGGTAACTCGGTGAAGTTAACGGCGAAAGTGGAGGATCGTTACGGCAATGCGGTGAAAGACACGGTGATACGGTTTAGCGTATTGCATCCGGCGCAGAACGGCGTCTTGCTGACACCGGCGGTGGTATTGACGGATTCGCTGGGCGAAGCATCGGCGACCTACCGGACGGGGGATTCGGTGGGATTGAATGTCGTGGCGGCGACGAAAGCCGTTCCGTTGGTGGGATCGAATGACACCATATATTTCAATATTACGACGGATTCATTGGATGCGAATGCGAGCTACATCGCGGGATCGCTAACGCCGAATAGGATCACGCGGAATCAGACAGTGGCGTTCCGTGCGCGGTTTGAAAACACGGGGACATTCCCGATTTTGCTCCGGGGCGATTCGACGTATATTGAATTTGGGGCGGGGGCGAATTATTTCCGGGCAAATTTGGATACCAACATTAACCGTGCGATAGGCGCGCAGGGGTATTCGGAAATCACCTTCCGGAGCGCGGCGGTCAATCTGCTGACCGGGAAGTATCCATCGACGATGGACAGCGCGGTGATCGTACTATGGGGCACGGTGTTTGATTCCTCGACCAACGATTATGATACGCTGAAATTCCGGTTTGGAAATAATGTTCTGGATACATTGACGGTACAGGAACCGGCGCAGTTAGTGATAAATTCGGTTGCCATTACGCAAACGCGCGCCGTACGCGGGCAGGACAGTATCCGCGTGCAATATACGGTTACCAATAGCGGCGGTACAACGGCAAGGACCATAACATTGAAAGATTCCTTCGCGGTGGGCGGAACGGACGCGACTTCGTTCTGGACACTGACGGGCGGAGATGCATTGGATTCGCTGGCCAGTATGCAGGTAGCGAATCTGACGCGGTATTATCGTGTGAACACTAATGCCCCGCTGGGTATGAATGCCTTGTCCGTGCGCGTCCGCGGGCTTGACAATAATGATCCGTCGCAGATTACAATAGCCAATAGTTATAATCCGGATTCGGTCGAGATCTTCCGTTCGGCGGTGCTGACGGCGATTGCGGACAGTTTCCGTATATATCAGAATGGCGGTGTGATAGCCAATAATACGGTATCGGCGGGGGATACCTTTGAACTGCGCATGAAAGTCCGCAACGACAGCGGTTCGGTGGTTACCAACCTCACTCCGATGCCAAATTATCCTGATACCACCGGCTCCGGTCAGATTACGTTCCTTGGAGCGCCATATATTTCAAAGACCTATCTGAATTCAGGCGACAGCGCTGTTATCGGTTGGCTCATCCGTGCCAATAATAACGATCTGGGGACGGTGAACTTTGCTGTGTCCGCTCAAGCTCAGGATTCTGTCAATAACGGGGTTATAGTGAAATCAGGTACCGTGAACCGCCTGCTTACTATTAAACACGCCATTGTAGATACTATATTGATTGTTGGCGCCGATACCGTTATAACATCCGCAAATGGTTCTGTACCGCTGACCGTTGAACTGAGAGACCGATACAACAATCTGGTTATCGATTCCTCGGTAACATTCATAGCCGAAAAAGACAGCGGCGGTTTTAATCCGACCCGAACACTAAAAAACACCACGCTTCGCTCCGGCTCCGACGGCCGAGTTCGTCTGACTTATTACGCGCCGATCACCGTCCAGACGGTTACGCTTAAAGCCTATCTGCCGTATAATAATGGCGATACCGTTCGTTATATTATTCCGGTAAAACCAGATGTTACCAATTATTATACATTACAAAACTCTTCCGTTTGGATTGCCGGACAAAGGGATTCGATTACAATAAGAGCCTATGATCAGTATGGCAATCTTAATACGCTGGATACAGGTACAGTGCTATTAACCGGTCTGCCTCAGGATTCATCGGGTTTCGCGCCTTCAGCGCTGTCTCTGAATAATGGTTTGGCCGTAACTTTTGGAAGAAATACCAAAGCCCAGACCGGTTTCCGGTATAAAGCCGAGTCCGTAAATCTGACCGTGCAGAAATTAAGCGATCCAATAACGGTCTTACACACGACCGCTTATCGTTTCCAGGAACCGGATTCGATTTATTATAATAATGTTATTGTGGGTAAACAGCGCTTGTTGACGGCGACGGCTTTGGACACTTTCAATAATCCGGTGGATAATCTGCCGTTGCGTTTCTCAGTTCTTGATGGTTTAAATAACGGAAATCTGTATGGTTCCACAACATCTTATGACACAATAACCGGTTTGAACGGTTCCGTTTCTGTCATTTATACGACCGCTACAGACGAGGGCATAAATTACGTCAGCGTTAAAGATGTAGCGGGCAGCCTAAACGACAGCGTGGTTTACAAACTGCAAACGGTAAATCCGATTGCGGAATCAAACTACGAACTTATCAGCATGGATCCGGATACCGTAAGTCGTAATCAGAACACAGTATTCAGGATAGTTGTGGCTAACTATGGACCCTACAGTGTAAAATTAATACCGGATTCCACACGTCTGGATTTTGCCAATCTGGATTCATCGCTGTCTCTGAGTGTTTCACTGGACACGCTGACCAAAGTTCTCGATGACAGCGCTTTTACTCAGATTCAATTCCGGCCGGTCACTGTGCATCTGCCGGTGGCACAATATCCTTTCACGGGCCATACAACCGCTCAGGTAAGAATTGTTGGCAGCATTCTCGATACGGCGTCCGGAAAACTGGATACGGTCGGATTCACAAAATCCTTTGCTGGCAAAGACACGCTGGTGGTACGAAAGCCCGCTCAGATTGCCATTACAGCCGTATCATTTGAACGCGACTCCGCCGTGGCCGGTCAAAACGGATTAATAATAAATTACACAGTAGTTAACAGCGGACAGAATGCCGCGGTGAATGTAAACTGGACCGACAGATTCTTCAGCGGTGGTGCGGATGTGACCAATCAGTGGAATCTGACAAATAGCACGATTCCGGCATCCATAGACAGCGGAATATGGACATTTAACCGTACCTACCGTCTGGCCAACCGGTCGCGGATTGCCTATCACGCCATTCGCAGTTATACGTCAGCCGTTGACGAATATGATAACACCCGCATCACGGCCGATTCGCTGCTGAACCAGGATTCTATCAAAATCATCCGTCCGTATAACGTTCAGGTAACGGAGACAGTTATTGATACGGTTTATGCGGATTCACTGATTAACAGAAACCAAATCGTACGCATGCGAAGCCGGGTAAACAACTTCGGCGATGAGCCTGTGCGAATGGTTATGCATTTCCAAAGCACCGGGCGCGGCCTCATTGAAACCTACGAAGCGGATACGCTCCAGGGCAACAGCGTTACCTATGTGAATACCGGCTATTTCCATGTTCAGGATTTCAAAGGCGTGGAAACATATACGGCGCTCATTGATTCGCTCTTCAGTTTAATGACCGGTGATACCCTGAACATTACCGATTCCATTATCGGCAATACGAAAACACTGACCGTGCAGGACTCCGCAAAACTTAAAGTGGAGATATTTACCCAACTGAATCCTCCGGATACACAAATCGTTGTATCCGATTCCGCGGCTTTCAGTGTATATTTGCGAGTTACCAATGTTGGCGATGCGTCCTTATCAGCCGATTCGATACCGGTTAGACTGCGTCTGCCGATTGATTACCGGTTCTCATTAACAGGTTCGAGAGATACATTAGTATATGTAACTAAAAACGTAATAAAATCAGTTACGGCATACTCTCTTGATTCCACACTGGTATTCAGAAGCATATCGGCCGTGTTTGACACCGTCAGGTCTGATTTCCCGCTTGACCGGAATAACCTGCGCAAAGCAATAACTTACAACGACAGCGCGGTTGCCCGGATTCAAACTAATAAAGTCGGTCGATTGGTTCCTTTAGCGTTTACGGTTGTTGCTCCGCAAGGTGCTGTGGATCAGGAAGTATCAACGCTTCAGGAATTTGTCGTTCGTTCACGCGTAACCAGTCTGAACCGTTTAAGCAATATTGTTGCCCGGCTGAATTTACCGCCCGGCTTTGCGACGTATGACAGTCTGACGCAGCGCATTATTCCGGGTAGTGGAACAATCATTGATTCCGTACAATGGCGAATCATAGCTCCAATAAACCCGGCAGCGAATCAGGTGTTAACCATCGAATATCGCGGTGTGGATTCCACCACCGGGAATATCCGCAAAGACACCACCAGCCGCCTTACGATAAACGTGGTGCGTCGACCGGAACTGTCCCTGGAAGCTTCGATAACCGCGCCGGCCGGTGCCACCGACGACACCATATCTACGGGACAGTTATTCACCGTATCCGCAGTCGTTCGGAATCTAGGTGCCTCACACGTCTCTTCCGGATTTATACGCATCACGAATCCCCCCGGTTTCTCACTGACAGGGTCCCAAATTGATTCGCAGCAGTTTGTCGTTGACGATACGGTTAAATGGCAGGTTCAGGCTCCCAATACGCCAACATTCCGCGCGATATACAATAAATTATTGTCTAAATTTACTGATGGCAGCACAGCCCGTTGGTCTATACCTCTCAGAAACGAACGAAAGGAAAAAGCCCACTTAACAATTGACAATAAAACAGACGGCCTGCATACTTTGTTGGATGCGCTCATAGCTACGGCAGATATGGGTATCCACATTTCAACCCTTCCACGGGATACCAATACCGGCTTGTCGGCTACCGCTATTAAGCAAAGTGATACCATTAAAATTACTGTGGTGGATTCAGCGATTATCAGCGGTCTGAATCTTAATCTTTCCGTCAGCCAGAATGTTTCGACCGGACAAACATTCACGTTGCGGGCGTCTTTTGAACAAAATCCATCCATGACTGGCCGTACAGCGAGTGTTCAATTGCCCGGTTTGTACCGGTTAGTTCCTGGAGATTCATTGCAGAAATCTATTTCAGATAATGATACCATTGTTTTATGGAGCGTCATCGCGCCCGAAAACATAACCGGTACGGATCAACGCTTCGATACCCTCCGTGTCAATATGACCGCCCGCGACCGTAATACAAATAATCCTGTTACCGCTTCGGCTTCCCGTACTTTCCAGTTGCAGTCCAAAGCCGAATTGACTTTATTGGCAAGAATTACCCAGCCGGTAAATGCGCAGGATAATTTTGTAAGCAAGGGACAAACATTCATGGTGGAAGTTATTGTGCGCAAGTCCGGACGTGCGGGCGTTACGGGTTCCGGCAGTGTTGGCCTGAATCCGGCTTCTCTGATAGTTCGCAACCCCGCGGTTATGAATGAGAATTTCCGGTCGGCGTTGACTCTTCCTGTGGATACGACTTACGATCTTTCGGCGAATGACTCAACCGCCTATTGGTATATCACCGCGCCGGAAGATACGGTTATTTCGCATCCGATTCAGTTTACATTTGGTTCTCTGCGGCCTAAAGACATTAACACCGATTTAACGGCGTTTATTGTCAATGATTTTGCGAATCTCTATGTCTCCACCGAGGAAAAATCGATGCGGGTTTCGCGCGTGCCCACAAGAAAAGACAGTAACCGTACGGTATTCCTCGGCCAGAGAATTGACAGTATGCTGGTTCTGAAACTGGAGAATATGAGTTCCACAACGAATACCAATGCTATAATGACTCAGAGTTTCCGCTTTATAGTGGAACAGTATAACCCGGGCGGAGAATATAAATATAATCGAGTGGCGTGGAGTAATTTTATTGATTCAGTATTTGTCTACTGGCGGGATACATTAATTGGACATTTCCAGAATACCAGCAGCAACAATGATACCCATACAGTGATCATCAATAATCTGTACCGTTCCATGAGCAAACGGTTTGATAAAACAGCCCTCATTGCCTTCAATAATGGCCTGCTGACCTTCAAAGGCAAACCCGATACCGTGTGTTTCAGCGTGAAATTAAAAAACACCGCCGGTCCGGGGATCAGCAATTACCGGGTACGTCTGGCCGGTATAGACGCCTATGATTTTGACTCCCTATCCGTTTTTGCTCAGAGCAACAACCCGAGTGATTTTCCGGTGCCGGCCCTGGATCCGATGGGACGACCTGTATCCGACAGCACAGCCGACTTAAATACCATCACGGTGCGGGTCATTGACCAAAGCGGCTCGGGTCAGGAACAATTCAGTAATTTCCCGAATCCTTTCGGCAGCCAGGCTCGTCCCAGTACCCGTTTCGTGTTTGTTCCGGCACAAAATGATGAAAAAGCAACGATTGAAATTTATACTATGGCCGGCAATCTGGTTTGCAAAATAAGCCATCCTGTCAGAGCGCAGGAAATTCCTGATGGTTTTGTTTGGTATGGCAAAAATAGCAGCGGCCAATATGTACGTAACGGCGTATATCTAGCCGTTCTTAAGGCAAAAGGTATGGGTAAACTTAAAACCAAAGTGCTGGTTACTAAGTAGCAAAATCAAATATAATAATTATAAGTCTTTTTGTTAACAGACAAAAAGACTATTTTATTGTGTAAAATAACAATTATTCTTATACTTCGGCTGATTAACATAATTACTGAATAGGAGAATATCTTGATAGAATGGAATGCCAATCCCGAAATCTTTAACATCGGCGGTTTCGCCCTGAGATGGTACGGCCTGCTTTTTATGATGGGTTTTGTACTTGGATATTTTATTGCCCAATGGATGTTCAAATCGGAAAATAAGCCCGTTGCCCTGACCGATAAACTGGTTGTGTATATGTTTTTTGGAACGCTAATCGGAGCCCGTCTGGGTCACTGTTTTTTCTATGAACCTTCATTTTATTTAAGCCACCCGATTGAAATACTTAAAGTCTGGAAAGGGGGATTGGCCAGTCACGGAGGCACAATAGGGATTATTGTAGCGATTTACATTTATTCAAAAAACACTCCCAATCAACCGTTCTTGTGGGTTCTCGACCGCATGGCTATTGTTGGCGCTTTAGGTGCTTTTTTTATACGTATCGGCAATTTTTTTAATTCAGAAATTTTAGGAAAACCGGCGGATGTACCCTGGGCGGTTATATTCAAAAAAGTGGATTCGGTTCCGAGACATCCCGCCATGCTTTATGAGGCGCTATCCTATTTGATTATCTTTAGTGTAATGATAATGGTATATAGAAAAAACCCGAAAAACATGCGTCCCGGTTGGCTTGTGGGTGTATTATTATGTGGAATTTTCGGCGCCCGTTTCATGATCGAGTTTTTTAAAGAAAATCAGGCTCCGTTTGAGGCCGGTATGCCTTTAAATATGGGACAGTTGCTTAGTTTGTTGTTTATTACGCCGGGTTTATTCTTGCTGGCTATGAATAAATTTAAACCTTATACTAAATGATTAATGAGAAAACTATTTGTAGTTATAACCGCTTTGTACTTAATTGTACCTGCTGTTATGATTTTATTTCTGATAAAAGAAGTCGACCGGATCTCTGACTCACCAAACAACTGTCTCAGTAACATCGCCCTAATCTATCCGTATTTATTTTATATCAATGTTATTTTAGGAGCTTGCTTGCTGGTCTTAACGGATTATATGTATCTTAAAAATATGTTAAGCGGTTTCTGGCTCTTGTTACCTCCTGTAATTTTTAGTGTTTTTTTATTTATTGATTCAGCAATAATCCAGCAAAAAATCAATGAAATATTATCACTCTCTTCGGCCCCAAAAGATTCTTTTCCTTTAGGAATTATTGTAGCGGTATTATATGTGTTTTTAGTACAGATTTTTTCTGTCTTTAATTTTTTGCTGTTATATATCCTGAAAAAATATCGACAAAAACTGACTATTTAATCAATTTTAAGCCGTCCTGCGCCGATGTATCGTCCGGTTTCATGAGTAAAGACTTCAGAAACATTACTTTAGCCTCTTTATATTTATTCAAAAAATAATAGGTCCAACCGAGCATGATGGCCGAATCGTAATCAAACGGATAAAGATTGGATACCAGTTCAAAATGTTTAACCGCTTTACCGTAGTCCTTCCTGCCGTAATAAATAAGCCCGAGTCTGTAGTTAGCCAATGTATTTTTAGGATCTATATCGAGAATTTCTTTATATTGCGTTTCCACTTGCGCCCAGTTGCCCAAAGCGGCCGCCGGTAAAACCAATCCGAACTTGGCCTCAAGCGAATAGGGCAGCAGCTTAATTGCCTTTTGATAATAACCAATAGATTCCGAGAATAATCCTGACATATAATGCAGCCAGCCTAATCTCAGATTCATCTCATATGAAGATTCCTCATAAACCGCCTTAATGGCTGTAATAGCCGCGTCATATTTTCCGTTTCTTTCAAAGATATAGCTGTCGCTGAATGCCTTGGTTTTGACTTCATCCTTATTTGTCGCATCAAGGTTTGTTACGCTACTAATAAGAAGCAGAATTAGTAAACCAACGGCAGATTTGTAAAAGTCCATCGTAAACCTCCTGTTATTCCTTTATGGTGGTATGTTTGGGTTGTATATTTTTCTTCATCGGATAATGTCACTATGATTGAGAAATTCCGGGTTAATAAAAAATAATTAATAACAGCAAAACGGTTTCTCAGTTCTTCATAGGAATTATAAATTATGGATGCGGATTTGTCCATATAATTCGTACGTTTACCTCCGGTGTATTCAGCCTCAATCCAGTATTTGCTGAACACCTTAAAACCTATCAGCGGATTCCAGACTTTTTGGCGTTTATTTATGGACTGTGAATCGTAATGAAGGGTGAATGTGTTTTTAATATATAAATACGCGTTTCCCAACGGATAAAAAACAAAATATGCTCCGATTTGTCTTTGATAATCATCTTCGCTTTTAAGATAACCAATAAACGCTCCCGTTTTTAATAATTGATAATTAAACCCTGTTTCACCATAAAGCGCTAAAGATGTACTCTGATATCTTTGGACTTTAGCATTCAGTACATGCACCGCAGGCATAATGTACCAGTCTGGATTTATATAGTATGCCGCGGAAAGATAATACTGGTTTTGTGTGAGATTCTGTTGTTTATTGGCCGCTTCTTGATTAATGTAAGTATATTGATGAGTAATAAAAAAACGGTGGTTTATAGTATGCGACAAGGATATTGTTGCAGATAAAAAATCTCCTCGTAATCTTCTATCATTTGGTTTTTTATTTCCGATTTCTGCATACATCGCATCCACCGTATTGGGTTCAGGTAGAGGATTTTCATTGCCATTGGCGGACTGCATCTTAGGAATTAAAAATCTTGCCGATCCGGTTTGATTTGCATATAGATAAGCTGTATATAAACTTTTTACGGCATCCTGACTATATGGCTCAAATTCCATCGCTTTTTTAAAATGATTAACAGCCATTTTGTGTTTGTATTTAAATATATAAGACCATCCTATTCTTTGTCGTAAATAATAAAAATCAAACTTCTCTTTTATTGCTTCATTCGATAGTCTGATAACTGAATCCCAGTTTGCAAGAGTATAATGTTTATAGGTTACTATATCATAATAGTCTCGGTTAGTTTGAGCCTGTGAATATTTTTCATTAAAAACAAGTATTAATATAAATAAAATTAATGATTTATTTGTTCGGCCCATATTTTTTCTTGATTGCCTTTTATTACAGTTATATTAAAAATAAGGTTGTCTTTTACTTCTATCATAAGATTATGATTTTGAAATGGATAATTAAGGTAATTACAGGACACACGGCTCTTTATAAGGATGCTTGAAGGATACTCTAAATTATCCGTTTCTTCATAGATGGTTTCGATAGTGTTTCGCTGAATCTGATAAAATGGAGAAATAAAATCCTGTAGGGCTCCGAAAATTCTTATTCCCATATCTGTAATATTTAACTCATCGTTTAGTACCATTCTTGGATAAAATCCTAAAGCAATCTGATGCGAGGCGAGATAAAAGTAATATAGAAGCGATTCCTGTTTACCATAGAAGCTGACGAAATAAAACATTTGACCGTCATTGATAAAATACGCTACGGAACCGGTTTCAAAACAATAAATATAGGGGTTATTATACATATCAACCCTAACTTCCCATGTGTTTAGGGTCTCACGATTGTTTTTAAATACTTTAAATGTCATTTGTTGCCCTAGAACAAATGCAAATGCGTTTTTCAACAAGTCACTGACCTGCAAATTACTGACGCATTCGTCTTTATTCGGGATATCGTTGGCATGGAACTCAAATTCTTTCTCTTTTCGGACTAAATAGTACCCGAGCGGGTAGGGCAATGTTCCTGAACCGACATAGGGTGTTGATTGTAGTTGAAAATGAAGATGCGGTTCTGGAGAACGCCCCGAGTTGCCGCAATATCCGATTAATTCGCTTTTGTGAATGTATGCGTTTTTTTGGACTTTAATATCTTTATGCAAATGGCATAATTTGGAATATAATCCCTCCGCATGCTTAATAATAACCAGATTTCCCCAGTTTTCATGTAGGTTAACAGCGCCGATGGGGTTGTCTTCCACATGGTTTACGATTTCTATAACCCAACCGTCTGCCGGAGCTATTATAGGTAATTTATAACAATAATAATCCTCTTTTTCAGAGCCGGAACCTTGATAAGTTCTGTTTTCTTTGTCTTTAATCGAAAAATCCCACGCGTGATTCCATTTATCTTTGTGGGTTATGGCGCCGTTATGGCCTTGGGTAACCGCCCATTCGCCGTAAAAGGGCAATGATAACAAAACAGCAGGTTTTTTTCCAAATCGAAATTGCCTGATTCGGTGCGTATAAAGGTTTTTTTCCGGGCTAAAATGTTGTATGGGTACCGGACTGATTAATCGTACAATAGTCCTGGACCTCAGCGCAACTATTAATAATAAAACTATAATATTGAAAGGCAATGATAAAATGGGCAATTGGTAGGGCTCAAAAATATGGATGGAACATATTACCAGTATGGCATTAACCGGCGTTATAACAATTACTGTGAGATAAGACCAAAAATCCGGGATAAAAAAGATTCCTCCAATTGCAATAGCGGTTAAAATAAAATTAAATCCAAAAAAACTATAACTGACATTAAGTATTTGCTCCGATTCAAGAATATTGAAAAAAAACCAACCTGAATAGAATCCAATGAAAGACAGTGTAAATGCAATTCGGGAGGCTATTAAGAGGCCCAGGGCGATAAGTATGCCGGAAATAATGTCGTGCTGAAATATTATCGAAGCCAGCGATCGGAAATATACTTCTAAACTTAGGGGTAATGATATATTCAGAGCGTCTTCGTAGACGCGAAGAAGGGCCGAACCGCCTACAGAGGCAACCTCACTGGCTGTATATATTCCACGAACACTTAATTCAAGCGCTCCGAATTCCCTCGTAGCCAGGATAACAATCCATGCTCCCAGAAGAAATGGAATGCTTAATATCGGAAGTTGAGAGGTAGTAGAATTCTGTAAAAGCCAAATTGTTAAAAAAAGGGTTAGTAGTGATGAAAAAAATATAATGGCCAATAATGCCACATTGAAATCAAAATATGCTCCCAATGTTAATCCTACCAATAAGGAATTAAAACCATAGATACCTTCTTTAATAATAAAATTATCATAATTTAGAAAATAAGATATTAAGTTACTGATTATAATAGAAATAATTCCACACAGACCAATATTGTAGTCTACAAAAGAAGATAGTAGTATTATGAATGCATAAAATTTATTTTTTGACAGGAATATCTGGGAATAGCTGTTTATTATTCCGAAAAGTTGGATATTGATGAAAGAAGATGTAAAAAAACGCTTTAAATTCATTGTATTAATTTTATTAATAAAATTAGTTACATCTCTTTCAGGTGTTGGGGAATAGACTCTAAATTGGTTATAGAGTCAATAGTTTCAGATTTTCTAATTATGTGGGGCATGCCACCTTCATCAATTAATACAATGTTGGGCCTCATGGTGATGAATTGCAACCATTGTGTCATGTTGTATGCTCCCACGGTGTGAATGATAAAATGGTCGCCTTTTTGCATCGGAGGTAGATTTATACTTTCACGTAAAACATCGATATTCATACACAGAGGTCCGTAAATAGCAGTGTCCTCGGTATAATGGCTAAATTCCTGTGCCGGAGAAATTTTATGGGAATACCAGAAAGATGTGAATAGGATATTAACCCCTACATCAACGATAGTAGCCCGCCTGCCGTCCGAGAGTCGCTTATTGGCTAGGACCGTGCCGAGTAAAAATCCTGCCTCGTCAATTAGCGCTCTTCCGGTTTCAAGTATCAGAAGAGGTAGTTCATCGGGAAGAAAGCCGGCCTGAAAAATAGATGTGACAATAGCTTCGGCATAATCATTAAATGACGGCGCCGTGTCATATCCCGGTAAATAAGCGCCATGCAGGGTGTTCGATGATGCGAAACCGCCCCCCATGTCAATATACTGAAGCTTAATTCTGAATTTGTCATTAACGCTTTTGGCCAGTCCGGCCATTTTTGCCGCGGCAGTGCCGTAAGCCCACGGAGCCATTATATACGTGCCGATATGACAATGCAAACCGACTAGGTCCAGTTTACCGCTGGCGCTGATTTTATTGATGGCATCCCACGCCTGACCGCTCTCATAATTAAACCCAAACCGATCCCATATAGGGTAAATCCCTGTATCCATATTAATCCGGATAGCAACCTGAGGGCGATTGGGAAGAGCATCGGCCAATTCAATAAGCCGGTATAACTCGTCAAAATGATCAATGTGGATTTTTGACTTGTTTTTTACTGCCAAAATCAGGTCGTCGTCCGTTTTATCGGGTCCGTTGAATATTATTTTACTTCCATCAATGCCATTCCGCAGGGCTTTCTGATATTCAAAGCCGGAAACAACCTCGGCCCAGGAACCTTCCTGATGGTATATACGGCAAACGGCATCCAGATAATTTGTTTTATAAGACCATGCAAACTGAACTTTGGGGTAACGGGTTTTAAACGCCCGGACTGCGGAATGATATTTTTTGCGGATAACGGATTCGGAAAGGATAAAAACGGGCGATCCGTATTTTTCTATCAGCGATGTAACCGGAATACCTTCGATATCCGTAATGGCCGTAAATTCAGTTCTCGTTCCGAACTTATTCATAAATCCCGAATTTAGTTTCTTTATTACCGGCCGCTCATAAGCTTGTTTCGTCATATTAAAACCTTTAAAGTATTTCAGAGATACAGATTCATTTGGTTTAGTATGTGGCAGAGTATCTTTTTTATAATTCACCTGTCGTAGATATTTTCTCGAATTCCTTAAGATCGCAGACATGATCCAGCGAATAACGAATAAACATTTTTCCGGCGGCGTAGGTCGTAAAGGGCTTCACTTCATGCCCCAATGCCAGTTTCACCAAAGCAGCCGGCAGATTCTGACCAACGCCTGCCGTAAAATAAATCCATGCCGGCAGACGAGGATTGATTTCAATTAAATAGATTTTATCCTTTTCATCTTTCATAAGCTCCAGTTCCATACCACTGCGCCATTTTGTTTTACGAATGATATCATGCGTCATGGCTACGAGCGACGGATCATCGACGGCGATGCCGGCCCATCCTTTGCCTTTATCGGTGAGCACCAGTTTGCGTTGCGGTATAGCGCCGATGGTGTTGCCCTTGCCGTCGCCTAAAGCGGCTACATTATATTCGATGCCCCGTATGAACTCTTGAATAATAATCGGCAGTCCCCATTTGGCGCTGATTTTATGATAATACGTATGGATTTGTTCCGAAGTATACGCGATGTAGGCCTCATAATATTTGCCTTTAACAACCATCGGAAAATCAAATGCATCCGTCGCTCTGGTGATATCGTCCAGCCGGGTCACGGTGAGGCTTTTAGGTATGTTCAGCTTGTGTTTTTCACCGAATTCATTGAGTTTGTATTTATGCCGTTCTTCAAATTGCTCCAGTTCGGGCAGAAACGTTTTAATGCCCATGGCCGATAATTCCGGACTCAGTTTGATGAAGCTGAAAAGTTCAGCGTCAAAGTTGGGAATGATTAGATCGAGCTTTTCTTTCGAATGAATATATTTTAGCCGCTCCATTAATACCGACTGCCCGGCGGCCGGAAGGGGAATCTGATAGACCTTATCCGTAAACTGATGAAGGTATATGCCCGGTTCCATAACATCGTAAGATAATCCGATGATTCGTACATCCAGATCTTTGCATTCTTTAATAGCGCGGATGACTCCAATTCCCGGTCCGGGATTATCGGTCGCATTCAGGCCGGTAACGCCAATGTTAATCTTCATTATCGTTCTCGATCAGGTTGAGTTGTTTCAGTTTATGCAGAAAGTCGTACAGGTCCTTTTCGGCGATGTTTCGATCCACCTCATAGACTTCAGCTATCGCCGTAAGGATGTTATCTTCGGCGGAACCTTTCTGCAATTCGTGTATAATCGTGATGCCGACGGGATTCACTGAAAAGGAATCGCCGGTCGAAGGAACAAATAAAAATCCCGATTCACTGATGGCGACATTCTTTTTTAATTTAAACATGATTGGCTTCCTGGGTGTTAAAAATCCTTTGTTCATTATAATAAAAAAAGTTGGATTTGGTCAAATAAAATCTGTCTTTTTATGGATTTAATGTAAAATACCAAGTGATGCATAAGTAAAAACGCGGAAACGGTTCGTGTTTATATTTTCATTCATTATTCTTTATACATTATTCGTTATAGTTTTGCGATTAGACGTGATACCAATTATAAGGTTTAACTATTTTTTAAAAAACTTAAAATAAAATCAGCGATGTGTGTGGTAACATTTGAGTTTGCGGTAAGAAATTTTTCACTTATGTTTTTCATCCCCGTTCTAATTGTGTCTCGATAATTAGAATTGGATAAAATTGTTTCCATTTCTTCCGCTATGAATTCCGGTCTTGCATTGCTTTGAATGAATTCTTTAACAATAGTTGTACCGGCTAAAATATTAATCAACGATACAAATTTAGTTCGAACCAGTAAACGAAGAATCATCCAGTTTATCCATGAGGTTTTATACACAACAATAGCCGGTTTACCGAAATAAGCAACCTCAAGATTCACCGTTCCCGGTTTGACAAGGACAAGGTCAGACTCCTCGATCGCGCTATATAAATCAATACGGTAATCAACTTTAATTTTGTAAGTACGTAATATTTTTTCTGTTTGACCGCAGGAAACGGCTTTCGGAATCACCGTTATAACTTTTAATTGTGTGTTTATCGGAAGAAAAGTATGTTCGAAATATTCCAGGCTCTTGATACATACCGGCAAGATGTTGCGGATTTCGTTTCGGCGGCTTCCGGGCAATAACAGCACGGTTAATATGTTATCTTGATTTTGAGATTTTTTTTCTTGATATTGCAATAAATCTGAAAGCGGGTGGCCGAAATAAAAACTGCGGATGCCCTGCTTCAGATAGAACTGATGCTCAAATTCGAATAAAGGAATAACCGCATCAAAGTACGTTTTCAGGTATTTAACACGGTACTTACGCCAAATCCAGACCTGGGGCGGGATGAAATAAATTAATCGCGGCGGCAAAACGTTGTGACTTGCAAAATAACGATGGATTTTACGCGCCAGATTAATATTAAAATCGGGAAAATCAATGAAAACGATAGTTTGAAAGCCGGAATGGATAATAAAACGATAGATTTGATTTTTCATGAAAAGGATTTTCGGCAGGTTACAAAGAACATCCGTGAATCCGGAAACGGAAAATTCACGGATATGCGCCAGCAATTGAACGCCCGCCTCGCGCATCAGATCCCCGCCGCAACCCGACACCTCCGCATCCGGGAAAGAACGGAAAATGGCTCGGGCAAGCAGGGCACCGTATTTATCCCCCGACGGCTCACCGCTGATAATGCAGATTTTTATACTTGGTGAATTGGCCATAATTAAAAATAATCATTATTATGACACAAAACCAATCTTTTTTTAGTAATGTAACAAGGGACGCCCGGTGCAGGAACAATTAATCAGTGAACATCTGCGCGATCTGGTTCAGATAGAACGTATTTCAACCAGAGATAACATAACGATGGTTACCGTTCGGACACCGTGTCTGAACCGGAATCTTCTGACGCTTATAAAAAGCCGTCTGTTACCGTATAATCTGCAGTCCGATATCATGTCCTTTTCAACCGTGGCCTTAAACGGACAAACCGAGGATGTGGCGGATATTATGGTTTACAGCGTCCATCACGAAGATTCCGATAAGCTCTCGCTGGTGCCTGCGATGTATTTGTCGGATAAACCGGATAAGGAGAAGCGGTGGTACTCCGGACCTTGGATGAACCTGATGCTTTTTATCATTACATCCATAATTGTTTTCATCACCGGCTCTGCCACTATTGTCAACCGCTCGCTAACCGATGAATGGATATGGACGATCGGATTTCAATTTTCCATCGCATTAATGGCTATATTAACCGCGCATGAATTTGGGCACTATTTTGCCGCCCGGTATCACGGATTAAAGGTCACCCTGCCGTATTTTCTTCCGGGTATTCTCATCCCGCCCGGTATTATGGCCGGTTTTGGCGGTACGACGGTCATGCCGGGAACATTCGGCGCATTCATTCGTATCCAATCGCCGATTCAAAACCGGAAACAGTTACTGGATGTGGGCGCCTCGGGCCCGATTGCCGGTTTTATAGTCTGCCTGATAGTCCTCATTTACGGATTCATTACCATTCCAGAAAAAGAATGGGCGTACCAGTTCTATGATGTTTCAAAGCTGCAAGAAGGGGATTCGGTCCTTCAATTCGGGGATTCCATCCTTTTTAGTTTGTTTGGCAGTTGGTTGGCCGGTGACCGCATGCCGGCGATGTATGACATTGTCCATTATCCGCTGATTTTTGCCGGATGGTTCGGCATTCTGGTAACGGCGCTGAATCTCCTTCCGCTCGGACAATTGGACGGCGGGCATGTGTGGTACGCGCTATTTGGTAAGAAACAGAAATATGCCGGTTATGCAACCTTTGGGGTGATAGTGATTATGGCGCTCTGGCTCGACATTACCAGTTGGTTTCTGTGGGCGATTCTGATTCTGGTGCTGATCCGCATTAAACACCCGCCGATACTGGACGAAGACACTCCCCTTGATACGCGCCGAAAGCTTATCGGCATGGTTGCCATAATCATTTTCATATTGACGTTCATGCCGGCGCCGATTTATGAAAAAGTTTTAACGTATTAAGGATTGTTATGAGTTACGGTTCAGGCTACAGCAGGTTTTCATTATTTCTGTCCACCGGAGCTTATCCGGTTGTCAAGATGATGATAATCATCAATTTTGCCGTTTTTTTCATACAGGTCATTTTGCGGAATGTTTTTCATCAATCCCTATTTGAGTGGTATTTCGGACTTTCCGATTTGTTCTGGAATGGTATGGTATGGCAGATTGGAACTTATATGTTTTTACACGGTGATTTCTGGCATGTGCTTATCAATATGCTGATATTGTGGATGTTCGGCAAAACACTGGAGCAAATCTGGGGTTCGCGGTATTTTTTGAAATATTATCTGGTGTGCGGTATCGGCGGCGGCATTATTTTTCTCTTATTTTCGGATGGTGTTGTCGTCGGCGCCTCAGGAGCGGTTTTCGGGATATTGCTTGCGTTCGGTCTGACCTTTCCTAATGAAATGATTCTGTTTAGCTTCATATTTCCCATGAAAGCCAAATATATGGTGCTCATATTCGGCGCCATCACATTTTTCAGCATCGCCGGCCCTACCAACGATAATGTCGCCCATCTGGCGCATCTCGGAGGCATGATTTTCGGCTTTGTGTATCTGCGTTACCGCTGGTTTTTAGGATTGCTGGAGAAGATGCAAAGGCCGAAAAGCGACCATCTGATACTGCATAGCTACCGTCAATCTCCGGGGCCCAAGCAGGAACCTTCTCCGCAGGACGAAATACGGAAAAAAGTCGATGCAATTCTTGACAAAATCAATGCCGAAGGATATGACAAACTCAGCGCTGAAGAAAAAAAGATTTTGGTCGATGCCAGCCGTAAATTATCCGAAAGAAATGATGAACGCAATTAGAAGGAAATTATGACCTTTAATGAACGGGTAAAACGCGCCCTCCAGAACAGTCCGGTATGCGTAGGTTTGGATTCGGATTACAAACTGATTCCCGAATTCCTGAAAACCGATCCCAATCCTGTATTTAAATTCAATCAGTGGATTATAAATAAAACCTGGGATCAGGTGGGGGCATACAAACTTAATTTTGCTTTTTATGAAGCACTGGGCGCTTCCGGGTGGGAAATACTGATTAAAACCTGCAACCACGTCCGCTCGCTTTCTTCTGATATTGTTCTTATTGCCGACGCTAAAAGGGGAGACATCGGTAACACGGCCGATCAATATGCCGACGCAATTCTTTATGACCTGGATTTTGACTGTTTGACGGTTAATCCCTACATGGGAATGGATTCCGTGGAGCCCTTCATAAAAAATCCCAGAAAAGGCGCGTTTATCCTGTGCTTGACATCCAATCCCGGCTCAAAAGATATACAATATTTAGTTTCGGATGGAAAACCGGTATATATGCATGTAGCTGAAAAAGTGACGGCGTGGAACAGGAACAATAACTGCGGTCTGGTTGTTGGCGCTACTCATGCGGAAGCTATGCGCCATGTTAGGGATTTTGCAAAAGAAATTCCTTTCCTTGTTCCCGGCGTCGGCGCACAAGGCGGCGATCTGTCCGAAACGGTAGAAATCAATTATAACGGACACTATATCAACGCGTTCATCAATGTCTCACGTTCAGTGATTTTCGCTTCCCGGGAAAACGATTTTGATGAAAAAGCGCGTGAAGCGGTTCTGAAAATAAAAAATCAAATCACCTGGACCTTGCGTTAAATTTTACATAAACAAAGGATATATATGTCTGAAGAACTGATACTGTTAACAATCACTGCCGCTTCAATCGGGTTCATTCATACATTGATCGGGCCGGATCATTATTTGCCATTTATCGTAATGAGTAAAGCGGGAAATTGGTCCCGGTTTAAGACCATCATGATAACCTTATTATCCGGTGTTGGTCATGTATTAAGCTCTGTCGTACTGGGTGTAATCGGCATTGCGATGGGTCTGGCTATAGGTTTTCTGGAAGATATTGAATCATCACGCGGAGATTTAGCGGCATGGGCGTTGTTTGGTTTCGGATTTGCATATTTCATTTGGGGTATTCATCGTGCTATAAGGAATAAACCGCATAAACATATTCATGTGCACGATGGCCAAGCACACGCACATGATCATGCTCATACTCTTGAACACGCTCATGTACATACAGAGGAAGGCCGTTCGAATCTGGTTCCATGGATATTGTTTACCGTTTTTATACTCGGGCCCTGCGAACCGCTGATTCCGATTCTGATGTATCCTGCGGCGACTGAAAGTGTCAGCGGTTTGATTATCGTAACCGCCGTTTTTGGATTGACAACTATCACCACCATGCTGGGTATAGTCTGGTTGGCGCTTTTAGGGATTAACCGTTTGCCATTCGGTAAAATGGAACGTTACACCCACGCAATGGCCGGAGGGGCAATTACCCTGTGCGGATTTGCCATGTTATTTCTTGGGTTATAATTTATTCCATAGAGCGAATTATGTAAATACTAAAAAAAGATGCGTTTGAGTCTGTACCATTATGAACGGATACGAAATAATTTCTGCAACAGACGATTTACTGGTGCTTGAACCTGTAGCGGGTAAAATATTTCTTCTGATATTCGCCTTAATTGGATTGACAGGAATTATTATATTTACATTAATCCGTATGAATGTATTGCGGAGCGTACCTCAGAACCTGCATTACGTACTTCTGGGATTCGGTATCGTATTTTTCTGCGGCGGTCTGATATTCCTTCTCGATAATAGCCCGCATCGGATTGTTATGGATAATAATAAACAGGTTATTGCCTTTTATGAAAAATATTTATGGGAAACGGAGCAGGTAACTGAAATTCCTTTTAATCAGATTATCGGAATAAAAGTCAGTACGCCCTTTTCTGCTGATTTATCCGGAATACAAGCGGAAAAAAAGTCCTTAATTCTCCATATCGTTTTGAAGGACAGTTCCATGTTGGGACTTCAGGAATCCGAATCGGAAAGCGATCTGATCAACAACGGAAAACAAATCGCGGAGTTTCTGTATGTTGATTTGTACCTCATGGATTCTCTGGTCTGTATGGGCACACCCGGTATGATCGGAAAATTCTCCATACCGGAATACCGTTCAGAAAAAATTAATCTGGTGACTTTAGAAAATGCCAGCATGTATGCATGGACCCAAAGCCGGTCACTGATTCATAGCGGGCTGCTATTTCTTGTAATAACGGGATTTAACCTTATTATTTTCAAAGTTCCGTTTAGGTCTATGATTAATAAATTTCTGGCTGTAATTGTTATTCTGGGCTTGAATCTGGCGTTGATGACGGTTGTTGCCTTTTCCGTGTTTGGGTCGCAGATATTGATTCTGGGCCCTGATTCTATAATTCTGCAGAACAAGGTATTGGGATTTCAAGTTGCGGAGAAATCACTGAACAAAAAAGATATTGCGGTTATACAGACCGGGCTTACGGATCATGATAACGGAATGATTATCATGACTGGTTCAGCTGTCCGTCAAATGGAACAAATGGCACACTGGGCGGCCTCGCGGAACATGAAAAATCCCGGACTGGGGGATATGATGGCCATAGCAAGAACGGCGATGACGTTCCGGGATCAAATTCTGCAGATCGAAGGCCGTTCGCTGTCGTTTGGCGACCGGATGTATCTTAAACAACAAATACAATTATGGTTCAACAAAGAAAAATAAACTAATGAGGTGACGCGATGAATGCTCCGGTAAACAATCAGAATGCCGTATATCCACCCGTACCAAAAAAATACAGTTTGGCTCTATGGTGGACAGCGCTTATATTATTAGTGCTTTTTGGTTTATTTTTTTTAATAGCCGCATTGACGGACATTCTGGGCGGGCAATACGTCAACGGCAGTCCGGATTACAAAGGGAACAGTTCATTAGGTACAAACCTCACGATGGGTATTATTTGTGGTCTGTTTCCGCTGTCGCTGGCCGGGCTAATTATTTATAACCTTTTTCGGAAGAAAAGAAAATATCAGGAAGCCGTTGCCTTATGGCTGGAAACATGCATATTGCGTTTTTCAGCCAAACAAGGCGGCAAAATTACCGCGCAGGAAACGGCTTTGGAACTTTCGGTAAGCGTTCTTCAGGCTAAGGAGGCGCTTGAATTGATGGTAACCAAGGGCATAGCGGAAGTGCTGATTTCCGAAACGGGTGATGTGATATATCAAATTCGGGGTATCGGGCAGGATAAATCCAAAGCCGAAGGGGTTATTTAAACATGTCCAATGATATTCATAACAAAAAGCCTGCCGAATTTAATTCAGCGCTCTGGTGGATTGGCATCATACTCCTTGTCGGTTGTGCGTTGACGATGATATCAATAATTGCCGTGGCGTATCTAAAAGGAGAATATCAGGGAGGGAATCCGGATTATAAAGGTACGGGAAATCTCGGCGGATTGGTATTCGGTCTTTTTTGCTGCGGGGGCATTCCTATGACTGCCGCATTTGTGCTGTTTTTCATGATGAAAAGGCAGAAAAAAGCGGCAATTTTACAAAAAGAAAATTTTTATGAACATCAAATATTTTATTTAGCCCGATCGCGCAATGGTCGGATTACAATCACCGAAATTGTTATGGAACTCAGTATTTCCGCTGAAGAAGCGAAAAAAATTATGGATCAACTTGTTGTGAAGGGCTTCTGCGAACTACGCCTGGCCGAGTCCGGAACGCTGGTTTATCATTTTCAGGATTTTTCAGACGACACGAAGAATGCCCGGCCGGTGGTGTAAAATATAAAAATGTCTATACGATTGAGAAGAAATTTATAACTGGAATTTACCATATGCCCGAACAGACCATTAAATGTCCTAACTGCGGCGCTAAAATCCCGTTAGATGAAGCGCTGAAACGTACGGTTAAAGAGGAACTCAGCGGTGAATATAACCAGAAATGGCTCGAGGAAAAAAAGAAATTAGAGATTGAGACGATGCGTAAAGCTGAAGAAACTTATAATCTTCAGATTAAAGACATGCAGAACCAATTGAAGGAAAAAGAACAGAAACTTAAAGAACATACGGAAAAAGAACTGCAGTTGCTTAAAAAACAAAGGGAGCTGGAGGATAAAGAACAGTCCATCAAACTGGAACTCGAGAGGAAAATGTTCGAGGAACGCGCGAAAATTAAAGCCGAGACGATTGAAAAGATTCAGGAAGAACACCGGCTGAAGGACGCGGAGAAGGATAAAACCATTTCAGATTTGGTTAAACAATTAGACGAATTAAAACGAAAAGCCGAACAGGGCTCTCAGCAGGCACAGGGTGAAGTTCTGGAAATGGAGTTTGAGAGCCAGTTGCGGATGCTATTTCCCTCCGATGATATTCAGCCGGTACCAAAAGGATTTAAAGGCGCGGACATCATACAGATTATAAAAAACTCTTACGGTCAAACGGCGGGTTCCATCATCTGGGAATTGAAGCGGACCAAAGCGTGGGGAGGGGACTGGATTTCCAAACTGAAAGACGATCAGCGCGCGGCGAAAGCCGATCTGGCGGCGATTGTTTCCTCCGCGCTTCCTAAAGACATTGTCCATATCGGCAATGCCGAGGGCGTGTGGGTCAGCGATTACAGCACGGCGTCCGGACTAGCGTTGATACTGCGATCCAGTCTGCTGGAAATATCGCGGGTGCAGTCCTCGTTGGAAGGAAAGTCCGGAAAAATGGAACAGTTATACGCGTATCTGTCAGGAAACGAATTCCGGCAGTACATACAAGCGATTGTGGAAGCGTTTACAGGAATGCAGGGGGACCTTAATACGGAAAAACGCGCTATGGAAAAAATCTGGGCAAAACGGGAAAAAGAGATTGAACGCGTGATTCTTAATACTACACGTTTGTACGGTTCGCTTCAGAGTATCATCGGCGGGAGTCTGCGGCCGATTGAACAGTTGGAATTACCGCACGCGGAGAAACAAATAACCGAGTAAAGAAAAACATTCAATACGTCCCGATTTGAATATGACGCAGAGGGAATAATTGAAGTGATCCGGAAAAATGGTTAATACTTTTTACAGCGAATTCGATACCGAAATCCTTCATCCATCCGGAAGCCGGCGGAGACAGGAACGCACGCCGTTCCAGCAGGACCGAGACCGTATTATTTATTCGTCTTCCTTCCGGCGCCTACAAGCCAAAACACAGGTATTTTTTTCAGGTGAATATGATTTTTACCGCACGCGTCTGACCCATTCCATTGAAGTAGCGCAGATTGGGCGCTCGATATGTCATTACCTGCAGAAAGAAAACCCGCATCTTTCCGGCGAATTTTATATTGATTCCGATTTGGTGGAAGCCGTCTGCCTGACGCACGATATCGGTCATCCGCCGTTCGGGCACGCCGGGGAGGGCGCGCTGAACATTCTGATGAATCATTACGGTGGATTCGAAGGCAACGCCCAAACGCTTCGTATCATCGCGGAAACGATATATTCCACAGCAAGCGGCCGCGAAGGCATGAACCCCACGCGCGCGTTTATGGACGGCGTGATGAAATATAAAGCGCTGTATTCCGATTTATTCCGGAACAACCGTCAGCCCGAGAACCATTTTATTTATGATGATCAGAAAAAATATATCGATTTCATATTCGGCGGCATGGCCGTTCCTGATGAACTCCGCGATGGCGAAAGGCTTAACCAATTCCGCAGTATCGAATGTCAGATTATGAATTGGGCGGATGACACGGCGTTTTCGCTGAATGATATTATAGACGGCCTGGCCTCGGGGTTGATCACCGCCGATAAAATTGAAAAATGGGCGAAAAAACAGAACCTTTCCACCCGTAACGCTGAAACAATAGAAAAGCTTTTACAGGTTGTACATGATAAAAAGATTAATAAGGTTTTTGGAAGTAAAATAGGGGATTTTATCCGAGCATGTACGCTCCGGCCCGTTCAGAATTTCATGTCTTCAGCCACTAACAGATACGCTTTGGAATTAGTCATCGATCCGGACGCGCTGGCGGAAGCGAAATTATATGCCGATCTGTCCTGCGACCTCGTTTTCCGGTCACCGCAGATTTATCAACTCGAGTTCAAAGCCGATCATATTCTGCGGAATATGTTTGCGGCCTTTGAGAATCATTATCTTAAAAATGCAGACCCAAGAATGGTATTGATGCCTGCTGATACCGAAGAAATGGTGCAGCGGGAGACCGATATCAACAAGAAAGCGCGCATGGTCTGCGATTATATATCCGGCATGACGGACGTTTTTGCGATTCGTACTTATAAAAGATTATTTGACCCTGATTTCGGTTCCATAGGAGATTTGATTTAGGGCGAGCGGACTCATAACCTGCATCATTTTTTCTCACATCATGCGGTACTCAATAATTTGCCGGGCTTCGCGACAGCGCCCGGAATTGCTGAACAAAGCAGTAAACCAATATGATTTGCTATAAAAAATAAGGGACATGAGAAATATTTTTTCATGTCCCCGCGCTAGCGGATAATTTTTATTTATTAATTATACGTCCGAATTATTGGCATGCAGCACATTTTCCGCGCAACGCGCTGTATCCCTTGCAATAAGCAGTTCTTCATTAGTCGGAATCACATACACTTTAACTTTTGAGTCTGAGGTTGAAACCAAACCCTCCTTGCCGCGTTCCAGCGATTCATTCTTCTTTTCATCCAGCTTAATGCCGAGATGTTCCATGTTTTCGCAGACTTTTTTCCGGATTTGATAGGCATTTTCCCCAATGCCTCCAGTGAACACAATGGCATCCACCTTGCCCGCGCAGGCGAGATAGGCGCCGACGTATTTTTTAATACGGTAACAGAACATGTCAATGGCCAGTTTAGCGCGGCGATCTTCATGTTCCGAGGCTTCGCTGAGCAGTTCGCGTAATTCGTTGGTCAGACCGGAAATACCGAGCAAACCGGACTGTTTGTTCAGGATGGATTCAACATCCGCGACGGAATAACCTTCCTTGGCGGTGAGGAACTGGATAATCGCCGGGTCCACGTCACCGGATCGCGTTCCCATTATTAAACCTTCCAGCGGTGTTAATCCCATCGAGGTATCCACGGAATTGCCGCCCTGAATAGCGCAAGCGGAGGCGCCGTTGCCCAGATGCAGAGTAATGATATTGACGTCTTCCCGTTTAAGATTATTAATCACGCGGTAACGGTAGGCAATGTAGCGGTGTGAAGTACCATGAAAACCATACCGGCGGATTTTATGACGTACATATAACTGGTAGGGAATAGCATAGAGGTAAGCGTGTTCCGGGAGCGTATGATGAAATGCCGTATCAAAAACACCGCATTGGGGAATGCCGGGACCGAATAATTCATTTACCGCGTATATGCCCTTAAGGTTGGCCGGATTATGCAGCGGCGCCAGTTCGATGCACTCTTCTAACTGACGGATAACCCGCTCGTCAATCATGACCGAACCGGAAAATTTCTCGCCGCCATGGACGACACGGTGGCCGACGGCATGGATATCCTTAAGCGTTTTAATACCGGGAATATTGGTTTCTTTAGCGACCAGCCATTTGATGATTTTATCAATGGCTAATTTATGGTCGCGGATTGCGGCTGTAGATTTGTGCGGCGGCTGGCCTTCCACTTTAAAGGTAATGATCGCCTCGCTGCCTAAGCGTTCAATGAGTCCTGATGCCAGTTTGCGATCGGCGTCTTTTTCAATGAGTTCCGTGCTGGTTTCAATCAGTTGAAATTTCACGGATGAACTACCGGAGTTAAGTACTAAAACATTCATAACGACTCTCTAAGTTTTAAATTAAAAAAAGATTAATTAAGATATTATCAGTCAATAAATGGGTCATAAACGTCCTCACCGGCCATGGCTACACCGACAGGCCTCAGTACATAAAGAATTTTGATACTGTTTTGATGTTCATTCAGCACATCGGTAAGTCGTTTGTAACAATGAGGGGATTCATCCAGACTGCCGCCGCGTAGCTCCACTTTTTTTTCTTTCAGCCATTGATGCATCATTTCATACGTGATTAAACCGCCTTTGCGGGTAACTCTACCTTTTTTCCAAATTGGTTTTCCCGCGGCGGCCCGTCGGCTCATCACGCGGCCCGCTCCGTGCACGGTGGAATAAAAAGCCAGTTTCGATTCCGGATGATCGACGCCTTCGATGATCACGGAATTGTCGCCCATGGATCCGCCGATAAAGCTCTTCTGCCCGGGAAATGCCGGTGTGGCGCCTTTGCGAATAACAATCAGTTTCTCACCGTTGTGGGTTTCTTCCCATGCGTAGTTGTGATGATTATGCACCGATTCCAGGGACCGGGCACCGAGAATAGTGAGAACCTTATCCAGAACCCAGTCGCGTCCGGCATACGCGTATTGGCCTGCCAGTTTCATGCAGGCCCAGTAGTCTTGTCCGATGTTGGATTTTAGCTCAAAAACAGTTGGCGGGGCATCCATGTTTTCACCCCGAGGCGAATCATCGAATTTTCTGCCGTGCGCCAGATTCAGAAATCCGGAGGCGATTTTATGCCCGAATCCCCTGGACCCGAAATGATTGGCGATCCACACCTGATCATTCTGATCAAGCAATACATCCACGTAATGATTACCCGCGCCGACGGTTCCGAGTTGCTCCTGCGCCAGAGGCTTAAGTTTTTTCAGATACGGAATGTCGTTCCACAAAGGCTCGTCGAACAGGGGATGGTCAAAGGGTTCCTTGTTTATGCGGCCGACACCGAAACTAATCCGTGAGGCGATGGTGTCCATGAGTTTGCCGAGATCCTTTTTGATATCTTCGCCGGTTAAATTCGTTTTTATCGCCTTGTTTCCGCAGGAAATATCGTAACCGACGCCCGACGGGGAAATGCGGTTACGGTACGCCACCACGCCGCCTATCGGCATAGAATAGCCTTTATGGTGGTCTGCCATCAGTGCGCCGCCGGCAACGCCTTCATCCCTTACGCATGTCTTGATTTGGTTGAATGCACTTTCATCCACCACATTCCAGACCGGAATTCCATCAATCATTTTCATAATTAAACATAATAATTTTTTTGTTAAAAACAAATTCGATTTGAAAAAGATTTCATCATATATATGTAACTTTGCGACGAGAAGGTACGTACTAACTATAAAAATTATTCGAAGGATGATGTGTTAAAATACCCAAACATACCGTATTTAACAATCAATGGGTCTAAGGATCCATGCGCTTATTATAATGGCGAAATCGGTATGACCACACGACGCCTCGTTCAGAAAGACGATATATCTATTCGGATTATGGATTATTGGCCTGATTATCGAGCTTATTGCCGGCATTTCAAGCAACATATGATTCATCTGCTTGAGGGTGAAATGATCAACATACTGAAAGACGGCACCCAAACAATACTAACGGCCGGCATAGGCTGTGTCGTCGGGGAGGATAAAGAAATACGCAACCTGCCTATTCCGAATCCGAGTTTAAACGGTTAATCATAATTTAGGGATTCGAATATCTTACCATGAAAAAAATCAGTAACGTTACCGAGGTTTTTAACAGTCATAATTATTTTTTAGGTAAAACCGTACTCGATATCGGCTGTGGCACCGGCGAGTTGACCTATTGGATGGCCGAGCAGGGAGCGTTAGTAACCGGATTGGATAAAGATTCTATAATCGAAATAGCAGCGATGAAAGCATACAATCACAGAACTCATTTTATCAGCGGCAGGGCTGAAAAGCTGTCTTTTTCGGATCTCAGCGTCGATATAATCACCTATATCGCGAGTTATCACCATATCCCAATCACGGATATGGTGGCTGCCATGTCCGAAGCCTACCGCGTGCTGAAGTTAAACGGACTTATCTTCTTCCTGGAACCGGTACCGGAAAAAGATACTTATTATGAAGTCACCCGGTTGGTGGAGGATGAAAAAACGGTTCTGTTGAAAGTTCGAAATATCATAAAAAATAGCATGGCCGATCATTTCAAGGAACTCCGCGAAGACTATTATTTTTTAGAACGTTCGTTCGAAGATTATCAGGCCCTTATCGCCTTTAATGTTCCGGATCCGGTAAAGGCAGAGGATGCATTGAATAAGGCGATAACTGTTTTTCAATATTACGCGTACCGTCACAATTTGCCGATGGATCAGTTCCGTTTCAAATCCGTCATGCGGTTAAACATCCTTCAGAAAATATAAAATGAAACCGCGTATAGGATATCACTTATAATAGTTCGATCAATTATTCTGGACCTCGATGGATATTGCTTATGCGGTCTTTATCACGGTTTTATAAATTATTTGCCCGAGAGCAACTGTGTAATTATTCGATTATCGTTCAATTCCTGTTACGCTTTTCTTAATGATTATCGTTTTACCGGTACTGGCAAACACTTTACCTATCATCGATTGCTATCAGACTGCCGTATGGATTACCATATACCTGACGTTTTTTGATATTCCAAAACTGTTTTTCATACCGATAATCCTCATGTCCGATTTACTGCGTGTCATGGTATGGACTGCAAGGAGCAACATTAGACCAGTACGAAACCGCGTATCGAACTATCGCGCGCATACATTGTTTCTAAAAGGCATTATTCGCCCGGAGATAAACGTATCTCTGATGGTACGGTTTGCATCAGACGGGCGGCAGTTAAGGCAATCCCGTGCTGGGATATATCGGCCTTCCGGCGCGAATCGGCAATCAGCCGGTGGTGACGGAAATTCAACTGAAGAAATAAATGTAACTGTGCCACAGACCTCTCTCTTTTCAAAAATCATTCCGTTGGTTCCAGATGCGGGATGATTTTATTTGTCCGAGAATAATTTATTAACAAAAAGGTTATAGAAACGTATAGTACGGTCTATGTAAAAAAATAATATTAGCCGGAAATAAAAAACGGAGATACTGTATGAGCGTAAATGTAAAATGGATTTCAGGTAAGCACTTTCAGGGTAAAGGATCGGCATCGGACGTAACGGTTGCTATGGACGCTTCGCCGGACCACGGCGGGGAGGGTATGGGACCGACACCGATGGAAATGCTGCTGATTGGTATGGGAGGCTGCAGCGGGATTGATGTGGTGGATATACTGAAAAAGTCGAGGCAGGATATTACCGGACTTGAAATCAATATATCCGGCGTGCGGGCCAATGATTACCCAAAAGTATATACAAAAATTCATCTTGAATTTGTTATTACAGGGACAAAAGTGGATACTGCCGCCGTCGAACGCGCCATCAAACTGAGTCATGAAAAATACTGTTCCGCCATGGCCATGTTGGGTAAAACCGCCGAAATAACGCATGAATACAAAATAATAAACTCCTAATCCGAATTCATCATTAATTACCGAGCCGGAAATGCGACATACAATTTACTTCAGGACAATTCTTGCGCTCTTGACCTATTCGTTACTGTCAACTTCTTGCAAAAAAGCGGAAACACCTCTGGAAATCTCTGTTGCCGAGACCTCATGGATGGACACGCTTTCTATTCCGTATATGATGCAGAAGTCGTTTTCCGGCGGCAATCTGAAGAAAGGTAAAATTCTGGCCCGGGATCCGGAGTACACACGGTATTATATCACCTACCGAAGCGGCCCGTTGACCATTTCCGGCATTATGAACGTCCCTAAAGGCAAGGGCCCGTTTCCGGTGCTGATTCTGAATCACGGTTATATTAATCCGAAAATATACACTAACGGCCGCGGGCTCAAAAGGGAACAGGATTATCTGGCCAAACGCGGCTACGTGGTCATTCACCCGGATTATCGCAACCACGCCGATTCGGATAAGGATACGGTAAATAACATGAGATTCCGCCTCGGTTATGTGGAGGACGTGATCAATTGTGTTGAAGCGGTCAAAAAATCCGATTATCCTTTTCTGGATAAAGAGCGGATCGGCATGCTCGGCCATTCGATGGGCGGCGGGATTTGCCTGAATGTGATGGTCATGAGGCCTAAACTAGTCAAAGCGTTCGTATTATTCGGCTCAGTCAGCTCGGATTTACGAAACAACTTCTACCGCTGGACGATACGCAGCCCGGAAGGAGACAGCGTTTTGCGGAGGATCGGCAGCCCCGCGCAAAACCCGAAATTCTGGGACCGCATATCACCCATAAGCTATTTGCAGAACGTGGAATCACCCGTGCTGATACAGCACGGTGCGGCCGACGAATCCTGTCCCGTAGCGTGGGCGCGGACGCTGAATGATACCCTCGCCGCGCTTAAAAAGAACGTGACGTATTACGAATATCCCGCCGGCAAGCATGAATTCATCAACGAATGGCCGTTGGTGATGAAGAGGACAGCGGAGTTCTTTGATAGGTATTTGAAAAATTAATGCTGCTGGTCCGCCGGAGGCCTTCCGGGGGTCGTGATGCAGGCACAGATTTTAAATTGTGTATTCAGCAAAGAATCCGTTTACGTTACAGGTGCCCTGAAGGCCCTGCGGTTACGAAAATCCCGCAGGCAAGCACGAATTCATCAACGAATAGCGGTTAGTGATGAAGAGAACGGCGGAGTTCTTTGATAAGTATTTGTAGTGATCATTGTCGGATAGTAAACTCTATTAAATTCGCTTGACTTTCGCGTTCCGATTAAGTATAATAATGCGCCCGAGCCTTACGCAATTTGAGGCCGCTGAACCCCGCCAGGTCCGGAAGGGAGCAACGGTAAGCTAAGTCACAGATGTGCCGTAACCAGCTTGGGCATTTTTAATATATTACTTAACCGTTAAGATCGCCGAGAAATGACGCAATGAAAGCGCAAAGTTTTTTTCTAAGTATTTTATTGCGAACGTTGCAACGTCTCTGCGCTCTATGCGGTAAAAAAAGAGATAGACGATGTCTTATTTAGTTATAGCCCGCAAGTGGCGCCCGATGTTGTTCAACGATGTGATTGGTCAGGAACACGTGACGACCACGCTCAAAAACGCCATTGAGTCCGGTCGCATCGCGCATGCATACATTTTTTCGGGTCCGCGGGGAGTGGGGAAGACCACCACCGCACGCATACTCGCCAAGGCGCTCAAATGCGAGAACGGCGGCCCCACCGCCACGCCGTGCGGCGAATGCACGAACTGCCTGGAAATCACCAACGGCCGCAATCTCGACGTACTCGAGATCGACGGAGCTTCCAACCGCGGCATCGACGAGATCCGCAACATCCGCGACAACGTGCGCTACCACGCCGTCAAAGGCGGCTACAAGGTCTATATCATCGATGAATTCCACATGATCACCAAGGATGCTTTTAACGCGCTCCTCAAGACGCTGGAAGAGCCGCCGCCGCAGGTGGTGTTCATCTTTGCGACCACCGAGCCGCACAAGATCATCCCGACGATATTATCCCGCTGCCAGCGGATGGATTTCCGCCGCATACCAATTGATAAAATTGTGGCCCGTCTGCGCTATATCTGCGACCAGGAAAAAATAACCATCGATGACGAGTCGCTGTTCATCATGGCGCAGCGTTCCGACGGCGGCATGCGCGACGCACTGACCCTTCTGGATCAGGTCATTTCCTTCTGCGGCGATGCGATCCGCATAGAAACTTTGCGACCGGCGCTCGGGGTGATTAATCAGGAACTATACTTCGACCTCACGGACGTTATTCTCAATAAAAATATTCCGGGCGCGTTTGAATTTGTCTCGAAAACCCTTGAAAGCGGGTACGATATCACCGAATTTTTGCACGGCTTTGTGGAGCATATCCGCAACATTCTTGTCATGAAAACCTGCAGCGATCTGTCATTGATTGAGGTTTATGAAGGTTATCGTGATAAATACAAATCTTATACGGAATCTTTTACGGAGACTGATTTACTGCGCATCATGAACCTCATCGCTGAGACCATTCAACGCCTGAAGTGGAGCATTAAGCAACGGTTGATTTTTGAGCTTGCTGTGCTGAAGCTGACTCAGATGACGGACAGCGTGACGATTGAAGATATCATCCGTTCCATAGAACAAAACCATTCGGAAGGAGCCGACGGCCAAACCGCCGAAGCATTAAAAAAAAAAGAACTGACCGTTAACGAATCGCCCGTAGTATATCCGGCTCCCGCTAACCCGATTACCGAATCGTTAAAAGATAATCCTCCAGCCGTATCAAAAACCGCAACTGCGCCGGTGGGGTTGCAGCAGATAGAATCCAGTTGGACGGCTTTCGTGGAAAAAGTGCAGTCCCAGAAAATGCGTGTCGGCTCACTCTTTCGGGATTCCTATCCCAACCGGCTCATCGGCAATATGTTGTATGTAAAGTTTACCGGCCAGACCATCGAAAATATCCATCGCGATATCATCAATAACGAACACGATTTCCTGACCAGGGTTATGCGCGACGTAACCGGTGCGGTATTGCGCATTTGTTGCGATGATTCGCCGAATACATCTCATGAAAAAACCGGCGCCGTCATGGGGGAAACCGGTTTGTATGATAAGAATGAAACCGCCGTATCTCACGCGATTGAATCGGTAAAAATCCCCGATAAATCGGAACTGTTCCGCCGGGTACGCGAACTGCAGCAGAATCATGGCGAGCTGCGCAAAGTCATCGATATGTTCGACGCCCAACTTATGGATGTCAACTACAAAAATTAATCAAGGGACATTGGATTATGCCTAAAAATCTTGATCTGAAAAGCTTGATGAAAGAAGCCGAGAAAATGCAGAAACAAATGGCCGAACAGCAGGCGAAGCTTGACGATATTATCGTAGAAGGTTCTTCCGGCGGCGGCATGGTGACCGTTACAGCCACGGCCGGTCAGAAGATTAAAAGTATCCGACTGGAAAAGGAAGTGGTCAATCCTGACGATATCGGCATGCTTGAGGATCTCATTCTATCCGCCGTCAACAACGCCCTGCACAAAGCGGAAGAAGCCGCCAGCGCGGAGATGAATAAAATCACGGCCGGACTGATGCCCGGATTGAAAATCAAATAATCCATGCAATATACCTCTGAAACCCTGGAACGGCTTATACGCGAATTATCGAAACTGCCGGGAATTGGCCATAAAACCGCGCAACGGTTGGCGTTTTACCTTCTCAAACAGCCGTTAAGCGAGATTCAGATTCTGACACGGACTTTGACGGACCTAAAAGAAAAAATCCGTTTCTGTTCGGTCTGTTACAATATCACGGAAACGGATCCCTGCGCAATATGCAGTAACAGCCGTCGCGATTCTTCGGTAATCTGCGTGGTCGAGGAGGCAAATGACGTGCTGGCCATTGAACGCACCGAGCAGTACCGTGGACTTTATCATGTACTGGGCGGCGTCATTAATCCGCTGGAAGGCATTGGTCCCGATAAATTACGTATTGGTGAACTAATCCGACGAATCCAGCCCCACGTCCACGAAGTCATCCTTGCTATCAATCCGAACGTGCAGGGCGATGCGACGATATTATACATCCAAGAAAAGCTCAAGACCTATCCGGTAAAAGTAACCCGTATTGCACGAGGTATTCCCATAGGCAGCGATCTGGAATTTGCTGACCAGGTTACTTTGACACGGGCGCTGGAAGGGCGGATGACTATTGTCAGCAGTTAAGAAAGGCATTATGTGATTAGCAGAAACCAGTACGATATCATCGTTGTAGGCGCAGGTCCCGCCGGAAGCACCGCTGCCCGTTTTGCGGCAAAGCACGGTGCGAATGTCCTCCTTCTTGAGAAGGATCGTGATATCGGTGTTCCGGTGCGTTGCGCCGAAGGTGTAGGCGCCCTTGGGTTGCTCAAAGTGGTCGATACCATTGATCCACGGTGGATTGCGACAACCATTACCGGTTTCCGTCTTGTGGCGCCGGACGGTACCGCCGTCGAAAGCAAGTGGGGCGACAAAGGTTATTGCCTCGAGCGTAAAATTTTTGATAATGATCTGGCTTTGCTGGCCGCTCAAAACGGCGTGGAAGTCGTTACCAAGGCTTACGTATATGACTTAATAAAGAACGCCAAAGGCATTCAAGGCGTAAGGGTTCGTCATCAGGATAAAGACATTGAAATAGAGGGACATATTGTGATTGGAGCGGACGGCGTGGAATCCCGCGTCGGTCGGTGGGCGGGCGTCCATACATTTACCAAAATGGAGGATATGGAAACCTGCGTGCAATACACGCTATCCAATCTGGACGTGCCTCAGGATACGTGTGAATTTATTTTTTCCACGGAAAAAGCGCCTGGTGGTTACATTTGGGTGTTCCCTAAGGGAAACGGAAAAGCGAATGTCGGCATTGGTATAGCCGGTACCTATTCAAAAATCAAATCGCCCCAGCAATACCTGAACGAATATATCGCGGAGCGATTTCCTGAGAAGCCTGTTCTTTCAACCACTTGCGGCGGCGTACCGTGTGCCGTTACGCTGAAACAAATCGCGGGCGACGGTTTTATGCTGGTCGGCGACGCGGCGCATCAGGCGAACCCGATTTCAGGAGGCGGAATCGTTTCGGGTATGGTTGCCGGTAAAATGGCCGGAATCATAGCCGCAGAAGCCGCGCGGGAAAAGGATTACAGCCGCAAACGCTTATCGGAATATGAAACCAACTGGAACAAAACGATAGGGAAAGATTACCATCGTTTTTATAAAATCAAGGAATTTGTGGATCGTTTCTCAGATGAAAAAATGAACCGTCTGGCGCATGAATTGTGCAAAGTGCCAAAAGACGACCTGACCATGATGAAAATTTTCAAAACCGCCCTAAAAACAAATCCTAAATTATTATTTGAAGTTATCAAACTTTTTAAGTAATATATAGTTCATCCGACTATAAAGAGAGAAAGCTGTTGCAGACCATGAAAAACCATTTAGGAGAAGTCATATCTGTAAGCGATAAACTGATTGAAGTGGATTTTTCACCGGATAACAGAGTGCCGCCGCCGGCATTTGGCAGTTTTATTAAAATTGAAAGTCCTGATACAACATGGTATGGTTTGGTATATAATGCAAGGATGGTTACCAATCCCTCACAGACCAAACCTTTTAGTCCCGCGCAAACACCCGGACAATCAGATTATAACCGTTCGCTGAATCACGATTTATTCAAAACCATTTTACAGATTATTTTAATCGGACAAACAGACGGCAGACGGTTTTCCGTTCAGGTGCGTTCCAAACCGGAGTTATTTCAAAAGGTAGCTTTTCCTAATGATGATGAAATCCATACCATCGCATTGCATCTGGACTTCATCACCAATATATCGCTTTATGACGGTCGGATACCGGCCGAACAACTCATGCTCACGGTGCTTCGTCGTTTAATGACCTTTGAGAACAACTGGCTGACGGCCCATACACAAAAAATCCTTCAGCAACTGCAGAATGACAAACATCTGACCCTAAGCCAGATGCATCGGCTAATAATTAAGGACCATCCCGGAGACAAACAATGAATCCACTCCGTGCCCGCATTGATGAATCCATTGGTTTCATTCGTTCCAAAACTGCCTTTCAGCCTGATATCGGAGTTATATTAGGATCTGGTCTTGGGCCTTTTGCCGAAACACTCGAAAAACCGGATATTATATCCACAGCCGAAATTCCGCATTTTGCTAAATCCACGGTGGAAGGCCATGAGGGCAAATTATATTTCGGCACATTGGGAGGAAAGAAAGTACTGGCTGTAAAAGGCCGTGTTCATTATTATGAGGGATATACCATGGGGGAGGTAACGTATATTGTACGACTAATGCACTTTCTCGGTGTAAAATCGCTGATTGTCACTAACGCGGCCGGCGCAGTGAATCCGAATTTTACACCCGGCGACCTGATGATTATCACCAGCCATATCAACTTTTTCTTTGACAACCCGCTCCGCGGTCCGAACGATGAATCCATGGGACCGCGCTTTCCGGACATGTCTTCAGATTACGATCCCGAATACGCGCAGCTCGCCGAAAGAATTGCATTGAATTTGCGCATCAAAACTCAGCGCGGCGTCTATTGCGCCAGTTCCGGACCGACTTACGAGACGCGAGCCGAAGTACGCATGTTCCAGAAAATCGGCGCGGATGCCGTGGGCATGTCCACCGTACCGGAAGTAATCGTAGCCAAACACCACGGAATGCGGGTGCTCGGCATCAGCTGTATCACGAATCTGGGAACCGGCATCAGCAACGTACCTTTAAGTCATGCCGAGGTGACCGAAACCGCTAACCGGGTCCGTGACGATTTCCAGCGCCTGATTACGGAAATCATCAAACAAATGTAATGCCCCTAAACGCATCAACCTTGCATCGATATCCGAAGTAACATCCACGCATGGAAGGGTTATATAGTATCTTGAAAGATATACGGCCGACTCATGCCGTAATAAATTTAGCCGCTATTGATCATAATATCCGGCAGATCCGTACGTTGAGCGGTAATGCACAAATTATGGCGATCGTTAAAGCCAACGCTTACGGACACGGCATTCTGGAGGTTACCCGGCAGGCCGTGGAAAGTGGCGTGGACTATATCGGGGTAGGATTTCTGGAAGAGGGGATATTCCTCCGGCAAAACGACATCGATGCGCCGATTCTGGTGATGGGCGGCATTCTCGGATATCAGGTAAAAAAATTCATTCAATATGATCTGGAAATCACCGTTTCATCCCTGGAACTGGCTCAGCACATAAACAATGAAATGAAAAAAGGGAAAGCGCGTGTTCATCTGAAAATTGACACCGGCATGGAGCGCATCGGCGTTTCGCATACCTATGCCGCTGAATTTATCCGCCGCGCGGCTATGATGAAAAATCTTGAGATCGTGGGTTTGTATTCTCATTTTTCCGCTTCCGACGAAGAGGATCAATCGTTTACCAAATTGCAGCTGGAGCGTTTTCAGGACGTTATTGATCAGACGAAGAAATTTGGAATTGAAATTCCCTTAAAACATATTTCGAATAGCGCCGCGCTGCTTGGCGATCTGGACTGCCGTTATGACCTCGTGAGGCCAGGCATCATGATCTACGGAATTATGCCCGCAAAACGAATAAACAGCCGAATCGATCTTAAACCCGCTTTTTCCCTGACATCCAAGGTGGTATTTACCAAAAGAGTCAAAAGCGGTACGCCTATCAGTTATAACCGTACCTATTACACGACGAAGGATACCAATATCGTTACAGTGCCTATCGGTTACGGCGATGGATTTTCCCGTTTACTTTCAGGCCGTTCGGAGGTATTAATACACGGTAAACGCTATCCGACTGTCGGCGCTGTATGCATGGATCAGCTTATGGTTGATGTGGGCGATGATACGGTTAATTTCGGCGAAGAGGTCATTTTAATCGGCAAAATGGGATACGAAGAAATCACGGCCTGGGAAATAGCCGAGAAAATAGGGACGATACCTTATGAAATATTATGCATGATCAACGCGCGGGTGCCAAGACTTTATATAAAAGCTGATTCAATCTATTGATTTTAAAATTTATTATGGATAGCTTTAGGTATATATAAACAAGTTACTTAACTTTAAGGAGGTCCTATGAAACCAAGAATAACGTTTATTTATTTCCTGTTAGTTGTATTTACCGCTGGATTGTTTTCAGCCAACGCTCAGGAAAAGAAGCGGGTTGGTGTGTTGCCCTTCTTGAATAAATCCGCAAAGAAATATAACTGGATCTCCGAAGGTTTTGCCACAACGCTCACCGAAGCCCTCTCGCAGATTCAGTCTATATACCTGGTTGACCGCGGACTGGTGAACGGCGTTATAAAAAAGGGACAATATACCGCCGATACCCTTTTTACCTCTCAGGGGGCTTATGAAATCGGTCAGAAACTGAATCTCGATTATGTTATTATCGGCGCCTATCGGGCCAGCAAAGACAATCTGGATGCCATTCTTTTTCTCGCAGACGCCAAGAAAAAAGGTTCCTATGTAAAAGCCTGCTCGTTCAACAGCGTCAAACCCATGAGTTCGATGTGGCAGGTTTACGATGAGTTGATAAGCTCGGTGTGCAAAACCGAGTGCTTCAATGTACCGATTTCTGATGATGAACTAAAAAGAATTAAAGCGATAACCGAAAACACCCAGCAGGTTATGGCTTATGAATATTACATTAAAGGGCGCAAAGAACATCTGACTTTTTCAGTAAAGGGTTATGAAAAAGCGATAAAATATTATGATTCCGCATTAACTATTGATCCCAAATATTCTCTTGCCATGGGCGCCAAAGGCGAAGCGCTGGCTTTCTGGGGTTATCAGAAAGAATTAAATGGCGAAGAGTACAAATCCATGTACGATAATGCTTACGCTAACGTGCAAAAGGCGCTTGGAATATCCAGCAACATCGGCGCTTTGCACCGTAATATGGCCACCACGTATCAGATGCTGAGAAAATTCGATGAAGCCAACGCGTCAGCCAAAAGAGCCATTGACCTGAACAATAACGATGCCGAAGCATGGTACATGTACTGGCGCTCCGGTCCGAACTGGGAAAACCCCCAGGCCAATGAAATCATACGCGCGCTGGAAATCAGTCCCTATCTGCCGGTAGCACACCTAACCCTGGGTAATCACTATTATAATATAAAAGATTACTCAACGGCTGAAGATCATTATAAAAAAGCTCTCGTGGGTAATGATGAGTACGAACTGGCACACGCCAATCTCGGCAATATGTACGGATTGCTCAAACGCTACGATGAAGCCATCGCTTCTTTCAACCGTGCTATAGAAATCAAACCCCAATATGAGTTTGCATGGAGCGGGTTAGGCTGGGTTTACGAATTGCAAGCCGAAGAATTCAAGAAGGCCGGCGATGTTACCAACGCTAACATTAAATATAATGAAGCGCTGAGCGCTTATCAGAAAGCCGCGGAAATCAACCCCAAAAAAGCTGCTAATTTTTACAGTATTGGGTTAATGTACTGGAGACTGGAAAATTGGCAGGGTGTTGTGGATGCCTGGGAAAAATGCCTGAAAATAGATCCAAACCACGAAAGCGCGAATCAGTGGCTGCCTAAAGCCAAGGAAAAGTTAAAGGGCAAATAATGGAAATTTCTTTTTTTAAAGAAAAAAGGCGGAACTTGGGTTCCGCCTTTTTACTTAAAAATATTTTCTGTCTGTCAATTATCATTCTATCGCTTATATCAGGCGTTGTAGTATCAAAAGAACGTGAATCTATAATAAGCGATAGGGTAGTAGTCAGTTTTTATGTTGCCGACAGTAATCTTGCTCAGTTGCTGATAAGAGAATTTGCCAATGCCTTGCAGGAACAGGAACATTTTTTTGGATTCGTTTATCAGGATACGGTTAAGATTTATTTGGAAAATTCTATATCAGCATTCAAATCAAGGTCTGGAGCTTATATTCCTGATTGGGGGCTGGCAGTCGCGGTGCCGGGTGAAAACGCCATGATATTGAAATCCCCCTCGGTTGCCGATCATGAGCAGTACTTGTTTCAGCCCTATGAGATTATTCTCCGGCATGAATTATCGCATTTATTTTTATTTCGCGCATTATCAGAAAGCGGTGAGACCGTGCCGGTTTGGTTCAACGAAGGCATAGCGATGCTATTATCAAAAGAAAGCCGCCCTTACCATGTACTGCCTAAAGCAATCCTGTCAGATAACCTGCTCGACCTTGATGATATAGACTATGTTTTACGTTTTGATCCGATTCGCGCTCAACTGGCCTATGAGCAGAGCCATTCTGCTATTGGTTTTCTCATAATGGTTGCGGGTGAAGATGTCATAAATAAAATTTTGAAAACCATACGAACCGGTAAAAACTTTAATGAAGCCTTTACCCATTCTACCGGTATTAATGTTTATGAGTTTGAAAAAAAATGGCGCGACAGGGTATCTGGACAATCCGGCATAACTATATGGTTACAATATGCCGATGATTTTTTATGGGTAGTAATAATACCGATAATTTTACTACTGAGCTGGATGGGTATGCGTTACCGCAGGAAAAACATCGAGCGGTCATGGGAAGAAGATGAGGACGCGTAAACAGTAATGTATTTTATTGACCGGCAGGTTTGAATATATTGTTTAAAAACGTTAAAAAATCATTATAAACATTATTGTTTATCTCTGATTGCTTATGGATAATCAACTTGCGGTCAACGGCATGAATACGGTGAATTTCCACATATAATGTTTTCTTGGGTTTGGGAGTCCCAAAGGCATCCGGCTTCAACGGATAACAGCAGCCGGATGCCTCCTCAGGTAGGGTTGTTAATGGGGCTATCAGGCAAGTATTCATATTCTGAAAATAGGATAATACTATGACCGGTCGCAATTTCAAGTCAGTTATGCCGGAGTTAGGAAAATATACTTCCCATATTTCTGCAGGTTTTGGATAAGCGTTCATGATCAGTTCTCCCATTCAAACTCTTCCTGATCTTGCCGGACAGAAAGAGAAAGCATACGGGCGTGGAGTGCGTGATAATAATTGGCAATGGCCCGTCGAAGGATTTTGAGCAGTTCTTCTTTTTCAAACGGTTTATAAATAAATCCGCTGGTACCGATATTGATAGCCATTTCAGGCTGGTCGCCGCCAACCCCGTAGGCAGTAAAAATGATAAACTGAACAATTTTATCAATCTTTCTGATTTCCGAAAGCATCGTAACGCCATCCATGCCGGCCATCCGGACATCGGTAAGGACCACGGCAAATTCTTCATTATGAAATCGCTGAAGGGCTTCTTGAGGCGAATGGCAGGCGGTTATGGAATAACCTTCGGTTTCCAGCAACTGCCGCAAAACAAAAATAATGGGTTCTTCATCGTCTACTAATAAAAGCTTAACCTGATTTCTATACATATTTCACCATAAAAAATTACTTTGTTCAATTTATATTATTTTAATAATTTAGGCAAGGAAGTATTTAATTTTTTTGTCAATGGGCACTTCAAAATGCGCCATAGGGGCAGTTGAAAATGCGCCACCTTTCTCAATTTAAATATTATCCGTTTCAGAGTCAAAGGTTTTCATATCCTGAGCCCAATTTTTTCTTTTCAGTCGA
>Ga0067045_1027988_pt1 | contig 47345 bp, 39 predicted proteins | sample TerdegcTABiofilm_FD_59184 | JGI IMG/M metagenome (GOLD analysis project Ga0067045, IMG submission 59184) | Combined Assembly of (Gp0054472, Gp0054536) Wastewater bioreactor microbial communities from Singapore -Terephthalate degrading...
GCCCTCTTTGTCGCTCATGTGATGATAACTCCAGTCGGGCTACGCCCTCCTTCCGTTATCCTCACATCTCTACAAATTGAGTGTGTCCACTCCCTATGGGGTTCAGTATATCTCTTTTAACACTCCACATGCCAGTCTGGAGAAACAAACTGCAACGGACTATGCAAGAATCTCCTTACAGACACGCAAAACTGCGGCTATTGCGGAAATTCCTGCTCCATAAGAACAAACACTCAAGCGTCATGCAATAACGGCCAGTGCTTTTACACCTGCATAAACAACTACATCAATTGCGACGGAAATTTCGGAAACGGCTGTGAAATTCCACTAGGAACTTCAATGAACTGCGCTTCCTGTGGAAACGCTTGTCTCTCCACACAATCATGTGTAAACAATGCCTGTACAGACAATTCAGGAACAGGTACTTTAATCCAAGAGTTAAGTAATGTTATTATTGATTTAGGTTAAGAATAATGCCATACCCTGAGAATTTCGACATACAGGCGGCTGCCCGGCACTTACGGGAGAGATACGAGAAGCACGCACAGAGATGCGCCGAACGGAGGGAACGAGCCATACGTTTCGCGGAGCAATTGGCTAAAACCTTGGGCGCCTCGGACAAGGAGGTGCGTAAAATCATAGGGTTTGGATCGACCTTCGAGAGTTGGCGCAACTACCGTTTGGACTCGGATATCGATCTGGCGATCGTGGGAGGGAACTGGTCCTTCCTTATGGGCTTGATTCCTCCTTCGGAATTTCAGGTTTCTTTGATCGAATTAGAACTGCAAAATCGAGAGTTTCAAGAGTACGTGTTAAAAAAAGGGGTAGTGCTCTATGAAAAATCGTGAAGCCATTGCCCAGCTCCGAGCGGAATTACGCCAGGATCGAGAGTTTATTCACCAAAACTACCAGAAAAACCAAAGGATGTACGAACGACTGTCCCACACACCGGCTCCCGATGAGTTCGACTTCGCGGCCCTGGCCTACACGTTGCACAACCTATACAACTCTTTCGAATCGTATTTTTACAGGATAGCGAAGTTTTTCGAAAATACTTTAGATCCCGTGGAATGGCATAAAGGTCTTGTGGAACGGATGTCCCTTTCGATCGAAGGGATTCGACCCGCCCTATTCAACCTTGAGTTTGCTCACAGGATCGAAGAGTTGAGAAAGTTCCGGCATGTGTTCCGGAATTTATACAAGACACCTTTGGTACCGGAGAAGGTGTTGTTTGTACAGAAAATCGCGGCTTCCTTAGATGAAGAGTTCCAACCCTTCCATGAAGCTTTTGATAGGTTCCTCGGCGATCTAGAAAAAGCGATGCAAATGGATTAACCCCATATCCTTAGAAGAAGAGTGTTTCAATCCCGACGCGTATGTTTTTCCCAAAATCCTAACGCCTCCTGTATCCACCCTTCTGCGATCGTTCCTTCCCCAAACCCGAATCCGTGTGAAAGGCCTGGAAATATCCTTATTTCGGCATCGGTTCCATTCGCTTTGATCCTATTGATTCTTTCTTCGATTGTTGTATACGGAGAAATTCGATCGCTAGTGCCCACGCAGGCAAAGGTCTGTGGCTCCTGCCCCGTCACTTCATCCAAGGCGGTATACTGCATAATGACCACCGCGGGTCGGGGGTATCGTGTCTCGCCAAACCGTACTGTTCCGTGGCTCCCCAGCCACGCAGCCATCCGGGCACCGGCAGAACCTCCCCAGAGGGAATATCCCCGCATATCTATTTCGAGTCTGCTCGCATTCCGGTGTAGGAACGCGATTGCTCGGGCTAGATCTTCGCAGGCAGCTTGAGCTCCCGGGCGATAGATTAAAGCAAAGGCGTTATACCCCTTTTTACTGAGTTCTAGCGCATGGGGAAAGCTATCATGCATGGCTCCCACGAAGACAAAGCCTCCACCTGCGTTGATAATAGCCGTTTTCGCGCCCCGCTTTCCCCGGAAAAAGAACAGGCCCGCATCCTTTTTACGAGTGTCTAGAGCTTTTTCTGCCTCGGAGTAAATATCCAAGAAAACCATGTCTCCCGATTCGGCGCGTTCTTTCAGGTAATTCACGATTTCCACTGTTTTGTCAGGATTGATGTTACGATACCAGGATAGGGAAAGGTCTCCGAGTGTCTCTCCACGGTAGAATCGTGTGTTTGCCGGAAACAAGAGCCTTCCGAAATATCCGAAAGCAGGGTCCTGGATTACCTCTTCGATCTTTGTGTGCCGGGTAAATGCGTTGCGAACCAAACCATCACCCCCGCTAAACACTTTTTCCGTGCCGCCGAAGGCAGAAAGGAGCAGTACCATCCAGAAAATCTGTCTGCAATTCGTCCGTTTTTTCATTGGCTTGCCCTTCCCTTAGGAATATATTGGCAATGGACTTTAGTCGCCACTCTTTGGAGGAAGTACCGCCTTTAGGATCTCCCCCGCCAGGTAAAAGGAGCCGGTGACGAGGACAGGAGCGTCGGGATCCGGCAGGGTAGAGAGAGCGTCATTCAGCGCTTCCCGCGGATCCGGAACCAGGATCATGGCGGGGTTGTAATGCTTACAGCATTCCGCGAGGGCTTTAGGATCGCTCTGCTTGAAGGTGCCGGGAGTAGTGACGATCACTCGCTTAAAGGCAGGGCAAAGGATGGAGGCGATCTCCTCGTGCCGCTTGCCCGACACGATCCCGAGGATCAGGGTGTGGGGATGGGGGTGGATCTCTAAAAAAGAATGGAGGAGCCTGCGAGCCGAAAGGGGGGTATGGGATCCATCCACGTACACGGGGGGAGAATCCTGGATCCGCTGAAACCTTCCCGGTAGGTAGGCGGTTTCGAGTCCTCGCTGGACAACTTCGATAGGAAGGTGGGGCATTGTGAGATGTACGGTTAGGGCGGCCAAAGCCGCGTTTTCCGCTTGTACTTCGCCGAGGAGACGGAGTAGGATCCGTAGAGGTTCGAAAGAGAAGGGGGAAGGAAAAAGGTCCGCGTTCCATTCCAACTGCAATTCGGTTCCCTCGATGTGAGTGTGGGCTTCGAAGGATCGAAGGTAATGGGGTAGGTAGTGGAGGGGACTATCCAAGTTTTCCGCGACGCTGCGAAACACCTCCAAAGCTTCTGAAACCTGAGGACTCACGATAACAGGGGTGTGGGGTTTAATGATTCCCGCTTTTTCCGAGGCAATCCGTTCGATCGTATCCCCCAAGTACTCAGTGTGCTCCAGTTCAATCGGCGTGAGGATCGAGGCGATAGGATTCACCACGTTCGTGGCGTCCAGCCGACCTCCCATGCCGGTTTCAAGCACCGCGATATCACATCCTAGGTGACGGAACACGAGAAAGCCTAGACAGGTAAGGAGTTCGAAGGTGGTGGGATACTCCCCTCCCGGAAAATCCTCAGGCTGGAGTCTTGAAAGACGATCCTCGAGCAAACCGATCTGCTCCAGGAAGATCTCATCATCGATCTCTTCTCCCGCGAGGGTAATCCGCTCCTTATAGGACACGAGGTGGGGGGACGTGTAAAGTCCCGTTCGGAATCCCGCTTCCTTCAAGATGGAGGCGAGGAAGGTCGCTGTCGATCCTTTCCCTTTGGAACCCGCTATATGGTAGGACTGGAAAGATTCCTGCGGGTTTCCAAAGAGGTCGAGCAGTTTGTGCATCCGGTCCAGGCGGAAGAACCGCAAGGGGAAGGGTTTCTTCTCGAAGTTGGTAAAGGATTCGATGTAGGCGAAGGCATCGGTGAGGGTCGTGTGGGTAGGCATTCGGTGTTACCCCCTTGGATCGATATCGCTCCGCGGATGTCTCCCCGATCCATCGTCCTTCCCGAGAGTTTTCCGGGTTTCTTGGTACTCTCCCGTGGTGGTCCTTTGGATCACCGCTTGGGCGTGGGAAAAGAACCCTTCATACTCCGCCAATACCTGTACGTGCTTTTTCAGGGAAGCGAACCCTTTAGAGGTAACCTGCACGACCGAAGTGTATTTGAGGAAATCCCTCACGGAAACGGCTGAATAGGTCCGGGCGAATCCACCGGTGGGAAGCACCGCGTTGGCTCCTGTCGCGTAGTTCGCCACGCTAAAGGGAGTGCGGGAACCTAGAAGGATTTCCCCGGCGTGATACAATTGGCCAAGCAGGTCGAAGGGGTGTTCCACCTGGAGCTGCAGGTGCTCCGGAGCGAAAGCGTTCACTACTTGAATGGCTTCTTCCATTGTATCGGTGAGGATGATGCCCCCATAGTTCTGAAACACGTCGGAGACGTAGGTTTTCCTAGGTTCGGGGATGGAAACCATCTGCCCTGCAAGGATCCCCGCTACCTGTTCCGCTAAGGAAGGGTTGGGGGTAATAAGGAAGGCCGCCGAGTCTGATCCATGCTCCGCTTCGATCAGTAGGTCGAGGGCCACGAGGCGGGGATCCGCCTTACCATCCGCCAGGATGATAGCCTCCGAAGGGCCCGCGGGCATTCCGACGTCCACGAAGGAGGAAACCAGCCGTTTCGCTGCAACTACGTACCAAGAACCGGGACCAAGGATCTTTACCACTTGCTTAATCGATTGAGTCCCGTACGCCAAAGCCGCGATTCCTTGGGCTCCTCCCACCCGGTACACTTCCGTTACTCCTATCCGCGAGGCCGCGTATAGGCAGGCGGCGTCCACCGAACCGTCCGGATTAGGAGGTGTGACGATCCGGATTTCCGGAACTCCCGCTATCTTGGCAGGCACCGCGAGCATGTAGAGCATGGAGGGAAAACTCCCTTTGCCCCGAGGCACGTAGAGACCCACGGAAGGGATCGGGGTCGCTCGCTCTCCGGAAAATATGCCCGGTCGCACTTCGGTGAAGGTAAAGGGAGGGGGGAGCTGGTTTTTGTGGAAGGTCGTCACGTTCTCGATGACGAAGTCCAACGCCTCTTTGACGTTCGAAGGAAGAGTCCTGTTCGCTTGTTCGAACTCTTCCGGTTGCACGCGGAGAGAAAGGTTTTTCAGGTTCACCTTATCGAACCTGAGGGTAAACCCTCTAAGAGCTTCATCTCCATCCTTCTTTACTCCTTCGAGGATGGGTCTAACTGACTCTATCGCAGCGTTTATGTCAGCTTCCGCTCGAGAGAAGAGGCGGTGTTTAGCCGCCTCTTCCAGTTCCTTCCACCGTAAGATCCGTACCCGCATGGGAGGTACAGTAGTACAGGAGCGAAGGAAGGTCAATCGAGGGGGAACCAGTGGATTCGATTGATCCGGACCCTGCAGGCTTCTCCGTTGCGTAACAGGCCATTCTTTTTGGGCTTCTGCACTCGTATTTCCTGACTTCCTATGGAGATGCGGTAGTCCACAAGGTCTCCCAGAAAAGTGGATCGCGTCACGATGGCTGGGACTCCCGATTCGGAGGAACCGGAAATCAAATCCACCTCGCCCGGTCGAAAGGCAGCGTAACAGGATTCTCCATACTTGCTCGGAGCCTCGGTGGAGATGGGAGGTCCATGTTCCTGTCCCAGCGGGTAGGCTTTCCCCTCCCGTACTCGTACTTTCAGAAAGTTGGACAAACCGATGAAACTGAACACGAACTTGTTGGCTGGTTCGTTGTAGATTTCCAGAGGTTTTCCCACCTGTTGCACCACTCCTAGATTCATCACCAGCATTCGATCCGAAAGGGCCATTGCCTCCGCCTGGTCGTGGGTGACGTACAGGATAGTGAACCCGAACCGCCGTTGGAGATCCTTGATCTCGAACCGCATCTCTTCCCGGAGTTTGGGATCCAGGTTGGAGAGAGGCTCGTCGAGGAGCATCACTTTTGGGTTGATGGCCACGGCCCGGGCAAGGGCGATCCGCTGCTGTTCGCCACCGGAAAGTTTCGAGGGGTAGAGATCTTTGATGGCCGAAAGACCGGTGCTCTGTAAGGCTTCTTTTACCCGTTTTTCCATCTCCAGCTTTGGAATCCGACGGATTTGTAGGGGAAAGGCCACGTTGTCCCATACCGTAAGGTGGGGCCACACGGCAAAGGCCTGGAACACCATTCCGAAGTCCCGCTTCTCCGGAGGAAGATAGTATTTCTTGTAACTACTGGAATACACCTCCCCGTCGACGAGGAGTTCCCCCTCATCTAAGTCTTCAAAGCCCGCGATCATGCGCAGGGTGGTGGTCTTTCCGCATCCGGAGGGACCTAGAAAGGAGAAACATTCCCCTTTCTGTACTTCCAGGTTGAGTTTGTTTACCGCCACGACCTGGTTGAACCGTTTGGTTACCGAAATAAGTTTCAATTCCGACATGGTTCACTCCTGTTTCTGTAAACGAGCAAGGAAATTGCGAATGGAGGTTTCTCCCACCAGGATGATGATTAATGCCACTGAGGCGAGCGCGGCAGCCCGCACCGTTTCCCCGTCTTCGTTCAACGCGTAAATGGCGACTCCGATGGTGCGGGTGGTGGGACCATAGAGGAGAACCGAGGTAGTGAGTTCCCGTAAAGCGGGCAGGAAGATGAGAAAGAACGCGCTGATCATTCCGGGACGGATTAAGGGAAGCACGATATTCTTCAAGGTCTGGAAATGGGTGGCCCCGCAAGCTCTGGACGCCTCTTCCAAGGAATCTGAAACCTGTTGCAAGGCCGCGGAATTGGATTTCAAAGAGAAGGCCATGTAGCGGGCTATATAGGCAACGAAGATGATCCAGGGGGTGTTGTATATGTTGATCCCGAACCTCCCGCTCCAGGTAAGGATCACTCCCAAAGCGATCACCGTACCCGGAAGGGAGAAGGGCAGAACCCCCAACAGTTCCAGGATGAACTTTCCCCTGGGCCGGGATTTCACGATCACGTAGGAAATCATGGTTCCCGCCAGCATCGTTACCAGGGCTGCCCCCAACGATAGGTACACGCTGTTCCAGATGGCATCCTTCGTCATTTTCCATCGAAAGATTTCAAGGTAGTTCGCCCAAGTGAGGTTCTTCAGTTCGAAGGATAGCCCGTACGTTTTAAGGCCACCAACCAGGAAGATCGTGACAGTTGGAAGGATCACGGTGATGCCGATGTAGATGATGCTCACGATGAGGAGGGGAGTACGGAGGGCCCGCAGTTTCAAAAGCATGGGTCGCATGCTCTTCCCCGCGATGATCTGGTACTTCCCTTTCTTTAAAAGCAAATCCTGGGCCTTGAGGATCAAGGCAGCGGAAATGACGAGGATGGTGGAAAGGATCGTCCCTACCCGAATCGCCCGGAAACTCCCCCCGGAAGAATAGATTCGTTCATAGATCTTAGTGGGAATGTTGTAAATTCCCTTTTCCGTTCCCAGAATGGCGGGCACGCCAAAGTGGGCGAGGGAGTACAACGCCACGAGAAGGGCGCCGGAGAGAATACTGGGAAGAACCAGCGGGAGGGTGATCTTCCGGGTGATGGTAAGCAAGCCAGCTCCCGAAATCCGAGCCGATTCCTCCAGGGTGGGATCCATCCGTTCCAGAGCGCTTTCCACCTGCAGGAACACGAAGGGGAAAAGGTACATGCTTTCGATCACGATGATCCCTCCCATGCTCATGATGTCAATGGGAGCCCGTTCTAAACCTAAAAGAGCCATGAGGAACTTGTTGATGTACCCAGCCCTGGGGGAGAGAAGCACCTTCCAAGCAAGGGCTCCGATGAAGGAGGGGAGCATGAAGGGAACGAGGAACAGGGCCTTCATCGTTTTTTTAAAGGGAAGGTCCGTTCGAGCCACGAGCCACGCGAAGAATACCCCTACGGTGGTGGAAACGAGGGTGGTGCCAAACGCGATCACCAGGGAGTTCCACAGGGCTTGGTACGTGTCTGGATCCTTCAGGATTTGCACGAAGCCGGGAATGTTCAGTTTACCGTCTTCGAAAAAGGCGGTGAGGAAGATCAGTATGACGGGTATTCCTACCACCACGACCAGCACGAGGATGGAGAAAACCAACACGATCTGGGCCGCTGAAATCTTGGGTTTCGTGTAGATATCAACCATGGGTTACCTCCCCTTCCCCGTTTTTGGGAAACCAGAGTAGCCTAGAAAAACCAACCCGGCAGGCGTCTCCTTCTTCGAAGATTAAGTCTTTCATGGATCCTTCTTCTGTCTGCAATTGAGCTCGCACGATCGTACCTCCTAGGTCGATTCGATAGTCGATGATGGGCCCCAGGAGAGCTTTACGTACCACCTTCCCTTCCAACGGACCGTTGGCGCGGGAAAGTTCTACCTCCATCGGTCTACAGGCGGCTAGAAAGTTTCCGGAACTCATCCCTTTGGCTTTTTGAACACTCTCTGGCATAGGCAGGAACTCCTTCGCGCTAGGGGTTAGGTAGGTTTTCCCATCCCGAACGTGGACGGGAATGAAATTGGCGATTCCCAGGAACCGAAACACGAAGGGGTTGGCCGGTTGATCATACACCTCTTCTGGAGTTCCTATTTGTTGGAATTCCCCTTTTTCGTTCATCACCGCGATCCGGTCGGAAATGGCCAAGGCTACCTCCTGATCGTGGGTGACGTAGAGGAGGGTGGAGTTGGTGGACTTCTGCAGTTCTTTGATTTCGAACCGCATCTCCTCTCGGAGGTTCGCGTCGAGGTTGGATAAAGGTTCGTCCAAGAGGAGAATGGCGGGTTTGGATACCAAGGCCCGAGCCAACGCCACCCTCTGCTGTTGCCCTCCGGAAAGCTGATAGGGCAGACGATCCTCCAACCCTTCCATGTTCACCTGTTTAATGGCCATCTTAGCCCTTTGAATGGCCTCCTCTTTCGGGACTTTCTGCATCCTCAACGGGTACAGGACGTTTTCCAATACAGTCATGTGGGGCCATACCGCGTAATCCTGGAATACCACACCGATGTTTCGGTTTTCCGGAGGTAGGGCATACCCTTTGGATCCATCCGCCACTGTGGTGGTTCCTATACGGATAGTGCCCCGATCGGGTGTTTCGAACCCCGCGATGAGACGAACCACGATGGTTTTTCCGCATCCGGAAGGTCCTAAGATCGTAAAACACTCTCCCGGACGGATGAGGAAACTGAGGTTCTCAAGAACCTGCTTCTTCCCGAAGGACTTGGAAACGGAGCGAAACTCTATCTCCGACACGGATTCCTCCTATTTGTGGGTATGATTATGGAAAAGTGGAACCGGCCAGTGGATTACTGGCCGGCTATGCATAAGAATAATAGGGTTTATTTTCCCTGCATGATCTGCTGGAACTTGTCAATTACTGCCTGTTTCTCAGCCATCAGTTTAATGTAATCCACCTTCATGGCCCGGGCTACCGCTTCTTTTGCTTCTACCAAGCCTACATCCTTCACAATGGGAACATCGGGACGGCTGGGAAGGGTGTAACTATTGGCAATGATGGTCTGCCCCTCTTTCGAAAGGAGGAAATCGACGAACTTCTTCGCGGCTTGAAGGTTGGGGGTTCCTTTAAAAATGGCTACGGGGCTGGGAATCACGAGCATTTCCGGTGGGAACACGATCGCGAGGGGAGCCCCTTTCTTGATTTTATCGATGGTGATGTAGTCCACCCCGATGCAACCCAATAGATCTCCCGAGGCGGTATCGTCCACCACCTGTCCGGATCCCTGGCCCATGCGAGCTCCATTGGCCTTCAGTTTTTCGATGAACTCCCATCCAAAGGTGTTCACGATCAGACCAATGGACACCATGGCGGTACCAGACAGCGCGGGGTTCGCGATGGCGAACCCACCCTTCCATTCAGGCTTCAGTAGATCCTGCCAGGTTTTGGGAGGATTCTTCACCTTGTTCGTGTTATACGTGATTCCCAAGGTGCCTAGACGGGCCGCGGTAAAGTATCCTTCGGGATCGGATACGGGACTCACCACGTTCTTCGATTCCGGAGAAATGTAGGGTTCCAAAATTCCTTCTTTCTTCATGGCAATGAAATCCGGGATTTCGCTGGTCCAAATCACGTCGCAAACTAATTGCTTCGATTGTCGCTCGGCCGCGATTTTCGCCATGATCTTTCCAGCCCCCGCGGAGTAGTAGTCGAAGGAAATGTTGGGATGTTTTTTCACGAAAGCGTCCCGCAATTCCCCAATAAGCACCTCTTTCATGGAGGTGTACACCATTAACTTTTCCTTTTTCTCACCCTGGGCGGGCGCTGATGATTCTTTCGATCCCCCCGCGTAGATAAAACTGGCGAGTACCATCAAGATGGCGAACCACAACCATACCTGTTTTTTCATACCTTCCTCCTACTGGAATTGACTTTAGATACTAAAACCATAGGGGTAGAATGAGAATTCCACAATCGGTACTTTCGTACTATAGGGGGTTAAGGGGTATCTCGCTTGACCTTTTTAACGAAAAGAGCGGCGGAAACCCGGTCATGGATCCCAAGTTTCGTGTAGAGGGAGTGGAGGTAGTTTTTCACCGTTTGTTCCCGTAGGCGAAGTTGGTAGGCGATCTCTTTGTTGCTATACCCTTGGGCAAGAAGAAGGAGGATTTCCCTCTCCCGAGCGGGAAGTTTCTCGAACTGTTTCGAAGCTTCTTCATCGAGAGGGGCAAGGCTCCTTTCTCTTAGGTTTCTTGCCTGGACCGCGCTTATCCCTATGAGAAGGATTCCTAGAAAGAACATCCAGATGTTCCTGTATCCTACAGTGGGTAGGGTCGATACCTCTAGGAGAAAGACTGGCATTCCTTCCCGTACGGGCACAGAGCGAAGGTATACTTTCTGATCTTTCCATTCTCCTTCAAGAACATTTTTATGGCTTTCTTTGGATGGTTGTTTCCAGGGAGTATGAAACACCTCCTCGAACATCCGACCGACCTGACTTTTCAAAGGAGAAGCTAGAATCATTCCACCGGAGGAGACAAGGATGCTGAAGTAGTTCCCAATGGAACCTTCCATTGGTTCCCCATCCACGTAGAGATCGCTGTTGAGCATCTCGGACAGTCGCTCGGTTCGGAGGAGTAGCATCAACACTCCTAGGTTCCGTTCCCCATCGACTTTCTTGATCAGCCTCCCGCAGAGAAGGGATTTCTTTCCCTGAATGGGAAAAACCGTTTCCGATTCGAGAAAGAACCTTCCATCTAAATCGAGAATTTTCTCGAAGGAAGGAGAGGAGCGGAGTTCCGTTAGGATCGATTGGGTCAGGTTATCACTCATGGTAAGGGCTTTACGCTTTGGTTCATTCAGGTCGAAGAAGGCCGCGTCCCTGAGTAAGGGGTGGGAGCGGGTTTGACTTTCGAGGAAGGCGGAAAACACGCTGTTGAACGAGGCGATTTGGTACAGTTCCGGCGATTCGATGTACTGATCGAGGGTTTTGTTCAGCTCGAAGTTGGCTATGAATTGGAAGGTCAGGTTTTCGATATTTTCGATCTGTTGATGGATCGATTTCGCCAGTTGGAGGTGCATTTTATGCTGGTAGGCTTCGTTTTCCCGATCGGCGAGGTAGGAAATCCCTCCGGATATAGACAAGGTTAAACCAATTCCCAGGGGTAGGAGAAATTTCCAGAGACTCATTTGTCGATCCTTGCTAATCGTGTTCCGCATCCCTATCCATGTATACGCTATCTCATCTTCTATCTCAAGAGTATGGAAGCAATAAGTCAATATAGTAAGCAGGCTTTGAATCTGAAATAATTCGGCCGATGGCCGACAAATGGATTGACCTTTTTTCCCGTTCCCGCTACAGTCAGGCAAATCGAATGTGGGAGGAACGCGCATGGTCGTAAAACCGATGATTCGTAACAATATCTGCATGAATGCCCATCCGGAAGGACTCCGGCTCCATGTGAAACAACAGATCGAGTACGTGAAGAAACAGAAACCATTCAAAGGTCCTAAACATGTGCTCATCATTGGAGGTTCAGCGGGGTATGGATTGGCGTCCCGTATCGCTCTGGCCTTTGGAGCGGGATCGGGAACCCTTTCGGTCGCCTACGAGAAGCCCGCATCTGAGAAGCGTACCGCTACCGTCGGCTGGTATGCTAGTGAAACCTTCGTGGAGGAAGCAAGGAAAGCGGGGTTAGTGGCTGCGAATATTTATGGGGATGCTTTTTCCAACGAAGTGAAGGAGCAAACCATACAAAAGATAAAGGAACTTTTCGGAACGGTAGACCTTGTGGTGTATAGCCTTGCCTCGGGCGTCCGAACGGATCCGAAAACAGGCATGCAGTACCGGTCGGTTCTAAAACCCATTAGCGCTACCTACCACGCGAAATCGGTAAATCCTTTGACAGGTGAATTGCAGGAAGTAGACATTGCTCCCGCCTCACCCGAGGAGATCGAACCAACCGTGAAAGTGATGGGTGGGGAGGATTGGGAACTCTGGATCGAGGCGTTGCAGAAGGCGGGTGTACTAGCTCATGGAATCATCACTCTTGCGTATTCGTATATCGGCCCAGAACTGACTAAAGCCGTGTACCGGGATGGAACCATCGGAAAGGCGAAGGAACACCTGGAAGCTACAGCAAAACTCCTCACGAAAAAACTTGCCCCTCTACAGGGAAAGGCGTACATCTCGGTAAATAAAGCGGTAGTGACGAGGGCGAGTGCCGTGATTCCCGTGGTACCCTTGTATTTAGCTATCCTCTTCAAAGTGATGAAGGAAAAGGGATTGCACGAGGGATGCATCGAGCAAATGTACCGGCTCTTTGCCACGAAGCTGTACGCGAGCCAAACGGTTCCGGTGGACGAAGAGGACCGAATCCGCATGGACGATTGGGAGATGCGGGAGGATGTGCAGGCAGAGGTGGACCGGCGTTGGAAACGGGTGACTCCAGAGACTCTCCGGCAGGTTGCAGACCTAGAACAGTATACCCAGGATTTCCTGAATCTCCATGGATTCGGCTTTCCCGAGATCGATTACGAGAAGGATGTGGCAGTGTAAGAAGCCCCTCAACGTCTAAACAGGGAAAGAATCCGGGATAGGATTCCTGGCTTCTTTCCGGTGTCGGTAGAGGAGGGCGTTTCCGATGGTCTGAATCGTTCTCCGTACTTTTCCTGGTAGAGGGAGAGCCTCTCCTCGAGGGATTGAGAGTTTCCCTTCCTGAGAACGCGTCTCTTTTCCCCGTAGCCTTCCCTCGTTGTTTTTACACTTGCCGCAGCCGGAACGGGTGCGGGGTGTTTTGTCTGATCCTTGTGGGGTTTCCGAAGAGATTTGCCAGGAGGTTTGCCTGTTTTTCGATCTCGGCGCGAAGCATGCCTCGAAGAGGGCCGATACGAATCCCGTTCGATCTTTCTTCCCGCGCTCTTGTCTTCCAAGAGGAGGGATTCATCAAAGGATTCTACCGGTATCTTCATGCCAATGAATTTTTCGATGGCTTCCAAACCAAACACATACCGCTCGCATGCCAGCATGATAGCCTTTCCACTCTTTCCTACCCGGGCGGTACGTCCGATCCGATGCACATAGTTTTCCGGATCTTCCGGCACATCGTAGTTCACCACCATGTCGAGATCTTCAATGTGTAACCCCCGGGCTGCTACATCGGTGGCTACGAGAATGTTGATGCGGTTCGATTTGAGATCCTCGATAATTCGTAGCCGTTTTCTTTGGGGAAGGTCCCCTATGATGTACTGACTCTTGTACCCGTTCAATTCCAGCCGTTTAGACACTTCTTCCGCTGCCTGTTTCGTGTTAGTGAAAATGATGACGCTCTTTGGATCGTGTTTTTGAAGGATTCCCAAAAGGAGGGAAAACTTTTCCGATGAACCCACGTGGTAGACTGCTTGGGTAATGGTATCCACCGTTACCTGTTCGGGATCGATTACCACTTCCTCCGCTTCGTTCATGTGTTCCCAGGCCAAGGTGCTGACCCGGAGGGATAAAGTAGCGGAGAGAAGCATGGTCAACCGGTCTTTCGATGGCCCCATTCTGCGAAGGAGTTTTCGAAGGTCGGGTAAGAAACCCATATCGAAAAGCCGATCCGCTTCGTCGATCACGAGAATTCCGATAGCGTGGAGATCCAGTTTCCGCTGCTGGGAGAAATCGATCAACCTGCCCGGAGTGCCAATAATGATATCCACCCCTTCTCGTAGCAGGGCCTCCTGTTTGGCGTATCCGATTCCCCCGTAGAAACTTCCGATTCGAAAGGGCAGGTATTTCCCCAGAAGCTTGGTTTCCTCTTCGATCTGTGTCGCCAACTCTCGGGTGGGGACGATGATCAAGGCTTTTTTTCCTTTGAAGGTTTCCGTGCTGGAAAGATGTTGGAAAATGGTAATGAGAAACGCGGCGGTTTTGCCTGTTCCGGTTTTCGACTGAACCAGAACGTCTTTGCCTGCGAGGGTTCGTTTCAACGTCTCCACCTGGACGGGAAAACACTCTTGAAACCCAGCTTCATCAATGGCTCTTTGCAGGTCTGGATGCAGATTGAACTCTGTAAATTTCATACTGATATAAAGATACTCTATTTTCCGGTCAAGGCCAAGTGTAAGGAATCCTCTAGGTGCTGTTTGCTGAGAGAAGTAAGGGTAAGACCGATCACTACCACTAAGGCACCCAGAAGTTGTAATCCTTTGAGGGTTTCCCCCAGAACGATCCAACTGGTGAACGCGGTTACAACGGGGATGCCATTGATGAATGCCGACGCCGTAGCAGCTTTCACTTTACTCAAGGCGTAGTTGTAACAGAAAAAAGCGCCTATCGTGGCTCCAAAGGCAAGGAACAGAACGGCTCCTAGGGCCGAGGATCCGATACTTTGAGTGGTAACCTTGGGGAAGAGGAGAAATAAGGGAAAGAAGAATACAGTGGCGTAGAAGAATTGGTAAGCACTGATTAGGTGATGAGAGATTTCCTGTCCAAGCCGACGAGATAGTAGAGTGTAGCTGGCTGCCGAGACTACCGCCCCGAGAATAAGAAGATTCCCGATGAAGGAGGATCTCGTGTGTCCTTGCAATCCATTTTCTCCCACGATCAATAGCACGATTCCTACGATGGATAGACCAATCCCCAATTGGGCGATTCTAGGAATTCGTTCCTTCAGGAATAGGCGCGAGAGGAGAAGCACGAAAGCTGGAATTAGGGCGATGATGAGGGAAGCTTCCGCAGCCGTGGTTCGTTGAAGTCCGAAGGTTTCGAAGAGAAAGTATAGGACTGGTTCGAAAAAAGAAAGAATTGCGAGGCGAGCATGCTGACCTTTTGTGAATCGGGGAACTCCCCGCCAGGAAAGATAGAGCAGGAAAAAGATGGCTGCGATGGAAAATCGAAAGAAAATTAAGGAAAAGGGAGTGAAGGAAGTGAGAGCTATCTTGGTACCAATGAAGGATACTCCCCACAAAAGGGTTGTTGCCACGAGAGCTAGATAGACTTTGAACGAGTTCATCTTGGCTGCACTATACACGGCGAAGGGAGATGGATCAATGATCTCGAATGCGGTATTTTCCAGCTTCTTCCGCCACGAAACCTTCCCTAGAGAGATCCCTCAACACCTCTTCGGCTTCAAAGTGGGAAAGGGATAGGAGGTCTGCAATCGACTCGGTATCGAGTGCTTTCCCTACCGTGAGTAGGGTAGAGAGGATTCTTCCTCTGAGTTGCCTACGGGACCCTTCGAAGGGAGCTTGCCGGGTGAAGTGTTTACTTCGTCTATTGGGATTTGGGAACTGTTTGGCCAGGTAAGCCCCATAATCCATCAGGGCATAGTACCATTCTTTTGGGTGTTCCCGATCCAGGGTTTTCTCGACCAGTGGGAGGATCTCCCGATCGTGCACTCCCTCCTTAAAAGGGAAAAAATGATGGAGAAACACCCGTCGGATGTTCGTCTCAATAAATGTATAAGGAAGGTTATAGGCAAAGGTAACGATTGCCCGGGCAGTGTAGGGACCAATCCCTTTGCATTGTTGGAGTAAGGCAGGTTCAGAGGGGATATTCCCTGCCCAATGAAGCCATGCATACTGGGCAAACTCCTTTAGGTAGAGAGCCCGGCGGTTGTACCCCAAACCCTTCCAATGGGTGAGAACCATCGATAGGGGCGCGTTTGCCAAGGCCTTCAGGGTAGGGAAGGTAGCGAGGAAGGGAAGGTACTTCTTCTCTACCGATTCCGTTCGGGTTTGTTGGAGCATGAACTCGGATACGACAATCGCGTAGGGGTCCCGAGTGGTACGCCAGGGAAAGGTTCTTCCCTCTCGATGGTAGAATGAAAAGACTTCCTTTCGGAAAGCCTCGAGGTCTTTTTCAACAAACGATTCTTCCTCCATACTGATCTAACCGTATCGAATTCCGGGTACCCTTGTACAGGTAGGGGGGACGCGTGGTATAAGGAAGGGATGGATCAGAACTTTCTGGCCATGTTCATTACCTTCTTTCTCGTCGTAGATCCCTTAGGGGTCCTCCCTTTGTATCTTTCCCTTACCTCTGGGTATAACGAGGAAAAGAAAAAGTGGGTGATCTTTCGAGCCCTCCTTACAGCTTCCATCGTATTCCTCGTATTCATCCTTTTGGGAAGGGGAATTCTCCAATTCCTGGGAATCCAAACCGGTGCCTTCTTCATTGCGGGAGGGATTCTTCTTTTTTTCGTCTCCATGGACATGCTCTTTGCCGTTCCGAAACGGACCAAGACTTCTGAACAGGAGAAAGATTCGGAAGATGTCTCCATCTTTCCTCTGGGGATTCCGATTCTTGCGGGTCCCGGGACGATCACAACGATCCTCCTGTACGTGGGTAAAGAGGATGCGGGTCTAACGACCTACCTATCGGTAGGCGTGGTTCTCCTGTTCGTTCTTCTATTGGCAGGGATTTTTCTTCGGCTTTCAGATTATTTGGTTCGAATTCTTTCCAGTACAGGGCTATCGGTGATCGAACGGATCATGGGATTGATCCTCTCTGGTCTTTCCGTGCAGTTCGTGTATGATGGTCTTGTACGCCTCCAAATCGTTAAATAAAACGCTACCTATGTGGTCGTAAAGAGAGAAATATGGTATATTATACCCTATTACTAGTGTAGGGGGAGCTATGAAAATCCAGCGTCGATTCACCCGAGAAGGGCACGATCCTTACGAAGGAATCCAATGGGTGGAACGGATTTCCGAAATAAAAGACTCTAAGGGAAGGACTGTGTTCAAACAGGAGGGAGTGGTGGTTCCTTCCCATTGGTCTCAGATCGCTACGGACATACTAGCCCAAAAGTATTTTCGAAAGACCGGTGTTCCTAACGAAATATCTACAACTGGCGGGGAGACGGATGCGCGGCAGGTGTTTCATCGTCTGGCTCATACCTGGAGAAAGTGGGGGGAACGGTACGGGTACTTCGACTCTAAAAACGATGCCCAGGCGTTCTACGACGAGATCCTTCGCATGCTGGCCGATCAGAAGGCGGCTCCCAATTCGCCCCAGTGGTTCAACACGGGGTTGTACGAAGTGTACGGAATTGAAGGCCCTCCTCAGGGGCACTACTTTGTCGACCCCAAAACAGGTAAGCTGCAGAAATCCAACAACGCCTACGAACGTCCCCAGCCTCATGCATGCTTCATCCTCGATGTGGAAGACGATCTGGTGAACGAAGGGGGGATCATGGATCTCATCCACCGGGAGGCTCGTCTTTTTAAGTATGGTTCCGGCACGGGTAGTAACTTCAGTAAGATCCGGGGCGAGCATGAACCCCTCAGTGGGGGAGGTGTTTCTTCCGGGCTTTTATCCTTCCTCAAGATTGCCGATCGCTCTGCCGCTGCCATCAAAAGTGGGGGCACCACCCGTAGGGCAGCCAAAATGGTGATCCTCGATGTGGATCATCCGGACATCGAAAACTATATCCAGTGGAAGGTGGAGGAAGAGTACAAGGTAGCTGCCCTGGTGTCGGGAAGCTATACGATCCGGAGTATACTACGGGAATTGAAGGAAGCGTTGGAGTCTTGCCGGAAGGAAAGGATCGAGGATCCTAGCGCGTTTCCTTTTGTCTGGAAGGTATTACGGAAAGCTATACAGGTTGGAATCCCTCGAGGGTTACTGCATCAGTACCTCCGGTTATATGCGGAAGGAGGGGATTTGCCGGATCCTCCTGTATATACCACAGAATGGACGGATGAGGCGTACAATACGGTGAGTGGACAGTCCTCCAACAATTCCGTTCGGGTTACGAGAGAGTTCCTCGAAGCGGTACTGGAAGATCGGGAATGGGAGCTGAAAGCTCGCACGAGCGGTAAGACAATGAAACGTGTCAAAGCCCGGGATCTATGGAACAGAATCGTCCGTTCCGCCTGGCAATGCGCAGATCCGGGGTTACAGTTCCATACAACAGTGAACGAGTGGCATACCTGCATACAGGATGGGGAAATCCGGGGATCCAATCCTTGCTCGGAATACATGTTCCTGGACGACACGGCCTGTAACCTCGCTTCGTTGAACCTTCAAGCCTTCTATGATCCAGAGAACGGTACTTTCCGGATCGAAGATTACCTTCATGCGATTCGCCTCTGGACCCTCGTGTTGGAGATTAGCGTGGTGATGGCGCAATTCCCTAGTCCCTCCATTGCCCGGAAGAGCTATGACTATCGAACCCTGGGATTGGGGTACGCGAATCTCGGTTCTCTCCTGATGGTGATGGGCCTACCCTACGACAGTGAAGAGGGTAGGGCGGTAGCCGCCGCGTTGACAGCGATTCTCACGGGAGAAGCCTACGCGACTTCGGCGTTACTGGCAAAGGATGTGGGGCCTTTTCCGAGATATGAAGCGAACAAGGAAAGCATGTTGAGGGTGATTCGAAATCACCGCCGTGCGGCCTACAATGAAAAACCCGAATCCTATGAAGGACTAACCATCTTCCCTAAAGGAATCGACCCCGAAAAATGCCCTGCGGAATTGCTAAAAGCGGCCCGTTCTGCGTGGGATCGTGCCTTGGATTGGGGAGAACAGTACGGGTACAGAAATGCTCAAGTGTCTGCCATCGCCCCAACGGGAACGATTGGATTGTTAATGGACTGTGATACCACGGGAATCGAACCGGACTACGCCCTGGTAAAGTACAAGAAGTTGGCCGGAGGAGGAGTATTTCGGATTGTGAATCGTTCCCTTCCCCTTGCCCTGAAACGGTTAGGTTATTCGAAGGAGCAAATCGAAGAAATCGTAGCGTACTGTGTAGGGCATGGGAAACTTCCTTTGGAAGGGCCGTTGAGTAGGGAATCCCTTAAAGTTAAGGGGATCGCGGAGGAAGTTCTGGATGGTATCGAGGAAAGGCTTAAAGGATCCTTTACCTTGGAGGATGCGTTTCCTCAAGATCTCGTAGCCCTATTGAAAGACATCCCATTAGAGGAAATCGAACAAGCCACTCGATACAGTTGTGGAAACCTTGGAGTAGAGGGGTGCCCTGTCCTAAAAGCAGAACATCTAACGGTATTCGATACGGCCAATCCGTCGGGGAGGGGAGCAACCCGTTCTATTTCCTACCAAGCCCACATCGACATGATGGCAGTGGTACAACCCTTCGTGTCTGGAGCGATCTCCAAGACCATCAACATGCCTAACTCCGCTACAGTGGAGGATGTGTCTAACGCGTACTTGTATGCTTGGAGGAATATGCTGAAGGCTATCGCCATCTACCGAGATGGTTCGAAACTTAGTCAACCATTGACTAGCATGAACAATACCCTAGATCCATGGTTAAAGGTAATGGAGGAGGTAAGTCTAGAGCTCCGAGAAGGACAGAGGGGGCAACCTATTGAGAGCACAACTATTGTAGAGAACAGGGAAACTCCTCCTTTTTTACGGGGAAGACGGCCGTTACCCAACCGGAGAAAGGGTTACACTCAGAAAGCCAAGATTGGAGGACACAGCATTTTTCTTCGCACCGGAGAGTATGCGGATGGAACATTGGGGGAGATCTTCCTGGACATGCATAAGGAAGGAGCTGCCTTTAGATCCCTATTGAACAGCTTTGCCATCGCTGTTTCCCTTGGGTTACAGTACGGGGTACCTCTGGAAGAATACGTGGACGCCTTTACCTTTACTCGCTTTGAACCGAACGGGATCGTGCAAGGGCATGATTCTATCAAGATCACCACATCGGTACTGGACTTCGTGTTCAGAGATCTAGCCCTCACCTACCTGCACCGGACGGATCTGGCGCAGGTAAAACCGGACGATCTACGATCTACCGAAACGGTTCATTTGAATGGGAGTGTACGGCCCGGTGCTAGAAGTGAGGATTCCAGGGATTCTAAGTCAGCTTCTCCTGATTCTCATTCGAGCCGGATCTCTCCTTCGGGAACAGAAGCCCTGGTACAGAAAGCGCGGATGAAAGGGTATGAAGGGGATCCCTGTCCTACCTGTGGGCATCTCACGCTGGTGCGGAATGGAACCTGCCTGAAATGCGAAACCTGTGGTTCTACAACGGGGTGTTCGTGAGAGAGTGGATACTCTGCTCTATGAAACCCATTAGTTTCCTATCCAAGTGATGGGCAGCGGCTCGAAAACGATTCAACACCTCTTCTTTATGGAATATCCCATCCGCGACTAGGATGGGAGTCATTTTATTATGGAAGGTTACCTCTCCATCATCGACTCGATTATGAGAATGTCCCCCCCTTCTCCTCCAAGTAAGGACCCTTTCCTGCCCATCCTTACGGTAACAAAGCTGGAAAGCGATGATCTCTTCCGAATCCGAAGAAGGGTAGAACACAATCAGATCGAACTCATCGTCTCTAAACCAACGGCGAAACCCTTCCTCCGGGATTTGCCGCACATCCTTGATCTCTCTTAACATACCACTATAAGTATACCAAAAATTTCAAAGCCTCTTTACTTTTTTTTTGGAATTTGATAGGGTTTCATTCAACTATTCGAAGAAGGTAGGACAGGTCTATGGCACGGAGATGTGAAATCTGTGGAAAGGGTACCGTAAGCGGAAACAATGTGAGTCACGCTAAAAACGCTACCCGGAGAGTATGGAAACCGAATCTAGTGAAAATTCGCACTTTGGTAGGAAAAACCCCCAAGACAATTAAGATTTGTACTCGCTGCTTGAAGAGCGGGAAGGTTGTAAAAGTTTAACCCTCTCATCAGGGATCTTCGAGATCCAATACCAATCCGTCAAAGGAAGGAGCTACCCCCTCGGGTAGTTCCTTTTTTATTTCTTCATGGTCTACCTCATGACACAGATGGGTTAGATAGGTCATCTGGGGTTTTACTCGTTCCACTACCTTCAAGGCTTCTGGAATGCTGAAGTGGGTGGGATGAGGTCGTTTCCGTAACGCTCCTAGAACGAGGATTTCCAGACCTTCCAATAACGGAAAAGTTTGTTCTGGGATGAAACTGCAATCGGTAATGTAGGCAAAGGTTCCTATCCGATACCCAAGGATGTCTAGTTTTCCGTGTTTCACGGTCAAAGGAAGAATGGGAATCCCATGGATTCGAAAGGGTATGCCACCAGAGAGGGTCTTTAGGGAAAGGTTCGGTACTCCACCCCCCTTTTGCAGGGGATGAAAAATATAATCGAACCTACGGGAAAGTTCTTCCAATGTTACCTCTGAACCGAAAACCGGAATGGGATTCTCTTCTTTACAGAGGGGTCGAACATCGTCCAATCCATGGAGGTGATCCGCGTGAGGATGGGTGAGCAGGATGGCATCCAGATGTTTTAACCCCACTCGAACTGCTTGCAAGCGAAATTCGGTAGCCGTATCGATGACAATGGAACCAAATTTAGCCTGAATCCAGATAGAAGCTCGAGTGCGACGATTATGATCGTCTGTCGAAGTACAAACAGGACAACCGCATCCGACCACGGGAATTCCATGGGAAGTACCTGTACCTAGAAAAATCACACGCATGGGGTTCTTACCATATCAAAGATAAAGAAAAGGAAAAAGTCTCTCTAAATGCAGGGAAACAAACGATTCTTCCAGAGAAATCTTCCTTTCCGTATGCACCCGAATCGAAGAAGATTATCCAATCCTTCTTCCAGCTCTTCTATTTCCCACTCCCACAATACTCCATACCATCGATTTCGGTGTAGAGCGTTGGATACAGATAGGAGGGAAGGCCTACCGCTGAGAAGGTGGATCACTTCCTCCTCGGTGTATTTTCTTGGATTCCTACGAAAAAAATCCAACAACGTGTCGTACCCCTCGATTCCATGTACCTCGTTGTTACAAGTATCGCATCCTGAACAACCATCGAGTTCCATCCCTAAACCACGGTAGAGGTGAATGCGTCGGCATTCTTTCCCCGCCACGTACCCTCGAAAAAAAGGGGTTAGTTTCCATCGATCTTCTTCGGAAATAAGGAGAATAGCCTGGCAGGGTTTAGCATCCCTTCCCCCTCTTCCAGATTCCTGTAGGTACGCCTCTATGGTTTCGGGCGCTTGCTCGTGAATTACCGTGCGGATATTGGGTTTATCCACCCCCATCCCGTAGGCTGTGGTGGCTACTAGGATTCCCGTAGAACTCTTAAAAAACCAGTTCTCTATCCGTTTCTTCTCCTCGGGAGTAAGGCCAGCGTGGTAGAAGAAGATCTCTCTTTCCCCAAGGGAGCGACGTAAAGAGAGTGCCAGCTGTTCAGTTCGTTTCCTGCTTCGGCAGAATATCAAAACAGGACGTTGTACTTTAAAATCGATGCTAGAGGATGCGAGAAGGGTTCGGAAGGTTTTCTGCTTGGAAAGGGTTTCTAGAACTGAGTACTGGATATTGGGACGATCTGGATTAGCAGAGATCTCGTGAGGGTAGGTACTCTCGAATAGGTGTTCCCGGATTTTATTGAGGACTAAGGGGGAAGCGGTTGCGGTAAACGCCGTTGTGACATTGGGTTTGAGAGTAGTCCGAACCCTCCCTAGGTTTAGGTAGGAGGGTCTAAAGGTCTCACCCCACTGGGCAATGCAGTGCGCTTCGTCCACCACAAGGTGGGTAATTTTGAGCTGGTTTAAAAAATCAAGCGTTCTATCGTTAGAAAGGGCCTCCGGATTGGTAAGGAGGATCTTTAACTTTTCTTCCTTAAGGGATTGAAAGAGGGATTCTCGTTCTTTCTCTGACTGTCCGCCCTTTAGAACTCCTACCGAAACCTTCGCTTCCTTCAGTCTACGGTATTGATCAGACATGAGGGAGAGAAGAGGGTATACCACGAGGGTCAATCCGGAAAGGAGAACAGCGGGGAGCTGAAAACAGAGAGATTTCCCTGCTCCGGTGGGTAGAAGTACGATCTGGTCCCCCAAGGCATCCTCGTCTACACCAAAGTAGCCACAGGAATGGAGGATATTGTGGATCGCTAGACGCTGGTAGGGAAAGAGGTATCGGATACCAAAGAATCGGTTGCCGACTTCCAGGAGAGGATCGGATAAGGTCTCTTTTCCAGGGATCCCTTCCATGCATGGATAAACGACGGTTTCTTTTAAACTGATTCAAGGATAACGTTATTTGTTTAGGATCTAGTGCAACGGTATCCGGTTTTCCGGTATACTGTTCCATCCATGAAGACAGAGTTTTCCCCCATCCTGTCCGTCCGATTCAGGATCCTGTACGAGGATGAATGGTATCTAGCTATCGACAAACCCCCGGGCCTGCTGACTATACCTGCCCCTGGGAACAAGAAATCCCTAACCGAATTATTGAACATGGAAGGAGAACGGGCAGGGATTCCCGTGAAGCTACACCCTTGCCACCGGTTGGATGGGGAAACTTCTGGAGTTCTTCTCTTTGCGAAGGGGAAAAAAGCGCAACAGCTCATGATGGAGCGTTTTCATGAGAAAAAAGTACACAAACTCTATATCGCCCTTGTTCAGGGGGGATTGGAAAAAGAGGAAGGCCTAATCACTCGAGCCCTGGAAGGAAAACCCGCCATTACTCGGTATCGAGTGTTGGAACGCTTACCTTTCTGTACCTTGGTGGAGGTGGAACCAGAAACGGGACGAACCAATCAGATTCGTCTTCATTTCAAGGGCATAGGACATCCTCTGGTGGGAGAGACTCGGTACGCGTTCCGAAAAGACTTTCCTCTTGCTGTTCCAAGGTTAATGCTCCACGCTAAGGAATTAACCTTTCCCCATCCTTTGATCGCCGAAGAAATAACCATACAGGCACCTCTTCCTGCCGATATGGGAAGGGTGCTCGAACGGGTACGGAACGGTTAAAGAGTTACTTTTCCCCCTAGACCGTGTTCCTCTACGATCTTTTGTCCCAATTTTATGTCTTCCACTTTGAAGATCACCACTGCTTTGTCCTTGTTTTTTTCTAACGAAACGTAGAGGTATTCGATGTTCACGTGGTTCTGTTGAAAGATTTCCATTACCTTGGCTAACCCGCCCGGGCGGTCTTCCACTTCAACGGCTAAAACCTCGGTAACTTTAGCGGTAAACCCTCCATCCCGTAATGCTTTTACGGCTTTGTCCGGTTGATCTACCACGATTCGAAGGATACCGAAATCAGCCGTGTCCGCAATGGTCATTGCCCGAAGGTTGATTTCATGCTTCGCCAGCAACTTGGTAACCTCGGCCAATCTTCCCGCAACGTTTTCGAGAAAGATACTGATTTGTTTAATAATCATGACGGGCCTCCTTAGGGGTTAGATCTTGCGTTTATCGATCACTCGTTTCGCTTTACCTATGCTGCGCTCGATCGTTTTGGGTTCAACGAGTTTAATTTTAGCACTGATGCCTAGTTTGGATTTAATTTCATGTTCGATTTTCGATCGGATGATTTCCAGTCCCTTGGTCTCATCGGTGAAAAACTTTGACTCGACTTCCACCATGACTTCCAGTTCATCTAGATGAGAAGCGCCCCTGTCTACCACGATCAGGTAATGGGGATCCGTACCTTCCACGGCCATTAGGATCTGCTCGATCTGAGAGGGGAACACATTCACTCCGCGTATGATCAGCATATCGTCGGTGCGACCGAAGAGCCTGTGCATCTTTACCGTGGTACGACCACAGGGGCAATTGTCATGGAACAGGAACGTAATGTCCCGGGTGCGGTACCGGAGGAGGGGGGTACCTTCTTTCACTAAAGTGGTGAAGACCAGTTCTCCCTTAGCCCCATCGGGCAGTACTTTTCCTGTTTCCGGATCGATAATTTCTGGATAAAAGAAATCTTCGTTGATGTGGAGGCCGTTCTTCATTTCGCATTCAGAAGATACTCCCGGACCCGTAATTTCGGTGAGGCCGTAGATGTCGTACGCATCGAGACCGAGCTTTTCCTCAATCTCTTTTCGCATATTTTCACTCCAGGGTTCTGCACCGAAACATCCCGCCTTCAAGGACAGGGATCGGATGTCCACTCCTTCTTCCTTCGCGGCTTCGGCCAAGAACAGGGAGTAGGAGGGAGTACAGGTCAAAACGGTAGTCTTGAAATCCCGCATCACTAGAATTTGCTTACTCGTATTTCCGCTGGACATGGGAATGATGTTGGCTCCAATCAGTTTTGCTCCATAGTGAACTCCCAAGCCCCCCGTGAAGAGGCCATACCCATAGGCGTTCTGAATGATATCGTTTCTCGTGGTTCCCGCCATCGAAAGAGTTCTAGCCATTGATTCCGACCAGACTTCGATGTCCTTTTTCGTGTATGCATCTACAACGGGAGTTCCCGTGGTTCCCGAGGACATATGAACCTCTTCGATTTCCGCCTCTGGAACAGCCAAAAGGCCATAGGGATAGGTCTCCCGAAGTTCGTCCTTGGTGGTGAAGGGAATCTTTTGTATGTCTTCCAAACTACGGATGTCTTTCGGCGTGATTCCCGCCTGCTGGAACTTTTTCCGGTAGAAAGGGACTTTTTCGTATACCCGTTCTACCAAATTTTTCAAGTGAGCCAATTGCAGCCGTCTTCGCTGTTCCGTCGGCATGCATTCCGCTTCTGGATTCCAAATCATACGCTTTTCTCCCTTATATCAATCACCCGTTTTGCCTTGCCTTCCCATGCAGGAAGGATTCCAGGCTCGTGGAGTTCCACCACTGGACTGATAGAGATGGAGGCTTTGAGATTTTCTCGGATTTTTTCTCGAATCGCGTTGAGGTCTCTCGCATCATCGCTAAAAATCTCTGGGGTAACCTCGGTTTTTACCGTTAGCTTGTCCAACGCACCAGATTTTTCAACCACGATCTGGTAGTTGTTACCTACTTCTTTCATCCGCATCAGCACTTCTTCGATCTGGGATGGGAACACGTTGACCCCATTAATTATGAGCATGTCATCGGTGCGTCCTTTGATCCGGCTTATCCGTCTGTGGGTTCTCCCACAGGGGCAAGGATCAGGTAGAATAGAAGTGAGGTCCCGGGTACGATATCGGAGTAGGGGAGTAGCTTCCCTACGAAGGGTGGTAAGAACCAGTTCCCCCGTTTCACCGGGCGGTAAGGGTTCCAGGGTATGAGGGTCGATAATTTCCACAATATAGGAATCCTCCCAGAGATGGGGTCCCGAACGTTCAATACATTCGAATGCAACTCCCGGACCATTCATCTCGGAAAGACCATAACAGTTGTACACTTCGATACCCCAAAGCTCCTCTATTTTTCGTCGGATATCTTCACTATGAGGTTCGCCCCCTACGATGGCTTTACGAAGGTGTAAATCAGATCGACTCACCTCTACTTCACTCAACTTGTCGTACAGATGGAGCATGTAACTAGGGGTGGCATGCACTACTGTCGTCTTGAAATCTTTCATCAGCTTGAACTGTCGTATGGTATTCCCTGGGCCTGCGGGGATCACCAGCATCCCGAGTTCCTCGGCACCGTAGTGAAGCCCTAATCCTCCCGTGAAAAGGCCGTAGGTCATCATATTCTGGAATACGTCCCGCTTAGTACAACCAGCAGCCATCAGGGACCGGGCCACAAGATCGGACCACGCAGATATATCCCGCTTGGTGTGGTAGATAACGGTAGGCGTGCCCGTGGTACCACTGGAGGCGTGAAGGCGGACAGTTTCCTCAAGGGGAACAGCGAGAAGGCCGTAGGGGAACGCGATTCGAAGATCCTCTTTGGTGGTGAAGGGAATGTTGCGAAGATCTTCGAGGGAATGTATTGCTTCTGGGCCGTCAATCCCTAAGGGGAGGAGACGTTGTCGGTAGAAATCTGTCTTAAGAGCTCTACTCAATGTTGTCTTTAATCGGCTTAATTGCAATTCTTCCAATTGTTCCCGAGGGATGAGTTCCAGCTCCTTTTCCCTGAAAGCGTACTTTTTCATGACTCCCTCCTTCCTGCCTCAAAGGCGGATAGATTCGACTGTACCACTCCATCGCCCTTTTGGTGAAAGAGACCTTCAATCACTTTTTTCAACGTTTCGGGTGATAGGGGAAGGAACTTCGAAGCTGCCCCCACTAGAACCATATTCGAGGATCGGGGGGAACCGATTTTTCGAGCGATCTCTAACGCGGGGATTATTAAATGACGTGGGTATCGTTGAATCACCGTGAGTACCGAATCTATATCAGGGTAATTGGGGATGTTCACAACAGGTTCCCTTGCCGATAGAAGAACACCGTCGTTTGAAAGGTAAGGAAGGTATCGTAGACTTTCCAGGGGCTCCATGGAAAGTAGCAAGGATGCGGAACCTTTGGGAATCAAATCGGAGTGTATGGATGTGGAGGATATCCGCAGGTGAGCTTGTACGGCTCCTCCCCGTTGGGCCATTCCATGTACCTCCGACTGTTTTACCTGTAGCCCTTCCATTACGGCTGCTTGAGCAATCACCGCCGCGATGGACAGTACTCCTTGGCCTCCTACCCCGCAGAGAAGTATATCGTACTTCATTCTACTCTCTCCTTCTGGCTCTTTTTCTTGCGGGCGGTTTCCAAGCATTCCCGGACGGCTATCACGACTGAAACTCCAGGATACTGGATTTCTCTTTTGAGGATTTCAATGTTCTCTTTTTCATGCCGTCGATGCGCTTCGATCGTGATCACATGCGCTGGATCTACTCCTAATCCCTGTACCAGGGCGGGGAGATTTCCCGTGGGCAGAATGGTTTCCTGCCCCCCTGTCATGGCAACTGTTCCATTGTCTAGAATCACCACCGTAATGGGAACGTTGCGTGCTACTGCATCGATTAAAGGGGTGATTCCCGAGTGCAAAAAGGTGCTATCCCCGATCACCGCTACTGTGTGTTTCTTACCTGCCTCCGCAGCACCTACCGCCATGCTGACCGAAGCGCCCATGCATACGATCGTTTCCGGTATCGCTAGGGGAGGAACCGCTCCCAGAGCATAGCATCCAATATCACTGGTGATTACGGCTTCGGGAAGTTCCTTTAGGATGTTTTTAATGCTTGCGTAGGTATCCCCATGGGGGCATCCTTGACATAATTGAGGAGGTCGAGGGGGCAAAGGGAATGAGGAGGATAGAGGGACTCCCTCTCTGGATTGTAACCCCAAAGCCTTACGCACGAGATCTGGTTCCAGTTCACCCGCAAGCGGCAAGGTTTGATCGAGTTTCCCAGAGATTTGGATGCCATGGGGAAGGGGAAGGACTCCCCGAAGGCACGTTTCGATGAAGGGCATCCCTTCCTCGATTACCAGAATCCGAGTTACCGATGCGGCCAATTTTCGGATCTTTTCTACCGGGAGAGGGTAGGCTCCAATATGGAGGTGGGGAAGCTCTTTCCCTAAGGAATCGAGATTTTCCAGGTAATAGTTCTTTCCGATTCCCGCTGTGATCACTCCAAAAGGTATTGAAGAAGGATCACCTTTACCCAGAAAGGATAGCTGATTGTACGGACTCTGCTCCGTAAATGTCAGGAGATCCTTCTGTTTGGAAAGGAGTTGAGCGTACTGTTTTCGAGCAAAGGCTGGAAGTAGGGCCCAACCCGAAGGGTCTACCTGAGAAAGGAGAGGGTTCTCATGTCTCGGAGGGGAGGGGTTTACTCCCGAACGGGAATGAGCCAAACGAGTGGTGATTCGAACCATAACGGGGATTTGGAACCGTTCGGAGAGATCGAAAGCCTCCCGGGTCATGTCGTAAGCTTCCTGTTGGTTCGAAGGTTCTAAACAAAGAATCTTCGCGAAATCTGCGTAGAATCGAGAATCCTGCTCGTTCTGTGAGCTATGCATCCCCGGATCATCCGCTACGACCACGACCAATCCTCCCCGAATGTTGAGGAGGGCCGAATTGATAAAGGGGTCTGCGGCAACGTTCAACCCCACGTGTTTCATCGTGACCAGGGCTCGCCTGCCCACATAGGAAGCTCCCAAGGCTTCCTCATAGGCGGTTTTCTCGTTGGTGCACCAAACAGCCAGGGGGCGTTGTGGGTGAAACCGCTGGATGTATTCAATAATTTCTGTAGAGGGGGTACCAGGATACCCATAGGCAACGGAAACCCCTCCATGAACCGCGCCCAAGGCTGCTGCTTCATCCCCAAGTAGGGCCATTGTTTCCATTAAAAGTGCTCCTTCCTTTCTTTGGGTGCTCTTTGGGCACAGTGTACCGGAATCCGACCGTACGGTCAACGAAAAATGAGGAATATCAGCCCTTCCAAGAAACGGGAAAGTATGGTAAGTTCCCCTAGCTCTATGAATTTGGAAGCTTTTGTTCTGGGAACCGGAGGCATGATGCCTCTTCCCCACCGGTATTTGACATCCATCCTTCTCCGTCGGGAAGGAGAGTTGTTCCTGTTCGATTGTGGAGAGGGTACACAAGTATCCTTGCGAAGCCTCAATCTCCGCTGGAAGAAGATTACCGCCATCCTGGTCTCCCATACCCATGCGGATCATATTACAGGTTTGCCAGGAATCCTTATGCTCTCCAGTCAAGTGGATAGGAATGAACCCCTCTATATCATCGGCCCTCCGAAGATTCGAGAATTCGTCGAGTTGAGTCGAAAAGTGTTGGACATGTATATCAATTACGAAATCGTTGTGCGGGAAATAGAAGACATTTCCTTTTCTCAAGTGGTCTTCGAAGGAGAGGGGTATCGGATCCGGAGTTTCCCTCTTCGTCATACGAAACCTTGCGTGGGGTATACCCTAGAGGAATCACCTAGGCCAGGAGTATTCCATCCTGAAAAAGCGTTAGAGCTTGGAGTTCCCAGAGGACCCCTTTGGTCAAGACTGCAAGATGGAGAACTAGTCATCCTGGAAGGGGGAAAACAGGTTTCTCCCGAGGATGTACTGGGACCTCCCCGGAAGGGTAGAAAGGTTTCCTTCGTAACCGATACCACGTATGCTAGCCATATCGCCCGGGAAATTGCGGGATCGGATTTGTTCATCTGTGAAGGTATGTTCGCTCAGGACTTGGAGGAGTCTGCCCGAGAGAAAAAACATCTTACTGCTGTTCAGGCCGCTACCATAGCCAAAGAAGCGGGCGGAGTAAAAAAAATGGGATTACTCCACTATAGCCCACGATACACGGAACGGGAGTTGAAACAACTCCTCAGGGAAGCAAGAGAAGTGTTCCCTGATACATTCCTTTGTCGGGATGGTCAGGTATTGCCTATCCCGTACGAAGATTGAGTGGAGGGGATAGGGGAAAACCTCTCGAACGATGGGAACCTGTCCGATGAGACAATTCCAAGCCCTATTCAAGAAAGATCTAAGGGTGAAATTCAGAAGCTCCCTTCCCCTGTGGGGGATAGGATTCCTTCAGGTTGGAATGGCTCTCTGGTTATTCTGGATCTATCGATTCTTTCAACGTGGCATAGCAGACCTGGATCCCTTTTTCCGGATGCTTACCACTGTGTTCACCCTGCTACTTCCCCTGTATGCTTCGGGAGATATTCCCGAAGAAGGGAAATCAGGGAACTGGGACCTTCTCAGCTCCTTTCCCATCACTAGATCCAAAGTACTCCTTTCCAAGTTCCTCGCCAACACCGTTTGGCTAGGAATCCATTTAGCGCAGATTGGGGTAACCTTATTCTCTCTCCTTTCGTTTGGTGATTTCGATCCTGGGATGATAAAGGGTGCCCTCTTGGGCTTAGGACTGTATGGAACCCTAATTCTGAGTGTTGGACAATGGATGTCTACCTTGGGGAAGGGTACCCTGCTCTCCTACCTATTCACTTTCGGGGTTTTCCTTTTCTTTCTTCTGTTTCCTTTCTGGGCGGGAACCTTACCTTTCCCTGAGTTTCTGACGACTCCTATACGTTATTTTTCTATTCCCCATCATTTGGATGGATTTTTCCGGGGACTGATCCGCATGAAGGATCTAGGGTTTTTCGTGGGAGGAGTAACGCTTTTTTTGTGCCTAGCTTCTAGAGAAAGCGGGATACGGATATTCCTCAAGATCCTTCTTATAATCTTAATCGTATGGAACATGTCTTTTCTATCTGTTGGGTTCGATTGGACCCAGAAGAACGTGTACACGATTTCCGCCGTGACTAGAAGGGTCCTTTCAAAGTTAGAGGGAAGGGTTCTCATCAATTACTTCGTTTCTACTCCTTTATTGTTACGTTCTCCCCAACCAGAACTGATTATGGAACGACTTTATGCCTATTCAAGGGCGTCGAACACAATTGACCTGCGGATCGCGGATCCGGCTCGTACAGGGGAATCCCGATTGTTGGTCCAGGCGGGTCTTAGAACCGATGCGGAAGGATTATTCAGTGGGATCACCATCGAGTATCGGAACGAACTGGAGGTGATCCCCTGGATAACAGAACCCGGTCATGTGGAGTACCTCTTAACCTCCCATATCTTGCGGCTGACGAATCCCTCTATACGAACCGTTGGAATTGTCAGGGGGGAGGTCGAAGAGGCAGATTCGGAAGGGTTGTATCCTTTGTTGCAGGCTACAGGATTTATACCTGTGGAAGTCATTGAGCCTTCGGATCCCATGCCCTTTGGATCGACCCTCCTAGTGCTTCATGGAGAAGGGTTACCCAAAGACAAGATCGAACTGATCGATCGATTTTTCGAAAGAGGGGGAAGCCTCTTGATATTGTTCGATCGAGTAAAGGTGGATCGAGGGCAGAACTTGAAAGCCACCTTGAACCCTGCCACCGGAATCCTTGAACTATTCCAACGAATTGGGATTACCGTGTTTCCTAGATTGGTTCTGGACCGATCTTCTTTGGCACTTCCAGTACAGAGGGGAACAGGAAAAGAAGTGGAACGCTTCTACCTTCCCTATCCTCCCTGGCCAAGAGTGAAGGGAGATGGATTCGATCGGAACCACCCCATTACCCGAGGTCTTTCTACGTTGGATCTCTTTTGGGCAAGCCCCCTGGGATTTCGTCCAATGTCAGGGGTTCGCGTAACCGTCCTTGCTCGGACGGGCCCAGAATCCTGGTTGGTAGAAGAACCGTTTCCTACGGATCCGTACGAAGCCCCAAGTTCCCTTGTAAGGGGGGTGGACAGGAAAGGAAGCTATCCCGTAGCCATTCTTTTGGAAAAGGATCCTACGAAGCTCATTGTAGTGGGAGATGGTCAATGCATAGGAGATCTTCTGGACAATACGAAGAGCTATGAAAACTATGCGTTCCTTTTAAATGCCCTAGAGTGGCTTTCCGATCCTACAGGTCCCTTGGAGATTCGGAATCGATTTTTACGGGATCGTTTGCTGGTAGCAGTAGGAGAAGAAGATCCTTCAGTTCAACGATTGTACGTTATACAATCGTTCCTGTTACCAGGAGCCATCGCTTTTGGATTGGTTTGGCAGAGGGTTCGAAAGAGGAGTGGATGAAAGATAAGGAGAAGCATTCGATCTACCTGCTTGGGGGGGCTTGCGGGATTCTCGGCATCTTTGTTTTGGTGCAATATGGGCTCCTCTATTCGTCTACAAAGGATCGACCTATTCATGCGCCCTTTCTATCTTATTTTGGATTGGAACAGATAGAAAGGATCGAGTTCGACCAAAGGAGAGCAACATTCTTCAAGAAAGGAAAAGAATGGTTTCTGGAAACAGAAGGGAAGATTTATCAAGCTGATCCGAAAAAGCTGGATCGGTTTTTCACTGTTCTCAAAAGCGTACGGATCACCCTGCGAGATGATGCTACTCCCCTTACGATGGCTTGGTATGGGTTTAGTAAAAAGGATTTTTTTGGGATTACCTTCGTGTCCAAGAGCAGACGACAACACTTCCTTGTGGGAGGCATGGGCCCGTTAGGAAGTGAAGAGTACTGTGTGGCAGAGGATAAGCCCTTTATCTATAAGCTTTCCGATTCCCTTTCCTTCTATGCTCTTAAGAAACCAGAGGACTGGATAGGGCAAGAATAGTACTATCTTCTCTACGAACTCGCTTGTGCCACTTCTTCGATGGACTGGGATGCTTCTTTTTTAGTAATGTACTCTCTGTACTTACCGGGATCGGAGCGGAACCCTACAATGCAATCTTTCCAAGTATTCCCTGCCTTTTTCAAGGCTCCCTCTGCTTCGAGTATCAGTTGTTTTCCATCGATCAACCTTCCATTCCTGCTAGAAATGCCGCATCGGGGCAGGGAGAACCGTTTGGGTATGGAAGGGTCCAATTTCTTAAAGAATCCTTTTAAGGTGGTGATAGATTGCTCTAGAGAAGAGTTGGGCAGCACGATCGCCACACCATCCTGTCCATACTCGAATACCAGATCTTCGAAGGCGATGGAGGTTTGGATCGATTTCGCCAATTCGCGGTAAGTATCACTTGAACGATCCATCCCCGCTATTTGCATCAGGACCAAACTAAGATCTTGTTCGTTGTAAGCTGCTCGTTCTAACTCGAGAGTGAGGCGTTTTTCCAGATGCTGTTGCCATCCTAAACCCGTAGTAGGCGAAAATAGACATTGATCTATGGGAGGGGTCTCGATGGAGGGTATCGGGGCAGAAGATTCTGGTGCGGGGGAACTAATTTCTGAGGCTTCAACGGCCCTCTTTCCATGCTCTTCGGCTTGTTGGGTAGCCAGGGGTAGGGCGGTAGCCCTTTTTCCAAAGAAGTATACCCCCAAAGTGATCCCCGCGAGAAGGAGAAGAAGAATGATAGCGTCTCGAAAGATAGGAATCAATTCGGAAGGATCCACTAAAAGATACACTGCGTCTAGTAAAAAGGTCGTACTAGGGGGAATAGCGACGGATGAGGTTATTTTTACATGGGTGAAACTATTGTAGTGAAACTGTGGAAATCCACGAATCGCATCCAGTTCGGATAGGGGTTTAGTAAGAATATTGGAATTACGAGCTCGGAGGTAGTGAATTCCTTCATCGAAGGAGTATACGATCACCAGCATTAAAGAAGGAGTCCGCTGAAAGGCTTGTTGAATGGCAGATTTCAAGAGAGGGGATTGAAACGATTTTTCCTGGGCTAATCCCTCTTCCATCATCTTTCGCAGGGAACTATGGATAGTTTTATACGCGTCTAGTCGTTCTCTACGGAGGGACACGACTCTTCCCAAGGAAAAGATCAGTATACCAAGCAGCAGGACTAGGCTAATTCCCGTATAGACAGCTATGAATTTCTTACCCATACTTATATTGTATATGCAAAAATAAAAAATGTGCAGGTTTTTTATGGAGGTTTCCATGAAAATACGGAGAAGAACTCTACCCAGCGGATGGTATCCCCAGTCCGAGGAGGAAGCTCGTGGAATCCTACAGGAGTATGAACGGATATGTTCCTCTACAAAAGCGAATGGCCTTGCCGGTATAGCGCCCCATGCTGGATGGTTCTTTTCTGGGGAACTGGCTTTCCGGGTAGTGGCCTCCTTGAAACCTGCAGATACCTGTGTGGTGATCGGGGGACATCTTGGAGTATGGGATTCAATTCATCTGTATCCCCATGACGCTTACGAGACTCCTTTCGGATTACTGGATGGGGATTCGGAGTTGCGGGAAAAGCTCCGAAAGGAGTTCCCTACTGTCAACACAGACGATACGGACAATACCGTGGAAATCCAGTTACCCCTATTGAAGTTTCGCTTTCCTTCCATTCGTGTAGTTTGTCTACGGTGTCCTCCCAACGATCAAGCGGTTCGATTGGGGAAGTTCCTAGCTGAGCAATACAGAAAAGTTGGACAATCTTTAACAGTTCTCGGTTCTACAGATTTGACTCATTACGGTCCAAACTATGGTTTTGTCCCAAAAGGAATTGGAGAAAAAGCTCTAGACTGGGTACGGGAAGAAAATGATAAGATTTTTCTCGAGACCGCGTTACGGATGGATCCTATAGGCCTTATTTCTCACGCCCAAAAGAATGGATCCGCTTGCTCAGTTGGCGCTGCTGCGGCAGCCGCTTCTTTCGCTAAAGAGTTGAAGTTACAAGGTATCCTTTTAGGATATGGAACAAGTTGGGATAAACACCCATCTTCTTCCTTTGTAGGGTATGGGGCAGTGATCTATCAGTAGAAAGAGAATCACCAATCAAAAAGATACCGCTCGATTTTCTGAAGGGCCCAGGTTCTACTTTCCAATAGGAGGATGGAGGGAGGCACCTCTTCTTTCCCATATTCTTTACGGATAACAGCAGTGATGGGAAGCAGAGTAGTCCACAAGTTGCGTTGATTCAAGGAAAGGGAATCTAGGTAAGAAATCACTGGATCGAAGGGAAGGGGAAGATTTTGGATGTCTTGTCGGTAAGTTTGAAGGAATTCCTTCCATGAACAAGATATAGGCCCAGCAGAAAAGATTCGCTTGGTAAGGCTTCTTTCATCTCTAGAAGGATTAGTAGGGACTCGAATAGGTTCCCCGTCCCCAATCACTGGAACTACAGAGATTCTCGATTTTTCGATGAGGGTTTCCAAGCGGAGCTTATAGTGCTCCATTCGTAGGGGAATGTAACGGACACCTCTGATTCCTGCACGTTTTTCGAGTTTCTGATTGCTGAACAGGAAATGACTGAAAGAGGTTTCTAGCGGTATATACCGATTGCTACGGGCCAAAAAGTAGGGATACAGATAGGTCCCCCGAGCATAACTCTTTCCTCGAGGGAAAGAGAAATCAGCTCCATACAGGTGGATTTGATCGGATCCAAGGGTAATCGCTAGGGATACTGCCGCATGAGTCACATTCCCTCCGGATGTATCGATCGACGGGAATTGCCTCCAGTAGGTACTGATATAACGGCAAAAGGGATGGGGACTGGCAAAGAAAATGATCTTATCCGTGAGTCGGGCCAAAAGGGGAGGGGAAGATAGGTCCAAGACTAGGGGAACCTCTTTGGGAAGTCCTCTAAGGAAATGGTGATAGGAAATGTGCTGACAATCGATGGAAATAACTGCGTCTGGTATCAGTTCATTTTCAAGTAATACCGGAAGAGACGTATCCGTAGCAATGAGAAGGCCATCTTTTTTTTCGTTTCTTATATGCTCGATCGAACACTCCAACGAGGGGCCGGCAGCTGTTATGAGAGCTTTCCGTTTGGGAATCAAGGTATGAGTAGATACTTCCGCTATGGGAAGATTGGCAAGGGAGTTTATAAACCATTTTTTCCCAAATTGGGTTTGCACGGTAAAATCATGGGATAACGTCTCCATACCTTTTTGGAAAACAGCAACGCAGGATTGAAAGAAATCGGACGCTAAATCTACCCTGGAGCGAAGGGGAACGGTTTTTATATCTCCTGAAATGGAAGGAATGTAGTGGGTTAGGAGGAACTCCTGGAGAGTTTCGGATGGGGGATCTATCAGAATAGATACTCGGGGATCCAACAGAAGTTTCCGAAGATCAATCCTACCCAGAATTGCCCGCAACAGTTCGATTCCGGTATCAAGGATCAGCAGAGTGGTAACCTCTTTATACTCTAGAAAAGGAACGATGTGGTATCCACAACCTAGACCAAGAAAGATAAAAAACCCTTTGGGTGGGAAAGTATTAAGGAATCGAGTTCCTTCTCTTTCTGGATCTACGAGGGAATGCAAAGGGTATAGACGGTTCTCTTGCTCGATACAGGCAACCTCCTTTTGGGTTCTGGAAAGGAGAAAATGTACCTCGGGAGGATCCTGTTCTATTCGAGTCAGTTGAGTTGCCAGGTAGGGATGACGAGCACTGAGGGCAAGTAAGTTTCGTTCGAATAGACTAGGGTTCAGAACTTTCCTCCTAACATTTTTTCTACTCTCTCCAAGGTGACGCAGAGCCTTGTCCTAGGGTCCAGAGGATTTGCCTTATCAACACTGGCAAGATCGAAGGCTTTAGCGATGTCGGGATCCACTGCGGCTAGGGATTGAGAAATAGTTCTTAAAATATTTCTAACCACCTGTGTTCGTTCTTCCCAGGAAGGGGAGGGTGCCGCCGGACGGAGCACGGAAGTGGCAACAGGGGTAAAGGTTCCCAAGAATCCGGGAGGTTTTTCCTCCATTCCTGTATCCACGGGAGAAGGAGTTATTCGAAATACTCGATTCTTCCATCGATGGGCATGCAATCGGAACCATCCAGCGTAGGTCTTGAGGGCTGGGGAAGTTCGATGGTTCGAGGTAAGTTTCTCGGGATACTGATCCAAGATCCGACGAATCCAGGGAGTTTCCGTTCCTTGGAGACGGGAAGTCTGTAAGTCCAATAGAGCTTCGAATGGATGCGATCGAGGATGTTCCAACGACCTTGTCACGGATAGATCCAAACCGACGAACAAAACGGGGCCATTGGTTATCTTCAGGGCTAGTTCGAGGGCGGTTCCAGCCACGGTTCCATGGGGAGGTACATACTCAACCGGAAAAGAAAAGTGAGGTAGAAACATTCGTTCGATTCCTGTTCCTTGACTGAATAGAACAGGCTCTATTGATGGATGGGGTGATAGAAACGCGGCAGTGAGAGGAAAAGCCAGAGGAAGGGAAGGTTCTTTCTTATCCCTATTCATTCGGTAGGGATGAAGAAGGTAATTTGCATAGTAGCCTGCATCTGTCATGATTCCGAGGTCAGGGAATATCCCATGTTTTTGTAGAGTCATAAGGGAAGAAGGCAAGGCCCACAGAATGTAACGATCCCGAAACCGTCGTAGGTATGGTAGGTTCTCTCTGAGGCTTGGCCCAGACGCAGCAATGCAGATGGGATGCGGGACGGTCTGAAAACTCCACTTTGGGGGATGAAATAGGAAATTCTTGATACAATTGAGAATCCATTTTCGTCCAAATACGAAGGTAGTCTGCAGGGATCTTCCTATTTCCCGTAAGACTTGAAGTACCCGTTCAGAGATTGTCTGTGCGATGCAGGTATAGGCTCGGAAGGATGGGCTCCATGAGAGAATCTGCAGATCCCGGAAATCGATTCCTTCCATTGTTTCCAATAGAAAATCTTCCACGGAACGATCCGGATATGGATAATAACACTGAGAAGGGGGCAGAGAATGGATGACTTTTCCGTCAAAGAAAGTGCTGAATTGCAGACTCAATACCTTGGCGTTGGGGTATAAGGAACACAAGTAGTGTTCCAAGTAGCCTATGCCGGAACCTAATACCAGAATCGTTTTCAGCTGAGATGGCAGATTAAGAGATCGAAGATACTGTTCCGCTTCTCTCATGGGATCGTAGAGGGAATGGATGAGAATTCCGTTGCAGCGGGCCGTAGGAAGACCAGATTTCGCAGGAAGGAGTTCCTCTCGGTACTCAAGCATGTGAACTATAGAGAAAGAGGCAAACGAACGATCGTAGCCTGTATACCCAGCCCCGGTATGGAAGATAGTTCCGGAAATAAATGCTTTAATGCAGATTCTAATTGATGAACCAGCAATTCCCTATCCGTTTGGGTATCCCTGTGCAAAACATAGATGGTAGATTTCTCGGAAGTTATAAAAACCGGAGCTCCTTCCAAAATAGTGGAAAGTACCGACGCGATGTCTCGGATCATGAGGAAAACATCCAGCTCTGGGTTGTCAACGCGAAAAGTCTGAATTATCGGTTGGGGATCCAGGGTAAACAACAAAGCTTGTTCCGTCATATCGGGAGGTAACGCTTTGTTGAAGGTCTGTAAGTCGAAAAATACCCGAGATATCAATTTTTCCTGCCGTTCTGCACGAAAGGCATAGAGGAGGGAGGAGGAAAGTTCATCTATCACTGAGAATAACAGCCCTAGCATTTCAGGGGCCCAGGATAGAATAGGAGAATCGGAAACTAGGAGGAGACCAATAAGCTTCTCATGGAAGAAAATGCCGTAGATCAGAAGGGTGTCGATGAGTCCAAACTCCCTACTAGAAAAATAAGCTGTCAAATCGAGGATATCTTCTTTTTTCATTAGGACGATGGAAGAAGGTAAGCGGTGAAACACATTATAGATATAACTCGCAGGAACTCGAAGCCGGAAATAGGTGGTTCGATCGTATCCGGTTATTACCCAGGGAGAAAGAACTCCCTCGTTGGAATCGGGGAGCAGTAAGGCCCCTTTTTGAATTTTCAGATGCTTTTTCAAAGTCTGAAACCATTGAGCAGGTGCTTCATAACTTTGTTTCAATTGGGAAAGTTCTTTCAGAACTCCTCTTACAGCATGTTCAGGGTCTATTTGGTCGGTAATTGGGGAAGATTCAAAAGCAAGGGCTTTTTTTTTTCTGGTGTTCCCTCAGCCAGGTTACGTAAAAGGGAAGCCCGCTTCAAGAGGCTAGAAGTAGGCTCTTTCCCTTGGTTCGATACTTTCTCGATACTTAGAGCTCGTTCCAATAATCCCATACTTACTCCAGTCCAAGCTCTTCGAACAGTCTCCTGTACACATCAAAATGTTCAGACCGAGCAAACTCCTGGATCTTTTCCTCAGGCAGGGCTTCCAGAAGTTGATCCATATACTTCAGTACTGCTTTGATTTCTTCCCGTAGGCTTTCTGGCATCCCGGAAGTCAAGCTGGGCCTTTTTGTGCTTTCCTCTGCTATAGGTTTCGGTTGCTTAGAGGGAGCGCCTCCGGGTGGAGTGGACTCTTCTGGAATGTGTAGTTCTGGTATCGGTTCTTCCAGAGGAACGATTGGAGCTTCCTCGGGAAGAGCTTCGACCTCTTCTAGTTCAGGAACCTTAGTGGGGCCCGCTTCTTCTGCCAATGGGATCTCTTCGACTTCTAGACCCTTTTCCCCTTCTTCGGGAAGGGCAAGTTCCATTTCTTCCAGTTCTTCCTCGAAGGCTTCCTTAGGTTCCGCTGTTTCTTGAGAAACTTCCTCTTCGATTTTTTCAGGTGCTTCCTCTACTTCTTCCAGGCTTTCCAAATCGAACTCGATTACCCCTTCTTCTGTACTAGGGAGTTCTTCGGAAGCAGGAGCTTCTGCTGTTGGAGTTTGGATGATGGTTTCTTCGAAAATTGCCTCTTCTGTAGCGGATTTTTCCGACACTTCACTTTCTTCAGAAACAATATCTGTCAAGGTTGGAACCGTTTCTGGAGCAGGTTTCTCCATCACAAAGGATTCCTGTTTAGGCTTTTCTTCCACTTCAAAGAGGTCCTCTTTCTCCAGTACTTCTTCCGGTAATGCTTCCACTGCTTCCTGATCGATCCGGTCTTCTGCTTCAAACGGAATTTCATCTGCCGTGAAACGTTCCAATTCCTTATTGTATTCTTCTATGATTGCCTGCTCTTCGGGGGTAGTGACCGGAATCATTGCCTCTGGCACAGCCTCTTCCATCAAGGGCTCTAGCTCTAAATCTTCTGGAACTGCACTAGGTTCTCCCGTTTCTTCGGTGATATCTGCTGTATTCAAAATATTATCCAGTTCATCTCCCGTCAGAGCAATAGTCTCATCTTCGTCTTCTTCGAAGAAACCTGCCCCTTCTTCTTTGGCAGTAGGCGGAGTTTCCTTTGTTTCTTCTACAATAGGAAGGGGTGCGGCAGGGCGGAGGGAAGAGAGTTCTCGTTTTAGTTCCGCTAATTCGTTTTTAATTTCTGCCAGTTCTTCTTCAATTTTCGTTAGGATATCCATCTGTAGAGTGGTAGTAGATTCCCCACCCATTTCCCGTGCTACTGCTTCCACATCGTTGAACTGCACTGGTGTTTCCTCCTGCACAGAGGGTTCGCTTGAAGCCTTAAGTTCTTCTTTCTCCTCTTTCTGTATCTCTTCTATGCTTTCTTCCGTCGCCGCAGAAGAAACCTCTTCTTGGGCAAGTTCTGTCGGTTCTTCTAATTCCAACTCGGGCAATTCTTCTTCTACCTCGATCGTCGGTTCTTCCATTTCTAATGATTCCTTGAATGATTCGACTTCTTCCTCGGCTGTTGGAAGGGTGGCAACCGATTGCCCTTGTTCTTTTTCTGCTTGGAAAGCTTCCTCTTCTATTTCGAAATCTTCCAAATCCTCCAATCCTGCTGGAGCGGATGTTTCCTCAGCGGTTGTTTTTTCTGCCCCCTCTGCAGAGGCTTCGGGTGTCTCGAGTTCAGGCAATTCTCCGAAGTCTAGGTCTAAGGCTTCTTCCTCCAATTCAATTTCTTCCAAACCGGTTTTTTCCCCTTCTTCTTGAGCAAGAGTTTCTCCAGGCCTTTCTTCCGTTTCCAAGCTCCCCAAGAGTTCTTCTTCTTCCGAAGTGAGTTCCATGGAAGCAGTCTCCGGAAGATCCTTCAATTGGTTCTCTTCCTCGATTTCAAACACTTCTTCTTCTACTGGCTCCGGTCCCGATTTTACCCAAACCCCGTATTGATCCAAAGACTCTGTCGGATCCTCCATCTGGGTTACAAAAGGGCTCTTCTGAGAAAGGGAGGATTCGCTTCCGCTCTTTTCGTCAGTTTTTAACATTGCCTACTCCTGGACCTGGAATGGTATTCATTCTTTATTTTCGGCAACTATACCACTTCCATGAATCCTTATTTATACTGTATCCCACGGATTTTTACCTGTCAATAATACTAGAATTCTTCAAGGGAATGGCCTTCCTTTCCGTAATTTATAGTGATGATTCTTAAACGCCTGTTGATGAGTCTCTACATAGGGGGAGTGCTATACTTATCTACCACCCTATTTTTTGGTTCTACCGGTATTGTCGCGTATCGAGAGCTAATGACTCAGCACCAACTATTAGTAGAAAACCTACGAAGGATCGAGGAACAAGGAGAAAGACTCCAACAGCGTATTCAGGCTCTTCAATCGGACCCCGAGCAGGTACGATTGGAGGCTCGGACGTATCACCTTGTGCAGAGTAATGAATCCTTTGTTCGAATCAACGGTAGGGAAGTAACCAGTGAACCCATCTCTCCAGGAGGAATCGTAAGGGTTCCCAAGGCTCTCCCCTTTCGACCGGAACCGTTGCTCCGGGCGTTTTCCCTCTGCATCGCTATCGTGGTCTTCCTTCTGTTGGGTTTCCGATCCTCTAAAAGACGCTGATCTTCCGTCCTTCTAAATAGAACCTTTTTTCCAAGGCTTCCCCGATGGAAAACGCTTTTCGGGGCAACACCCCACTAGTCTCGATTAACGGGAAAAGTTGTTCCTTAGGCAAGCCAGGAAGGTAGACTCCTACAGTGTTCGATCTGATAGAGAGGGAATGAAAGGTTTGATCTCCGTGGATATAGTCCACCTTGATGTCAGGGTGTTTCGCAAGGAAGGCATCTATGGCTTGTTGTACCACTTCCGTAACAGTACGAAGGGTCGGCTCGAGAAGATGCACGGTGTGAAGCTCTCGTTGATCCACCAGACCTATCCAGAAGGGATGCTCAATTACCACGTTTTTCAGCTCTTCGAAGGAATGGGCCTTTCGGAATTGGATAGGGGTAAAAGTTCGAAGGAACTCGAAAAATTGAACAGGTTCGACCGGATGAAGGATTCGATGAATAGGGTGGAACTGTATGCCGGCATCGTAGAGACTAACCAGTTCCGCCAAAGTGCTGCGGGCTGGATGGGATGTCTGTTGAGAGGGGGGGATGTGGTTCTTCAATTCCTCCCAGAAGGATTTAGCAGAGGCTAGACTATGATTTCCATCACCTACTGCGTAGATGAACGAATTGTGTTCCAGGTTCTTCATTAGCAATTCCATCAGGATGTTCTTAACCTTATGTTCAGGGATGAACCAACCCCTCACTCTTCCCGCGCCTAATAGAAGTTCCACGTCATAGGTTGGGGGAGTGTGGGTAAAGCGGGTAAAAAGGGCGTCGACCACTCGGGTTTGGAGATCGTTTATAAGAACTAACGTATGGGGGAATTCAATGGGAGCCCCTTTCCGTATTTTTACCCGTGGCGGGAGGCGTTCCAAGATGGTTTGTTCGGTAGGTCGAATCAAGGGTTTTGTTCCGGGACGGTAATCGTACAGCTCCAAATCCAGAGTGATTACCATTCCTCTTCTTCGAGAATAAGGAGTTTCACGATCCACTAGCACCAGACCAGGTTCGGTTTCTATCAGAGTACCGCTTTCTAGATACTCTTTCATCCTCTTTTGGATGCGTTTGATCCGTTCTTCTTCATCGGCGGACCCTATGTAACATTCCGGATAGATACAGTGAAGGGTAGAAGGAGAGTCTCCAATGCTAGACTCCAACGACTTCCATATTTCGGGCTGGGAGGTGAACTGATCGCAGGCTATCACTGCCCACTTCCGTAAATCTACACCTGGTCGGGGAAGGAGGATGGGGGAAAACTCGATTCCTATCGATGATTGCCGAGGATGCCTGGGAAGTTCCTTCATAGGGTCTCCTTAAGTTTTCCGAAGGATATAGCCGGGTTCTACCGAAACACTTGGCTTTAAATAAACTTTCTGTCCATGGGATGCCACTGATACAGGATTCCCCTCTGCATCCCAAAGAGTAAAGTTCCTGTCTTCCAGAAAGGGAACCGAAGGACCTATGTATTCAATCGGTTGCCCTACCGCGATCCGGTTTCGAAGATCAAGTTCATATCTCCCATTCGAATTAGGCGTTCCGATGGTGCCGAGAAACACGTGGTGTTCCCGATACGTAGCGCTTGTAGGTTCTTCCACTTCTGATTTCCCAAAGTAGAACCCTGTACAGTACTCTCGATGGCTCACTCGGAACAGATCTTGGCGGTAGAGTTCCAAGTTGGCGATAGGGATTCCAGCTAGAACGTCTAAATGTTTCCGGTAGGCTCGAGTGACAATGGCTGTGTAGTAGAGAGATTTCATACGACCTTCGATTTTTAGAGCATCAACTCCGGTTTGTCGAATCCGATCCAAGTGATCGATCATACAGAGATCCTTGGAAGAAAGGATCGTGGTGAATCCTTCGGATTCAAATATAGGGTAATATTCCCCTGGACGTTCCGCCTCTTCCAAGACTCGGTAATTCCATCTGCAAGGATGGGCACAGTTCCCCTGGTTGGCGGAACGACCGGCCATCCACGCACTGAGGAAGCACCGACCCGAGTACGCGAGACACATGGCGCCATGAACAAAAATTTCGAGTTCCAGATCCGGTAAGTGAGCTTTTATTTCAGCGATCTCTTCCAGTCTGAGTTCTCTTCCTAAAATGATGCGCTTGAACCCTAGATCCCGATACACTTCCGCAGCCCGCCAGTTGGAACAGTTTGCTTGAGTGCTCAAGTGAAGAGGGATGTGGGGAAACCGTCTTCGAAGGAGGGGTAAAAGGCCTAGATCACTGATGATGAAGGCATCGAAGGGATACAAGGCAATGTATTCCATCTCTGTTTCGATCCTAGCAAGATCCTGGTTACGAAAACTAATGTTCAACGCGCAATAAAGTTTTCGGTTGCCCTTTACCTTTCGGATCTTTTTCCATTCGTCCTGGTAGAAATTATCTGCCTTGGTACGGAGAGAAAACTGTTTTACCCCGATGTACACCGCATCCGCTCCATATTGATACGCGTAGATGAGCTTTTCCAGGTTTCCCGCCGGTGAAACGAGTTCCATACAAGGGGAGAGTATCCATTTAGGAAGAACCTTTTCAAGGGGCTATCGTTTCTCTATAATACAGCTCTCTGGAAGTTACAGGTACGGAATCGAATGCTTATTGATAGACCAGACTCGAACCTTTCGAGACCTTCGCGAGCGATTCTGCTTTTTTCCTGTCCCGATGTGAAGGGGATTGTGGCGGAGGTGTCTCATTTCATTTTTACCTACAATGGAAATATCCTTCGTTCCAACCAGCACAGCGATCCGGAAACAGGAACCTTTTTCATGCGAGTGGAGTGGGACATTTCGGAGTTTACCCTTCCAGAATCAAAGATCTCAAGAGCCTTCGAACCCATTGCGGAAAAGTTTTCCATGGACTACCGGATCGAGTTTTCTTCCAGGACTTCGCGGATCGCTATCTTCGTGTCCAAACTAGATCATTGTCTGTACGATCTTCTCCTACGAAACAAGGAAGGAGAGATTCCTGGGGAGATCGTTCTGATCGTTGGAAATCATCCGGACTTGAAACCGGTAGCCGATTATTTTCACATTCCCTTTCATCATGTTCCCGTGACTCCGGAGACGCGGAAGGATGCCGAGGGCCGGGAGTTGGAACTACTATCGAAGGCCAAGGTCGATCTAGTGGTTCTAGCCCGTTACATGCAAATTTTAAGTCCTTCTTTCTTGGAAGCCTACAGGAATCGGGTGATCAATATCCATCACAGTTTCCTGCCCGCTTTCGTGGGAGCCAAGCCATACCATCAGGCTTTTGAACGGGGGGTGAAGATCATCGGAGCTACCAGCCATTACGTAACAGAAGACCTCGACCAAGGACCCATCATCGAACAGGATGTGGTTCGAGTGACTCACCAGGATTCTGTGGCAGACATGATCCAGAAAGGAAAAAATCTCGAGAGGCTTGTGCTATCCCGAGCGGTGAAGCTACACCTGGAGCACAAGATCCTCGTGTTTGGAAACAAGACGATCGTTTTCGAATGATCTCATGGGGGAAGGAGTTGTTATGGTGGAACCATTGAAGAAAAATCCAAAGTTTTTCCGTCGAAGGGGGCCTGTCGTGTTGGCTATCTTGGATGGAGTGGGATACGGTGCATACAAGGAAGGGGATGCGGTGGCAGAGGCGATGACCCAGCACCTTGATTTCCTCAAGTCCCGCTGCCCTCATACAAAGTTGAAGGCTCACGGCACCGCAGTTGGTCTGCCTTCGGATGAAGACATGGGGAACAGTGAAGTGGGACACAACGCGATTGGATGCGGCCGGGTGTATGCCCAGGGAGCAAAGCTTGTGAACGTCTCCATAGAGACGGGGGCTTTGTTCAATGGCTCGATATGGAAGAAATTGATCCAGTACGTGAAACAGAACAACGGAACTCTCCATTTCATCGGATTGTTCTCCGATGGAAACGTCCATAGCCATCTCGATCATCTGAAAGCGATGCTAACCCGGGCCGCCGAGGTAGAAGGGATTAAACGGGCTCGAATCCACATACTCCTAGATGGAAGGGATGTGGGAGAAACATCGGCTCTGGAATACATCGATCCGTTCGAGGAGTTTCTTGCTCGTCTGAACCAGAAAGGGGTGGATTATAGGATTGCCTCTGGCGGAGGCAGACAGGTCATTACGATGGATCGGTACGGAGCGAACTGGGATATGGTGCGAAAAGGATGGGAAGTCCATGTCCATGGAAAGGGAAGGCAGTTTGCCTCGGCCCATGAGGCTGTGGTTACCCTTCGAAAGGAAACCAATGCCATCGACCAGGATTTGCCTCCCTTCGTGATCGCGGAGAACGGGAAACCTGTCGGTCCCATCCAGGATGGTGATTCGGTAATCTTTTTCAACTTCCGGGGGGATCGAGCACTGGAAATCACAGCAGCCTTCGAGCAAGAGAACTTCGACAAGTTCGATCGGGGCAAGAGGCCCAAGGTAGAGTACGCGGGGATGATGGAGTACGATGGGGATATGCATGTCCCCAAGCAGTATCTGGTCTCTCCCCCTGCGATCGACCGCACAGTGGGCGAGTTCCTAGTGGCCTCCAAGGTACGACAACTGGCCATAAGCGAAACCCAGAAGTTCGGGCACGTGACCTACTTTTTCAATGGTAACCGAACGGGAAAGTTTGATGAGCAGCTGGAAGACTATGTGGAGATTCCTTCGGACATCGTGCCGTTCGAAGATAGACCATGGATGAAGTGCGCCGAAATTACAGATTATGTGATCCAAGCCATTCAGAGTGGCAAGTACGATTTCATTCGATTAAACTACCCCAATGGAGACATGGTAGGGCACACTGGGATCTATGAGGCGGTTCTCTGTGCCATTGAAGCGGTAGACCTTTGTCTCGGTAGATTGATCAAAGCGGTAGAACAAGCGGGTGGGATCCTGATCGTATCGGCTGATCATGGGAATTCGGATGACATGTTCGAACACGATAAAAAGACAGGTAAAGTAATCCTAAAACCCGATGGAACCCCCAAAGCGAAGACAGCCCATTCGTTGAATCCCGTGCCTTGCATCATTTTCGATCCGGAAGGGAAGGGAGAGTATACTTCGAAACTGAAAGAAGGGCTCGGTATCAGTTCACTGGCAGCTACCTGTATAGAACTGTTGGGGTTCCTCCCCCCCTCTGACTACGACCCAAGCGTGCTGGAGTGGAAGGGATAGGGAATCTGAAGGACGAAGCGCGCACCCTTTCCTTTTTTGATATGGATCGTTCCCCCTAACTGCTCGGTAAGTAGGGTAACCAATTGTAGCCCGAACCGTTCCGATTGTTCTAGATTGAAGTCTTCTGGCAAGCCGATCCCATCGTCCTCATACAGGATTCGGAGGATCCCTCCGACAGTTACCAGTTCGAGAGTGATAGAACCCGATTCCCGATCCGTAAAAGCATACTTCATCGAGTTGGTAATCAGCTCGTTTATCATCAAGCCAATGGTAGAAAGGGTTTTAGGAT
>Ga0067045_1002764_pt1 | contig 47325 bp, 47 predicted proteins | sample TerdegcTABiofilm_FD_59184 | JGI IMG/M metagenome (GOLD analysis project Ga0067045, IMG submission 59184) | Combined Assembly of (Gp0054472, Gp0054536) Wastewater bioreactor microbial communities from Singapore -Terephthalate degrading...
CGTCACCATCTTTACTGCTTCTTCCCGAAGCTCTCTCGTGTACATCGCGCGAGGAATTCTTTCCATGCTGACACCTCCGTCTCCTGTATTGTATCATGACTTTGGTGTCCACTAAAGGCATCATATCTCAGGTTATATAAATGCTTTTGCTGTTTCTGACTAATTGACTCATTTTTTCTGTTTAAAATTCAGGTATCTCTTCAGTGTTTCGAATCGTTCGCGGTCCTCGGGGTTTGCATTTGCCCGTTCGCGATACTCCATGAGAAATGCAGCAAAAACTGAAAGGAAAAAACCGATCATTGCCCCTAACACAACCATCGTAATCAGCTGTGGTTTTACCTTTTTCTCCGGAGGAACCGCCGTGTCAATAACCTGAATAGTGGTGGCATCTTTGGCCTCATCAAGTTTGGCAGCCTCATACTGCTGGAGAAGAAGTCCATACAGCACTTCGTTAAACTTAAGGTCTCTTAGCTGTTTTGCATAATCAGTTCCAACCTGCGCCATTCTTCCTGTTGGCATAAGAGGGTCGTGGCCCTGTCCCCCTCTCCCTTCCATCTTTGCAAGCTCTGCCCTCAGCCCTCTGAGCGTTTCCTCTACCCTCTTTAAATCTGGATTCTGAGGGGTAGAATAGGTCTTCATCACCTTCAATTCGACCTCTTTTGCTGCAATCTGTGCCCGAATCATTCCTATTCCCTCAAGAACTGCCTTTGCCTGAGATTCAATGTGAAGCGCTCCTGTTTTTTCCTGAAATGTTTTCATATTTTCCTCTGCTTGAGCGAGCGAAGTTTTTGCTGCTTTCAATTGTTCTTCAAAGTAGAGCCTTCTCTGGCTCGCCTGCGTTATGGCGAGGCCTGAATTAAGTCTTTGCAGCTCCTCCACGAAGGCATTTGCCATATTTGCAGCCATCTTCGGGTCTTTTTCTTCAACAGTTATGGTTATAATGCCACTCTTCTTGTCGTCTCTCACAGACAAAACATCATCTAAAAGTCTTTTCCGTGCATTCTGACGATAACGCGTCCGATATCCCTTCATGAGGTCAAATCTGTCAATCATCCTGTCAAGAACAGTCCTGCTCTTCAACAAACCAACATAGAGTTCATTCGGTGCCTTTCCATTGACTGGCATGCCACCTATACCGGCAACAGCACTCAGCTGACCCAACTGGTTCATGAGCTGTGTTGCAATGCCAGAACCTCCGCTGACCGGGGGCAATATCTTCGTTTCCGCCCGGTATATTGGTGACATAACAAGGCTGACGATTGCCGCAACGATTGCAAAACCAAGGGTCACTTTGACAATAAAATTCTTTCGTTTTGCAAGGACAATCAGGTAATCCAAGAGATTAATCTCGTCTTCCTGAGTTTCTATGGGTTTCTCTTCCACCTTTTTCCTCCTGGTTAGGCCAAATTAATGAAAAGCCAAGAAATGTCCTCCGGTAAGAAGCACCGGGGACTTCAAGTTCATGGAGCAACAATCGTTGTACAGCGTGTGACTTCATCTGTACGGAAACATACCAATCTGAGATGGAGATTGGTTGATGCGGTATCCAGCGGCAAAACACAATGCACTCTGTATTGGATGTAAACTGGTATGGAATAATCCTACCGCATAATCGAGCGCATGGGAAACGTACCGATGCGTATGATTACCCAAAGATTAGTGCTGTCGATATATCGAAATCAATTAACGATGCAGTTCAGAAAGAACGATGCTGATATCAGGTAATTCTTTGCTTTTTTCTACTTCCTGTGTTTTGGTGCAGGAGTAGCTCCTCCACCCCCACCGCCACCGCCTCCACCAGCTGCGGCAGCCACGCCCGCTCCAACAGCAGCCACACCCAATACAACGAGGCCAACCGTGCCCGCACCGACGCCTGATTTTGCTGCTGCCCCTCCGGCAGCACCCGCTGCCGCTGCAGCCTCGACCTGCTCAAAATATGAGGCACACGACTGCCTGACTGCCTCATCGGTTTCAGTGCCAGCCTTGGTTGCGGCACATTTTTTTTCCATCTCTGCATCCTGCTGGGCTTGCGCAAAAACCACCGGAGGAACAACGAAATTGAGTATAAACAAGGCTGCAACAAAAACGCCTAATACCTTTCTCAATTTAATCATGGTCTTTCCTCCTAGTAAGATGAGATTTGTAAAATTGCATACATCAACGCTTACCCCTGTGCTGATGTGTTTTTGATTAATAATACACCCAGTGAAACCTTTGTCAAGTAAATTGTAACGTGTATCCTTCGCAATCATTTGTGTCTAAATGTTTTTCGAACCATACGTTTGAATTGTTAAGCTATTCCCGCAAGTCTCGACTTACTTCTTGTTATCTTTGCTATTTACCCCCCAATATGCCTTTATGAAACTATCTGTAAGGTTGGCCAAAGCATCCCGAATTATGTCCAACTTCTCTACGCCTGCTATCCCGGTCATGTTGATAGACCACGTTGATGCTAAGGTCTTTATTTCAGGATTTGCCTCCATAGAAACAATTTGCCTCAGTTCTATCTTAACATCATAGGCAACTCTGAATATATCATTGTGGCTATTCACGTTTATATAGAGCAATGGTCTGCCTTCAGTTTTGAGCCAACGGTCACGTGTCAAAACTTCAATACCCGATGACCGGAGTCTGTTTTCCACATCCTTTTCTATCTGAATCCGGTTGAGAAAGCATTTCTGGCCATACTCCTTAAGATGTGGCTGCAAATCCTCAACAATGACGTGAACGCCCTTGATGCCTTTTAATGTGCGACGAGTTAAATCGGAGTCAATCGCATAGGTAAATGAATATAATCCAAAAACCACAAATATGGTTATGCTTAAATTCATCCAATTACATTTCCTCATTGAATCTCCCTTTATGACGCACTCTACGTTCTATGACTCCACAGGCTTGTACGTGGGTATAATTTCCCTCAGGAGGGATACTATTTTCTTTTTGTCATTGGTGCTGATGAATGACTTTAATGAATCGATCTTTGCAATAATGTCATTGTTTAAAACCTCATTCTTTGCCTTATATATCTTTGGATGAACAGTCCGCTCAGTTGTCTCCAAAGGAGTGAGAAGTTCTTCCCGAAGCTTTTCGCCTTTCCTGACACCTGTAAAAATAATTGGAATATCCTTGTCAGGCTCAAACCCACTGAGTCTGATCATGTCTTCGGCAACATCAAGGATTCTTATCTGCTCACCCATGTCAAGGATAAATACCTCCCCTCCCTTTCCTATAGCACCCGCCTGCAGGACTAACGCAACTGCCTCTGGAATGCTCATAAAATATCGCATCATATCCTTATGCGTTATCGTTACCGGCCCGCCTTTCGAGATTTGGTTCTTGAAGATCGGTATAACACTTCCCCGGCTGCCTACCACATTACCAAACCGCACAGACATAAAGCTCGCATGATTCTGTGCATTGTAAAACTTGACAACTTCTTCTGCTACCCTCTTGGTTAAGCCCATAATACTTGTGGGAGTCACAGCCTTGTCTGTTGATATAAATACGAACTTCTCACAACCACTCCGAATGGCAGCATCGGCAATATTCATAGTACCCAGTATATTGACCTTTACTGCCTCTTCCGGGTAATCTTCCATCATAGGAACATGTTTATATGCCGCAGCATGGAGAATAATGTGAGGTTTGTACTGTTTAAAAACATGATTTACCTTGATCACATCGCAAATATCCCCAACAATCGAAACATAGGGAGTTCCCTGGTACACTGACTTTATCTCTCCTTCAAGATTAAAGAGTTCTGTCTCGTCTATGTCGAACGCCAGAACAATCTGGGGATCGTGTTGTATTACCTGGCGGACAATTTCTGCACCAATAGACCCTCCAGCTCCGGTAATAAGTACACTCTTTCCCTTTATCAGCGCTTCTATGTCATGATGGTTGATTGATGCCTGCTCCCGGCCAATTATATCTTCTATGCTTACCTGTTTTACGTCACTTAAAGCTATCTTGCCCTCCATTATCTCCCTTATGCCCGGCACCACTTTTACATCTTTTATCCCCGATTTTCTGATGAAATCCATGATCCTCTTCATATCGCTGCTGGTCGCAGATGGAATAGCGATGAGAATCGTCTCAATTTGAAGTTTATCCACAAGCTCGGGAATCTGGTCGTTTGTCCCGTATACCCTGACTCCCTGAATAGAACAGCCTTTTTTGTCAGGACGGTCGTCTACAAAACCAATAATTGAATATTGGCTTTCCTGCTGACGGTGGATATCTCTTACAAGCGATTCACCGGCTTCACCAGCTCCTACAATCAAAGTCTTTTTTCCTTGTGTGAAAGGTGTTCCGGCAATATGAAAATAGAGCCTTTTTGAAAATCTGAATGAACATATTAGGAACATAGATAAGACATATTCCAGGAGCACTATTGATCGCGGAAATCCGGCAAAAATACCACCAGGGTTAATCACATAAACAAGCAATGCAATTAGAATCGTACTGAGTGTCAGGCCTTTGGCAATACCCATGAGTTCATATGTGCCTGCAAAACTCCACGTCATCGAGTAAAGCCTGAAAAACAAAAATACTGGTATACGGACACCTACAAATATTGGAATGTAGAGGGCAAACATATACTGTTCAGGGACACTCCAATCAAATCTGATAAGGAAAGAGAGATAAAGAGAGAGGGAGAGCAACGCCATATCTCCAACAAGGAAGACAATCATTCGGGTAAGAGGAGTTTTTCTCAGGATTAACAATTTTATTGGAATACTATTCTATGCTTTAATGCAGGACTTGTATCGATAAGGGCTTGGGAATTATTTTATTTAGGATAAATAATGTTTTGACTCTCATTATTTTTTGAGAACGTTGATCAAGTCTGTCAGGTTCACAAATTCTACCTCAATCCCCTTATAACGTCTGGTAAATGACTTGTCCACATCGGCTGCCACAACCAAAGAATCCCCTTCCGGATAACGTTCACGGAACCGTTTTAAATTATCCGGATCAAATTCTGCCGCTGACCATTTGCATTCAATCGTTACCGGTGGTCTTCCTCTTTCTGCTACCACAAAATCGTTTTCATGACCACGCTTATCGCGCCAATATAGAACATTCCTTGTCTGAAGACAACCTTGAATCTCATTCAGAACATAATGCTCCCAAAGCAGGCCCATGTCTTCCCTGCGAAGTTCCCGCCAACCTCTATAATAACAGACAAATCCCGTATCAAAACCATAAACTTTGGGGGCTGAAACAATCTCGGAGGCCTTGCTTTTTCCGAAGGGCCTTATGATATGTACTACATATGTTGCATCAAGAACAGACAGATAATTGGAAATGGTCGTCCGACTGACCTCGCAGGGAGTTGTAAAACGTGTCGCCTCAAAGATGCCACCGCTCTGAACCATTAACAATTCAAAAAAACACTGGAAGGCATATCAACGTTCCAAATGAAAAAGCTCCTGAATATCTTTCGCCCAATAACCATCAACCCAATCCTGGAAATCCCGCTCCGGTATATCCTCAGACAGAAAAAACGGCGGTAACCCTCCAAAGAGGAGCCTTTTCGAAAGATCGGCCTGCCCAAAATCGATAAGATCCCTCCCCACTATAGGCGTGAGCCAGAGTGATTCCTTGCGGCCCGTCAGCGTATCCTTGAATTTGGCAGATGCACTAAGTGTCGAAGATCCTGTAGCAAGAATCCGTATCTCAGGATAGTGATCCGCGGCGATTTTCAGAAACTCGGATGGGTTTTGCAGACGGTGGATTTCATCGAGAATGATGGTGCGCCCCCGGAGCGGTCGAAGAAATCCTTCGGCATCTTCCAGCAATAAACTACCCCGCCGCAAGCAGCGGGGTATTAGAAAAGCATTAGCTGGCGGTCCTCATGGAGCCTATGATACGTATTCCCTTGCTGTCTGACATAGGTGCTTATTGTGTTTTCATTCCCATGCTTGCCTACGGTACTGGCAAAGTATCCGTCTGTCCAAAATTCTCCACCCCAAAGCTGCTTCTTTACTTGGGGGCACCGCTTGAATACCTCCCGTGCCGTAATACTCTTGATGATCGATACTGTTCTGCTTACGCTGTACGTTGGGACGCATTGCACGAGAAAATGCACATGATCGTTATCTGTGCCAATTTCCAGGAATTTCATCTGATAACGCTTCTCAATCTCTATGCACACCTGCTTCATCACTTCATCTACATCCTCATCAAATACTGCCCTTCTGTACTTTGCGGGAAACACCAGATGATAGATAAGCACCGTAACGGTATGGCCCTTATGAACATATTCGCTCACCTACATATTGTACGCCGCAAGCGGCGGGGAATACAACCCGAAGTGATTCAAAGTCCGGTAAGGAAAGTGAGATAAAGCGAGAGGGAGAGCAATACGATATCGCCCAGAAGGAAAACTATCATTCGGGTAAGAGGGGTCAGCCGAAAAGGTAATCCGATCATTTTATAGACACTGGTCCAGCATTGAGAAGTTTTTTAAACTGATTATCTCGTTGCTAATTATAGAAACTTCTTATTGTGTCAATAACGTATTCTATCTGCTCATCCGTAAGTCCCGGATATATTGGAAGCATAAGGGCCTTCTTGAAAAACTCCTCGGTACGAAGCAGCCTAAAATGGGTTAGACCAAGTGCTCCAAACTGGTGCACAGCCCTTCCACCCCACTGGATATTAGCCTCAATTCCCTTTTCTCTGAGATAAGCGATAAGGATGTCCCTTTGCTGCGCTTCAATCTCGTAGTTTTGGAATACATCATAATGCGATGAGTTGTCCATAGGAGGAGGTGGAAGTTGAAGCGTTCTCAATTCTTTGAGACCCTCATGGTACATTGCTGCTATTTCTCTTCTGCGCTTAATCCAAGCTGGCACATACTGGAGTTTATAATCAAGGATGGCACCATGTAAGTTATCCATTCTGCAGTTGAGCCCCCACAGGTTTATATCTGTACCGCTTCCCCTGCCATGATTCCTAAGCATCCTAATTTTATCAGCAAATTTCTGATTGTCTGTAACAATAGCCCCGGCATCCCCAAAAGTTCCAAGTAGTTTGGCGGGATAAAAACTAAAACATCCGGCAAGACCCAGCGTCCCAGCGCATTTTCCCATGTAAGTCGCCCCTAGGGATTGGGCCGAATCCTCTATTATAGTGAGATTATGTTTCTCTGCAAGATTCAGCAGCTTGTCCATGTTAGAGCAGATTCTCCCATTCAGCTGCACAGGTATTATTACCTTTGTTCGAGGAGTAATAGCTTCCTCAACTAATTCCACGTTCATGTTATGATCATCGGCTATATCAACAAGGATAGGTTGTGCTCCGAGAAATTTGATCACTTCAATAGTTGCTACAAAAGTATGGGATACAGAAATAACTTCGTCCCCAGGGCCCACACCAGCGGCAAATAACGACAACAATAATCCATCTGTACAGTTTCCAACACCTACGGCATATTTAGCGCCCACAAATTTTGCAAAATTGTTCTCAAACCTTTTTAGATCATCGCCAAGAATATAGGCACCTCGTGAAAGAACATCGTGGATGACCCCAAGATAAGCTTTTTCATCGCTCCTGAATTGTAATGGGTAATCAAAAAATTTCACTTCTCGTATCATGTGCTCCCCTGAATTTCAGCATAAACCCTTTGGTACACGGATTGGGCTGTAAGCCCATATGTTTCCCTTAACTTTTCAGCAGAACCAATGTTCCACGTGCCTGTCTCCGGTATCCCTATACGCCTGAAAAAACCATGATATCCCGACTCCGCAAGGCTTTCTGCAATAGCCGAACCTAACCCACCATTCACGCAATGTTCCTCAAGGGAAAATATCATCTCATGTGAAGAAGCAATCTGCGAAATCACATTTGAATCAAGTGGTTTCAAAGTATGCATATTAATAACGGTTGTTTTGATGCCATCTAATAACAACATTTCTGATACATCGATTGCCACATTAACCATATTACCAATGGCGAACAATGCAATTAAGTCCCCTTCCCTGAGCGTAATGGCTTTGCCTATTTCAAGGCTTGTCTCATTTTGACGTGATTTGCTGATAAATGATTTATCAAACCGGATATACATTGGGCCTAAGTGCTGGTATGAAAGTTTCGCAAGCTGTCTTGCCTCAGAGATACTGCTCGGGGCAACAACAGTCATATTGGGCAGAACCCTCATCAAGGCCATGTCCTCAAAGCCCCAGTGGGTAAATCCCTCAAATCCATAGGTAAACCCGCCTCCTGCACCTAGAAGTTTTACATTTAGATTCTGGCTCGCAATATCAACCCTTATATGCTCGTAGGCCCTCATCACAAGAAATGGAACAATAGAATAGCAATAAACGGTCTTTCCGGATAACGCCAAACCAGCCGCAATTCCTGCCATATTTGATTCTGCCACACCAACATCAAAAAACCTTCTCGGATGATTGGATCTGAAAACATCGAATAACTTGTAACCAAGGTCTCCTGTGAGTAGAAAAAGATCATCATGATCTTCTGCTATGGCATTGAGGATATGAATAAAATTATCTCTCATGTTGTTAGCTCTTTTATCGCCATTGCATATTCTTCATCGTCCGGGCAACGATAGTGCCACAACAAACTATTTTCCATGAAAGAGACACCTTTACCCTTCATGGTATGGGCTACCACTATGCTTGGTTTTCCTTTCAGGAATGGCACCTCCCTCAAGGTCCTTTGTAGATCAACCACGTTATGACCATCTACTTCTTTACAGCACCACCCGAAAGATGACCATTTTTCACATAAAGGATTTAAATCAATAATGTCCTTTGAGAAGCCAAGAGCCTGCATTTTGTTATAGTCAACAATAGCAACGAGGTTATCGAGGGAGTGCTGGGCAGCGAACATTGCCGCCTCCCACACAGACCCCTCATTGAGCTCTCCATCGCCTAAAAGCACATAGGTTATAAAATTCCTCGAATCCGACCTGGCAGCAAGTGCCATGCCAATACCAATCGAAAGACCGTGACCCAGTGAACCGCTGGAGACTTCAATTCCTTTCTGAATATCCCTCCTTGGGTGCTGCTCAAACGTTCCTCCATCTTTGGCAAATCCATGCAGATCCGTTCCAGAAAGGAATCCCTTTTCCGCAAGAACAGCATACAACGCAGGACAGCCATGTCCCTTGCTCAATATAAACCTGTCCCTGTTAGCATTACTTGGGTCTTCTGGCGAAATACTCATCATTTGCCAGTATAAAGCAATGAGTATATCCACACAGGAAAACGATGATCCGATATGAGGACTCCCGGTTCTATAAACGAGCTCAAGGATTCGTCTACGAAGTTTTTTAGATAAAGTCTGAAAATTGGGATACACTTCACTATTTTTCATTAGGCAACTTCTTTAATCCAGGATAGCAAAACCGATATAGGGATCAAACTCAATCCGCTCTATCTTAAGCCTGTTAATCCCTAATGTTTCAAGGAGGGCCATCGTTTCACCCGGCCATATGGGATTGTCCAGTTCATCAAAAGCGATAAGGGCTCCCTTTGGCATACGGGGGACAAAGTGCTCTATTGCAACCTTCGTTGGTTCATATAGATCTAAATCCAGAAACAGAAGGCTCACCATAACGTGTTTATTGTTTGCTATAAATTCAGGGATGGTTTTTGTTGCGTCACCTTTTATCAACTGGATTTTATTGACATGTCCCAAAAACCTGTTTGAGTCATATATTTTAATCAGCTCATTTAGCTCATCAAAAGAACTTGAATAAAGCTGACCCTTTTCCGGCCACAGCATCTTATTCCGGTCCTTTTCTCCAACATCAGGAAACCCCTCAAAGGAGTCAAAACCATATATCCTTCTTGTAAGATTCGCTGGTTCCAATACAGCGCTCATATTTGCCCAGGCCATGAGTCCAAAGCCCTTGTATACGCCGCATTCCACAATTGAGCCTTTTACAAAAATAACCTTTTTAAACAACTCATAAAGCGCCAGTAGCCTCGTCAGTTTTTGCCGTCGTATGTACTTTGGAAAGTTCTCAAGCTTATCCTCTACAGAACCATGCGCTTTCATGAATACTTGCTCAAGCTTTCTTCCAATCTCTTTTTCGGATTTAGTTCTAAACCCAGCTTCCGGTTTTACATTCTTCATCATCTTTCCTCCTCACCAATCTGTCAAAAAATGGTTCTAATAGTTGAAATGATTATTTTGATATCAACCCAAACATTGTTATTTTTCACATATTCAAGACCAAGATTCAGTTTTTCTGGCGCGATTTTTTCGAGGTAGTCTCTGTCAGGATCTTTACTATTTTTGAGAATTTCACCTTCGTTTCTAAATTTGATCGATGCATAATCTGTTATACCAGGCCGAACCGACAAGAGTTTTTTTTCTTCTTCGTTATACAACTGCACGGCCCATGGAACTTGCGGCCTTGGGCCGACAAAACTCATCTCTCCCTTGAGGACATTAATCAATTGTGGTATTTCATCCAATTTATATCTCCGCAAAAACTTCCCGATTTTCGTAATTCGAGGGTCGTCCTCTGGAGTAGACGATGCACCCATCTTTTCAGCATCTACCACCATTGTTCGAAACTTGAAGATCCGAAACTGTTTACCATGTCTTCCAACTCGCACTCCTCTGTAAAAAATCGGGCCACCATCTTCACTCTTGATCAGAAGGCTAATGAGTAAAATCGGAAGAGAAAAAAATGCTAATCCGAGAAGAGATGATACAAAATCAAATAAATGTTTCATACGAGGTTTAACTGAACTGGCAAACAGTTTCAAGTTCGAAGTACCCTAAAATTCCAAGTCCGAACCTTTTCCTGCGGCTCCCGCATCCATGCTTCATGAAACCTGCTTTTTCGATGACACGAATCGATGCCTTATTAACATCTTCAACGACATACCAAAATCTACGCCCAGGCTTCTGCTGAGACTTTATTATGTTGAAGATAGCAAATGTGGCAATCCCTTTGCCTCTGTGGCTAGGCTCGGTCCACGTATTTCCTATCTGAAGATCGGCCTCAGACATGAAAGGAAATCTGAAGTATCTTGGAAAAACACAAGACCGATGGATCACCCTGTGATTATGGAAAACAAGGTAGATGGAATAGTCATGATTTGGGAAAAAATTCAATAGATGAGCTAATGACCAGATCATGAAGGTTGGCCTCAAATGCTCTGGGGGAATCCACTGATTATCGAAAGGTCGCCACAAATAGTGTTGGTATTCATTGCTTAGGTTGACTACCATTTGTTTACTTTCAGTTCCGTGATAATTATAAAAATAATACGACATGCTTTCGTAAGACCTCGTCAGATATTCATAGCATCTCGCATGACAGCTACAACCTTGCTCACATCATATTTTTCTTCGGCGATGTTTCTGCTGCATCTCCCCATCGGCACGATCAAGGAGGGAGACTCCAGGAATTCTCTCATAGCGTCTGTGAGCGCAATGGAATCTCCCGCTGGCACTATCAATCCATTCTGACGATGAAGAACTGTATCTCGACAGCCTGGAACATCAGTTGTTATAACGGGCCGTCCCATTGCCATAGCTTCAAGCGTTGAACGAGGTGTTCCTTCCCGATAAGAAGGCAGAACAAACACGTGGGCCTTGGCTATAAATGGGCGCACATCAGCGGTGCCTCCTAGGAATTCTATGTCTCCTTGTTTTCGCCACACCTCAATTTCTGTTTTTTTTAATGCAGAGGGGTGTTGATCGAAAGGACCGATCAATTGAAAACGTGCTTGTGGAAATAATTTTTTGAGAGTGTGCGCCGCTTGAATATATTCTAGAATGCCTTTATGATGTTGCAATCGTGCGATCAAGAGAAAGACCAAAGGCCCATCAGGGAAAGGCTCAACGCTATAATAGGACAGATCAACACCTGACCCATTAATTATTACTGTTTGATCCGGGTCAATTAATCCTTTGGATACGAACTCTGCCCTATCATCAGCGTTCTGAAAGAACACCCTCTTGTTCGTCGAAAGAGCTATTCTCAACATTGTACGTCCTATTCCCGGAATCAGAGTTTTGAAACCGCTATCATTGCTGAAAAGATATCCTAACCCTGTTACAACAGAGTAGATTTCTGGAATACCTGCCAGTTTTGCTGCAACGGAACCATATATATTCGGTTTGACAGAGTAGTTTAAAACAATGTCTGGTCGAAGCTTCCGAACAAGCTTCGCGAGCTCCAGGAGAGTCATTAGATCTTCAAAAGGATTAATACCTTGACGTGACATATCAAGTTTCACAAATTCTATATCTAGCTGGCGATATCTCTTTCTCAAAATCTCTATGTCTCCGATCTGAATATCACTCATTGACCTATCTAGTGCAGCGCATGCGACCACCTTATGTCTATCTTTTGCTATTTCATGCAGTAACCGACTACGTGCTTGCAACAGAGCTCGCGCACTGCCATCTATTGCCAGAAAACACTTACGGATATTACTTTCTTGCACTTCTAAAAAACCCTCTTCAAACGTAAAGTTTCTTTTCTTGACTTTGTAGCCATGCCTCAAACATAAGCACAGACCAAATATGCCATTGCCATTTGGACTTGCCCGAGATATGTGTTTCCCACTTATTTCTAATAGGTATGGGATCAAGAAAGCCTTCATTTCGTATTCTTTCTTCACTCAACAAATCCTCGGCCCAATCTTTCAGTACCCCCTTGAGCCATATGTCAATTGGTATAGAAAATCCAGCCTTAGGCCTCTTTAGTAGTTTTGATGGCACAAATTGATGAAGTATTTGACGCAATATCCATTTACCGACACCGTTCCTAATTTTCATAGAAATTGGTAGTCTCCATGCAAATTCAATTACACGATGATCCAGAAATGGCAGTCTAGTCTCCAGGCTATTAGCCATGGCAGCGCGGTCAACCTTTACGAGCATGTCATCGGGCAAAGATGTAAGACTCTCCAAACATAACAAACGTTCAATAAAATGTGGTAAATTTGGTTGTTCGATTGATTCGGAAAGAAGAGCAGAGTATTCTTTTGAATGATGTTGGTTAAGGACTGGTGGATAATCCCAGAAGCAGCGAAGCTTTAAATACATTTCTTCAGGGCTCTTTAAAGTGATTATTGATGCAAGTTTCTGTATTTGTTCGGCATGAATCCCAGTGTTTCTTTGACGAAGCGTGTATTCCAACCAAGGGACTGGAATAGATCGTAGGATGTAAGATATGAATTCTCTGGTAAATTTAGGTTGCCACCTTGTGGCATGCCAAACACTGTTCAGCAAAACATGTCGATTGTAGCCGCAAAACACTTCATCACCACCATCTCCAGTAAGGCTAACCGTAACATGTTGTCTGGCACACCGTGCGACCAAAAATGCAGGTATCTGGGAAGAATCGGCAAAGGGTTCGTCATAAAGCACTGGGAGTTTTTGGATTACTTCTAATGCCTGCTTAGGTTCAATATAGATCTCTGTATGCTCGGTACCAAGATGACTAGCAATCTCCTTTGCATATTTGGCTTCATTCAAAGCATCGTCACGGGAGCCTATAGTAAAGGTCTTTACCGGTCGGTGACTTTGTGCTTGCATCAGGGCCACCACACAGGAAGAGTCAATTCCTCCAGAAAAAAAAGCGCCTGTTGGCACATCAGCAAACATTTGCCTGGCGACTGCCGTTTGTAAAATCCGTGAGAGTTCAGAAACCGCCTCCTGATCATCACCATTAAATTGATCACTAACACCCTTTTCTGCTGCGGAGCACAAAGACCAGTACTGCTGTGGTTCCGGTATTACAGATGGAATGATGTTGTCAAGATCTAGCGTCAAAAAGGTGCCGGCTGGAAGTTTGAAGATTCCTTTATAAATTGAGTATGGGCTTGGAACAAAGTTATACTTAAAATATAGAGCCAAGGAGTTTAAATCGATCTTGCCTTGCCACTGAGGATGAGCAGTTATTGATTTGAGCTCAGAACCAAACAAGAAAACCGATCCGTTCCAGCCATAATAAAGCGGCTTTTCACCTATTCGGTCTCGCCCCAAATATAATAAATGATCCTTGCAATCCCACAAGGCAAAAGCAAACATTCCGACAAATAGCTTCAGTGAGGTTTCGACACCCCAATGCGAAAAAGCAGACAGAACAACCTCTGTATCTGAAGTGCCAGTGAAGGAGTGGCCTAGTGATACCAGTAGGACCCGGATCTCTTGGTAATTATACACTTCCCCATTATAAACAATCACATATCGTCCGTCTGACGAAATCATTGGTTGATGACCAGTAGGAGATAGATCAATGACTGAAAGCCTCCGGTGACCAAGGGCTAGGCCAACCTTTGGTTCAACCCAGACCCCACTGTCGTCCGGCCCGCGATGCATAAGTTTGGAGGCCATAGTGGAGATTGTTGAAACAGACTCCTCTAAGGAGCACTGCATCCTTTGATCAACAAAGCCGACTACTCCACACATACTCTACAATTATGCAAACGCTGCCTCCCTTAATAACTCGAGGAGACGAGGGGCGGTCACTTGGAGACAATAACGATCCTCCACAAGCCTTCTGCCTGCCTTACCAAGCGATTCTCTTTCGTCCTTATCCATTCTCAGTCTTCTCAGCGCATCCAACCACTCGTCCTGGCTAGCCGCCAAGAACCCGTTCACCCCATGAAGTACAATTTCGGAATTCACCCCCACTGGGGATGCCACTACTGGCTTACTACATGCCATGTATTGGATTAGCTTATACCCACATTTACCGCGTTCAAGTGGTCGATCATACAATGGCATTACACCTACATCAAACGACATGATATCAGATACCTCAGTCTTTTCGGACCAAGTTCTTATCTCCGCGGTCACACCATCAAGCTCAATAGAGCCAGACCCTACCAAGACAAGCCTTGTGTCTCTGTTGCTGCACAAGGTAATTAATACCGGTTTAATCATCGTAATGAATTTGGCGGTATTCGGAGTTCCTATCCATCCGATGGTAAAACCTTTCGATTTGGTATCTGCTTTCAGGATAAATTTATCTAGATCAACAACCGTTGGCAAGGTTTCTACTCGACGTGCTCCAGCTTGTGTCGCATACTCTGCTAGATAACTGTTTCCTACTATCACCAATGCTGATTTGCACATGATCGTGGCAATTTTCCTACCTAAAACTTGCCGTATCAAGCAGCTTCTGTGTAAATCATAACTGTGAAAAACTGCATCATCGTAGTCAAGCACATAACGACATCGTCTGAGAACGAGCAAACACTCCAACCAGGCGGGTATCCAAGGGAAAACTTCTTTTTCAATAAGTACAAGATCGTGCACCTTGCACCTAACTGCCTCAAAAAGTCTACGATAATATGCAAGAAATACATCACGAAATGATCGACCTTTATTCAAGTAAAGATGTGTAATATACCTATTGCTGAACATTGGAGCCATGGTTAGCTCAACGCCATGTTGATTTAGAAAAGGCACATACTGCATGATGCGGACCCGGCTGCTGGGTCCTAAATGATTGTATCGAGTAAGCACGAGAAGTTTCAGTCGTTGCATCTTGGTCCACGTGCATCAAAAATGTAGAAAAGTGATCTATATAGCATCAGATACCCAAAACATATTTCGCGAACCTTAATAAATGAACCGGAAAAGAGCGCCTGTAATAACCTTGAAACAAGTTCCACGGAAATAGTGCCCAACATTATGCATGCTGCCTTCATTACTCCAAAATGCTTGTGTACAAATAGAATCCTGCTGTGCAGATTATAGAATAGTCTCCTTGATTTTACTTGGTCTGAGCTACCACCACCTTTATGAAAAGCTCTTGCATTTGCAAAGTAATAGCTTGTAAGTCCTTCTTTTTTAGTTCTCAAAGCAAAATCAACATCCTCGTAATAAACAAAAAATCGTTCATCGAATCCACCTAATCTCTCATAAACTGATCTGCGCATTAGGAAAAAGGCACCTAGCACCTGATCCACCTCGCGGTTGAGTTTATGATCCCATTCATTCATGAAATGAGATTTAAAGACCTCAGGAAGAATTCGATCTAGTCCAAGCATCGAAGAAATAAAAAGGCCTGGAGTTGGAAGACGAGAACAGCTCCGGAGAATGCCTGTTTGATCATTGACCAGTTGAATACCGCAAACACCCACCCGAGTACCTTCCGGTCCCTTCATGAACCGCATAGGTTCATCAAGCGAGTCTTCAAAAAGACGAATGTCTGGATTCAGAAACAGGATATAGTCGGAGGTTCCACCAAATGCGCCTTGATTACAAGCTTTAGCATATCCTTTATTGGTATCGTTTATAATCACCTTCAAGGGCAGTTCTATTCCTTGGATTGTCGAAATTGATTCATCAGTTGAGGCGTTGTCAACAACAATGACACTTTTTAAAGAGAACTGGTCCTTGTGAGTACCAACGATAGATTTTAAGCACTCTCTCAAAAAGGCCTTTCCATTCCAGTTAACAATAATAATATCAAGTTTTGGTAGAGAATTGTTCATGAAGAAAATCCAAGCTATTCATACATGTTTTTGCAATTCAATCCCAAAGGGACTTGAACAACCCATTGAGAAGCTGGGATTGAGGGATATTGGCCTGATGCGATGTGAGAAAAATATCTAAGGAATACGTTCTCGATGAACTCGGAAAGCTACGAGTAATTTATGAAAAAAGTTGCTTTGAACCCAACCTATGGGGCATCGCCATAGAAACCATGTTATCACGACAACTAAAACCCAAGGGACTGCAGACCCAAATAACTCATCACCAATCGTTGTGTAAAATACCGCACCTGTCAAACGTCCAAGTGCCACTCCCGCAATTGGATTCTGCCTTCTAGCAAAAATGTATGCGACAGTGCTCAAAAATCCAGCCGCAAAAGACATGCAGATAATTCCCACCCATCCCCAGTCAAGCCAGTACGCATAATAAATGGTGTAGATATTCCCCAATACTGGGCTAACATAATCCAACACATTGCTAGGAAGTTCTATGTTTACACCTATTGATTGAAAAGGTTGTGAAAAGAACCTTAGCGACAATCCTGATTCACCTACAGAAGAAGGATCATTCATCACCTGCGCGAAACCAAGTGGACCACCGGCGACATACATTGTAATACTTCCCAGGATTGCATATACAGGACCGTCGATCGAGCCAAAATCAGGACCTTTGCCTAGAACCACTCCTATAGCAAGACCCAGAAATACCATTAATGCGACACTTACAAGAACAACCTTGGCGCTAATGGTACGACGGAATAACATGATTACTAATACTCCAATGACCTGCATATAAATGGGAGTTCTGCTGAACGTCAAGACGTTCATGAAAAGGACTGCTATGAGCGAGATCGCTAATGTGAACTTGGCCCTTGAACTGCTATCAAATAGCCATGCTGCAATATAGCATGTAATGCTCCCTACGGATGCGAAACTTTGAAAATAACGAGGTATCCCAACCCGATCAGCCTCCCCAAATGCAATTCTGGCTGCAACAGCAAAGTGCTCCACGCCAAGAAAATCGGCTGCATGACGAATGTTGTAAACTAGAAGTGGCGAAAGACTTAGCAGGAAGATTCCATATATCAAAATACACTTCTGCATAAAATCTTTGCGCTGGTGTGAAATTGAATTGGACTTGGCTTTTCCTCCTAAACAACCAACTGCACTGTATCCTCCAATCCAGAACCCTATGCATCCAACTAGGAACACTAGTAAAGATTGCAAACTAAGGCTGTAACCTTCATATGGAACCACAATTGAAGATAGAACTATTACACACCAATAAAGCGCGTAGATTGCCGGTGGAAATAACCACGCTCGCTCCAACCAAAAGGCTGTGAGAGCCATTAAGAGCATGGTTATGCTGATCAACAGAAGCATATATTTCGCACTAATATACTAAAGTTATTTGAAGAAAGAGGTCAGCATATCTCCGATTTGCTCGCGCTCATTGACCTCAATTATGACAAACCATCCAATAAGAACAAACACTAGTAAAGTGAGGGCAAAAAATAAAACCTTAACAACAAATGGTAAGGAAATCATAGATAAAGCTAACAACATCAAAAACAAAATTATTGGCCAAACCTGCTTCAAGGATTGTGCAGACCGACTATCCATGTTTCGTCTTGCGAAAATGTATAAAACAATAGAATCAATTCCCATCCGTACCATCCAAGAGAGTGCAGCGCCTGTTATTCCGAACTTGCGAATTAGCATATAAGTGCATGGGACGTATAAGATCACTTCAACAAAGTGAATCTTTGCGGTAATATCAGGTTTTCCAATCCCTTGAATGTATGCAAAGGGTATACCTGCAAGACCGTTGAATAGAACACCCATGGCCAGTAGTTGCATGACAAGAAATCCATTCTCAGCAAATTCATATCCTAACCACACTGCGAGTCCTTCCTTTGCGAAAGTCACGCATAGAAGTACTAGAGGAAAAAGTGATAGAAATACATACTTTACTCCCTGCCAGAACATTATGACCGATTTTTGAGGAGACCCAGAAAAAGAATAGCTGAAAATAGGAAACAGAACCGCGGCAACGGCGCTAGGGACAGTCAGTAGCTTAGTTACAACCTCCCAAGGTGTTGAATAATATGCGACGGCTGCCATGGAAAGCATCGCACCTATGAGAAAACGATCCAACCATATCATAACCGGGCTAATTACATTGCTGACCATCATCCACCCGCCAGACCTAAGCAAGAACACCGCGGCACGGTAATCAATAATCACTTTACTTCTCAAATTGGGCATAACTACCATACACATGATCACATAGGCAATCAAAACCAGGAATCTGCCAAAAACTAAAGCTAAGGTTATCCAAAACAAGTCTTGCGAGAAAGGTAAGATGAATATCGGAGCTAAAAAGGTGAACACACCGATTGCGACACGCACAACATTTGCAAGATCAAATCGCTGATGGGCCTCCAAGATACCGCGAAAACCCGCTGTACTAACTAATATTGGAATGGAGAACGCGATGATGTAAAACGTGTTGTATGTCTCTTGCTCGAAAGACTTGGGAACTTTGAAGACCTCCGAGACGAACCACGGAGACAGAATGCACAATACTGATCCGCCAACAATTCCAAACAAAAGCATAAGCATCGTTCCACTCCAGGTAAGCCGTGAAAGCTCACCTTTGTCTTCTTGTGAAAGACGCTCGGCAATAATTCTTGTCAAAGCCCGGCCAAGACCAAGGTCAAAAAAGGTGAAGTAGCCAACAATCATCCATGCGATGTTTAGGACACCAAATCGCTCTATTCCCATTCCTCTAATGATAATTGGAATACAAACAAGCGCAAAGAACATAGGAGCCGTGAGGCCTGCAAAATTCCACATAGAGTTCTTAGCCAATGTCTGTTTACTGATGTCTAGGGTCTGGTTCAAAGTAGTCAGAAATATTATTGCTTAGTAAGAATAATATTAGCCTCTAAGCCAAGCGATTAGCTTGCGGGCCTATGCCTTAATGAAGTTTTGAGTTCTTGGTTTTGAGTTGAGATAAAACAGGGCAATAAATTTAGTTTCTAAACTGATAAGTTATCCAGGTGAGTAAGCACTTTTTTTATAGTTGGATGATCAAATTCATTTCCATAAAACCTGAGAAAAATCATCTTCCTTTTTTTCTGCATGAATTTCTTTCGCATAATCTCTGCAATTACATCAGGAGTATCGTTCATGGTTGGCATTCCTTGAGGAGGGCGCCAACGTGGAGTCGTTCCGACTAATGCCTAACGTAATCTAAATCCAGGTCTGCCGATATCATCAGAATATTTTTCACATCTTTCTTATCTATTTCAGAATTGCTTTCCCTTGCCCACACAAGTTTTAAAATAAAATCAACCTTTATTATTTACTTGTTGTGTATAACATTAAACATCCCTTTTCTGGAGACCTCTTTCGAAACCATTTCCGTGTCGATAGAGAACTCTTCTTTGAAAGCATCTGCTAAATTCCTTATCTGTGGCTTTCTGAGGACAATTACAATATCAATATCTCGGTCATCCTTGGCTGCCCATAAAAATTCATTGCCACTGAACCAGACAACAAATAATCGATGCCCAAGTCACAAAGCTTTTTCACCATTTTCTTTAAAACTGCAAGTTGTTCCATCAGGATTTTTGATAATACCTTAGGTACCAATCAACAAATTTCTTGATGCCTTCAGCGATCGGCGTTGCCGGCTTGAAACCGACATCATGTATCAAGTCATCCACGTCTGCATATGTCGCAGGTACATCACCTGCCTGGAGCGGCAGTAGGTTTTTCTTTGCCTTTTTTCCCAGGCATTTCTCTATGGTTTCGATGAAAGTCATGAGTTTGACAGGGTTGTTGTTGCCAATATTGTAAACCTTGTATGGTGCATAGCTCGTTCCCGGATCGGGGTTGCTCCCGCTCCACGCTTTGTTCGGTTTTGGGATTTTTTTCATCACCCGTACTACACCCTCGATAATGTCATCGATGTAGGTAAAATCACGCTGCATCTTTCCGTAATTGAATACATCAATGGTCCTGCCTTCAAGGATAGCTCTCGTGAAGAGGAAGAGCGCCATGTCGGGCCTGCCCCATGGGCCATACACGGTAAAAAACCTCAGTCCCGTTGTGGGAATCCCATACAGGCTCGAGTATGTGTGCGCCATCAGTTCGTTTGCCTTTTTCGTGGCTGCATAGAGAGAAACCGGATGATCGACGTTATGATGGACGGAAAAGGGCATCTTTGTGTTTGCGCCATAGACAGAACTCGACGATGCATATACCAGGTGCTTAACGGGGTGATGTCTGCATCCTTCAAGAATATTCATAAAACCACCAATGTTACTATCAATGTATGCGTAAGGGTTGGCGATGGAGTACCTGACACCGGCCTGAGCAGCCAGATGGACAACGGTATCGAACGTATTCGTAACGCGTGACCCGCGTCCCGTGACGGATGACCCTCTCGTGTTTAATTTTGAATTGTGAATTTTCCATTGATCAGCAAATAAATCCTGCATAGCGTGTCGGTTGGCGATGTTAATCTTGTGGAAGGTAAAATTGTCATATTTCTTTAAGATGGCGAGGCGAGCCTTTTTCAGGTTTACATCATAATAGTTATTCAGGTTGTCAACGCCAACTACGTGCTTGCCCTCTTCGAGCAGCCTTTGCGAGAGGTGAAAGCCAATAAAACCCGCCGCCCCTGTTACAAGGATCTTTCCTTTCATCCCATTTTCTCCGGTTCCAATGATATATCCAGACCGTTCATGCCGAATAAAACAACTTACTCTTCCCTTTAACCACAGCCCTTGTATCGACTATCGGAATATTAAAGGATTTGAAATCAATATCCTTATATTCATCATGGGCCGTTGCAATGAGTATGCAATCATAGTTGCCTGAAATCTTTACTGATTTCCTTCCTGCATACTTCGCATATTCCCTTGATTTGCGTATAACAGGAATGTACGGATCGTTGTACCTCACCTGAGCGCCAAGTTCCTCAAGCTTCTCTATAAGTCGGTATGATGGAGACTCCCGGTCATCGTCTATGTTCGCCTTATAGGCCAGACCAAGAATTAAGATCTTTGCTCCCTTTATCGGCTTTCCCACGTCATTGAGGGCTTTCATGACCTTGGACACCACATAGTCCGGCATGCTCGTGTTAATCTCGCCGGCAAGTTCAATAAACTTCGTAGAAAATTCATACTCATGGGCCTTCCATGAGAGGTAGAAGGGATCTAAAGGAATACAGTGGCCTCCAAGACCGGGGCCTGGATAGAATGGTTGAAATCCAAATGGCTTTGTTTTCGCCGCTTCGATAACTTCCCAGATATTGATACCCATGCGGTCGAAAAGTATTTTGAGTTCATTCACCAGAGCAATGTTTATGGACCTGTATATATTTTCGAGGAGCTTCGTCGCCTCCGCCACCTTTGTCGAAGACACCGGAACCGTTTTAATCACAATTGTATCATAGAGAGCCTGTGCTGCCCTCAGACAGGCACGGGTATAGCCACCCACCACTTTTGGTACTGTTCTGAGACTAAAATCTTTGTTTGCAGGGTCTTCACGTTCCGGTGAAAAAGCGAGCAGAAAATCTTTTCCAGCTTTGAGCCCTGTTTTCTCCAGGATTGCTCTCATATCTTCATCCGTTGTCCCGGGATAGGTCGTTGATTCCAGGATGATAAGCTGTCCCTTCTTGAGATATTGAGCAATGGTTTTTGTCGTATTAAAAACATAGGTCATATCAGGTTCGCGGTTTTTGCTCAGAGGGGTTGGGACGCAGATGAGGATGCAATCCATGTTTTTTAAGAGTGAAAAATCTGTAGTTGCCGTAAATACTGGTTGCGGGTTGCGGGTTGCGGGTTGCTTGATTTTTGAATGGGAAGCAGCAGAGCTGCTCGCAGCCTTAGTCTGTAGCCCTTTGCCCTTTGCCCCCTGCCCTCTGCCTGTAAGTGGTGTTATATCAATGTGTTTAATATAGCTTTTTCCCGCATTCAGAAAATCGACTTTAGTCCGGTCAATGTCAAAACCTGTGACGGAAAAACCTTTCTTTACAAACTCAATAATAAGAGGCAACCCAACATAGCCAAGACCAATTACCCCTATCTTGGCACTTCTGTTGCCAATTTTCTTTATGAGATCCATTATCCCTCCCGTGTCCGATTCTGGAATGGAGAATATTTATGCAAGAATAAGGCCAAGCTACCGCCCATGGCCATTTATCAGGACGGAAAAAAATCTTTATTTTTTTCTGCAAAGCTATTGATACAGTTCCGTTCCATACCAATTCTGGAACTGTTTTTCTGTATCTGTATTGTAGCGTATATCAGGTACGTTTATATCACGTAAACACTGGTTTTTCAAGGAAAAGGCCGGAGTCAAATCGAATTGAAAAAATATTGACACAGACCTTCCTTCCTGTTAGCCTTTAAAAAAATTCAAGGCAAGGAGGCTTTATGAGGTCAGACGGCAGGGTTGCAAGAGTAACGGAAATTGTTGCAGGTTCACCAAAAAACTTTGACGACGCAGTGCTTGTTGGCTTCAAGAGGGCCGCCCGAACCTTGCGGGGTATTACAGGATTAAGAGTTAAGGATATGCGATGCAGAGTTGAAGAGGGCAAAATTATCGAGTACCGGGTAACCCTCGAAGTAATCTTCGTCCTGGAGAGCTGATATTTAAACCGGCATTGTCCGGGCATCCCCGCAAATGCCAGAGGAGAAGTTTCACGTAATAAACATACGTCCTTCGTGTCCGTCCGTGCAAGAGAAGCGGAAACAGCACGCTGAGGACAAGGGGAACCACAAGGCTTTTTGTGATTCTGATACCCTGAAAAATATGATAATACATGGTTACATGATGTTTCCGGATAAATGCATATAAAGAAATATTGTACTGGATTCTGCCTTTGATCCATTGCCTTCGTACAGTTCTTCCCTGAAGGTGAATCACCCTGACATTGGGGAGAAAAACCACCCGTGCTCCAATTTCCTGAGCCCTGACACACAAGTCAGTCTCTTCGAGAAAGAAGAAAAAGCATTCATCAAAACCACCGAGATCCTGGAAAAGCTTTCTCCGGAAAATAATCGCCGCACCAATGAGAGAGGGAACGTCAACCGCCGCCTGCTGCGGATTTCGGATTTCGGAGTTCGGAGTTTGGAGTCGGTGAAATGACACATCAGCAGAGGGGTCGCGAGAAGGCTTTGTGGAGTATTTGGCAGGAAAAAGAAATGCAAGAAGAGAGGGGGGAACAATCTCAAAGATAAGTGAGGGAATATGAGCGTACGAACGTTGCACCCGCATGTCTTCATGGACAAGCTGGGGGCCACATATCCCCACATCAGGGTTCTCTGCCATGAATTGCACCATCTTTGCTCCTTCCCCTTCTATGAGCACGGTGTCAGAATTCAAAAGGAAGATATAATCAGCCTCAGTATGAGAAATACCGATGTTCGCCGCTGCCGCAAATCCTCTGTTGCGATCGTTCTTTACCAGAATAACCCATGGAAACTCCTTATTGACCATGGCATTCGAGCCATCAGTTGAATAATTATCAACAACGATAACGTCTTTTAAAAAAGGCTTGAGGGAGGTGTCTGCTTCAATTGATTTCAGGAGGTTTCGGAGAAGCTCTCGTGTGTTTCTGGTGATGATAACAATTGATACGTTAAGTTCGGAGTTCGGAGTTCTGAGTTCGGCGACATTCATTCTAATTGTGATAAAGTTATTGCGAGCTACTCCATGCCGTGACAATACATTTTGCTGAAAGTGCTTTTTTCATATTATATCCATTATAATGTAAGCCTCTTGAGTCGTCTTTCCCGCTCGTCTCGCCTTTCCCGTCTCTCCTGTTACCTATTGCCTATTGCCTGCTTTTCTCACTTTTCACTTTATATTTTTTACTTTTTTGAGCTCTTTCAGGCTTTTCCCTTCGGCGCTCGTCGGACAGGCATAGTAGCACATACCGCACTTGATGCAAATCCCTTCATCAAGAGATATTTTCTTCTTTTCTTCATCAAAATATGAGCCCGGGCAGTCAAATGTCTTCGTACAGATCTTACACCCGGTACACTCCTCAATCAGGCGTGTCATATCGCGGGTATCCTCATCCCTGATTTTTGAATAGAGGAGACATTCTCGCCGGGCAATGATAACAGCAGGGCCTGCTGCTTTTTCTTCGAGGTATTTATACGCCTCTTTTATTGTCTTCAGCATGAGAGGGATGTTATAGGGGTCGACGATCCGCATAAATTCAATGCCGAAACCTTTGATAATTTCTTCTATTTTTATTGAGTATGCTGGCGCCCCATCCGCCGTGATGCCTGATTGAGGTGTTGGCTGAAGCCCTGTCATGGCAGTCGTTGAATTGTCCATGATGACAAGGACAAATCGTCTCTTTCGCAAGACACCGTCATAGAGTGGCGTAAGACAGGCATGAAAAAAGGTAGAGTCACCAACTGAAGCGAGTATTGGTTTCAACACACCATCCTGGGCAAAGGTGTCGTAAAAACCGGAGGCGAATGTGACTCCGCTTCCCATATCAAGACACGTATCGACAGCGCCCATAGAGGTACCAAGGGTGTAACACCCAATATCGCCGGGGAAAATTGTATCAGGAAATGCTGATCGCATTGCATAGAATGAGGCTCTGTGAGAACAACCGGCGCAGAGTTTCGGAGGTCTTGGTACTATCTTGATTTCCTTCAGGGCATCTTCAATCGATGTATCGGCATTAAATGGCGGAACTTTTATCCCCTCCTCATCTGCGACGTGAAAAATGATATGCCTTACAATATCATAGGTCAGCTCTCCCTCATGAGGAACATGGCCGCTTCTTCTCCCCAAAACGTTTGGACCATGATCCAGCAGCGCCTCCAGCGCAACATCCGTTTCCTCTAAAACCAAAATCTTTTTCTGTCGATTCACAAACGTGAGGAGCTCGGGAGCCATTGGAAAAACTCTGGATACCTTATACACACCTATCTGGCCCCCAAGACCTAACTCGTTGAGAATATCGATGGTGATTGAGTATGTCATCCCGGATGAAACAATGCCAAGTTTGCCCTTCCCCTTATATTTGATGCCTTCATCCAATGCAACCTTTCTTGAACCAGGACTAAAAAGCTCTACCGATTCCCGTGCATGGCTCACCCTATGGGTTGATCTGACAATAACAGGAACTTTATGTTCGCAGGAATATTTCAAGGCATAATACGCACAATCGGCAGCCTCTCCGGGAGAAGCCGGATCAAAAACCGGCACCCCAAAATGAGCAGCGAGGAGACGAGTATCTTGCTCAGTCTGGGAAGATTGAGGCCCCGGGTCGTCGCAGGAGACAATCACGAGACCCCCTTTCAGAGTCTTTGCATGACCGTGAAGAAAGGGGGGGAAGGCAACATTCAAACCAACCTGCTTCATCATACATGCTGCTTTTCTCCCTGCTGATGCTGCCCCAAATGCCACTTCGAAGGCACACCGTTCATTGGTCGACCATTCGGTGTGGATATTCAGCTTCTCCCTGTTCTTGAATTCAATAATCCCTGGGAGGATTTCAGAGCTTGGCGTTCCAGGATAGGCTGCGGCGAGCTCAAGACCCGCTTCTGTCAGTCCTCTCGCTATAGCAAAGTTTCCAATCATCACTTCTCTCATGTTCCCTACCTCATTCTTCGTGAACTATAGGTTTTTCCTATCACCTTTGAGCTTCGAGCTATGAGCTGATTCATATCCCGCCTGAAATACCTCTAAATTCTTCTCCACAAGCTTCGCCTTTACCTTTTGCCTGATAGTCTCCTGAATATTCTCAACGGAAAAAGGGCTTATCTTCAAGGTGGAAAAAAATCCTACCATGGCCATGTTTGATGACTGGATCATCCCTTTTTTCATCGCAATTGTATCAGCGTCCAGAAGGAAATAGCGTATTTTGCGCTGTTTCAACAATCGCTCGATATCAGTGCTCAACGATTTTTTTGATGTATTAATAAGCGCCACTCCGCCAGGTTTCAGAAAGGTCAGGTTCCGATAAAATTCGCTTTCCTCGAAAGCAAGGAGGATATCGGCACTCTCTCTACCCACGAGAGGGCTTGCGAAATCACCAATTTTTACGAGAGACACAACAGAACCGCCTCGCTGGCTCATACCGTATTCGTCGGAAGCCATTGCTTTAAATCCTGCCTTTATGGCAGTTTCGATAAGAATCGTTGATGCAAGCAAGACCCCCCTTCCCCCAATCCCAGCACAAACAATCTGTAAGTTCATAGCAAATAATCCTCTTCGTATGTCGTATATCGCATATCGTACGTCTTAAAAATCATTTGCCTCTTCAACTTTTCACTTTTTGCTTTTTACTTCCTTTCCCACCCTTCTCGTTTTTCTTATAGCCTATCGCCCAACACCTCTTGCCTAATCTATATGATTCCTTTGCCGAACAAAACCGTCAGACCTTGTGCATCCTTAAAACGTTCGATCTCAGAAAAAGTACCAATATGAAATGTGTTGCTGAATCCAAAACCTGTCATAACCTTTTTTATCTCTTCCTCTTTCTTATCCCCAAGGATCAGAAGCACATATGCAGATCCGTTATAGAGGGTGTTCACAAACGCAGGCATGCCGGAATGCAAGAAAAAATCCTCAAAGGTAATAGCGAGGATCTTTCTTTCTGGTTCAGTTTTCTTTATTCCGTGAGCCATATTTATTGACGATGCCGGACCAAGGGTGTCTCGCACTACGTCAAAACCATACATGGTCTCCTGGGGCTTTGTTCTTTTCTGCATACTCCCCATCTTCGCCGATACAATTTTAGATCGGTCATGGATCTGGAGCTCTATCGCTGGATAGGGCCCTTCAGATATGAAGACCTCATTCATTTCTGCAATAAATTCGGTCACCAGTTTTAAAGGCAACGGATGGACGGTAGATACAAAAAGTAAACTTGCATCTTCGTCGAAAAATTCAAGGCCGGAGTGTCCGGTAGTAATAACCCCGGTTTTGTTCCGGATGGTTTTTACGTTCCCTTCGTATGCCTCAAATTCACTCCGGATTTTATCAATCTTCTCATTTAACTCCTTGTGGAGTTGAAAACGGAATTTCGGTGTTGCTGCCCACCGGCCAGGGTTTTTATTGAACACCGATTTACCACTTTTTAATTCTGGATTTTGAATTAGGGATTCTGATTTTTTACTCCGAACTCCGAACTCCGAACTCCGAACTGCTGTATCCACTTCTGCCTGCACAATCACAGGAATCTCATACTTCTCTGAAATCCCATAACCAAAAGCTACTGCCCTTTTAAAGTCGTCCTGGCTTTCAGCAACAATCACAGGCAGTTTTGAAAAGAGACCGAGGGGTGTAGTATCCTCCTCGGTCTCTTTTATGCAAACAATGAGAAATCCACCAATAACCCCCGTATAGGCAGAGCTCATCAGCGGATCAATTGCCTCGTAAATGCCTTCCGTTGAGAAGAGGCACGCTGTTCTCTTCGAGGAAAACGCTCCGGTTAGGGCGAGCTCAAAGGCAATCTTCTCGTTCAGGCTCAAGTCGCTGTGAATCGATGGATATTCGCCCTCAAGCCGCTTCAGTGTTGCAGCTATTGCTCTGTTCACCGTATAAACGAGTCGTGCACCGTTATCGATAAGGGTCGTACAAATGTGATCATACATAACTTACCTCGTTTTCAAGTTTCGAGTTACACGTTACGGTTGAAACAACTCTATTTTAAATCATATGAATGTAAATATCTAACATCTTTTAAGTTCGCAAACAAGTTGTTCTATATCTTCGTCCGGCATTACATAATCATGTAGCTTCCCGGAAAGGTATGCATCGTATGATGCCAGATCAATAACTCCATGGCCACTCCAGTTCATGAGGATTACCTTTTCCTTGCCTTCTTCTTTGGCCTTCAGCGCCTCGTCAATGACACAGGCTATTGCGTGGTCTGTCTCAGGCGCAGGGATAAACCCTTCGGCACGGGCAAAGGTGATGCCCGCTTTGAAGGTCTCAAGCTGTGCATAGGCCTTTGCTTCAATGAGGCCATCCTGAAGGAGCTTGCTGACAAGGGGCGCCATGCCGTGATACCGCAGCCCTCCCGCATGAATTGGTGCAGGCACAAACTGATGACCGATGGAATTCATAGGCAGAAGTGGTGTTGTTTGCGCTGTGTCACCAAAATCGTACACATATGGTCCTTTTGTCATGGTAGGACATGATGTGGGTTCAACAGCAATAACGCGAATATTCTTTCCATAAATCTTATCGCGAATAAACGGAAATGAGATTCCGGCAAAATTGCTCCCACCGCCTGCACATCCGATCACTACGTCAGGATAATCACCGGCAATCTTGAGCTGCTTTTCTGTCTCAAGACCGATGATCGTCTGGTGCATAAGCACATGATTGAGCACACTCCCCAGGGAGTACTTTGTGTTCGGTGAGGTTACCGCGTCCTCAATAGCCTCGCTGATGGCAATACCAAGACTTCCCGGGTGATCCAGATTCTCTTTGAGGTATGTTCTGCCTGCGTTCGTATCAGGGCTTGGACTCGGAACACACTTTCCTCCCCAGGTCTCCATCATAATACGCCGGTATGGTTTTTGGTTATAACTTACCCGAACCATGTAGACCTTCAGTTCGAGGCCAAAGTGGCTGCACGCAAATGACAGGGCGCTTCCCCACTGACCGGCACCTGTTTCCGTGGTGAGCCTCTTTGTTCCAAAAACCTTATTGTAGTAAGCCTGGGCAATGGCAGTGTTCGGCTTGTGGCTTCCGGGAGGACTGACACCCTCGTTTTTGTAGTATATCCGCGCAGGCGTTCCGAGAAACTTCTCCAGACCATAGGCCCGGCAGAGCGGAGAAGGTCTCCACAAGAGAAGCTTCTCCAGCACCTCGTCGGGAATCTTTATCCATCGTTCCGTGCTCACTTCCTGCTCAATAAGGTTCATGGGAAAGATTGGTGAAAGCATGTCCGGCGTGATGGGGTCTCCGGTTGCCGGGTTCAGGGGCGGCGGCAGGGGATTCGGTAAATCTGCCTGAATGTTGTACCACTCCCTCGGCATATCCTGCTCACTCAAAAAGATTTTTTTGTTCGTTGGTGCCATACACTTCCTCCTTTTTTTAAAATAAAAAGGCCATGAGCATTTTTGCCCATGGCCTCTAAACAAAAAGACCACGGACGGTGCGAAACCGTCCGTGGTCAGTCATTTACGGTTTCACACCTACAATGTCTGCCACCACCACCAAGCCTGTTGAGTTCCGGTATTCATGATTTCAATTTTCATAGTTGTTCTTTTTTTAGCACAAACAAATTTCCCGGGTCAATACATTTCACGGATTAATGAGAATAAATTTCCCAGATAGATAAATCTTTCCGTGTTTTTAAAGTTCAGAGACTATCCCTGTGACAGGCATGTATCATACGCGAGAGAAAATCACGAAAGTCAGGAGATTGTTCATCCCATCCAGCATCCTGCCACCTTTTTATGAGAGCGCTGCCCACCACAAAGCCATCGGCGCAGGAATAAAATCTTTCCACAATATCAGGCTTTGAGATGCCAAACCCCAGGACGAGGGGAAGCGGGATTTCCCGTCGTATTTCTGTCATCTTCTTCCGGATCTCGTCAGGCAATGTTTCCCGTTCCCCGGTAACACCCGTCACTGACACAAAATAGACAAATCCGTCCGCCATCTTCTTTACCGCCTGGATTCTTTCCCAGTCAGAAACAGGGGTAAGGAGAAAGATCGACCGTACATCATGTTTCCTGAGAGCATTCCTGAATTCTTCCGCCTCCTCCGGTGGAAGATCAACTGTCAAAACACCATCAACGCCAGCTCTTTGAGCATCCCGCGAGAACTCTTCGAGACCATAGGCATAAAATGAATTGTAATACCCCATAAGGATGATGGGGGTTTCATATTCAAACCGGAACGTGCGAATAGTTTCAAGGATTTTTCTGAGCGTTGTTCCTCCTGAAAGCGCTCTCTCCATGGCATTCTGAATCACCGGCCCATCGGCCATAGGGTCTGAAAAGGGAACACCAACCTCTATAATATCAGCGCCGTGTGTGGCAAAAATGGCGAGGATTTCTGCTGTCTTCCTGAGAGTGGGGTCTCCTGCGGTAATATAGGGAATAAAGACCCTTGTATCCTGTTGTGCATAGTATTGAAAAACGTTAGCTATCCTGTTCATTGTTATCCATGATGTCCTTTACATGTATTACATCCTTGTCTCCCCTTCCCGAAAGATTGACCAGTATGGTTTTGTTCCTCATGTTCCGAGCATGTTTGACCACGTAAGCAAGCGCGTGGCTACTCTCCAGCGCAGGAATGATTCCTTCCTCCTTTGACAAGAGAAAAAAGGCGTCCAGGACTTCATCATCGAGGGCGTATGAATATTCCACCCTCCCAATTTCCCTGAGAAAGCTGTGTTCAGGTCCAACGCTGGCATAATCAAGACCTGCAGAGACAGAATGCGTGTCCATAATCTGGCCATCGTCGTTTTGCAGGACATAGCTCTTCGCTCCCTGAAAGACGCCAATCTTTCCTCCGGCAAACCGGGCAGCATGCTTCCCGGTCTCGATGCCAAGTCCACCCGCTTCAACACCGATCAATTTCACAGAATCTTCTTTGAGAAAAGGATAGAATATCCCCATGGCATTACTTCCGCCGCCAACGCAGGCGACAACAGCATCCGGCAACCTGCCGTCCTTTTGACGGATCTGACGGATAGCCTCTTTGCCGATTACCGAAACAAATTCTTTTACCATAGATGGGTATGGGTGGGGTCCGAAAACTGTCCCAAGAACATAGTGGGTTGTCCTCACATTGGTCACCCAGTCCCTCAATGCCTCGTTGATGGCATCCTTCAAGGTCCTGCTTCCGTGATGAATGCGTACCACTTCTGCGCCGAGCATCTCCATCCGGTACACATTGAGCGTCTGCCTTTTTACATCATCTGATCCCATGTACACTCTGCACTTCAAGTCAAGCAATGCGCATGCTGTAGCAGTGGCAACGCCGTGCTGACCAGCGCCAGTTTCGGCAATAATTCTCTCTTTTCCCATTTTTTTCGCCAATAAAACCTGACCAATAGCATTGTTGATCTTATGAGCACCGGTGTGGCAGAGATCTTCTCTTTTCAGGTAGAGCCTTAGCCCGAGCTTCTCTGAAAGGTTCCTCGCATAGGTAAGAGGTGTAGGCCTGCCAACATATTCTTTTAGGTACGCCGTAAAGTCCTTCTGAAAGGCTTCGCTCTGAACGTATGTGAAAAAACCCGTTTTAAGATCGTTTAATGCCGGTATAAGGGTTTCAGGAACATAGCTTCCACCAAATCTTCCGAAATAGCCTTGTTTCTCTTTTTTCATTTCTTCTTCACCTGTTAATTCTGGCAAAAAGGGTGCGCATCATGTCATGATCCTTTACACCGGGTGATTTTTCCACGCCAGATGCAAGATCAATTGCATACGGTTCGAGGGCGATTGCCTCATCAATGTTTTCCGCCGAGATACCTCCTGCCAGAATATAGGGTCTATCAAAATTCTCAAGAAGGCGCCAGTCGAATTTTTTACCCGTCCCCCCATATCCCTCACCAAACCCGCTATCCAGAAGAGGAAATGACTGTGATCTCCGTGCCCTTTCAACATCCTTTTCGTTGCGTATCTGAAATGCTGTGATTGATGTCCCGTTTGGCAGTCCAATTCTACAAGCAGTGTTGCCATGAAGTTGCACCTTATCGAGCAGACAGAATTCCTTAGTCGCGAGAATTTCTTCGACGGTTGCATTTACAAAAACACCAACCTTTACAATGAATGGTGGCAGTTTTTCAGCAATCCTCCGGGCATCAGCATGGTGAATATGCCGCCTGCTCTCCTTGAAGAAGACAAATCCGACAGCATCAGCGCCAAAGTCAGCAGCCGCGAAGGCATCCTTCAGATTGGTTATGCCACATATCTTTACTCTAACCTTCATGAATATCCCCGAAGCTCCTGTAATTTTTTAACCGGATTTCGTGACGCTACAAGGGATGAACCTACAAGAAAACCTGATGCTCCCTTCTCCACAAAGGCGGCAATATCTTTTGCATTTTCAATTCCACTTTCAATAATGACCGTCAGATCACGCCGTACCATATCGAGCATTTCCGATGCCTTTGTAAGATCAACGGTTAGAGTGTCGAGGTTCCTGGTGTTGATGCCCAGCAGAAATCCGTCCATATCAGATACTTTTTGATAGGTTTCTATACTATGAACCTCAAGGAGTACATCAAGATCTATTTCCCGGGCAATATCAAGAAAAGTAATAATCTCGTTCCGTTCCAGCACCTCTCCGATGAGAAGAACTGCATCTGCACCATACGCTTTCGTTTCGTATAACTCCCACGCATCAACGATGAAATCCTTTCTCAGAATCGGCAGGCACGAGACATTCTTCACAAGGGGAATAAATCCCAGTGACCCAGAGAAGTGCTTTGCTTCGGTAATGACAGATATGGCCGATGCACCCCCTTCTTCATACTTTTCAGCCAATTCCCGGACATTCATATTGTGCACGAGCAGGCCCTGTGAAGGTGACCTCCACTTGATCTCAGCAATAATGTTCACATCCTTTTGATGTCTTTGCGCAAAAACATCATACAATGATCTTTTCTTTTGTTGTTTCGCCCTTGCCCGAAGCTTTTCTCCAGACGCGTTTTCCTTTTTTTCCTTCACAAGGGTTCTCTTTTCTTCCACAACTGTTTGGAGAAATGTCATGACTTACACGACTCGATAAGGTCTTCCAGCTTCCTTAGTGCTGCTCCGGAATCTAACACATCCCGGGCAAAGGTTATGCCTTCCCTGATGTCCCTGGAGGTTCCTGAGACATAGAACGCTGCTCCTGCATTCATGAGAACTGCAGCTCTTTTTGCGCCATTTTCCCTTCCAGAGAGGATATTTTTTATGATCTCCGCATTTTCCGTGGCATCACCACCCTCAAGCTCATCAACTCGGGAGAGCTCGAACCCGAAATCTTTCGGATTGATCGTGTAATGCGAGATACCACCATCCTTAACCTCAGACACCCGCGTATCAGTTGTTATTGAAATCTCATCCATACCATCCTGACCATGGACAATCATAGCCCTGTATGCACCAAGATTTGCCAGCACCTGTGCAAACACATCACAGAGTTCCTCCTTATACACTCCAAGGAGTAAATGGTTGGCAGACGCCGGATTGGTGAGTGGGCCAAGGATATTGAAGATTGTTCTGATTCCAATCTCTCTCCTCGGACCAACAGCGTATTTCATAGAGACATGGAAGACCGGAGCAAAAAGAAATCCGATGCCTACGGATTGAATGTGTCGCGCAACATTGTCGGGGGATGTTTCAATATCAATACCCAAGGCTTCGAGCACGTCAGCGCTTCCACATTTGCTCGACACTGAGCGGTTCCCGTGTTTTGCAACAGTTACCCCTCCCGCCGCAAGAACAAAAGCAGCTGCAGTAGAAATGTTGAAGGTCTTCAAGGCATCTCCTCCGGTTCCGACAATATCAAAAACAACCTTGTTTTTCTTAGAGCCATTGAGCTCATCATATATCAAGGGAACGATACTAAAAGCCTTACTTCTCATCACTTTTGCAGCCCCTGCTATCTCCCCCACCGTTTCTCCTTTGACGCGAAGCGCAGTGATAAGGGATGCAATCTGCGCAGATGTGGCATCACCGTTCATAATCTGCGTCATGACATCAACCATCTCACCTTCATCAAGATCACAATTGTTTACTACCTTTTCAATGGCTTCCTTTATTGTCATAACCTCTCTCTCCCTCCCCTTGTTCTTTCGAGAAAATTTTGTAATATCCTTTTGCCCTCCCGGGTCAGGATAGATTCAGGGTGAAACTGGACACCTTCAATGGTTTGTTCAACATGCCGGATGCCCATGATTTCGCCGTCTTCTGTCCATGCAGATATTTCAAGCTCTTTGCTCAGGCTCTCCCGCGAAACCGCCAGAGAGTGATAGCGGGTTGCCGCAAATGGATTTTCAACATTGTTAAATATAGTTTTACCGTCATGGAATATGAGAGATGTCTTCCCATGCATCAGTTTTTTGGCTCTGACTATGGCACTTCCAAAAGCATGCCCTATGGTTTGATGGCCAAGACACACGCCGAGGATAGGGACCTTCCCGGCAAAATATTGAACTGCATCAACAGACACGCCTGCTTCCCGTGGAGCACCTGGTCCAGGCGATACGATTATTCCTTGAGGGGAACGTCGCTCAATCTCCGCAATGGTGACTGCATCATTGCGAAAAACCTCCGTTTCTTCTCCCAGTTCTCCAAAATATTGGACAAGGTTGTACGTAAACGAGTCATAATTATCGATCATAATCAGCATGTCACTCAATGATCTCCTTCAGTTCCATGATTGATTTCACCAGCGCCTGTGATTTGTGGATCGTCTCCATGTATTCCCTGTCTGGCTGTGAATCTGCAACAATTCCTGCTCCTGCCTGGATATATACCGTATCTTCCCTTTTCAAAAACGTCCGTATGGTAATACAAAAGTCCATATTGCCGTCGTAGGCAAAGTAGCCAACACATCCTGCATAGTGCTCCCTCCTCTCTTTTTCTACCTCTTCTATGATTTCCATGGCTCGTACCTTAGGAGCTCCAGAGACTGTCCCTGCAGGGAAAGTAGCCTGGAACACATCAAAGGCATCCATATCCTTTCGTATCCTACCCTTTACCGTCGACACGATATGGATCACATGTGAGTATTTCTCAATGGACATAAAATCAGGGAGGCTTACCGATCCGATTTCAGCAACTCTTCCCACATCGTTTCTCCCGAGATCCACAAGCATGGTATGCTCTGCCAGTTCTTTTTCGTCCGAAATGAGTTCTTTGGCAAGAAGTTCGTCCTCAGCATAGTCTCTGCCCCTTCTTTTCGTGCCAGCTATAGGCCGCACCTCAATCTCACCGTTTTCAAGTTTCACCAGTGTCTCAGGGGATGATCCGATGAGGCTGTAATCATCGCACGTGAGAAGAAACATGTATGGCGAGGGATTGACTACCCGTAATGCCCTGTAGAGGCTTATTTCATCGCTGTTTGTTTCGAGAGAAAATCTTTGCGAGAGGACAACCTGTATCACATCCCCGGCAGCGATGAACTCTTTTGCCCGCACAACCATTTCCTCAAATTCTTCCTGGGTTGTGTTGCTTTTCATGGCTCCCACAAAAAATTCGCCGCCTCTATCGAAGGTGAGAGGGGAGCGTACCATATCATGCAGTTCGTCAAGGGCATGTCCAAGCTTCTTCTCCCTATCCCGCAAACCTTCATCAGGGAGGACGTGCTCAAAAACAATAAGGGTCATCTTTCGTGTGTAGTTATCAAAAACTATGACCTTTTTTGGCAAGATAAAAAACATATCAAAGATACCAAGGGTACGTTTCCTCATATCGGGAATTTTTTCAAAAAATCTCACCGTGTCATATCCAACATAACCAACCGCACCACCCCAGCGTGCACTGGCTCCCTTAAAGCTGAGTCCTCTGCACGTATTCACCAAATCCTTCAGAACCAGGAACGGGTTTTGCGTATTCAATTCGTCTTCGATTAGACCACGCAAATTAACTCTGTTATCAATGCTTGTGAATATGAGAAAAGGGTCAAATCCGATAAAAGAAAACCTACCGAGGCGTTCCTTTGCCTCAACGCTTTCGAGGAGGAACGAGGGTGATGAAGGATAGAAATGCTTTAGCTTCACATAGCATGAAAGGGGGGTATCAAGGTCTGCCAGTATTTGGCGAGATGAAGATATGATGTCACCTGTTCCCCCGTTTCGGAAAATATCATGGAATCTCATTGCAATCTCTCCCATCAGCGTTCCCGTTCATGGTAAATTCTTCCGTAACCTGCCAAAGAGTGTCTCCAGCTCCTCATAGTCCCGAGCTTTGATGATGTGCTTCAGATATTCCAGACTGGCTGTTACATGCTCAACCTGTTCTACCGAATAGCGGTTAAAGAGTATCTCTGCCAGGAGATGGTCATCTTCCGACAAGAGCCCTCTTGCCACAGACATGTGCCGCGCAAAGGTAGTCCCTGGCACTGCCTTTCTGTTAACACATGCTGCAAATGCCATGGAAGAAACAAAGGGCAGCGTCAAAGAATATGCCATCATTTCATCATGCCCTGCAAAATCACTCCAAAAGATACAAACCCCTAACTTTTCAAAAAACCGTATAAAGAATTGTGCGCCGTTACGGTCCGACTCACCCATAATGATCACTGCCTCTTCTTTCAGGGACTCCATATTGGCAAACGTTGGGCCAAACATAGGATGGAGAGATACGAACCTGAAGGGAGATGTTTTATAGTATTCTTCCAGTCCCGCTTTGATTGATGTGATATCACAGAGAATACAGTCTGGAGCAAGGTACGGTGCAACCTGTTCATACGCATCTGACGTGCGCTGAAGATTGACAGCGTTGAGCAGTATTTCAGGGTTAAACTGTCCGATATCACGTACTTCCGCCAATTGTTTCACACCGCTCAGGTTGGATGATTTTGTCGGATCTGTGTCATAGACGGCGACTTCATGATCCCCCGTAAGGCTCTTCGCAAACCATGAACCCATCTTCCCTGATCCTAAGATGGCAATTCTCATGCCCCTTCCCTCCTCCAGGATTTATAGCAACCGAGAAATTTAAAGTTCACCACTTTCTCAGCCAAAAGCTTCATGGCTTCTCTCACCTTTCCGTCTGTATCGGAACCTTCGAAATCAGAGAAAAACACGTAATTGCCAAGCTCCGTTCTTGCAGGTCGAGACTCTATCCGCGTAAGGTTAATCTCTCGATCAGAAAATAATTTCAAAACGGAAAAGAGAGCGCCTGCTTCATGTTTGAGTGAAAATAACACGGAGCATTTATCCCCGTTTTCTCCGGAACTGTTCTTTGATAATACAACAAACCTCGTCGTGTTTGATGAATGGTCCTCGATATCTTCCTGGGTAATATCCAGGTTATAAAGATTTGCACAGAGTTTGCTTGCAATAACTGCCGTGGCTTCATGCCTCTCTCTCGCCAGCATTCGTGCCGCGCCCGCTGTATCGTAAAACGGTCTTGGCTCCAGTCCATGCCGTTCGATAAAACCACGGCATTGAGCAAGGGCCTGTGGGTGAGAATATACGACTTTCAAGTCCCGGTACTCAGTCTCCGGAAGCGATAGGAGAGCGTGATGGACGGGAATACTGATTTCACCAACGATTTTCAAATCAGTTTCAATCAAGAGATCGTTGACCTGGGTGACTGCCCCTTCGAGGGAATTTTCTACCGGAACCATTCCAGCATCAATTCTCCCTGCTGCCACATCGCGAAATACCTCGTGAAATTCTTTGAAAGGAATCGGTATAAGCGAAGAGTCATAGGCAAGACACGCCACCTCGCTGTACGCACCATGTTCTCCTTGGAAGCCGACAAGACGGAAATCCTGCTCCTGAATCATTTTGCTTTGACCAATGATCTGCTCGTAGAGTTTTTCTGAGAACTCAGGTCCAATGAGCCTGTGGGATAGCCTTTTCACCGTATCGAATATCTCTTGCTCTCTGTTCGCATCGGTCACATATCCTTTCAACCTCTTCGACCGCACTGCAAGCTCCATACGATTGTTCAGAAGCTGCATAAGCTCAAAATCTATGAGATCAATCCGTTTTCTGATTTCCTCTAAATTCACCGGGCAATCCTCCGTATTTTTTGTTCCATAAACATGAGATCTGCAAAAACAATGGCAGTTACAGCCTCTACAATCACGGGAACGCGTAAAGCTATGCATGCATCGTGTCTTCCGCGAACGGCAATATTTGTGTTGGCACCTGTTTTTATGTTAATCGTGCGCTGGGATGTAGAGATGCTCGACGTTGGCTTGACTGCGAGTGTAAAAACAACATCATTCCCATTTGTAATTCCCCCGTTAATACCTCCGGCATTGTTGGTTTGTGTCATTCCGTGGAGATTGCAAATTTCATCGTTGTGCTCTCTACCGGTCATCCTCGCCGCCGCGAATCCGGCGCCAAATTCGATTCCCACCACTGCAGGGATTGAAAATGCCATATGACTGATCAATGACTCCACAGAATCGAAGAACGGTTCTCCAAGTCCTATTGGAAGGCTCTTCACCGTGCACCGCACAATCCCTCCGATTGATTCACCCTTTTCAACAGCCAGGTTTACTGCTTCTTCTATGGTGGTTGACCCCCCTGCCTCAATGATCTGGGCAGCCACCGAAACCGGTGATATAAGTTTCTTTGCGATTACCCCTGCCGCAACCAATCCGGCGGTAAGCCTTCCTGAAAACAAGCCTCCTCCCCGGTAATCATTAAATCCACCGAACTTGTGGAACGCCACAAAATCAGCCTGTCCCGGCCTCGGCGTAAACCTGATTTCCTCATATGCACTGGAATCAACATTCGTGTTTTCAAAAAGAATGAGGATAGGCCCTCCTGTTGTTCTGTCTTTAAATATCCCTGTTTTTACCAACGGCACATCTGGTTCTTTTCTCGACGTTGTTCCCTTTTTTCCTCCTCTTCTCCTGTCCAGATCAAACGTAAATTCCTCCTGAGAAAGAGGAATTCCTGCCGGACAGCCGTCGATACAAACACCTACGCATTCTCCGTGAGATTCGCCAAGGATGTTTACGCGAAAATGCCTTCCGAAACTATTCATGTATCCTCCTGACTGAGTCCAGATCTTCAAAAAATTTCGGATAGGACTTGAAGACACATGTCGGACGGTCGATGACGACCTCTCCGTTTCCGCTGAGCGCGGCAACAGCGCAGGCCATAGCTATTCGGTGATCATTGTGGCTGTTAATCAGCGCTCCTTTCAGTTTGCTCCCTGTAACCTCTATTCTATCGCTGAAAAGCTCAATTTCAGCCCCGATCTTGGCAAATTCTGAAACAAGGGCAAGGGCACGATTGCTTTCCTTGTGTATCAGCCTTTGGACGCCAAATATCGAACTCTTTCCATTGCAGTGGGCTGCCAGCGCAACAAGGGGAGGAAACAAATCAGGACACTCCGTTGCATCGAATTGAAAAGCCCTCAGGTCGTTTCGATACACCGATATAGAATCCTCACGAATAATGACCTGTGCGCCTGCTTCTTTCAGCACATCGACGATGGCTTTATCACCCTGGCTGGATTCACCGTTCAATTCAGTCACCGTGATCGACCCCCCTATGGCACCCGCTACAAGCATACATGATGCACCCGACCAATCACCTTCTACATGAAAAATACCAGGCCTGTATTGCTGTCCTCCTTTGATAAAAAAGTTTTTCATATCCTGATCGTGGGTAACGGTAATGTCGAATCTTTGAAGTGTCTCCACTGTCATTGCAATGTATGGTTTGCTGCTCAGACGAGATACCTTGATGGTTGAATCGCGTGAGCACAGCGGAAGCGCCATAAGAAGACCGGTGAGAAACTGAGAACTTTCTTCTCCATTGAAGACAAGAGTTCCCCCGGAAAGTATTCCTTTGATTCTGACTGGCACATATCCATGCAGCGTTGTACACATTGCACCAAGAGCGTTCATACTGTCTTCTACATTCACAGGCCGTTTCAGGAGAGACCCACTGCCATCCAGGATAATTTCATCACGTGTCAGCCCCGCAATGGGCGTAAACATGCGTACGCATAGACCCGATTCATAACAATTCACCGTGTTCCTTCTGATTTTGCTCTCGCCAGGACCTCCGTTACCATGCACCGCTACCCGGTGAGGTTTTATGGAGATATCGGCCCCAAAGGCCTCTGCAATACCCAGAGAAGCACAGGCATCATCACAGAAAGAAGGATTCACAATTTCCGATACACCTTTTGCCAGAAGTGATGCCGCTACGGCCCTGATCATAGCGCTTTTTGAGGGAGGGGCAGTGATTGTACCATCAATGGAAGAAGGTGAAATAGTTTTCATGTCCTATCCTTTCAGCAATTTCTGTTGCTGTTCTGTTATCAGTTCTCATAATCACATCTGATGTGAGGGCATAGAAAGGAATCCTGTGTTTCAGCATTTCATCGATGGTCTTCTCATCAGATACGCCCAGGAGGGGTCTTCCATTATTATTTCCTGCCCTTGCGGCAATTGATTGTGGATCAGCCCATAACCAGATGACGTGACAATTGTTTCTTAAGATTGCCCTGTTCTTTTCATGGAGCACAGCCCCGCCGCCACACGCAATCACTGTGTTCGAAAGATCTGGTATCCGTGCAACAGATTCCTGTTCCACATCTCTGAAGCCGCCTTCACCTCTTGCTGCAAACAATTCAGGTATGGTACATCCTGTTGCATGCTCAATTTCTTTGTCGATGTCTATTATTGGACAACCGAATTGTCGCTCGAGTTCTTGCGCAACGGTTGTTTTTCCGCTCGCCATGAACCCGATAAGGGCCAGATTCTTCTTTTTTTTCCCATCCCGGTTGTATAGCTGTTCCTTCATCACAGAACACGGCGCCTCACGTTTTGTAAAATGGTTAAAGGCAGCAATTCCCTGATAGAGAAGCCATTCCCTCCCATCGATAATCGTGCACCCAATTTTTTGCGCGTCCCTGAGGAGTTTGCTTTCTGAACCATAGTTTGCATCAAGAACAACCAGCTCTTTGCGCAGTGAGTCCGCAGGAACAACATGATCAGACACCGAGGGGAGACAGGAAACAAGAATACTCGTCTCTGTCATTTCATGAGCAATATTGAGTAAGGACACCACGCGGCAGCCCATGTCATGGGCAATCTTCTCCGCTTTGCCCTGAGTTCGGTTGCACACTACAACATCAGATCCTTCGGCAACAAGAGCATACACGGCAGCCCTGGCAGCTCCGCCTGCTCCTATAACGAGGGCTTTTTTTCCTGAAAGGGAATATCCGTTTTCTCTAAAGGCATCCCTCACCCCTATCCAGTCTGTGTTGTAACCGGAGAGTATGCCCTTCTCATCGACTACCGTGTTGACTGCACCGATACAGGCGGCTTTATCATCAATCCAGTCAAGACACTGCACAATCTCTTCCTTAAAGGGCGATGTGATGTTCAGACCTGCAATGCCGATCCTCCTCATGCATTCTGCTACATCCTCGGCATCCTTTGCTGCAAGACGCGTGTAAACGGCATTGATGGACAAGACCCTGAAAGCAGCAGAGAACATCATGGGACTTCTACTGTGCAGTATCGGATTCCCTGCTACCGCATAAATCTTCATATCAGGCATCACGAACACCTCTCGTAATTGCCTCAAGGTTTTCCTTTGTAATCTGGCCTTCAGCAGTCTCCCTTCCCTGAGAGCGTGATGCGTAGGAAAAGAGACTTCCAAAGAACGGGGCAACGATTCGGGTAATCTTCCCTTTTTCGCCCATCCCGACCACAACCAGTTTATTCGTGTATCGCTTCGAGCCCAAGAGTCCTAATAGTCTCGCATTGTCCTGTTCAGATCGAACCATACACGCTATCTTGGCAATATCAGCTCCCTCAAGAAAGCACTGGGCGATGATTCTTTTCAGTCTCTCCAGACCGGGCGTTTTCTCAAAATCATGAAAGGACATGATCACCTGGCATCCCTGGTTTTGCGCTGCTTTCATAATCTCTCTTTTCCAGGAGCCATCTGATTCAATCTCAATATCTACATATGAAGCACCTGCATGAATTGCATCTATAAGGCATGTCATTCTTTTTTCATCTGGCATTCGACCGGGCCTGCATGTGGCAATAAGTTTCACGGGCTGGGAAAACATTTCTTGAATGTCGTTTCTCGAAAGACTCATTCTCTCCATTCTGATCTCTGCCAGGTCAAGGCCATTGAGTGCTTTCAGGCAATGATCGACGGAGTTCTCAGCAATACTCACACAAATCATCAAAAATCTCCTCTAACTCGTCTATTTCTATTGTGTCTATCTGTGCGCTGCCTATGTCTTCCAGGAGAACGCAATGAATTGCACTGTCTTGTCTTTTCTTGTCTTTTCGTATGGCATCGATCATCGCATCCTTGTTGAGCACGGCTGTAACTGGGAGGCCAAACTTCTGAAGAATTCCTTTTATTTGATCTACAACCTGTGGGTCAAGCCGGCCCTTTATCGCTGAGAGGCTTGCCTCCATCACCATACCGATGCTCACTGACTCTCCATGACTCAACCCAAGGGTTTTTTCCACTCCATGCCCTATAGTATGGCCAAAGTTCAATATCCTGCGATACCCATTTTCCTTCTCGTCCTGTGAAACAACCCCAATCTTTATTTTGAGGGATGCATTGACAATCTCCTCCAGGATATCTTCATCAAGAGACGCAATTTTTTCATGGTTTTCTTCCAGCTTGAAAAAAAGCGAGCTGTTTTCAATAAGGGCGTGTTTTATTACTTCAGCAAACCCGTTTCTTACTTCTTCTTCGGGAAGCGTTTTGAGAAGCGTGAAATCGCAGAGGACAAACCTGGGCTGGTTGACGGTTCCAATCAAGTTCTTGTAGCTCTTGAGGTTAACACCGTTTTTTCCGCCAACGCTTGCATCAACCTGGGCAAGAAATGTTGTGGGAACATACCCAAACGGTATCCCCCGCAAATATGTTGAGGCGCAGAATCCTGCAATGTCGCAGACCACTCCTCCGCCAATGCCTACGACATATGATGACCGATCAAGCTCCTGGGAGAGGAAAAATTCATAAACCTCCAATACAGTTTCAATGTTTTTCGAGAGTTCACCGCTACAAAGAACTGCGGTCTGCCCATCCGGAAACTGATCTCCATAGAGCCGAAATACTGTGCTATCGGTGATAACCACCACTCTTTTTCCTGTAAGGTAATTACGGATCGAAGAAATGGGGAAACCCAGCTCTATCGCTGTTGCACCTGTCGAGCCATCAAATAGTATCGACCTCATAGGGAACCCGCCATGAACTGGTGGAGCCGTTGAATCTTTTCCGTAATTCCCCCGAATTCCTCTGGCGTCAGCGCCTGGTCTTTATCGCAGATTGCTTCCTGAGGATTAACATGAACCTCTACGATCACCCCATCGGCTCCAGCAGCCACCGCAGCAAGGCTGAGTGAAGAGATCAGACTGACCCTCCCAGCTGAGTGTGAAGGATCAATAATAACCGGCAGGTGAGTCAGCTCCTTCAAGGCTGGCACAGCACTGATATCGAGGGTATTTCTTGTGTAGGTTTCAAACGTCCGGATTCCCCGTTCGCACAATATGACATCTGGATTTCCGCCGTCGAGGATATATTCGGCGCAATTGAGCCATTCCTCGATGGTAGAGTTCATACCCCGTTTCAGGAGGACCGGTTTGTTGGTTTTCCCCACCTCTTTGAGGAGTGAGAAATTCTGCATATTCCTTGCCCCGATCTGGAGTACGTCCGCATATTCTGAAACCCATGGCACGTCTCTTGTGTCGATTACTTCGGTTACAATGGGCAGCCCGGTAATTTCCTTTGCTTTTCTCAATATTTTGAGGCCCTTGAGGCCAAGTCCCTGGAAGGCATAGGGGGATGTCCGCGGCTTGAATGCTCCTCCTCTGAGCATATGGGCACCGGCTGCCTTCACAGCCAGTGCTGTTTCGATCGTCTGTTTTTCTGTTTCAACAGAACACGGACCGGCAATCACGCAGAAACCTTCCCCGACCGAAACGCTATCAATCTGTACGACAGTTTTCGTGTTTTCCGTTAGCGAGGTAAGGCGAATGTTTTTCATTGTTCCTCCTTTGCACGAGTACAAAATAAAAAAGGCCATGGGTATTAGCACCCATGGCCTTTGTCATATCCCTATAGCACTACACGGGACACGGGTGCAATCGAGCGCAAAAATACCAGTAGCCAAAAAAGAATTTGTCGATTGCTGTCATTGTTCCGTGTCTCATTGTATCTTTTTTAATACAATTGGAAACCTTCCGTCAAGAAAATAATTTTGATTCTAAAAAATTATTTTGCATATATTTATCATTTCTATATGTTAGAACACCTTTTTTGGCTCCTTGCCCGATTTTCTATCTCCTACAATGCCGCATTCTGCTCTGAATATTCCAAAATCTGAACCGGCTGAATAATCTCTCATCAATATCCACACCATGAATTTGCTTATTGACATGGAGTGATTTTCCTATTATAACAAGGACAATGCCTGGGTGGCGGAATAGGTAGACGCAAGGGACTTAAAATCCCTCGGTGCTTGTCACTGTACGAGTTCGATTCTCGTCCCAGGCATTCATGATTTTAGTAGTATACAAACCATCCCAGCTCAAAAGGCCTGATAAGGTTGGTTTTCTAAAAAACATCGTATCTCTTCATAAACCTTAACCTAAATTTTTCAATTTTTTTAAAAAGCAAAAATCCCTGACATACAGGTGGCAGTCTCGTTGTGTATAATCCATGAAAAGGAGCAATTCAAGGTTGCAGATTCAAAATTCAAGATTGTAGAGGTTATCATGACAACATACACCTTTTATATCAACGGAGAGTATAAGTCAGTAGAGGCCGATACAGAGGAAGAAGCAATCAAAAAAGCCGGTATCGGAGAGGGGGATGCTTACGATCTCGTCGAGACTGACAGCTTCAATGACAAATGCTTTCTTTCTACCATAACCGATGAGATCCTCTTCGGGTCTTAGCAAAGTGATTCAAGGTTGCAGGCTCAAGATTCAAGATTGGGATGGAAAAATTATTCAAGAAGTAAGCCTGTAAGCAAAAAGGAGGAAAAAACATGGAGAAACTTATTACCGATTATTTGGCATCAATTACCTTGGGCGAGGCCCAGAATTACAAAAATATTACCGTATTCCCGCTCTTCTCAGATACCAATCATGGCCCGGATTATATCACGCTGAAAGAAGCAATGGAGAGTGGCACCTTTCTGGTTACAGAAGTAAGTGAAGGAGGCACTGTCCCTGAACTCAAGGCAATTAACAAAGGCGAAAAAGCAGTCCTCCTCCTGGACGGGGAGGAACTCTCAGGGGCCAAGCAGAACAGAGTGCTCAATGCAACCATTCTCATAGCGGCCCACACAGAAGTCATCATCCCTGTCTCCTGCACCGAGCACGGAAGGTGGTCCTATACATCATCCCACTTTGCTGACTCGGATACGATGATGGCACGGAGAGTCAAGGTTGAAAATGTCCGCAATGTAGCGGTTAACCTCCAGCGAGGAATGCGATACCAGGGCGACCAGGGAGCTGTCTGGGATGGTATCGCTGAAATGGCAAGCGAAGCTAACGTACACTCCCGAACAGGGGCTATGAAAGATGTCTTTGAAGCACGCAAAAACGACCTGGATGCCTTTCTCACAACAATCCCACCTTACCCCCACCAGAAGGGCATCCTTGTCTTCATCAACGGGAAGGTGGCCGGGCTGGATATCCTCTCATCGGAATCTGCCTGTGCCACCATCCATCCCAAGCTCCTGAAGAGCTACGCCATGGATGCACTCCTGGACAAGAAGCAGGTCAGGAAGGTTCAGCAGACAGATGCCGAACGCTTTCTCCACGAGATAACAGAATGCAAGGAGCAAAAGTACAAATCTGTTGGCCTCGGGTGGGACTACCGCTTTGAAGCCCCTCAAAAAGTTGGTTCTGCCCTTGTTGACAATGATTCTGTGATCCACATGGCCTTCTTTGCCATCGAAGAGGTTGAGAAAGTCGGCCGCATGTCATCGCTTTCAAGGCGGAGAGGCTACAGGGTAAACTGATGAAAAGACAATTCAAGATTGCAGATTCAAAATTCAAAATTGGAGATGATGAACGGAAGAGATTATAATGTCGAAGAATATTGAGAATTAGCAAGTAATGACAGGAGATAATTATGGCAAATGATCTTAATCATGAATCTGCAATCTTAAATCTTGAATCAAGCGTTCCTTTTGCCCGTTCTTACTGGGTTGAGCCAGGGAAGCTCCTTGCAGGATGCTACCCGGGAGATAAGAATCCGAAGGCAGCACAGGCAAAGCTCAAAGGTCTTCTCGACTACGGCATAAGGTTTATTGTTAATCTGATGGAAGAGGACGAGTTCGGCCACGATGGTGAGTCTTTTGTGGAATACGAAAGGACCATCAAACGAATGGCTAATGAGCAGGGAACGGAAGTCGGGTGCATCAGGATCCCCATCCCCGATCTCACAGCTCCTTCTCAAACACGTATGGCGAGAATCCTTGACCGCATAGACCAGGAAATCTCAGAGGGAAAAGCAGTCTTCGTTCACTGCTGGGGTGGCAAGGGCAGAACGGGAACCGTTGTGGGATGCTATCTCGCCCGTCATGGGATTGCCATGGGTAAAGACGCTTTGCGCAGGATCGAGGAGCTAAGAAAGAACGAGCCCACATCCCACGAGGCTTCGCCGGAAACAGACAGTCAACGGTGTCTCGTAAGGTACTGGAGGAAAGGACAATAAAAGCTATTCAAGGTTGCAGATTCAAGATTCAAAATTAGGAGAAGCGAATAGATAGAATCATTCAACTTTACAGATTCAAGATTAGGAGCGGTGAATGGCGAAGATTGAACGATTTGAAGACCTGGATATCTGGCAGCAGGCACGGAAGATAACGAAAACTATTTACACTGCTTGTCGTCAAGGTGAGTTCTTACGCGATTTCGGGCTTCGCGATCATTTTCAGCGAGCGGCTGTCTCAATTATGTCAAACATTGCTGAAGGGTTTGAAAGAGGGACCAATAAAGAGTTCATACAGTTCCTTTATATCGCTAAAGGATCAGCCGGTGAAGTTCGATCTCAACTATATATCGCCCTCGATCTTGGATATATAGGTCAGGATGCATTTAATTCTCTAAATCTTGATCTGTTATCCATCTCGAAGCAACTCTCCGGTTTTATCACGTATTTGCAGAGTTCATCATTAAAAGGTAGGAAGAGATGATGCAATTCAAGATTACAGAT
>Ga0067045_1027989_pt1 | contig 47319 bp, 65 predicted proteins | sample TerdegcTABiofilm_FD_59184 | JGI IMG/M metagenome (GOLD analysis project Ga0067045, IMG submission 59184) | Combined Assembly of (Gp0054472, Gp0054536) Wastewater bioreactor microbial communities from Singapore -Terephthalate degrading...
CCCCGGCACAAACCGCAGGGAGCACTGTTCGCCCTGCGTCGGTCAAAAACAGCTTATCCGAGACAAAATTTTGGCCGGAGTATGAGTTTATCATACTTGGGTACGTATGTCCACGTGCTTAGGAACGGTTTGGAAGATTGGGATGAAGATAATTACGCACAATATGGCCTACCCTTGTTTAAGACAACTGCTGTTAAATATGGTTTTGAAAATCCCATTGGTGATGATAATGGCAATGAAGGCAAGTACGCCTGTGATGATTAGACAAAACTAAAGGAGGTTTCGTTTATGGGAAGCGGAAGATGGTCTGCTGACGACTGGGCGAGGTATTCCTCGGCACATGTAAGTGGCAAGGCGACTGTGGATGATATCTATACGTCCAAATCACTTGCAGCTGAACTTGATCCGAAAGGAGTTACGGTGAGAGAGTCGTGCGACTCGGCCGATAACCCTAATTCGACGGCGCTGATCGTTGGCCTGGATGTCACAGGGTCAATGGGTATGGTGCTTGACGCCATGGCCCGTACTGGCCTCAAGACGCTGGCTGAAGAGGTCTATGCCCGCAGGCCCATTACCGATCCTCACATCATGTTTATGGGTATCGGCGATGTCGAAATGGGTGACCGGGCACCACTGCAGGTGACTCAGTTTGAGGCCGACATACGGATAGCTGAGCAACTGACCAAGATTTATTTGGAACGGGGTGGCGGCGGTAATAACTACGAGTCATACGCCCTGGCATGGTACTTTGCCGCCATGCACACGAGGATAGACTGCTTTGAAAGACGCAACAAAAAGGGGTACTTATTCACGGTTGGCGACGAGCAACCCACGCCTTATCTTTTGGCTTCGGATATTGAGAGGGTGCTGGGCTACAGGCCACAGTTTGACAGGATATCGGCCCAGGATCTGCTGACTATGGTTAGCCGGCAGTATGAGGTCTTCCACCTCATGGTTGAGGAGGGTAGCCATTTCAGGACTCACGGGGATCGTGTCGTCAGGGAGTGGACGAACCTCCTCGGACAGCGCGCTATCCCTCTCTCTGACCATACCAAGATGGGCGAAGTCATTGTCTCGACTCTCCAGGTTGCCGAGGGTGCCGATGTCCGCAATGTTATCTCCAGTTGGGACGGGACTACCAGTGTTGTGGTTGCCAAGGCCGTTAACTCTTTGGATGGTATCACAGTTGTAGCTAACGGCGTTGTACGCTTTTAGAGAGGGGGCATGGCGGCGTGCGGTTGACCGGTGCCTGTGCGCCGCCGCTTTTCATGAAAGAAGTCAAGGTGGTTATAGGAGCCGGCTTTGGCGATGAGGGTAAGGGTTTGATGACCGACTACCTTGCCTCTAAAATGAATTACGGTATCGTGGTCCGCTTTAACGGCGGCGCCCAAGCAGCCCATACAGTGGTTACACCGGATGGAAGGCGTCATGCGTTTGGGCACTTCGGGTCGGGAACTTTTTTAGGGTTCCCGACTTACCTCAGCCGCTTCTTTGTGGTTAACCCTCCTCTTTTTGCGAAGGAGGCTGCCTCGCTGAACAAATCGGGTGTTACCCCTGTGGTGTACGTCGACCGCGCCTGCCTGGTCACTACCCCTTATGATATGATGTTAAACCAGATAGCCGAGATCACAAGGGGTAGCTCTAGACATGGCAGTTGCGGTGTTGGCTTTAACGAAACCATAACCCGCAGTCTGGTCGACGATCCGGCACCAGGTCTGTTCTCGCTGACTGTCGGCGACATCGGGGATGAAGACCTGCTCGCTTATAAGCTCCGGCTGATCAAGGAAGAGTATGTCCCTCTGCGTCTGGCCCAGTTGGGGATAACGTCTGTACCAGATGTTTATGTTGATCTCCTCGCCAACGACTCCGTTATTGATCGCTTTATTGAGGATGTTAGTACACTACTTGGTGCGGTAACAGTGGCCGACTCCCGCCTTCTCTTATCTTTCAGCTCCGTCTTGTTTGAGGGTGCGCAGGGGCTGTTGCTGGATCAGTCTCACAAGTTCTTCCCGCATGTGACGCGTTCCCATACGGGAATGCGGAATGTAGCGGAACTCCTTGTGGAGACTGGTCTCAATGAGTGTCCAGTGGAGATAGTCTACGTGACTAGGACCTATATGACCCGCCACGGTGCTGGTCCGTTTCCCACCGAACTACCGGACAAGCCGTACCCGGGCATTGAGGATCTCACGAATGTCCCCAATCTGTACCAGGGCGCTTTGAGGTACGGCCTCCTTGATCTTGACTTCCTGGCCAAAACTGTAAGAGGTGACCTGCGCTTTGCCGACGGGCTTGACTACGAAACCAGGCTGGCGATAACTTGCCTTGATCAGGTTGACCATAAAGCCTGCTATATTGTTAATTCAGAGCAGACTAGCTCTCCTGTTTGTGATTTCGTCGAAAGGGCGCTCGATGTGGTGGGGATTAGGGCCGGGTATATAAGCTTTGGCCCGACACGGTCTACTATCACTGTGTTCTAGTATTTCTTTTTGAGCTGATGACAGCCGAGGAATGCTTTAAGCGGCTTGGCTGGAGCTATCAACCCGAAGGTTGTGGCTTTAAAGATGTTAGATGTTATGGTGAACTTGTCTGCTTCGGTGGGTGGTTTGGTACTGAGCACCTTTGGTGTCCGATATGTGGTAAGGGTATGCAACATATGCTGGGCTTACTTCCTGTCGCTCCTACGACTGCTAACTGTGTTGACCCTGATGACTATGACTATAGTGATGGCCGTGTCTGGGTGCCTGAGAATATTTGGGGGTTACGGTAGTTCTCAGTCCCAAGGAGGATATAAATGGCTGAAGGTTGGACTTGGCTCTGGAATTCTAGAAAGCGCCACTATTTTTTGGATGGTAGATCCCTTTGTGGTAGGTTTTTGCTCCTTGGCCATCCTGAGTTAAAGCATAGCAATGACGATAGTCCCGATAACTGCACTGCCTGTAGGAGAAAACTGGCTAAGAAAAGGCACTTATACCAACCTTAGATATTAGATCAGAGGGAGTGATTTGTTAATGAGCATAGATTATTGGCCTATCAGCGGCTTCGGTATTAAGTTTGATCTTAGTCTATTTGATCCTGAGAAACTCCTGGATATGATGGGTATTAAAGTAACTGCGCCAGATGGTGAACTGCTAACGAAGGAAGAATATATGGAGAAACTCTACCAGATTGGCATAGATGCTGTTTTGGAGAAGCTGGTCTCTACACCAGAAGTCGAAGCACTTGGTATTGGATGGGGTAACACAGCTGAGATGGATGACGGATGTTACCTTATGTATTATGCTTGGATGCCATGGGAGATGCCTGATCCAATGAAAAACCTGACTATGGAGCAGGCTACTGAGAATATTGTGACTGTCCTATTACCATATCTTCGGGATGGCGTTACCTCGAATGACCTTCGCAAGATGGTCGGCGATATTTGTACCGTCGGTTGTGGTTAGAGAATAGAGGGGTGTTGGTAATGCATAATCCGTTTCCCTGCGATGAAAGAGCATGCATTTTCTGCTATCTTGGTTGCTGTTGGAACTGCTATGTGGCTGGCAATCTATGCATGCGTCGGTGCCCTGTGATTAAGGCTATTGAATTGGCTGGTAGTGTTAACTACTACTATGAGGATTAACGCCTATCTTATACATTTAGGAGGTGTTGAATTTGAAGCTGTTGAAGATTTGGTATGATGACTGTGCCGAGAATCCACGTGAGCGGGACAACCTCGGCACCATGGTATGCTGGCACCGCCGGTACAATCTCGGCGACCCACACAATTACCGCGACAAGGACGAGTTTCTGTTCGCTCTCCTGGAGGAAGTAGTTGGAGACACGGATAAGGCAGAGCGCAAACTGGACGGTATCCGGACTAAGATCGACCGGGAAGCGTACCGCTCATACGACCAGTACGAGAAGGCTGTTGACGACGCTGTCCTTGAATTCGTGGAAGAGCGCGGTTATGTCGTTCTCCCGCTGTACCTCTATGACCACAGCGGTATTACGATGAATACCACCGGCTTTTTGCCCCTGGGACAGCGGGCAGGTGGGCTGGATCTATGCTACTCGCGACCGCCTGCGTAAGGAATTTGGCGTACGCCGTCTTACCCATAGTTTCATCAATAGGGCCAAGGAGATCCTTCGTAGTGAAGTTGAGATCTACGATATGTATCTTACTGGAGAGGTTTATGGTTTTACCATTTATAAGATTGCCAGTGGGCATATTGATATCATTGATTCATGTGGTGGCTTCTATAGCGATGACCCGCGGGAAAATGGTATGCTCGATTATGTCCCCGCTGAGCTTCGGACTCATCTTGCTGAGGCTGGCCATATCTATAGTGGACTGGTCATAGTCGAGACGGGCGAGCAGTTCGACTCCAATATTCGTGGGGACCTGTATAGTTTTTTGGTGGATCGCTCTTTGCTGGATCCTTCTGTTGTGCACGCCTATGATGTGCTCCGTAACCTGTATGCCTCTTGACTTACCCATCGAGTACTATGATTATTAGAAAGGGGTTTTGATCATGATGATACCTAAACTCGTCAGCCTGCTCAGCAATCTGCCGGAGGCGATTGCTGAAACCGAGCAGGCAGTGATTTCAGCTACCCGCCAACTCCACGAGGCTAAGGAGAAACTTAGCGCTAGAGAGACCGAACTTGTCCTTGAGGGCAAGATTACCGGTAAGAACGATACTGAACGTAAGGCTCAGCTGTTGGCCCTGACCCTGGCTGAGCGCCAGGAGGTTTCCATTGCCGAGGAGGCTTTGAGTAAAGCCCGGCTGGAGTACAACAAGAGGGTCAATCAGTTCAAAGCCGCCCGCTCCATTGCCTCCCTCTTCTCTCAGCTCTCGTCTGAGACCTCCGCTATTGCTAGTTAATGTTGGTTGGTCTATTCTAGAATTCCGTCATAAAGCCCCCGCCTTTAGGCGGGGGCTTGTAGGGGAACCCGCAAGTCCTTCTATGACCAGCCTCAGCATCCGACCCGAAGGACAAGGGGATGAAGATGCTACGTTACCAGGAAGTGCCAAAGTTCGCACTCCGGGATGCTCCTCCAGTCCCGGACCATGCAACCCGGCGGTTAAACAGTAAGCTTGGGGTGGTTGCGAGCAGTGCCACCGGGAGATGGCCGCCTGGATAACATTGGCGAGGGGGGTACCAAGGAGAGTCCGCCTTGGTGCGTTACCAGACCCGCAAGGGTACTCCAAAAGGAGTGGTATTATGGTATTTGTACTGGACAAACATAAGAAGCCACTAATGCCCTGTACTGAGAAACGCGCCAGGCTGTTATTACAGCGTGGCAGGGCTGTCATACACAAGCTACAACCGTTTACCATCCGCTTGAAAGATAGAACAGTAGAACAGAGTCAACTTAAACCTCTACGACTCAAACTTGACCCAGGAGCAAGGGTTACTGGTATGGCCGTGTTGCGAGAGGATAACGAAGACGAGGCCGAGACTATACTATTAGCCGATATACACCATAAGACGGACATCAAGGCTAGACTGGATGCGCGCCGCGCTATTCGTCGTAGCCGCAGAAATCGTAAGACACGTTATCGTAAGCCACGGTTTCTAAACCGCAGACGGACTGAAGGCTGGCTGTCTCCTTTGCTTAAAGCTAGAGTCAATCAAACTTTGAGCGCAGCTAACAAACTCCTAAGGTTATTGCCGGTTACAGCTATCTCTACTGAGCATGTCAAGTTTGATACCCAGAAATTACAGAACCCAGAGATTTCTGGTATTGAATATCAAAGAGGCGCGCTCTTTGGTTATGAGGTTAAAGAGTATCTGCTTGAAAAATGGGGACGTAGGTGTGCTTACTGCGGCAGGGAGAACGTGCTTCTTGAGGTTGAACATATTGTACCTAAATCGAGAGGTGGCACTAATCGTGTATCTAACCTAACACTTGCCTGTCATGAGTGTAATCAGAAAAAAGGTAATATGACTGCTGCCGAGTTTGGGTATCCACGTATCCAGGTTCAAGCCAAACAGCCACTAAAAGAAGCGATCTTTATGAATGTCACTCGCTGGTATCTGTATCAACACCTAAAAACTACTGGTTTGCCAGTTGAGTGTGGCAGCGGCGCTTTAACCAAGATGAATCGCATTACTCGTGGATTACCTAAAGAACATTGCCTCGATGCTTGTTGTGTTGGACAAAGTACACCGCTAAAAATTCACATAACTCAACATTATGTTCAGATCTGGCGTGTGACAGGTAGAGGTACAAGGCAGATGTGTAATACCGACAGATATGGTTTTCCAAGAAGTCATAGGCAGCCACAGCGACTTCATTTTGGGTTTATGACAGGCGATATAGTAGCGGCAGAGGTGCCGAAAGGTAAATACAGAGGACACTGGGTAGGTAGAGTAGCTACCCGCGCTAGTGGCCAATTTGACATTAAAGATACTGTCGGTAAGCGTATCTGTCAGAGCGTATCCCACCGTTACTTTAGGTTGTTGCAAAGGAATAGTGGTTGGCAGTATGAAAAGAAACTTTGCCGGCGCTCCTCCCCATAGCTAAAGCAAGGGGCTACCGCGCCGTGAAGTAGAGGTGTTATAATAGTCGCCGGGGTGCTTTTTCTTGACTAACTATAGTGGACCAAAATACGTACACTTCACTCTTACCTGGCCAGGCATGCCGCGCTGGCTCGCCGCCCAGCAGGCCCTGGCCCAGGCCAACGGCTGCACTAATGCCAGGATAGGTTATATCTGTATGCATATGTCTGAACTCCGGTACTGGAACTCTATGTTTCACGATCTGTTCCACCAGAGGTGGTTTTACTTCGTCTGTCCGACTGCTGCACCCCTGGTCAAACAGGATGATACCTCTATGTCTGCTGTCTATTCCTTCAGCGATGATTATGTCCGCTCCAGACTTGAGTATAATCTGCGTAAGATACGGAGAAAGAGAGATGGTAACTACCCGCTTCAGCCCAGACACTACTATACTCTGCCTGATGATTACAGACACCTTCTCTTTGACATGATTGAGCGTCACCTCTCCAACTTGTTCAACTTCATTTCCGCTGCGCTCAATAACTGGCCCTGCTACCTAACTCTTCAGTTCTCTCACTTTCCCAGTCTGAGCCTTACCTCGAATATCCCTAAATAGTTTCGGGAAAGTGTATATTCTGAAGTTCCTTAGTTCCTCTTATAAGTTCCTCTTATGGTATTGCATTGTGTATCAATATTTGTTACACTGTATTTACAGTAATTGTGAAGTGAGGTGTATATTTATGTTTGTTCCAGACAAGTGTTCTTTTTGTGCCCGGTTGCATGATGGTTCTTACTGTCTGGCCTTAACCGATGCGGCTATGCGGGATGTAGCCCGAACCGGTCAGTGCTGGGCTTATACTGACGATGAGCACTGGCTTGAGGAATACAACCGTGCTGTTGCTCTTTATGCTGCCCGTAAACACGACCGCCAGCTGTCTGCTTAGCAGTGGTTGGTGATTCCACTCATAGAGCGAGGTCAACTACCCACGACTGAAGTCGTGGGCTTGCGATGGCGGTAGCAACTAAGAGTTAACTAGGCCAAGCGGTATCCAATCTGCTACGTCCAGTGGGCTACTAAGTACCCTGGAGTGCCACCCTAGCTCCAGGCTCTACGGGAGAACCGCTTAATCTCACGCACGGTAAAGATCGTGCTAAGCCCGCTGGACATGGCCGAAGGGTTGAATACACTCCGATAAGGAGGCTTACTACATGAGGTTTATTCCTGTAGTAGATAAGAACGGTAATCCTTTAATGCCAACTAAACCCTCAAGAGCCAGACGGTGGATTAAGTCTGGTAAAGCAACTCCATTTTGGAACAAAGGTGTATTCTGTGTTAAGCTCAACGTCGAACCTTCAGCTAGATACAAGCAACCAGTAGTTGTAGGTATTGATCCAGGTTCTAAAATGGAAGGATACTCTGTTAAGTCAGAAGCACATACATACCTTAATATTCAAGCACATGCTGTAACACATGTTAAGAAAGTTGTGGAAACAAGACGTAACATGCGTAGGGCTAGGAGATTCCGTAAAACACGCAGGCGTTCTGCTAGATTTAATAATCGTAAGAACAAAGACTTATCTCCTTCAACGAAGGCACGCTGGCAGTGGAAATTGAGATTAATTAATTGGTTAATGAAGTTATACCCAATAAATGTCTTTGTGGTTGAAGACATTAAAGCAACTACAAAACTAAGAAAGAAACACTGGAATCAATCTTTTACTCCGCTTGAGGTTGGCAAAACATGGTTTTATGGAGAGTTGGCCAAACTTGGACAAGTGTATACAAAAGAAGGTTGGGAAACGAAACAACTAAGGGAGTCTTGTAAGCTAAAGAAAACAAATAGGAAACTAGCTGAGTCTTTTGACGCACATTGTGTTGATGCGTGGTGTTTGGCCAGTTGGTATACTGGTGGTCATGTTCTACCTGACAATACAGAACTACTTGTTACTGTACCATTGCGATTTAACCGTAGGCAACTGCATATGCTACAGTTCGCCAAAGGTGGTGTTCGTAGGAGACAGGGTGGTACGAGGTCGCTTGGTTTTAAGCGCGGCAGTTATGTTAAACACCCGAGATATGGCCTGTGTTATGTTGGCGGCCATATGAATGGCAGGATAAGCTTGCATGATCTCGGTACTGGTAAGAGGTTGATACAACAGGCAAAGCCAGATGATTGCAGGTTTATCTGTTTTGCTTCATGGAGGTACAAATATGTCGCATAGGAGGGAGGGAATGGGAAGTCGCATCCCTCCCACGACTAAAGTCGTGGGCTTCCTGCGGTCTTTCCTGTGATAGTAGTGACGACTGTTAACGATATTCGTTCTTTGATGGATGACTTCACCAGGCGGCTTGTCAATGGTAACGGTTTGAATAAAGCCAGGGTTGATGCTGCTGTTTTGAAGGTTGCCAAGCTTATGGCTCTGCGGGTAGTGGAGCAGCAGATGACTGGCGAACCTAGCCGCTGTACCGCCTGTCCGATACACGCAGAAGAACTCGATGGCGGGCAGGCGTGCGGTCACGGCAATGTAATGGCTGATGTTGTACTTGTAGGCCAGGGTTTAGGTGCTACTGAAGCCCAGTTTAGATTGCCCTTTGTTGGCATTGCCGGTGTCCTTTTAACTATTGCTCTTGAGGATGTCCATTTGCCCCGGGAGACCGTATGGTTGAGCAATATTGTCTGCTGCCGGCCTAAGGATAACCGTGCCCCGGCTAAAGCGGAGGCGCAGAGGTGTATGTCTCTTTATCTGTATAACGAGCTGGCTGTCATACGCCCGAAGGCAGTAGTCGCCCTCGGCGCATCCGCCCTGCAGGCTGTTGTGAATACTCAGGACCTAACTGAAAGCAGAATAAGCCGGCTCCGCGGCCAGTGGTTTGAGATGAAGGTCGGGCAGTTTTTGTTTCCGGTTATAGCTACGTATCATCCGGCTTATGTAGTCCGCAAGCATGGTGAGCAGTTTAAGCAGGTTTATAGTGAGTTCCTGAGCGACTTGAGGTCAGCTACGGTGCGAGCTGCCGCACCGGCAGACACTGCAAGCTAGGGGGTGTTGTTATTATGGCTACTGTTGTTGATACTAATAGTGCAGTTGTGCAGGCCTACCTCGAGTCTAGCCGACCCTTTGTTACTAATCCACATAGGTCGCTGTTCTTCCGTGATAATGTGCTTTACTCCTATGGTTCTCATGCCCCTATTGCTGTGAAGTATCCTTTTGATGGTACCGATGTATTATTACTTAACTCTCATAAGTACAGTGTCACTTCGTCATCACATCTTAACCTTATTGCATACAGGGCATTTTCTTATTCTTCCTATCCGCCGTTTTGTGTTGACTTTTCTGTCCTGCGCTGGTATAACTTACACCCACCTGATCTTAGACTATTGGATGTATATACGGACCGTGTCAAGAATTATACCTATGCTCTTTTTAGCACTCCCGATCCTGTTGTCTCATTATTATTTCTACGCGTGCCCTCTATGGTTACCTCGCGTACCCGGTCAGGTGTGGTCAGGTCGGTTCCGCCGAGAACTGTTGTGTATAAGCTTGATGCTGCGGTTAATCATGTCGCGGATACCCTCGGTTCTATTTTCCCTGATCTGCCCGAGTATATGTCTGATGAGATACTGCCGTTTGGTGGTTACTTCCTTATAAGTGGATTCTTTCATACTCTTAGTGACAGACTGGATGCCCTGCAAGAGGCTGAGGTTAAGAAGAATGTGAATATTGCTGAATACTGTGGCATTAACTGTGTGCCTGCGTATGCTACTACTGCTGCTATCGCTGATAGCCGTATCTTTGTGCGCGGCCGTTTCTCTGTGCCTGGCATTAAGCCGCGTTCTGTCTGTCTTAAGGAGTGGCATGAGGTTATATCCCCTTGTTCTCCTGTTAGTAAGGTTCTTGTGTTTTAGTATGATGGGGTGGTAGCTGTGTACAAACCTCGCTGGCTTAATCTATCTATACAAGAGGCTCACGCCTTTGTTGCCGGTAGGCTTAGCGATACTCTCTGGTCCACCTCTGTAGGTTGTGTTATAGCTATACGTAAGGCTGCAGGCAAAAAGGTGCTCGTTATTCTTACTTCTACCTGGCCTTTTTGTTCCGATCTTTATAAAACCGCCGCGGGAAGACCCGCCCCCTTTAGGGGGCGGGATGAAAGCGGCGACAACACTAGAGCCAGTAGCAAAAGTAGCGATGCTCTCCATAGGTACTATATACTAGTGGAAGTCGACAATGGCCCAAATGGAGGTGTACCTATGGAAAGGACAGTCAAGTTTCCCCTCCGCCTAACTCCAGACTTACACGAGCTACTACGGCGCGCTGCCTTCGCTAGGTGTAAGTCCATGCACCAGTATGTCATCGATGTACTCCGGAGGGAGGCGGAAAGGGATGCTCAAGCTGTACAAGTACAGACTCTACCCGAATACAGAGCAGAGAAAGAAGCTTGAAGCTACCCTCGAAGCCTGCAGGTGGCTGTACAACTACTGCCTGGAAGAACGCCGAAACGCATGGCAACAAAACCAGCAACGCTTGACTGCATATGACCAGATTAAAGAGCTTCCTAAGCTGAAGAAGAAACACCAATTTCTTGCCTCGGTCTACTCCCAGGTTCTGCAGGACGTGGTGCGTAGGCTAGACAAAGCATTTCAGGCGTTCTTCCGGAGGTTGCAAACGGGGCAAAACCCTGGTTACCCGCGTTTCAAAGGCCATGGAAGGTTTAAGTCGTTTACCTATCCTCAAAGTGGGTTTAGGCTTGTTAACAACAGGCTAGTATTGTCGAAGATAGGCGAAATCAGGATTAAACTCCACAGGCCATTGGAAGGTAAGGTTAAACAGCTAATCATTAAGCGCCAAGCAGACGGCTGGTATGCCTGTTTTGTCCTCGAGGTAGCACCGCAACCACTACCCATTACCGGTAGGCGAGTAGGTCTCGACAGAGGCTTAAAGTACTTCGTCGCCACCTCCGATGGTCAACTCTTTCCTGCACCTAAGTTTCTCTACAAGGCAGAGCAGAAGCTCAAGAGGCTTCACCGCATGGTCAGTCGCCGCAGAAAGGGTAGCAACAGGTGGAAGAAAGCAGTTGCTATACTAGCTAAGGTATACCTGCATGTTGCCAACCAACGATTAGACTACGCCCACAAGTTAGCCAGGTACTTGGTGGATAACTATGACCTAATAGCGGTTGAAGATTTGCGCGTGCAGGGTATGGTGCACAACCAGCACCTAGCCAAGAGTATTCTGGACGCAGCGTGGAGTCTGTTCTTAGAGTTACTTGTTTACAAGGCGGCAGGAGCCGGTAGGCAGGTAGTCATGGTAGACCCACGCAACACATCCCAGGAATGCTCTGCCTGCGGCAGGGTTGTGCCCAAAACCCTTAACGATCGCTGGCACTACTGCCCCCATTGTGGGCTCTCTATAGACCGCGATATTAACGCCGCTAGAAACGTTCTCCAGAGAGCCTTAGCTCTGCAAGTAGCTTAAACACTCCGTTACTAGGCTCGGACGGAGCCTTCGTGGACTACTACCAAGTAGGATGAAGCGAGAAGCCCTATGCCTTTAGGCGTAGGGTGCGTCACTCTGTTGTCATTCTGGTACTGCTGAAACCTGGCATAGCCGTTATATTGCTTCCCTAGTGTCCTATGACCCTGTTGTTTATCCATCTTATCCTATTGTTGCTTTATTTGACTGTGGCGGTACCTATTTTCTGCTTGTTTCTTCGTCTGTTCCCTATTTACGTTCTACAGCTGACGTTATCATGTACACTGATCAAATTGCGTCCTTACTACCGCCTCATGTCTACTCTATCCGTCTTAAATTGCAAACTAAGGTCGATAGTATACATGAAGCACTGGGCGTTTTGCTGAAACCTATAATCTCCACTCGGTTGCCGCTTTCCATTATCAAGTTTGCTTATGGCTATTGCTTCTTACCGGTGGATGACTTTATCTACTCACTAAGTGGGCGAGGCGATGTGCTGCGAGAGTGTGAAGTTGTATCACAAGACTGTCTCCCCTCTCCACCGGCTTCCTCTCCGCACTTATCTAAGTTTCCTGTATCATCTGTCGCATTTGCCCATGATGGCCGCGTGTTCGCACTTAATCCTGCTCACCTTGTCGGTTGGCACGAGGTGATTTATCCTGCCGGTGATATATTTATGTGTTGAGGTGATATGATGCACTACCACTGTGAGATTTATGCCCCTGAACATCCTGTGAATGTATTTCGTTATGTAGAGCATGTCATGCTTCCTTATCACTACTCTGCCTCTGAGTTATATTCTGCCTCTAATCTACCGCTGGATGCTGATTCCTCTGCTGATGGTGTCATATTTCCTGGCTCCTGTGACACCCGCCGCCCTACGCCCTTTTGTGACTACTGGGTTGTTGGTGGCCGCTGGTCAGGGGAACATTCTTTGAGCCTGCTTGATAGGGAAAAGTTGGCTCAGTTTTGGGAGACCGTGCGTAAGGCGGGACTTATCTATTTCGATCAAACAGATGAGATGGCTTTTTTGTTCAGGATGTTCTTCCCTGACTATTCTTATACCCCGCCAATGATCCGTAGCCCCTGGAATTATACTCTATATGAGGATGATATTTTTGATCTTAAGCTTCTGCCTGACAGCTTCGATTGTTATACACTCATAGTTCCTGGTCATGGCGTGTTTCATACCGAGGAATTTGACGAAGAGAGCAATATATTTGTCCCGACTAGTTTTGATGGATATGTGAAGCCGTTTTTGAGAGGTCTCGGTATAACTGATGGTTATCTGATTACTGTTGACTATCATAGCTGATTTAATAGGAGGTGTTAGTAAATATGCGTCTATCCGTTGCTAAGGAGAAGATTAAAACCGTCCTGCAGAACACTTCTATTGTCCCGGCCCTGTTGGGAGAACGCGGTATTGGCAAAACGGAGGTACTGAAACAGGCCGCTCGGGAATTAGGCTGGGGTTATCAGGCAATCTACCCGTCATCATTGGAGGGGCCGGACTTTATGGGTCTGGTGGTTAAAGACCTGGAGGCTGGGGTGACCCGCTATCTGGCTCCGGAGTTCCTGCCCGTGGAAAACTCGGTAGAGCAGGGGCTCTTTCCCGAAAAAGGGCTGCTTGTGATTGAAGAGCTTAATAGGGCTGAGGCACAGACCATTCATACTTTATATCCGCTGCTGCTCGAGAGGAGAATTAACACTCATAGGCTACATGACGGCTGGAAGGTTGCTGTCGCTATGAACCCTGATACTGTGGCATATACTACCGTGTCGATAGATATGGCTGCCCTCGATCGGTTGTTAGTTATTCCAGTTGAGCCGCACATTGAGGATTATATTGATTACTCTATCTCTACAGGAGAGTATGACCGCGACGTCCTTGACTATCTTAATACTTATCCACAGATGCTTCTTGTTACTGATCAGTCTGGCTCTTCAGATACGCTTGGTAAGTCTCCCTGCCCGCGGGCTTGGACGCGCGTACAACACTTGCGTGCTATGGCTGGTATCGGTATTAAGGAAGATCCCGGGGATACCGAGATCATTGCCGGTCTTATAGGTATTAGGGTCGCTGCCAGTATGTTCGGCTACCTTCGTGACCGTGAAGTCCAGCCTATACCGGCGCAGGTTATTATTGATACTCCCGAAGAGGCGCTTTCCAGATTATGCCATATTCTTGATAAAGAGCGCTACGATGTTCTGAATATTACCATACGTGAACTGACTACTGTTCTCCCTATTAACAAGCGTTCCCTGGAGCGCGTTGAGTCGTTTATCCTTGCCCTACCTGAGGAGCTTCAGGTAATGCTGGCCAAACTTCTCCATACAAAGCGTAGCCGGGACTTCCAACAGATAATTACTGCCTGGCCGCAGGTTAAATCTAGGGTATTTGTTCGTGTCCTGGATGCACTTAATGTTGCCTAATCTGGAGGTGTACTATGGGAAGCTTTATGACAGACTCATATTTCTTTTACTATAATGGTATGCTTTATACCTTTGAGGAGTGGGATAGAGATTATGCAGGGACTGTCTACTATATATCCCCTGCCGTTGATGACTTTGTAACAGATCTTCTTGATAAACGTTGGCTTGATGTGCCGCTGTTGATCCCCCTATCGGTAGGAAATAAGGATAAGAACCTTCCTCTTATTCTTGAATCTCTGCATGCTGCTGATACTCTGTTTGATTTTGTGCTCTCTCTTGCCAAACGCAATGTTTTTGTCCGCCCGCATACTTCTCTGTTGCCTGATATTATGCGTGAGAAAGATCTGGTTCCTACGACGAGATTGTCATTTGATGAGCTGTCGGTCTTTTCTGAATGGCGTAAACAGCGTGTGGCATTTTTCAAGGCCGCTTTTGGTATCTCTAATTCTACTGATGATCACGAGTTCTTGATTCTGCATGACGATACAGAGTACCGGGTTAAAGTTCTCTGTCCTGAGTATGCACTACTTCTGCGCACCTCTGATGATTCTCCAGTTCTCTGGGATCTCCGCGGCGTTGAGGAAGCGACAATTCACCTATCTGGTGCATGCAAGCTTCTGCCTTCTATGCAGTGCTTCAAAACGTCATCCAGGTATATTGAAAGCTCTCTCCGTTATCGTCGCCCGTCGAAGTTACTAATTGTGTCTTATTAGGGGAGGTGCTAGCTTGTGCTTAGCCGTGCTTTCGGCAATGCCGTGATTTCACTTATGCTCTCTGAACCATTTTATGCCCATGTAATCAGCGAGTTGCAACTAGTTGCCTCCGCCTCTGTGCCGGTAGCCGGTGTTACCCCTGACATACCAGTAAAACTACTGATTAACATAGATGCCTTTGATAGACTTGCCCCGGTGCACCGGGTTGGCGTATTGAAGCATGAAGTTCTCCATATGGTAATGGAACACTTCATGCGGCGTGATAGTAGAGATCCGGAACTGTTTAACGTGGCCGCCGATTTGGCAGTGAACGAACTGATTGATAAATCGCAGCTTCCGCCTGATGTAGTCACTGTTTCATCTTTATTGTCTCGCTTCGGCATTACTCTACCGTCCAGGGCCGCGGCGGAGGTCTACTATGACATCCTTTGCAGAAGCGGCTTCAGTGTACAACCCAAGTATGATTTATCCTCGCAGGTGTCGTCAGGTGTTCGTATATATCATGGCGATAAGTCAACTGACTATGCCCAGCCCGGTGCTCCTGGATCTACTGGATATAGCGCGGACACTACTGTACCGGGCGAGCTCGCTCGAGAGCTTATATGTCAGCTGATTGACCGTGCTGTTAAAACGTGTGGTAAACTGCCGGCTGGACTAGAAGAATATATTAGTACTATGCAGCAGGTAAAAGTGAACTGGAGACGAATCCTTGCCAGGTTTCTCCTTGGTCGTGGGCGCACGGTTGCCCTACCTACCTATACCCGTGAGCACCGGCGCTATGATGACTACCCTGGCCGCCGCAAGAAGGTAGGCCTGGAGGCGCTTGTGGCCATCGACACGAGTGGATCTATGAGCAGTGAGCAGTTGAGTGATATCCTTGCTCACCTGCTTCAGATCAAGAAGATCTCCGGAACCCGGATCTGGGTAACATGGGGTGATACGAAGTGTGAGGGCGGCCCGTTGCCGATTGAAAAGGTAGGTAGTGGCATAAAGCTAAAGGGGCGCGGCGGCACTGACCTGTGCTGGCCTTTCGGGGTAGCAGATCGTATGAGAGTTCCGCTACTGGTGTACTTCACTGATGGGTATGGACCTGCACCGCAACAGGCCCAACAGAAGGTGGTGTGGGTTCTGACCAGGAATGGTAGGAAGCCTGCAGATTACGGGTTTGTTCTTAAACTTGATTAATGGGAGGTATGTGTAGTGTTTGGCATCGTGTTGGTCGGTAGGGCTGGTTCTGGTAAGGACACAGTAGCGGACTATCTGGTCTCCCGCTACGGGTTCAGGAGATATGCCTTTGCCGACAAACTGAAGGAGATTGCCCGGGACTTATTCCCGGAGCAGTTTGTTAATGGAATAAAACCACGCCGTCTCTTGCAGGATTTGGGCACACAAATACGCCGACTCGACCCCGATGTCTGGATCAACTATCTGTTTTCCAGGATTGAAAGGGAGAATCCAGAGCGTGCCGTGATTACTGACTGCCGGTATCAGAACGAGCTGCAAGCGGCTATGTCCCGCTGGTTCGTGCCTCTCAGGATTATCTGTTCTGATGAGATTCGTCAGCAGAGACTTATAAAGAGAGATGGTGTTGGTATTGACCCAGAGGTCTCCGCACACCCTTCGGAAAATGATGTATTTGAGTCACCATTATTGGAAACGGCCTATCAAGTTTTTAATAATGATACCCTTGAAAGTCTCTACAAACAGGTAGACTGGGTACTGGGACTCCATTTTAGTTTGGAGGGAACGTGGAGTGCCGAAGGTAGAATTGAACAACGAAAAGCAGTTAAGTTACACTGATTTTTGTGACGCGGTAAGCAAGTCATCACGGGGAGGTGGTTTGGTTGAGAGGTTGAAGCTGTTTGAGGAAAAGCATAGAATGTCATCGCCCATTTTCTACGAGAAATATAGAAAAGGAGAGTTGCCAGATAAGCACGAGTTTTCTGTTTGGGCGGCTACTTTTAGAGTATACTCTTGTCTTCAGGCATATGGGGATGAATTTCCCTAGTGATTTGACTGAGGATTAACAAATTATGTTAAAGGAGGAGGTTGTCTATGGATCTGGCTGATTCCTTGCCTGAACTTCCACAATTCAGCGAGGCCGCATCAAGATTTGACTGGCTGGTACTGACAGGCGAAAGGTTACCTTACGCTCTTCCATATGAGGAGCTTGAGGAACTTTGGTCTCTGTCTATCCTTGCTGTCCTTAATATGGGTGATATATTCTGGGATGCTGATGAGCATGGTGGCTGCTTGTACTGTCACCTAGCTGATGAAGGTTGTCCTAACTCTACCGGCACTAATCCTGTTGATCCTAATGCATGTGGTATTTGGTACGGTGACTGCCCGAGTGAGCGCATGCTGTGTCACGCTGCCGCTGAGGTTTTTGCTACTCTCCTGGCTGTCACGCTTAGGTCTAAATAGACAGCATAAGTAGTTCTTTTCTAATAAGGGGGATTGTTTTTATGCCCGAGAATCAGCAGGTGGAAACCATTGACCGCCGCGCGCTCCTGCTGGAGACAATTAATAAGATCAACAAGAAGTTCGGCGATAACACAGTTGTTTTGTTGGGTTCTGATGCCAACAAGCAGAAGGTAGATGTGATTCCTACCCAAAGTCTCCTGCTTAACTATGCCCTTGGTGTGGGAGGAATTCCCAAGGGGAGGATTACTGAGATATATGGCCCGGCTCATGGCGGCAAGACCGGGCTGTGCCTGGGGCTGGTAGCTGAGTGCCAGAAGCTTGGTCAGTCGGCGGCGTGGATCGATGCCGAGAATGCTCTCGATCTCGATTATGCCCGCCTTTTAGGAGTGAACCTGGACGATATGTTCTACTGCCAGCCGTCCAGTGGCGAAGAAGCCATGAATATAGCTGAGGCGCTGATCCGGTCTGGCGGGTTAGACTTGTTGGTAGTGGACTCCGTGGCCGCCCTGGTGCCTATTGCCGAAACCGAAAACGAAATGGAGCAGGCTTCCGTTGGCACCCATGCCAGGCTGATGTCCAAAGCGATGCGCAAGCTGACTCCGCAGGTAGGTAAGTATAATGTTGCTGTGGTATTTATCAATCAGATTAGGGAGAAGGTTGGGGCTTACGGGTCGCCCGAGACGACTACTGGAGGGCGCGCTCTGCCCTTCTTTGCTTCTGTCCGCATAGAGGTACGGCGGGGCGAGGATAAGAAGAAGGGCGATGATATAATCGGCCACACCCTGCGCTGTCGTGTGGTCAAAAACCGACTCTATATGCCATTCAAGCGCTGTGAGTTTCCTGTTTACTACGGCCGGGGACTTGACCGCTCGTACGAACTGCTTGAACTTGGCCTGCTGTCCGGTGTAATCAAGCGCGGCGGCTCCTGGTACACGATTGCTGATACTGAGTCTTTTACTGAAGATGGCAGTCCGGTTAGGGTAAACAGCCGCGAGGGAGTTATTTCTGTACTTGATGCCGACGAACGGTTGCGCGATTATGTGCTGAGACGGGCTTATGCTGTTATTCGCCCTATTGTTGCTGGAACTGAAACTGGTGATTCGGCTTAACCAACTTAAGGTGTGACACACTTTTGCCATACTGTATACAGAAAGGAGATGTTAAAGAGAATGCAGAGGTCTGAGTCAATCCAAAATCTTGCTAAGGCGCTGGTAGCCTTTCAGCAGGAGATAAAGAACCCGACTAATACTGCTATAAATCCCCACTTCAAGAGCCGCTATGCTCCATTGAGCGATATCCTGAATGAGGTGCGGCCACTTTTAACTAAGCATGGTATGGCTGTCATTCAGTTTCCTGGCGGTGATGGTGATACCGTTTCTGTCACTACACTACTTGTGCATGATTCAGGCGAGTGGCTGGAGTTTCCTCCTCTTGTCCTCAAGCCTGATAAAATGACCCCTCAAGGGGCGGGTTCGGCTATCACCTACGGCCGTCGCTACGCCCTAGCAGCTGTCCTGGGGATAAGCAGTGAGGATGACGATGACGGCAATACTGCCTCTGTTTATACCCGTCCTAGTACTGCCTCATCATATTCTAGTTCTACTCCTGACTCAACATCCAGCCAGCTACTGCTTAAACGTATGCTGGATGCCGCTACTAAAGCCGGCTTATCTACCAGCGATCTTCAGGCCCTGGTTTTAAAGCAGACAGGCAAGTCGAGCAGTAAAGAGCTTACCGTGGATGATATTAATAAAGTTATGGCTGCTATTGGCGCTTACAACCAGGCCCAGGTTAACTAGCGTAGCATATAGTTGTTTGTTGACAACGTGTCCCGGTATGTGTTATGCTGTATTATAGAATGATGAGATACTATTTGTCCATTGTTGACCCGGCTCATAGGCGTTGATACCATGCCGGCCAGTTGCTGTTGCTAATAAAATACTGGCCGGCTACGTCTATGAGTTAATACCGCGAGGTTATTATGCCTACTGATCTACATGTCATGCTAATTAGAGATGGCGCACCTGTTGTCTTTCTCTGCCATGACGACTGCTGTTACTATGGTCAGTATGTCTGCTCCTGCAGTCGGCAGAGGTTTGAGCGGGAAATCGTTATGCCTGGTAAGATTTGCCCGCTCTATACGCCAGTCGGGATCGGGGGATATAAATGAAGCTGGAGATACTTGAGAAGTTTGATCCACCTTATGATGATGAATGGCAGTACCTGTTCCTGAAGGTAGGGCCGTTTGTAATCAACTGGTTTACCGACTGCGGCGACTGGTTCATATATGTTTACCTGGGTAAAAGGTACTGGAGGTTTAGCAGTGCCGGTTTCCTGAGCGGCCAGCTCTAATCTGATATTTAAGGAGGAGTTTTGTACATGCGCATACTTATTGAATACGACGATGGTGATGTGACTGAGTATCAGGATCCAAAGTCATTTGTGCTCCTGTGTATGACCCCGGATAACCGGGTAGTAGATGTTGTAGCCCACGCTCCCATTAATCACCTGTCTCTCTATTCCCACATGCTGCAGCTTCACGTCTTTAATGTCCTACAGGACATTGCTTCCTTGCGCTTTGATATTGACGAACAGGAGGAATAGTAGTCATGCCGATTCATCCCGTTGGTGCTCGTCTTTTGGTGAAGCGTATAAAACCTGATAGTAAGCTGGTTCTCCCCGAGCCGAAAGATCTGCGCGATTGGGTTCTTGTACCTGCCGAGGTTATAGCTGTTGGTGAGGGGGCGGTGCTTGAATCTGGAGAACGCGTCCCTGTTATTGCCCGCCCGGGCCAGACAGTTCTCATCCCCAGCAATGTAGGTTACAGAATAACTGACTCAGGAGAAGACTATATTATGCTCAACGAGCGTGATGTTGTGGCTATTCTGGAGGGATCGACTGATGTCCTTGGCCGCAGTGCTTAGCAGCAGTTATCCTACTTTGCGTCCTGCTCAGTACATGTATTCTCTCTGGAACCGCGGGTGGACTGTGGTTCCAGTCCGCCCGGGCAGCAAGGCCCCTCTCTCTATTAGGTGGTCTGAGCTTGCTGAGGAACGCTCTATTAACCTGCTTCCTAATCCCAAAGACAAGGAGAACTTCAATATTGCTCTCTATCTTGGCAACCTGGTAGATCTGGATGTAGAATTTGATATTACTCATATTTTGCCTGGTTTATTCAAACAGATGCAGTGGCTTTCTCGCTGTCCTGTGGTTAAGACACCCAAGGGCGTAGCCTTGCTCTTCTCCTGCCCTGAGCTTGCTGGCAGGCAGTACCAGGTTAAGGATAACACCGGGGCGCTACTTTTAGAGGTACGCTCGGGGCGGCGTTACCGGATTGTCCACGGCCACGTGTCTGGTATGCCGTACCGTTTTATCGCTAATGACATTATTAACAGTAATCTTACCCCAGCTGACCTGCCGTCTGTGTCTGTTGATTCTGTGCAGCAACTGGTTAAGATGATTCTTAATCTCTCTGGCCATGCTTATAGTCAAGCGTCTGTTGAGGCTATTTGTCCTGCTGTGTCCCAATATTGTAAATCCAGAAGCACGGTATATTGTTCATCTTCTGCTGTTACCTTCCAGCAGTTCAAGGATTCCATTTTGAAGGACGCCGACCTCTTCGGCCGTATGTTTGAACGCTATGGCCACACGCTTCCTGCGATGGGCCGGGCCTTCCTATGTCCTTTTCACAGCGAACGTAACCCGTCCGCTGCCTGGGACTTCGACCGCAACAGCGGTAGAGTTATTTTCATTGACTATCACCGCCGCGGCGAGGACGGCCGCCTGACCTATGATCTTGTGGATTGCTATGCCGCCCTTAAAGAAGGCGATCTGAGACATATCTCGGATCCTCAGGAATACCTGTCCCTTTTGTATGATTTAACTGAAGAGCTTGACGTTTTACCAGAGTATGTCCGTATTACTAAGGGCATTGTTGATCGCTATGCTACCTACATCAAACAGCTGAACCTTAAACCTAAAGACCGGCAGGCAGTTGACCAGGTCTGGGCGCTCCTTGCCCGCCGCTGTCTTATCCAGAAACTGTATGGATCAGACGTATTTGGAGATAGCGTCCGCTGGATCGCCGATCAGATCGGTCTCGACCCTGCTGCTGTCAATCGCAGCATCAACCTGTTGTGCGCTCTGGAGCTGATTGAAAAGACCGACCTGCACAGCTCACAAGTTGCCAGGCGGCCCGACCGCTTCCGCCTTGTCCTGACTACAGTTTACACTCAGGTGAAGAACACATTTGACCGCCTGGTTAACGCCGGTGCCACCACCCTGCGCAAGCTAAACCAGAACCTGGTCCACACCGTCCTTGGCGTTGTCCGGACAATCAGCATCTTCCGCCGTCAATCAGACAAGTGGGAACAGGTGGGACGGCGCCCCAAGTGGCTTACTCAACATGCATCGCAGCCGTCTGCCGTCCAGGCCCTGTCCAGGATTGCCACTCCTCCTACCCAGCAGTATACAGGCTGTACCGTACCTGTGTCTATACCTATATTAGCCCCCCCTATCAGGGTTATGTTGTTGACAGAGTTACCTATATATGTAACTATACCTTATCTATCAGCTTAAGCTGTAAGTAGCTGTTATGTTGTTGACAGGCTGCCTAAAGGAGGTGTCATCCTATCTATATACCTCTTCACGTCCACACTACCTACTCAGTCCTGGATGGTATGACCAAACTTCCTGAACTTGTTTCAAAAGCTAAGGAATTTGGTATGACCGCCCTGGCTATTACTGACCACCGCAATTCATATGGTCACGTTAAGTTTTATAAGGAGTGCCAGAAGCAGGGCATTAAGCCCCTGCTCGGTATTGAGACAAACGAAACCGACGACCGCCTGCTCAAGTCACGCGAGGGCCGTCAGGAACGCGGTTATGACGATTATCACCTCGTTCTCCTGGCTAAGGATAATCAGGGTTATAAGAACCTGCTGGAGATCGCCTCTGATGCCGCCACTACCGGCATGTTTGACAAGGCTGCTCAGACGGATATGACTGTTCTCTCTGAGTACGGTGCTGGTATTATCGCCACTTCTGCCTGCCTGGCCGGCCGTATCCCGCGCCTGATTGTGGCTAACCGGTATGATGAAGCCAAAACCTGGGCTGCGCGCTTTGCCGAAGTATTCGATCAGTTTTACCTTGAGCTCCAGCCTAACTCTATTCCTGAACAGGCTGCTGTCAATGAGGCTCTTATCCAGCTTTCCCGCGAGCTCTCGCTTCCCCTGTGTGTGGGCGTTGACACCCATTATCTCAATGCCGAGGATGCTTATGTCCATGATATTCTTCTTTGTATCCAGACCGGCAAGAAGCTTAAGGACGAGAACCGTCTCCGCTTTGCGGGCGGCCCGGAATACTACCTTTGGTCGCCGGAGGAGATTGATACATGGGCCAGGGCTAATAATATACCTGTCTCAGCTATAGAGAATACTCTCTACATTGCTGAGCAATGCAATGTAACTCTTGATCTCGGCACTGTTAAGATGCCAGCTTTTCCTACCCCTGATGGTTCTTCTCAGGAGGATTACTTGATCCGCCTGTGCCGCGAGGAACTGGAGCGCCGGTATGCTGGTACACCTAACTATCAGGAATACTCTGACCGGATGGCTATGGAACTGAATGTGATTTGTTCCAAGGGATTTGCCGGGTATTTCCTGATCCTGCGGGATATCTTGGACTTTTGCCGCCGCCAGAATATACCTGTCGGCGGGGGGCGCGGCAGTGCCGCGGGTTCTCTTGTAGCTTACCTGCTCCGGATAACCACGATTGACCCGATTAAGAACGGCCTCTACTTCGAAAGGTTTCTCAATGTTGAGCGCCTGTCTACCCCTGACGTGGACACGGACATAAGCGACAAACACCGTGATGAAGTGATAGCTTATGTTCATGAGACATATGGTCATGTGGCTCAGATTGCTACGTACCAGACTCTCCATCCCCGGGGAGCGGTTCGAGATATCTGCCGTGTCCTCGATATACCGTATCAGGACGCCGATATCCTAACCAGCTATGTGCCCGAGAAAATGCCGGATCAGTCAGATGTAACACTCGAGAAATTCTTTCTACCGCTTAATGACCGCGAAGCCGCAGTGGCCAGGTGGGGAACTACTGATACAGATCGCCTGGCTGCCCGGGCGCAGAAGTTTCTCGATGCTGTCTCTAGGTACCCGGACTTCCTCTCTGCCCTCAAGCGCCTGGAGGGTGTTGTTCGTTCCGTCAGCATTCACGCCGGTGGCGTGCTTATAGCGCCTTCCGAACTGACTGACTATGCCAGTCTCACTACCTCATCGGGCAAGGTCGTCTGCTCGCTGGACATGGAAGACGTGGAGGCTTATGGCCTGCTTAAGGTCGATCTTCTAGGTCTCACTACGGTATCCATGCTCCATGATGTCTGCACTATGACTGGGGTTGATCTTGATAGTATTCCACTGGATGATCCAGAAGTCTACCGTCTCTATCAAGAAGGTCGTACCCACGGCGTCTTCCAGCTCTCGGGCGATGGCATTACCCGCTATACCAGACAGGTTAAGCCTGTCAGGTTTTCTGACCTCGTCGACATCCTGGCTATCTATCGTCCCGGCCCGCTGCAAGCCCTGACTGAAACTGGCCGCACAATAGCTGATCAGTATGTATATAACCGCGAGTATCCGGATCAAATCTCTATTCCTCACCCTGATCTCGAGGAGATATACCGGTCTACCAGCGGTGTTATGATCTACCAGGAGCAGCTGATGCGCGTGTGTCAGAAGTTGGCCGGATATACTCTTGGCGGGGCGGATTTGTTCCGTAGGGTTGTAGGTGAATTTTTGCCCCCTACTGTAGAAATACAGCAGGTGTACCGGGCTAAATCGGTGGAAGCTGCGAATGAAGTGCTCATCAACATTAGAGGCCTCTTTGATGGTGATGGGACGGTCTATCCCACTACTGTTAAGGGGTGGCCTACCTTTAACTTTGGATTCTATGGTAACCGCAATCTGTTGGTGGAGTTGCGTGACTTTCTTGTCAATGAACTCGGTCTTAGTCGCCGTGCCATTGTGGATAAGCCCAATGTGTCGTTCCTCTACTTTGGTAATAAACATGATACGCCTGCTTTCTACAACTATATCTACGGTCAGGCAACTATCTGCATGGTACGTAAGCGGCTGGTTTTTGATGAGCACTTTGCTGACACCGAGGTAACCATGGCTGGGGCAAAGGTAACCATGGCACCGTAGAGCGTAGGCGCTGAGTCCCCGACAATAATGCGCCCACGAGAGTCCGGCACCCTAACAGGTCATGCTGAGGGTGAAAATGTACGCCGAGCTTACGCGAAATGAAGCGCAAGAACTAGGGGATAAAAAGCCTCTAGGATAACAGCCCTGAAAAAGAAGGTTGATGAGGTAGAAAAGTTACGCCAGGAGTTTATCTACGGTTCTGATCATGTGCCCGGCGGTTTGAAGCTTGGCTACACCGAGGAGCTGCTAAATCTCGTCTTTGACCAGATCAAGGCCTTTGCGGGATATGCCTTTAACAAATCCCACAGCGCAGCTTATGCTTACTTGTCCTATCAGACTGCCTACCTGAAGGCACACTACCCGGTTGAGTTCATGTGCGCCCTCCTGTCCAGTGAGACAGATAATATTGACAAGACTATGCGCAATATTGCCGAGTGCCGGCGGATGGGTATTCCTATTCTGCCGGTAGATATTAACTGCAGCTCACCGGGCTTTAAGATTGAAGTCTTACCTGACGGCACCAAGGCTATCCGCTATGCCCTGACTGCCATTAAGAATATCGGAGCTGCCGCCGCTACCGAAGTCGCCGCCCACCAGCCTTATGAGTCAATCGGTGATTTTGTCAAGCGGGTGAATGGTCAGAAACTAAACCGCAAGGTTATGACTATTCTTATCCTGGCAGGGTGCTTCGATTGCTTTGAGCCTAATAGGTATGAGCTTTTGCGGTATTTTCTCTATGATATTCGGAAGTACAAGCCGGATAAAGTGGAGTGCCCCGACCCGGCCTCATGGAGCGATGCTGTGCGTTACCAGCTTGACCGTCAATTGTTTGGCTTTGCTCTCACCGGCCACCCGGCCCAGTCACTCCCCAATAGTCACTGGCTTGGCCAGCCGCAGGATGTGCCCTTTTATATAAGCGGTATGGTGTCCAAGCTCTACCCGTTCCAGGATAAGCGCGGCCGGGACATGGCTACTGCCGTCCTGGATACTCCCTTTGGTGAGTGTAAGGTTTATCTTTATGCCCGCCAGTGGTCGAAGTATAAGTCACTGCTGACCGCCTGTCTGAATCCGGATGACAACAACTTATATCCCCTGATCAGCGTGCGCGTGAAGCGGCGGCGTTTTATGTCTAACGATATCATTGAAGCTATCGCTGTTTATGTTCCTGATGAGGCCCAGGAGCTCTGGCAGAAGTACCTTGCCGACTGTTTTACCGTACCCTATATCTACCGTTCCAGTCCTTTGGTTCAACTCTATGCCTGACGGAGGTGTTTCATGCCACGCCCCAAACATGTCGATGCACTGCATGTCCACTCGTTTACTGACCTGGTGAATATGATCGCCGAGCGTACTGCTATGCTTAAGACCGAGGTACGTTCGGTTCTGTCAGCTCTCAGGGAGGTGGTTATAGAGCAAGTTTCTACTGGTAATGCAATCCGCTGGCACCGTTTCGGCATTTTCCTGCCTGTCTTACGTTACAGTGTTACGAACAAGGGCACTCCGACTTCCTGTCAGATTGGCATGGCTTTTTACCCATCCCTCCGCCTCCACAATCTGGAGGCGAAGGTCGATGTCCAGGAACTCCTCCAACGAGGTTATAGTGGATACCGCTACCGGTAGCTTTCCCGCACAGGCTCTGCGCATCGTCTTTACCGACCATGCCCTACGCAGGCTGAAGCGCCCTAGACAGGAAGGAATCTATGCCGATGATGTGATTCGTGCCGCGCGCTCCATACCATGGGTATGTTATGGTACCGTGAAGTTCCGCAACTTCATCTCCAAAACAGGTAAACGCTTTGCTATTGTCATTCGTGATTTAGCTGATATTCGATTGATAGTTACCGTTATAGGCCCGAAATAGTTCCAACAAGGAGGAGATTCGGTCATGAATAACTGTACTTTTGTCGGTCGCATTGTCAATGATCTTGAACTTCAATACGGGGCTAACGATGTTGCCTTTATGCGTTTCCGTATTGCCGTCCGCCGCCAGCGGTCGAAGGAAGAGAGGATGGATTTTGTCCCGTGTAAGGCCTTCAATAAGACTGCTGAGTTTATCGCTAAGTACTTTAAGAAGGGTGATCCGATCTGGGTGGAAACCTCTTACCGCACCGACCAGTATGAGGATTCTGCTGGCACTACCCGCTACACCCATGACTTTGTTGTCAACAATGCAGGCTTCTGCCCGTCTAATGGCGCTAGAAATGGTGACGCTGCTGCTAACGGCAATTCCACCGGAGCTTCCAAGGCAGCCAGTGAATCCCCTGCAGCCTCATTTGAATTTCCATTCTAATCGCTGTTATTTCATGTAGAGTAGTGAGTTCTCCGGGGCCGACCAGGTCGGCCCGTCTCTCTAATTTAATGCTTCAAAGGAAGGGTAATAATGGGACTGGATATTGCCGTAAAAAGTATTATAAGTGAAATTCCCGGTTCAAAATACTTCGATCAAGAACAATATGACTGGGAAATTGGTGAGGCGGAATACTTGAATGAAGCTATGCGGAAGTTGGGCTTTGATGTTGATTTTAGGAAGCCCGCCGGGTTGTGTGTCGCGAGGTACAATATTGGAGGCTATCATATTCTCCACGAGCTGCGCCGCTTTGCCGCCGAGCTTGACGGGTTAGACCTGGACGAGTATCTCAGGCGGCATGGTCCTCAACTGAGCTTTGAAACACGATATGGTCTGTACAGTTGTAAGTATTACCTTAGGAGTGGTGATTAATAATGGTTAGCTTTATGGAATCTATAGTGGAACTTATCAAAAAAGATATGGCAAGCGGAATATCACCAAAGGAGGCTGTAATAAATACTGGCTTTCATCGAATAGATGGAACAAATACGTATATTCTTGGCTATGGGCTTTATGAAGATAAAGCCTTAGTAATTTCATTTCCTCCAGACAGGGAGGTGGAGAAATGAACATCAACAAAGAAATTGCCCGCATCGAGGTTTGGTGGGATGAGTGAAAAGCGCGATCTTAAGAATGACTTAAATAATGCAGTACGGATGTCATTTTTTGAGCGGATTGAGGCACTGGGTTACTGGGCGAGGCGTGTCCGGGAGCTAGAGATTGAGAATACCGGCTTGCGAGACGATCTGGCTTTTCTCCAGCAGGAGTATATAGATGACAAAGAACCGGTGACAGGTGATGCTCGGGAATTGAAAGCACGGTTGTGCGTTTTGCAGGAAAGAGATAAGCTTCGTACTGAGAATGGGCAGTTGCGTGCAGATCTGGCAGCTTTGAGAAGTGCATTGGAAGAATTGGTTAATGTTTCAGTTATTCTGGCTGACGAACGGCTTGATTATGTTGAAATATGGGTACCGAGGGCAACTTGGGAAAGTGCGTGTGCTTTAACTTCACGGAGTAGCATAATTAAGAATAAGTGTGTAAAGGAGGTAAAGAAGTATACTCATGAAACATGTCCCAAATCCCTGGAATGGTTTGAGCGCGGCGGACGGTGCGGTTGGGCGCATGAATGCGAGGAGTGTGTAGAGATTGATACAAAAGATAATAACTGAAGTATTCATTGTGTATTGAGAAGGACAGAACCCGCAGGACAATATTGATATGCTATTTCTTACGCAGGAAGATGCTCTTAAGTATGTAGAGTTTGAAGGGCAGTATGGTAGAAAACTATTTATCTGTAAGGAATGCCTAAAATGGAGGAGGATTATTTCGTGAGCTGGCTGGCTTTTGTCCTGGCTGTAACAGGGAATATACTTGTAGTTCTTAAGATTCGTATTGCCTTTGTGATCTGGAATCTAGCCAATATCATCTGGATTTACCTTGCAGCCTCTCGCGCTGACTGGGCCCAGGTAGCTCTGTTTACGCTCTATGTGCTCCTGAATGTGTGGGGCTTTATTAGATGGTGTGACGATGAGGTGTCCCAAGTTTGGTCTTGTAAGTGCTGTACGAAGGGAGAGGATGTGTAGTGGCCTGTCTTGATCGTTTCGCTCAGGGGGCGCCTGATGTTCAAGATATTCCAGCTGCTGCTTTCTGTAACTGTTGTGGTGAAGAGATTTATCCCGGTGAGGATGTTTATTACTGCCAGGGCACCGGGGAGGTTGTCCATCTTGACTGCTTGGTTGAGTATACCGTTAATCATATTGACCCGATGGTAGTCTGTATTGATGACATATGCTAGGAGGAGAGCTTTATGAACAGTGCCAGTTTGTTTATCAGGTTTGATGACCCTGTGCTTTCAGAAGCCCTCAATCGCCTGGCCGCCGCCAGGACGCGGTTTGACTTTGCCGACAGCCCAGAGGCTATTGACGCCGCTATCTACGATCTTACTGCAGCTGAATTGGGACTGCGCGCTGTCATTAAGAGAGCTAGAGTTGACTCTCTGCAGGGAGGGGTTTGTCCTGCGTGTTATTCAACCATGTGTAATTGTGCCTGAGCTTGATGGCATGGCTATCCTGAGGCATATTGAGCGAGCCGGGCGAGTCTGTTATAAGTCCGAAAACCGTATTACTGACGACTCCTGCCTGACTTTTGTACGCAACCTTGTTCGCTCTGGGCATGATAGCGTCTTTGAGCACCAGGCTGTCACTGTAAAGGTTGTAGCCGACCGCGGTGTACTTGCCGAGCTTACTCGGCACCGCCTGTGCAGTTATAGCGTTGAAAGCACCCGCTATGTGAATTATGACAAGCGGGATAATGAGATAACTGTTATTGAGCCTTTCTTTTTTGCTGATGATCCGGTGTTGTACTCCTGCTGGCAACACGCTTGTAGTCAGGCTGAAGCTACATATATGGAGCTGATTCATTCTGGAGCTTCTCCTCAGGAGGCCCGCTCTGTTCTGCCTCACAGCCTCAAGACTGAGATAGTGATCACGGCTAACTTGCGGGAGTGGCGCCATATCTTCGGGCTACGCTGTTCAAAAACTGCCCACCCGCAGATGCGCCAGGTTATGATTCCCCTTCTGCTGTACCTCAAGGAATCTATACCGATCTTGTTTGATGATATTGATTATGACCGTGACTTTCCTGCTGCTGCCTATGCTTCGGTCAAGAGGGGTGATCTCTGTGCCACTGTTTAATGTCTATGTTGATGTTTGTCTTCAGGTTAAAGCCAATACAGAGGAACAGGCATTGGCCAGAGCCAGGAAGCAGTTTGCGAAAATGCTGGCCGACGGTAAGGTCTCGTTTATAGTTAATGAGATGTATTACGACGAACCTGAGGTAGTTGAGCCGCCGCCGCCAGCGGAGCTGCCGCCTCCACCGCCTGCTCCTGTGGAGAAAAAGAAGAAGCCTGCTCGTCCCCGCAAGCGTGCCACCAGGTAATATGCCATTCTATCGTGTCCACTGTTTTGTGATTCAGAATAACGCTGGAATAAATACGGAGGTGATATTTATGGAACTCATTTATACCACTATTTCTCCTAATTACTGTCAGACGTGGGGAGTTAAAGAAGCACTTCGTGAACTTATTCAAGAAGGAATGGACGTCCGCACTGTTTACGGCTGTGATGTGAATATACATTATGATGAGGATGCTGGCTGTCTTGTGATTGATGATGATGGCCCGGGGTTTCCTCTCTCCTGTCTTGTTATGGGAATGTCAAACAAGAGAGATAACCCTGATGCCATCGGCCAGTTTGGCGAAGGGATGAAGCTTGCCTGTCTCGTACTTGCCCGTCTTGGCCGTCAGGTTCAGATTAGCACGCATGATTTTACCATTCAGCCTGTGATTGCTACTAATCCAGATTTCGGCTGTGATGTCCTGGCGTTTGAGGTTACTCCGGGTGTTTCCCGTGAGGGTACTCTTGTCTGTGCGGCAGCGACCGCCGAGGAGGCTCGGGAGGCTATGGATCTCTTCCTGCCGCTTGCCGCTGGTAACCGTTTCTATGTGCCCACGGAAGACGGCCACCGCCCGGCCACTCAGGACGATGAGATCTTCCTGCCTGGTGGTACCATATTTGTCCAGGGTGTTGCTGTTGCCGTACCAGGTCAGTCTGGCGACCTTTTGTTCTCTTATAACCTTAAGGCTAAGCATATCCAAAGTCGTGACCGCTGGGCCGTTAGCTTCCAGCACTTGGGTTCGCTGATTGCCGACTGCTGGCGTAACTGCTCCAATAAGACGATGGTCAATATGCTTCTTAAGGCAGTGCGCGATAATCAACCCTTCCTTGAGGTTGCCAGCGGGCTTGTGCCTGATCACTACCAGATTGCTGGTTCTGCTGACATCGAGACTGTCTGGCGGACCACCATTTCAGAGTTGTTTGATTCTTGTGTGATCGGTTCCTCTACTGATCCATATAATCAGCGCCTGGCTGCTGATCTTAATCTGCGATTGGTTGATCCTCACTATCGTATTGCCTGGCTGCTTGAAAGTTTTGACATCAAGACTGTAAAAGCCTTGCAAAAAGACCTCAGTACACTGCAGCGGGTCGCTCCGCGAGAGATTGCTCCAGTCCGGCGGTATGTCTACCAACAGTTGAAAAGGCTGTGCAGCCGCTACATCTTTCCCAAAGACAAGAGGGTAAAGTTCGTTCCAGCGGAGTTCAGGGATCCGCGTGTGAAAGGATGTTATCGCGATGATACCATCTATATTTCTGTTGACCAGCTGGATGATGTTCGCCAAGCTGTTGCTACTGTCCTTCACGAGTATGCCCACCATGTTTCCGGTGCTTCTGATTATACCAGTGCTTTTCAAAACGCTTTACTTGATATAGCTGTGGATCAGCTTCTTGCCCGAGCCTCACGCCGGGCCTCTTAGGAGGGGATTGTTTGCCTGCTGTTGCTGATATTCTTGCTCAGCTGGACTCCTACCAGTATGACGCCGTCACTGCGCCGTTCGACAATCATGTACTCGTGACTGCAGGCCCGGGCGCCGGTAAGTCGCGAGTGCTTACTTCCCGCTATGCTTATATGCTTGCCAATGATATAGATCCATCGAACATTATTGCTGTTACTTTTACTAATAAAGCGGCGGGCGAGATGAAGTCACGCATAGCTCAGCTGCTGGGTATTCCAGAGGAAAAGGCCAAACACTATTCCATCGCTACCTTTCATTCCCTGTGCGCTCGCTGGCTCAGGAAGTATGCTGATAGGATAGGTTACAGGCCCAACTTCACTGTTTATAACCAATACCGTGCCCAGCAGGTACTGCAGCAAATTCTTGAGCAGGCCTCTATCTACCACTATACTCCGAATATTTACTCTGCTGTTTCTCTGCTTAAGAACTATATGATAACTCCTGATGCATTGCCTCTGCTCGCTGCCACTGGCGAACTGCCGCGGAAGATAATGAATTATGGTAACGACTTCTCTACCCTGGCTCAGGTCTATAAATCCTACATTGAGACTATGCGCTCAATGAATGTCATGGACTTCGACGATCTTCTCTACTATACGGTTCTCCTGTTTGATGATATCTCTCCCTTTGATGATCTCGGCATCAGGTATGTGCTCCAGGACGAGATGCAGGATATGAATGCCACCCAGTATTCTATTCTCAGCCGTATTGCCGACGCTGGAGCTTATCTTTACTTCGTCGGAGATACGGATCAAACTTTATATGCCTTTAGAGGCGCCTATCCCGATCTGGTTGAGACATTTGTTGTAGATTACGAGCCTCTTCAGAAGAGACTCATCTATAACTATCGCTCATGCGCTGCTATTGTCAACGTGTCCTCTGGTGTGATTAAGCCTAGCTATGATGACTCTGTTCTATCTTACGTTCCAATACGTGCGGTCAGGCAGGGCGGTAGTGTTGATTGGTTTAATCTGTCTGAAGAAGAGCTTATCATTCCAGCAGTCGTATCGCTAGTTAAGTCCCTTCTATCTTCTACCCCGCCGGAGCAGATTGCCGTATTGTGCCGCTACAACCGGCCGCTGACAAGGGTGTGGCGCGCTCTTCTGTCTCAGCATATACCGTCGCGCCTTCATCGTGGCCATCAGGATCTGGATACGCCATTACTGAACTTGATAGCTGCTGTCTCCAATCCGAGTGATGTTCAGGCCATCCGCAACCTTCTCCTGAGCCTCAAGAGTATTGGCAAAGCTCTTGCAGATAAGGTTATTAAATACTTGAAATCCAGAGAACTGCAGTCGCCTGCCGATCTCGCCCCGGCTCTAGATAGCTGTGCTGATCTGTTCAAACAGGAGAAGCAGCGTGATTCCCTGTCTACCCTAACCCGGGCGGTCACAGTGGTAACCAATGGTATTGACCACAGCCCGTACCCACTGGATTGCCTGCTGAATCAGGCGTCCGCTCTCTTATACCAGGCAGTCAAAAATGCAGAGCAGTATACTGAGCAAGATGAAGTTCTCCTGGCAGCCGCTGCCCTGTGTAGTTCTACTCTTGAAGACTTGACTGAGTTGGTGACGTTAGCTAACCTTTCAGGAGACCACAGCAAGGATGCCAAGGATGCGGTTGTTCTCTCTACAATACACGGAGCCAAGGGACTTGAGTATTCAGTCGTCGTTATCCCGGATTTCTCCAGCGGTTACAACCGCGAGGATCCCGACGATCCATATGGTGAGAGACGGATATTCTACGTCGCCCTGACCCGGGCGATAGAGCGGGCTTATATTGTAACTGCTTATCCACAGTATCAGCTCAATGTACCATCCATGCCATGTTTTGTGCGTGATATGCTCAGTTGCACCGATGTACGGCCACAGCCGTTCCGCCTGCCTCTGCCTGAGGCGGCTAACTTCTAAGAGAAAGGGGTTGGTTAGGATTAAGTTTGTCTATGTCGCCCACCCGCTGCGTGGCGATGTGCCGCGCAATCTTGTCCGTGTTCGTGAACTCTGCCGCTTGATTTCTGCTCAGTTTGATAATGTGGTTCCGATCTGCCCTATCCTGACTTTCTCGTTCCTCAATGATAACAATCCGCAGGAACGGGAGCGGGCGATGATGTATAGCCTCCGTCTTCTGTCTGCCTGTGACGAGCTCTGGCTTGCAGGTAAATGGCAGAAATCGGAGGGGTGCCGGGTTGAATTGCTCTATGCTCAGGCTGTTGGCAAGCCCGTGCTGACCGTGGGAGTAAGAGATTCGCGTGTCATAGTAAGCTCTGATTCTGCGAGAAAGCAGATGCTTTCTGCAGCCAGTTAGATGGCTGGAAAGAGAAAAAAAAGGGGGGGGGATTTAATGGCAGTTGCTAAGACAGATCGCGCTTTCCCGAACGGCACCGTTTTGGATCTATTTGAAAAACCCTGTACTACATGCGGTGGCTATGGAACTATTTATAATCCTGCCTGGGCCGAGTGGAGCCGTGCTTTTGAGGAGGCTGACGAGCGTCAGCGCGAAGACCTTCTCGATCTGATGCCAACGTCGCCCGAGGAGCTCTGCTGCCCAGATTGCGACGGTCAAGGCGTAGTGCCGACTCCGCTAGGTCTGGCATTGCTGCGTTTTGCCAGGAAGTATTTCTAGTTATGTGTTCCACTATTGTATTATTGCCATGTGTCTCACTAGTATGATATACTCTTTTTACAGATGTGTAATTTGTTGTAGGAGGTGTTGCCATGGATGAGATCTCTCCTGAATTCAGGCAGAAATATGTAAGATCTGTCGAAGGCAGGGACTATATTTCCTATGAAGGCCTGCGTCATCTTGCCCACAGCAGGATCAAATCTATTGATATAGAGATACTCCAACTCCCATTGCTGGACAACGGCGGTATAGCGGTGGCGCGCGCCACTGTCGAGGATACCGATGGCCGGCGTTGGGTTGATATTGGCGATGCCAGTGACAATTCCTGTGCGCCAAGCCTGGCTCCGCATAAGATTCGCCTTGCCTCTACCAGAGCCAAAGGGAGGGTTTTCCGGGACATGCTCGACATTGACATGGTCATGTATGAGGAAATTTTCCCGGGTGAACACCCCGGTGTGAATGGAGATACCAAGGGCATAACCGTAGAACAGGGGCAGCGCATTATCCAGATTATGCAGGCCTCCAATATCAGCCGTGATACAGCACAGAAGCTGCTGGTTAAAGCTTTTGGCAAGGAACGCCTGCAAGACCTGACATCAGCTGAGGCGGATGTGTATATAGAAAATCTCCTGCGTCTTAATGCTCAGAAACAGGCTGGCTAGCTTCCTCTGTTTTATCTCTCTTGCCCTGACGTCTGCCTTATTCTGTCCTCAGCCTGTTTCTGTAGATGTTTTGCCTGTTTCCTCTCGTCCGGCAGTTGAAGCATCTTGTGGTCTAACTTACCAGCCGCCAGTCTCTAGGCCTGAGAAGGTCATGTTTGCTGTTACGGCTTACTCCCTGTCCGATCCAGGGATGCCGCGGCATGGCCTAACAGCTACCGGGATCCGGCCGAAATCATGGCATACGGCCGCTGCGGATCCTCGTATTCTTCCTTTTGGCACAAAGCTCTACATTCCAGCTCTCGTCGACACGCCGTCGGGCGGGTGGTTTGTGGTCGAGGATACTGGCGGCGCCATATATGGCCGCAGGCTCGATCTCTACTTTGAATCTAAGGCTGAAGCCCTGCGCTTCGGCAGGCACACATTGGAAGTGTACATCTATCGCTAAGGAGGTATTCGTTTGAGTTTGCAGCCGTACTTTGCTCTTGTCTCGAATGCCCGTCCGCAGGCTAAACTGCCTGTTCGCGCGGACGCCGGCAGCGCCGGCTATGATTTCTACCTGTGTGAAGATGTTGTTCTTCACCCTGGGGATGTAGTCCCGACATTCACCGACATCAAGGCGTATATGCCATCTGGCATGGTTCTGTTGTTAACTATCCGCAGCTCTCTCGCTAAAAAGGGCATTATTATTCCCAATGCCCCGGGCATAATCGATCCGAGCTACTTTGATAATCCCTCAAATGAGGGAAATATTGGCATACTTCTGCTCAATACGGGTCAGTCGACCCGGCGGCTGTATACCGGGGACAGGATAGCTCAGGGTATCTTTGTCACCTATCATACTGCCGTTCACGACCAGGTTGCGGCTCCTGAGCGCACCGGCGGTTTTGGTTCGTCCGGCACCAACTAACTAAACAATTAAGGGGGAATCTGTTTTGGCTAACCTTTCTGCTCATACTTACAAGCTGTCGTTTAACTGGGACGTTCAACCTGGTAGCTCTATTACGTCGGCACTTGTGAGCCAAACTCTTGGCCAGTTTGCTGGTATGTTTATCTACACAGTCAGCGGCGCCAAGGAAGGGGAGTACAAATTCAACCAGGAACCTGTGGGTAAGATGATCAGCGTCACTAAAACTCAGGACGGCGACTACCTGGCTACCTGTCTTCTAAATGATTATCTTAACCCAGCTCTGTACGCTGTTGAACCTGTATACAGCCTGCTTCCCGACAATTACCCGGCTCCTTACTGCCTTGTCCTGCGCCCGCTCGGTCAAGCTGACAGTTTCGCCAGCTTCTTCTATGCCCCGGGTGCCTCAGCGGAGGGTCAGTTACCTGTTTCACCGGAGCCGGCACCTCCGGCATTCGAACAGCAGGAAGCCCCAACTGCTCCCGCCGCCACAGCTGAAGATACAGCTGACCAGGAAGAACCGGACCCACTCTCTGAGGAACCATCTGATCTCGACTAGTTGACGCATTTTCAACTCTGAAGAAGAATCACGGAGGGCGGTCGCCTTGCTGAGAATTCTCTACCTTACGGATACTCATATCCGGGCTTATTCGCCGATCAGCCGGCGCGATAACTTCCAGGAAACCATATTCGCCAAGCTGGCTGAGGTAGTCCAGCTTGCTTCAAAATATGCAGTTGATCTTGTTCTCCATGGTGGCGACCTGTTCGACATCCCTCAGGTTTCTCACCGCCTGACGGGGCGGACGGCGGAACTCTTCCGCTCTTTTCCCTGCCCCGTCTGGGTGGTGCCAGGCAACCACGACCTCTTCGGCTCCCTTTCGACCATGGAGTACACCTCCCTGGGCGTTCTGGCCCGCGCCGGTGTGGTCAGGCTGCTCACAGAGGACACTGAGTTTGCCGCCGACGGTATCTCCCTGCGCATACGTCCCATCCCGGCTTCCAGGGAGATCCCCGCGCTAGCCTATGTGTTTTCTGAGCCAGCTCTGCCCGGCCAGTACCGCCTGATTGTTGCCCACGACAACCTGGTTCTCAATCCAGTTCACCCGGATATACCGCATAAAGTAATATCACCTGAGATCTCCAACGCCGACCTGGTTCTTGCCGGCCACTGGCATCCGGGCTGGCCGGATGTTGTTGACTCTGGCAATACCAGCTATGTTAATCCCGGCTCTCTGGCCCGAGTGGATGCCGGCAAATTCTCCAGGGATAGGCAGATCCGTGTGGTTCTCCTTGCTGTCGTCGAGGATGGTATATTCATTGACTTTATTCCTCTTGAGATGGCAAAACCTTTTAGTGAGGTATTTACCGACGACTGCCGGTCTACAGATCGTGCTATCAGTCTTGTTCCGCCGGAGCCTGCAGCCGATCTAGCCAACACAATTGTTGATGTGTTCACTTTGTTGGAACAGTCTGATGCTGATCAAGCTGTCAAAGAGCTGATTACTAATACTGCCGCCACCCTGCCGCATTATAAGGCTGTTGATTTATCCTGGACGAATGAGCCGCTACGCCTGGTCAAACTCTCGGTGACTGGGTTTCAGAGTCACATGAATACGGAAGTAGAGTTCTCCCCTGGCCTGAATGTTATTGTTGGGCCCAATGGTAGCGGCAAAAGTGCTTTGCTCCGGGCGCTCTGGTGGCTCTGCTATGATGAACCTAAAGGCGCCAGACTTATGAACGCAAACTCAGACAGACAGATAGTTAGTGCTACGTTTTCTAATAGTTCCAGACTGCTCAGGAAACGCACCAGAACTAATGCTGGCTCGTATGAAATAGAGAGACCTGGCCGGGAACCGGCAGTTTTAGCCGGCATAGGCCACCGGCTTCCACCGGAAGTAATTGATATTCACAAGACGCCCCCAGTTGAGTTGGCCGGCGAGAGCGTCATTCTAAATATTGCCGGCCAATTCGACCCTCCTTTTCTAATCGGCTATACCAACGGTACCGCTCTGGCCCTGCTCGACAGGCTCACAAATAACGACACCGCGTCTGCGGTATTGAAACAACTGAGAAGCACTCTCGACCAGTTGAAGCGGCGCCTTGCTATTTGCATGCCTCAATATGAACACCTGGACGACCCGATTGCCGCCACCAACCAGATCGCCGCCTTGGCTGCTCCCTTAAAGTCTCTTTATGATGCATATGGGGCGTGCGTGGACAAGTTTAACCACCTTGTTTCTATGTGTGATTTCGCTGAGCAGTGGAATAAATTACAGGTGTCAGCCGGCAGAGTGCTTGCCGCGTGGGATGAACTGTCACTAGAAGATCGTCTTGCCAAAGCCGGCCGGACGCTCGATCTCGCCGAGGCCAGCCTGATATCTTACCATTCTAAGCTTTTACCTTTTATCACGTCCTACAACAATGAAGCAGCCGGCTACCAAATGGCTTTGGCCCGCCTGGATCTCTCGCGTTTCGCCGAGTCCTACTCACAATACCGGCATCTGCTGGCCTCTATAGAGATCTGCCCGTTGTGTGGCGGCAGTTTTGACTGCAGCGACGAACTGGCCGCTCTGGATGCTGATTACGATTCGATGGACAAATACCTGGAAGACGTGTGTAATCTGGAGGTGCAGTCCTTGTCCCTTATTGATGATTCTGTGATCGCCCAGTTTAAACAGGTTAAACAAAACTACGAGTCCTGCCGCTCGGACGTAGCGGGCCTGCTTAAGGTACTCGAAGTATATAGGAATAACATCCTTGTTCTCCGGCAGGAATGTATTTCCACTTTCGGCGTTGAACCTGAAGAGCTGACTGAAAAGATTGACGCCCTTACAAAGGAATTACTTGATTCAGTTGATTCCCTTGCTTCGTCGCTCGCCTCTATTAAAAGTGACTACCAGCAGCTTGCCGAACAGGCTGGTATGTCGATTTAACCCTACTAAAGGAGGCGATCTAATGGCTTCTACATTACCTAAGTACGTTATTGTCTCACCTAACCATGTTCTCCGCGTTGTCGAGAAGAATCTTGGGGATGCTCTCGGTTACTTTGATCCTAAGACCGGAGAGATCGCCATAAACTCTTCCCAGCATCCTGTCGGCAAACACCATATCTTGCTCCACGAACCGATCCACATAGCTATCGAGAAGATTAAGCAGACCGGATTGATCAAGCGTTCTCCTTCCGAGCGCTTTGTTACCTACCTGACCGGGGCTTTGTTTCCGATACTGGCCGTCTCTGGCCTGTGGACTGGCGTAACACCTGAAGAGGCGGCTGAGTTTACAGATACGTACACTGAGGAGGAGTAGCTATGTCTGAACAAAATCAGAAGTATCTTCTCACGCTTGATGACTGGTTTCAGGCCAAGGATGGCCAGGCTTATAAGGCAGTCTGAGGACCTGTGACTATCCTTAAAGCTGATGAGCTGTTGGGTTTTGCTCCAAGGAACTCCGCTAACTGGTATGCACGTGTCGGGACTGGTGAAGATGCTGTTATCATCGCCGGTTGCCAGATCCATTATGCCCAGGTCTGTCCTGAGGAACCTGTCGGCACGTCTGTGTTAAGAGTCAAATAGGATTTTCCGACGAGGAGTAAGTATCATGCTGAATGAGTTGCGGTTACAGTTAACTGAGATAAAGTCTTCGCTTGATACCCTTTCTGCTGGTATACAAGCTTATACACATATGAATGAGTCTTTGCTGGCGAGGAGACGGGAACTGTCCTCGGACATCGCTTCCATTGAGTTGCAAATTAAACAGACCGAACAGGCTATAGCCCTGCTCCACAACCTCAGTAATGTGTCACGCCAGCATCTATGTGAACACCTTGAAGATTTGGTAACTAGGGCCTTGCAGTATGTCCACGGCCCAGGTTTCCGTTTCAAACTTGAGCTGACCACTGATAAGCGCGGCAACACCAAGCTTGAGTACTATATCGTCAATGCTGAGGGCGTTCCCGTCCGGCCGCAGGATGATTTTGGCGGTGGCGTGGATATGGTCAGCATCGCTCTCCGCATCGGCGCGCTCACTCTGGCCCACAACCCACCCCTGCCGGGGCCGGTAATTCTGGATGAGCCAGGTGCCCATCTGGATTCAGAGGCAGCCGTTAAACTTGGCGAGTTCCTGCGCTACGTAGCCGACACCTACGGTCGGCAGGTTATACTGATTACCCATCATGATACAATTATTCCGTTTGCCGACACGGCTTACCGGGTGACGAAGGTTGACGGTGTTTCTCACGTTCAAAGACAAACCTGATATTCTCAGAGGAGGATGGAATGGTTGCTTGATCGGATGTTGGCCAAAATTGAGCAGCTTGGCTATGGTTGGGCTCTGCGGACCACCGGTCTTCCCGGACCAACCTACAAGCTCAGTGTTTTCTGGAATCGGCTGCCCCGTTGCCTTGACTTTTGTGCCCCTACCCCGGAGCTCGCAGTTGCTGCAGCTCTGAAAACCCTGACCAATATTGACGAGGAGGAGAATCTTGATGGCTGATAATACCCACAGCAGTGCTGGTATGCTCAATATTGTTGTTGAACACCTGCGTTGTCCTTCCTGCCGGCATTATTACCACATTACCGATGATAGCCTCCGTCCTGCGGATAATGCTGATATATCTCATTATGTAAACACTAAGCTGGCTGATCTGCCGGTCGATCTGGATGTGCAGTGTCCGGCCTGTTTGGCTGCATCTCCCTTGGCCAGCTGGGTTTTGTGTGCTCATAACCCACTTGACTTTTTTGATACAGATAACCTCTGTAAATGCGGCGGCGAGATGTGGTATACTATTTCCCAGGAACACCCAAGGGGCATAATAATGTGTGACCGGTGCGGGCAGGTTATTGTAGGGAGGGCCGTTGGCGCCTGAACCTGTCATAGACCCCACGCCTAAAGGCGAGGGCTTGAAGGAGCAATCCTGAAGGCCTTCGTACTTGGGCGAGAAAGCTGTCCTCCGGGGCAGCGCTATGACCCGCCTGAGTGTGGGAGTCTGCAGACCAGGCGTTCGAACCACATCAAGGACGGCTCCGGGCACCGCGTCTGCCAGGGCGTATCGCACAGGTACATGAAGCTCCTGCAGCGGGCCGACGGCTGGCAGTATGAGAAGCTTCGGATGGAGAAGGGAGGTAGTGGCGCCTTCTCCCCAGGCGTAAACGCCGGGGCTTCCGGTGCCGCGTAATTCGGCGAAAAACCGTATTGTTTTGAGAAGGGAGTGCGTTATTTGTCTCAAGGTAATAACAATGATAATCAGAAGCTGTTTGTTTTCCCCGGCGGCGATAGACAACATAAACCAGTGTGGGCTACAAGACGCCTCTACCGTTGTCCCAAGTGCGGCAATACCAGGATATTCTACGGCCGCGCCAAGGTGGATGCGACCATCCTTGTCACCGCCATCGGCGCCTTCGAATACGACATAGCTGAGTACAGCATTGACGAGACAGGCAAAACTGAGCATGTCATTACTCACTGCGCCGAATGCGGCGCCCTGAAGATTGAGGAGTACGAGGTAAAACTTCAGCCCAACCCTATTCTAACTGAGTCCACCACCGGCAGGATCAGGACAGTTGCTAATCCGATTGACCCGCTGCCGCCCCACGAGCGTGATGTTGAGTTTCCTTCTGATGGCTGCTTTGAAGCTATATCACAGGAGGCGGGCAGTGAAATTGCTCTTGCTGAGATGGGTATTGAGTCGCCCAGGCGTGAGATTGTCCGGTCTGAGCCTGCATTCCCCAAGCCGGGCAAGGATATCCCCTATATACCACTTACATCTGATATGTTTGATGATGAGCCAGACTTCTAGTGAGCCCAAGTTGTCTTTGTCTCTTTGGCATCTCTCTGTTGACTCTGTCTTTGGCAATTACAATAGTATGGAGCGCCTCGTGGTTGGTTTTGCCGAAGAACGTGGTACCAAGCTCGGCCAGCTTGTTTCTGATATGCTGTTGTCGGATAAGTATGATTACCTGACGGTTCAACAGGCTGTTGAGTTGCTGGATTTCTCGTCCGCGCTTGTAGACGAGTGGGGTGTGGGAGATCAACTGTTTCTAGCACTCCTGAAGAAACTTGCCTCAATTAGTATTCTTCACACGTGCCCGCTAGCGTTTGTCAAACTACTTAACTACAAAGATGTATCCCCGGGTGATACCCTGGATATGAAAGTAGGAGGTGTGTAGGTGCTTGGCGAATGTTGGAGATTCCCCAATGGTACTGATACAGTCAATTCTTGATAAGTATTTGTATATGCCTATAACTGAGAAAATGCTATATCGTATGAGACAGGAAATTGTCCAGGTAATTTATACTCTTATCCACCATGGCTTACTGCCAGATGAATATCTCAATATATCTCCTCATAATCTTGTTTATTTCTATGTTGATGGTTCAGATATTATGGTCAGCTTTTACGACCAGCGCCTACATAACTTACTGGCTGGCAGGGAAGATCCTCCGTCCAAGTAATTCAAGATACAAGTCTTATGTGAGGCCTGCTTATTCTCACAGCAGGCCTTGTATTCTTATACAAGGGGGCGTTCTCATGTTGCTGTTATGTGTACAGTCGGGCCGCCTAGTAGCCTATCTCCGAAAGTAACATACAGGGGGAGTGATTCAATTGATAACCGGTCGTGACCTATTCACCAGGGAGGGAAGTGAAACTGAATGGCAAGCATGTGTCTCACATGTGAACATTATTCATATCGTTGCGGAGTTGCACCGTCGTTGTCCAAAAAACTGGGCATAAATGCTCCTGCCCGACCAACCTGTTACTGCAGTTATGCGGGTGTGTCATGGGAAAGGCGTTCAGCGGAGGTGAAAAAACCTGCTGGGATAAAATGTGACTATACAATGCGTGATATGACGTGTGATAAGTGCGGCAAGAAATTGAAAAACCCCAACAACGTGTGGATGGTACTGGACAGCTGTACTTATATATGCAAGAAGTGCAGCAGAGAAATGTGAATAACTTGATCTGCCTATACCGCAGACGAATTATTAAAGTAAGGGGGATTAATATGGTTCAGTGGGAAAACAAGCTTACAGATATATTTGTCTCGATGCTTAGGGATAAGAGAGATAGTTACGAATATTTCAGGAAAGAACTCGAGGAAGCCGGCGTATCTGTTGGGTTCCTTGCTTTTTGTATGATGAGCAATATAGATGAATTCATCGTGGATATGATGAAGTTTGCTTCTGCGCAAGGAGAGTTGCTGTGTCTCAAATGCGACGACTATTTTAATTACGCTCAGGCGGTTTTGGATGCTACAGATGGGCCTCAATGTCCCAGGTGTAGCCAAAAACTGGAGCAGGCTATCTGCTCTGAGTGTGGTGACACATTGTATCACGGAGAGACGTATGTAGGAGTCAGTGCAAAGGGGCGCATCTGTTGCCCCGAATGTGTTGGTAAACTTGAAAAGGAGTGATTGCAATGAGGATTACCAACATAGAGGTAAAAAATAGGAATCTGCCCGATTACGAAAATGTTGAAGGCTGGGCTGTAGCTATGAATGGACATCTTATAGCTGTTGACAGCTATAAAGATCCTCTGTCTTGCAGCGAAATTGCCTCAAATATTGCTCGGGTTTTAGGCGTGCCTCTGGAAGAGCTGGTGGTAGAGCTTCCCGGGGGTTGGACATGGGCAGATGTTCTGCCGCACCTGTCCTCAGAAGAGCATACAAAGTCCGGCGGCATTCTCGTCAGGTACACCGGCATAAGCGGCGAAGCGGAATTTGCATGTTCCGTGCTTATCCCGTACACAGGAGACGCGCCCGCCGAAGAAGTGGTGCGCAACTACTTCAGCGACTTTTTCTGTGACGGGACAATACAGGAAGACAATTGCGTTTACTATTCGGCGGACGGCTGCCGGGCAGTGAGAGTGCAGGGTTGGATTGTAGTTCCGCCTGCGGATTATGCTGTGTTGGCTAAATATATCTAATCCGTTTAAGTCAGTGTTCCCACGCCGCTCCAGGTACTGCAGGCTATCAGGCCGTGTACGCGCTGAACTGTACTGGACTTAGGTGGCGGTGATTTTGCCGACCTCTGAATTTAGAATAGGATTCGAGGTGTTTGTATGTCATTATCCAGACTTAAGGAAGAGATCAGACAACGGGTAGATATAGTTGAGCTTATCAGCCGTGACGTGGAGCTTAAGCAGGTAGGGGATATATATATTGGTCTCTGTCCATTTCCCCACGGCTACTGCACCGGCCAGCCGGTTTACGACTCAAAGCCCAGCCTGGCTGTCTACCCGCAGAACCAGACTTACTACTGCTACGGCTGTGGCGCCGGTGATGGTGAGAGCGTCAACGGTGGTGCTAGTGATATCTTCGGCTGGGTGCAGAACCTGCACAGGGTCAATTTCAAGACTGCTGTCCACATACTTGCTGACTATGCAGGTATTAAGGTGGAGTCCTTCTCTTCTTCTACAGAAGTTGCTGCTGCCAGAAAGAAAGTGGACGAACTTGACCAGCGCTACCGGGTCAACTTGTTGGCTAACAGAGAGGCGCTAAATTATTTGACTGCCCGCGGCATTGATGAGGAACTCATCCATTATGGCCGTCTTGGTCTGGTGCCGCCGGGCAACCTGATGTCCTCTGGCCGCATATCTATAGGTATAGCCGCTCTGCTGCAGGATGGCGACCAGCTTCTGACGGCAGGTCATGCTTACCGTTCTATTGATGGCTCACTGCCGAAGTATATCAATGACCGGTCGTCTGCTTATTTCTCCCGCCGCTCACTCCTTTACCTGTTCGCTCAAAACCTTGAGCATATCAAACAGAAGCGGGGGGTCTGCCTTGTAGAAGGGTATTTCGATGCCTTATCTCTCTACCGCTCAGGTGTGAAAACTGCCTGTTCGTGTATGGGTACCAATCTTACCCGCGAGCAGGCCGCCTTAATAGCCCGTTACGCTGATAAGGTCTGGCTCTGGTTTGACGGCGATTATGCTGGCCAGAGGGCTACGCTGAAGGCCTTGCAGGCTCTGCTGCCTTTGGGGCTTGACGTCTTTATTGTATCCACTCCAGGTTTGGATCCGGATGAGTTTTCACTTACCTACAAAGACGATCTCAACCAGTTTATTGAGCATTCTGCCATATATTCCCTGGACTGGCTTATCCGGTATGCTGCCGGTGAATATTCCTCATGCGTAACAACCTGCAGACGGCGTTTACTTAAAGATCTACGGCCTGTCCTGGAAGTTGTGCCTGATAAGGCTGCTGCGGAGGTTTACTCAGGCTATTTAAACAAGATTCTGCAGATTTAGAATAGTCGTAATAGCTGCTCACTTGCATTTTGTGTTATATGTGTTATAATAATATGTGTTACTGGATATTATACTATTGGTAAACAATAGTATTATTTGAGAAGGGATGGTGAGTACCATTATTAGTGATACTGCTGCTAAAAATGATACTCAAAAGGCCAATATGAATCGAAGTGTCAGTCATGAAACACTCAAACTTATGTATAACATACTGAGAGAGAACAGCGCCAACAGCCGCTGCCGTCTTGCGATAACGGACTTGGCCCAGCTTGCTGGCGTTTCCCGTGGTACCGCTCACCGTGCGATACGTAGTCTGGCTGCCCAAGGTCTTATTATCATTGAACCTGCACGCAATGTGACCGAGCCGAACACTATACTTATTAATGATAGAGGTATGGCCAGTGTTATCCTCCAGATTCAGGACAAGATTGACGCGATACACCAAGAACTGTCCGACCTCGGTCTGCTGACGTCACAGATGAACTCAGTTCCGGACGAACAGGTGAAGAAGGAGGCCGTGTTCTACCGCCAGCTGACTACCGCTATCATCAGCGCCAGCGTTATCTACGACAACGTCGGCCAGCTTATTATTGACTTGAACCGGTTAGACCCCGAGCTACGGGCTCTGTTTGGACAACAAAAAGACTCCTCTATCGTATACCCTGCTCCGGAGTAAAATATTCGTATGTATGTTCGCTTTTTTCTTGCAAACCCCTTGCCTATCTGGTATAATTGGTATAACTACAAGTAAAAGAAAGGGGATAATACTGAAGGATGTTGATATCCGCTGAGTTTGTTAAACAGTTACCTGACAATCTGTCCCAAAGACTCCACTACATTCCTTTCGATGAGCTGAACCGCACTGCCGCTTATATTCCTTCTACTAAGCTCTCTAGTTCATCTATGTATTACCACCTGGGTTTATTGTATGACAAGTCTGATTATATTGCGACCTATATCGCCGACAGGTTCCCTTTTCCTCTTGACCTGTCAGCGATATTCTTAGTGTCTAATTACTTAGCTGGCTTTGCAGAAAGCTTACAGTCGACCAGTATTCCAACATCTGTAATGCGGGATATTATTGCTGATATATATGTTCCTGATGCAATACTTTTGATCGACGATGGTTATCTTAATGTGTCTATTTACAATATATTTGATAATCTATTTCCAACGACAAAGGTTGTCTCTTGCGCGTCTGTAGACTGTGCGTATGTTTTAAAGGAGCTGATGCAATGTATTCAAGTGCCGACTGGCCTGCAATCTCTTCCGAGTATGCCACGGGCCTTAGAGACCTTGTTATTCCCCTCGATCCCACCCCGGCGGCAATCATGGATTTGCAATCACGTATAGACCAGCTGTTTACCTCCGCCCGGCTGGATTACGGTCGCTTAAAGGCCGAACTAGAGAGCCTGAAACAACTTCACAAAGTCCTTTCCAGGGCCTACTACCTCGACTTCAAGGATCAGGGCAAGACCGAAAAAGAACGGGAGGCCCTGGTCCAAAGGCATATCATGCAGAATCACCAGCATGGTGATTCTGATCTGATTACAGCTATTGCTCTCCTTGAAGAGCAGGTGCTCTTTATGCAGACTGTGGTTGACATTCTCAAAGATAAGTCACAGAGGTTAATTACTCATTTGGGTTCACTGAAGCTAGAACAGTCACTGATGGCCGTAGAGGTTGCCGCTGAAAACCAGGGCAAACGGCTTAGAGCCCTATAGGGGCGGGTACTATATGGAATGCAGGCATTTTAGCGTCTGTTTGAATAATGCTCAGTGTTACCGCTGCACTAACGAGGATCTTCTGAAACTGCCACCTCAACGAAGCTACATTAACCACAGAAGCCTCAGGAAGCCATGGCAGAAACTTGAACGTGACGTTGCCGACAGTCTTAACAGCGCGCGCCTCCAGCCCGGCTCCGGAAACAGATGGTATGCGCCCGGTGATGTTATTACCCCTAACTTATTGGTCGAGTGCAAATCGCACTGCATTCAGTCCAGAGGTTCTCTCCAGCACACTGTCCATAAGCTCCACCTGGACAAAATAGCTCAGGAAGCGGCCATCTCCGGCCGTCTTCCTGTTTATGCGTTCCGCTTCAAGGACGATGAAAGGATATATGCCGTGGTAGATTTTGACTTCCTGGCAGGCCTGCTGGCTCAATCAAAGTAGACAATGTATCACAATATTTGTTATACTATTGGCTATTGGAAATACATGCGGCGGTACGGTATAATCGTCCACCATACCGCCGCACTGGTGATCGCCCGGCGGGCGATAGGTTTCAGGGAGCGCATTACCAACGAGTTAAAGCAGAAAGTCCAGGTCCTTAAAGAGAAGTTGTACCAGAAGGTAGATTCCTTGCCTGGGGAAGGAGA
>Ga0067045_1027990_pt1 | contig 47315 bp, 40 predicted proteins | sample TerdegcTABiofilm_FD_59184 | JGI IMG/M metagenome (GOLD analysis project Ga0067045, IMG submission 59184) | Combined Assembly of (Gp0054472, Gp0054536) Wastewater bioreactor microbial communities from Singapore -Terephthalate degrading...
GGCATGAAAGGGCTGCTCAGCCCTTTATAAAAAAAGACCCGCCTTGCGGCAGGTCTGTCCTGTGCCCCCAGGGGGATTCGAACCCCCGTTTTAGCCTTGAAAGGGCTGCGTCCTGGTCCCCTAGACGATGGGGGCATGAACGGGCTGATTTTACCACTACCCCCCTACCCGGTCAAGGAAAAATGGATTTAATTTGCTGTTTTTGTGGCACAAATCAGCCAATTGGCTGGACGCACTGCGGATCATCTTGCTTTGGATCATTGACCAGCCGGCTGACCGGATAGGCTTCCATTTTTTCAGCAGGAAACGGTTTCAATAACCCCAGCAGCGCATCGGCTGCCAGCGGTTGCAGCCACATCCACGCCTCATCAACCTCAAACAGAATGGGCATCCGTTGATGCACCGTCCCGACCAGTTCATTCGCATCGGTGGTTAAGATGGTGCAGGTCTTCAACTCATCACCCTCTGGCGAGTGCCAGATCTCCCATAAACCTGCAAAAGCAAAGGGTTTGCCGCCGCGCAGACGAAAATAATAAGGTTCGGCGGGTAGTTTTTTCCCGCCTTCTGGTTTCTTCCATTCAAAAAAACCATCCGCCGGGATTAAGCACCGCCGCCGGCTGAAAGCGGAACGAAACGAGGGTTTTTCCCGAATCGTTTCCGCACGGGCATTAATCAACTTCTGCCCGATAGAGATGTCCTTTGCCCACGAGGGTACCAGTCCCCAACGCATATAATCCAGTTTTGGCCGGGCAGCATCGGTGATAACTGCCACAGGCTGGGTGGGTGCAATGTTATAACGTGGAATCCACAGGGTGGGGGTTTCAACCAAACCGAATGCTTCACGTAATTCCTCGGGGTCGAGTGCAAGCGAAAACCGACCACACATTTTTACTCCTTTCCGGCGTTGATCCCGCCACAAACGATTATAATTGACCTATCCCAACCCTACGAGGTCAATATGCCCACCCCGCTGGTCGAATGTATCCCCAACTTTTCCGAAGCCCGACGCCCGGAGGTTGTCGAGGAGATCATCCAGACGATTCAATCCATCCCCGAAATCCACATTCTGGACCGCCATTCCGACCTGGATCACAACCGAACCGTGATTACCTTCCTCGGCCCGCCTGCCGCAGTGGAGGAAGCCGCCTTTCAGGCAATTGCCCGCGCCGCTCAGCGAATCAACATGGACGAACACGAAGGTGCTCATCCGCGCATCGGCGCGACCGATGTTGTTCCGTTTGTACCCATCAGCGAAATCACCATGCAGGAATGTGTGGAAATGGCGCGCCGTTTGGGCAAGCGGGTAGGAGAGGATTTGGGCATTCCGGTATACCTATATGAAGAGGCGGCTACACGGCCCGAACGCCAAAATCTGGAAAATATCCGCCGTGGACAGTACGAAGGACTAAAGCTGGAAATTGGCATCAATCCGGAACGCCAGCCCGACTTTGGCCCCAGCGTACTGGGTACTGCCGGCGCGACCGTGATTGGTGCGCGTCAGCCGTTAATCGCCTTTAATGTTTACCTGAATACCAACGATACGGCAATTGCTCAAAAAATTGCCAAAGCTATCCGTCATTCCTCCGGGGGATTACGTTACGTCAAAGCAATGGGTGTGCTGGTTGAAGGTCGCGCTCAGGTTTCTATGAACCTGACCCACTATCGCGCTACGCCAATCGCGCGTGTGATGGAGATGATCCGTCGTGAAGCCGAGCGCTACGGTGTAACCGTGCATCATTCTGAACTGGTAGGGTTGATCCCCCAGGAAGCCCTCAACGATGCCGCCGTGTGGTACCTGCAGCTCGATCAATTTTCTCCCGAACAGATACTGGAACAGCGGCTGATGGAGTTGATGCGTGGACAGCCGCCCGCTTCTGCCCCGCCGGAAACTTCCTTTTTGGACGCGCTGGCTGCTGCCACTCCCACACCCGGCGGCGGATCTGCTGCAGCACACACCGGAGCTGTTGCTGCGGCACTGGTTGCGATGGTCGCCCGTTTGACTTTGGGTAAAAAGAAATACGAAGCCGTCAAAGAACGCATGTGGGCAATCCTTGAAGAGGCTGAAACACTGCGTAAGGTGTTGCTGCGCAATGTGGAAGAGGATTCTCAGGCATTTGAGTCAGTGATGCAGGCATTCAAACTGCCCAAAGACACTCCTGAGCAGGAACAGCAACGCCAGCAAGCCATTGAACAGGCCACGTTGAATGCTTCGCGGGTACCTCTAATCACCGCCCGCAACTGTCTGATGGTTCAAAAACTGGCCGCCGAATTGACCGAGACCGGTAATCTCAACGCTATCAGCGATGCCGCTTCTGCGGCTACACTGGCGCGGGCGGCCCTGACCTGTGCCGCCTATAATGTACGCATCAACCTGATCAATCTCAGCGGGGTTAGTGAAACACAAGCGCTAATGGATCAATTGAAAGAAATCGAATCCCAATCCGACCAGATCAACTCCTCCGTCCAACAGATTTTGGGGGAACGTGGCGGGTTGAAATAAATTCAAACCAAACCGGGAGTCATAAACATGGGATTGAAAGCCGATTACTGGATTCGCAAGATGGCACTGGAACACGGCATGATCGAACCGTTCGTAGATCATCAAAAGCGCGACGGCGTCATCTCCTACGGTCTATCCTCTTATGGATACGATATTCGTGTTGCCGATGAATACAAAATTTTTACCAATGTGTTCTCGGCCGTGGTTGACCCGAAATCCTTTGATACCAAATCCATGGTGGATTTCAAGGGAGAGGTATGTGTAATCCCGCCCAACTCTTTTGCGCTGGCGCGCACGGTGGAGTACTTCCGTATCCCGCGCAATGTGTTGACCATTTGTGTTGGTAAAAGCACCTACGCTCGCTGTGGAATAATTGTCAATGTAACCCCTTTTGAACCAGAATGGGAAGGTTATGTGACACTGGAAATCTCCAACACCACCCCGCTGCCTGCTAAAATTTACTCAAACGAAGGAATAGCGCAGGTGTTGTTTTTCGAGGGAGATGAACCTTGCGAAATTTCCTACGCCGATAAAAAAGGCAAGTACCAGCGGCAGCAAGGCATCCTCTTGCCGAGGCTCTAGCGATCCCTTATCATCAAACAAACGGCAGGGAATAAATGCCGACCTTTCATCACGCCCAATATGATTTGAGCATAAACCCTGATCAGGGTTGGTTTTCGGTGATTTCCCGCCAACACCCTATCCGGCTGGAACAAATTCGGTTGAACATTACCTTTACAGCAAACAACCGCCGGCATGATCTCCTCAGCAGCAGCTGGCAAACCCACACAGCAACCGAAGGTGAAATTCACACCCCCCTGGGCAGATTGCGGTCATTTACAATAGACAGTACACTTCCAACTGGCGGGTTGAAAACCCGCATCGAGTTTGCTTTTGCCGATCACCTGCCAATTTTAATGTGGAGATTGTTTCTCTCCAATCTGGGGGAAGAACCCGTTTGGATTGAACGCATCGAATTGATGCGAGTCGGCGGAATGCAATCCGACAGCCGGCTGGATTTTGGCAGACCATTCACTGCCAGGGATTTCTGGTTCTACAGCAATGGCTGGCAGTCGTGGTCTTATACCGCCGCTTATCCCGCCACAGCATCCCTGCGCCGCTCGCGGCTGGGCGCTTTTCAAAAACCGATGGTCATCAATGCCGGGACACCCGATCTCAAGCAAAGCGGTTATTTTACCTCTGACTTTTTTGGCATTCTAACGGATGCAGCCCAGCACACAGCCATCCTTGCCGGTTTTCTCTCCCAACGCGAGCATTTCGGCAGCCTTGAAGCCGTTCTTTACGATCAACCAGCGTTACGCTTGTGGGCAAACGGCGATCACACTCTGTTGGAAAACGGCTCAACGATGCCCACCGATTGGGCAGTTTTGTTGATCGGTAGTGCGGATGATGCCGGCATTTTCCAGCCCTACCTTCATGCTGTCGCCCAGGAACATGACGTCCACATTCCCGAGGATTCTCCCTCCGGCTGGTGTTCCTGGTATCATTTTTACACTCATGTTACCGCTCAAAACGTTCAGGAAAATCTGAATACACTCCTCCAGTTAAAACCGAGCCTGCCATTGGAATTGATTCAAATTGACGATGGGTTTGAATCGCAGGTTGGAGACTGGTTCACCTTCAAACCCACCTTTCCAGAGGGGGTAGCCCCACTGGCCGAACACATTTCACAGGCAGGTTTCACTCCCGGTCTTTGGCTTGCCCCATTCATTGTTCACCCTCAATCTCAACTCGAGCAGGAGCATCCCGATTGGTTGCTGCGCGACCAACGCAGGCGGCCTGTCAACGCCGGCTTTGTGTGGAACGCCTTTGCTCATGGGTTGGATTTGACTGTACCAGAGGCATTGGAATACGCCTGTCAGGTCGTAGATACTGCTGCTCACGAATGGAAATTTCCTTACCTGAAACTGGATTTTATCTATGCTGCCGCTCTACCAGGCGTTTACCGCAATCCCACGCTCACCCGCGCACAGGTATTGCGCAATGGTATGCAAGCCCTGCGGGAAGCAGCCGGCGAACAGACCTTTCTGCTGGGCTGCGGCGCACCGCTGGGCAGCGTTTTGGGTCTGGTGGATGCCATGCGCATCGGTGCGGATGTCAGCGGTGACTGGCTGCCCGCCTTCAACAATATCCGTTTTCCCTTCAAACATGAACCGCACATGCCCTCTGCCCGCAATTCAATCAACAACATCCTCACCCGCGCCCCGCTGCACCGTCGTTGGTGGATTAACGATCCGGATTGTCTGCTGGTACGCCCCGGCACCCGCCTTACCTTATCCGAAATACAAACTCTGGCAACGGCTATTGCCCTGACCGGCGGTTCGTTGCTGCTGTCCGATGATCTGCCCGCCCTGCCGCAAGAACGCATTCATCTGGCACAGGTGTTGCTGCCGGTAATCGGCCAAACCGCCCAGGTTCTGGATTTGTTATCCAGCGAAATGCCCACCCTGCTGCGTCTGGATTTGGAAGGTGCTTTTGGCAGCTGGCATCTGCTGGCTCGCTTCAATTGGGAAGATATCCCCCAGCCATGGAATTTTGAACCGCAAACTTTCCATCTGACGGGAAAAGGTTATCATCTTCATTCTTTTTGGGACGACAACTCGTTTACCTGTCGAACGGGAGAAACCGTAAACTTTCCGCCCATTCCACCCCATGGGGTTGCGTTACTGGCCGCCTACCCCCAGTCTGAATGGATCACTTACGCAGGCAGCAGCCTTCACATCAGTCAGGGGTTAGAAGTCAAACGGTGGCAATTTCTGGAAGATGGCCTGGATCTAGAACTTGACTTAGGGCGGTCTTTTGAAGGCTGGTTTGATCTACTGCTAAACCAAACGCCTCAGTCGGTGAGCGGAGATGTACTTCGCTGGCAGGAAATCAGCAAGGGACGCTTTCGGTTTTTTGTTCAGTCCGAAGGCATCCCTTGCAAAATTAGGATTGTCTCGGGGTAATTACTCGCTTTTTTCAGCGGTTGCTGCTGGAATAGTCGCTTTTCGGCGTTTTCTCCAGCGCAGGAAACCACGAACGATGAAGAAAATCACCAACCCAATCGGCAAAGCAATCGGCAGACAGAACAATACTGCCCAAATCACCCCGCTGGCAATGGTTTGATACGCATCAATCAGGGCCTGAATGGCATCCCGCGCCACACCCTCCGGCTTCCAACCACCCACAGTAATCGGAGCAACCGTCTCCTGAGCCTGCAGGTTGACCGAAATGGCTGACATGGCTGCCGATTCTTCGTAGTACTTAATCTGGCCTTTCAGGACCTCAATTTGCTCCGTGACGTTGCGCAGTTCGTTCAATACATTCAGTACATCCTCGGTTTTCGTGGCGGTTTCCATGATCTTGCGCAGTTGTTCGGCAGCATCTTCCAGATTGCGCAAACGGGATTTAAGATCGGTATATTCGGCAGTTACATCCTGTCCACTAATATTTTCGGATAGAACGTCGGTCCGCGGGTCATCTACCAGACCCTTGATCTTCTCCATTGCCTCATTCAGCTTGAGGGCAGGCACCCGCACAGTGACATTTCCTTCCAAAACCAGATTACCGTTGGCCAACCGCCGCTGGTAAAGATTGGAAGTGACCACGAATCCACCCATCCCTTCCGCCATGGAGATGATTTCATCCATCGCTTCCCCTGGGTCACGCACCACTATACTCAAATTGGCATTGCGGATGACCAGCCGTTCGACAGGATTAGGCAGTCCAGAACTGACAACCTGCTCCTTCTCAATCGTCCTTGCGCCTTCTGAATATACATCCGCAGCCGGGGGAGCTCCGGCAGACATTGCGGTTGGCATACTTTCAGGAACAGATTGTATTTGACTGCGTGCGGGGGCACACGCTGTCAGCAGCAAGGTTAACAACATCATGACGACCAGACTTTTCTTGAACATGGAACTCCTCCTGAGTGAAAAGGGCTTCTCTATGCCCTATGACGAAGGGGAAGGCAGAATAGTTCCCTTTACCAGCCTTCTTCTAACCGCGAGGCGTGCCTTGAGGGCAAGCCGGCCGCCAGTATTTTCTGTTGCACAGCACGGATGTCATATTCAACCCGCCGCAATTCCCATTGCTGACTCTCCGGCATGTAGATTGCATAGGCAGCCCGCACATCCCGGTCACGGGGTTGGCCAACCGAACCGGGATTGGCAATGGAACGAGGAATCAGGCGAATCTGTTGATTCGGCTGAGGAATCATCCAATCCACATATCCCTCGTCTGTGCCATTCCCATTGCGATTAAAGTAAGTGTACATCACCGGAATGTGGGTATGACCGACCAGACAAAAACTGGTCGTAAAGTGCGAAAAATTTACCTGAACGGTGTTCAAATCCAGTAAATATTCCCAAATAGGATTTCGGGGACTGCCATGTGTAAGGGTTATGTCATCAAATTCCACCTTTTCCGGTAAATTCGACAGCCATTCCACATCATCCGCAGATAACTGCGCCCGTGTCCACTGAATGGAAAGGATGGCCTCACGGTTAAAGGCATACAGATCCAGCTTGCCGGTCACGGCAGCATCGTGATTACCCTGCACACAAATCAGGCCCGGTAAATTCGCAATGCGGTGAAGGCATTCCTTTGGCTGTGGGCCGTAGCCAACCACATCTCCCAAACACCAGACGGAATCCACCTTACCCGCATCCCGCAAAACCGCCTCCAAGGCATCCAGGTTGCCATGAATATCCGAAAGTACCAGTACGCGATTCAATCTTCTCTCCCCACAGGAAGTTCTTATTCTGCAAGTTTAACACATTTCAGCATTAATGTTTTCAACCTGATTGGGAGAATTTCGTCTGTTCCGCCGGAAGTTCCAGCCGGCGTACTTTTTCAATGATCTCCGCCGCATAATCGAAGCGGTTAAAAGCCGGCATCAGGTAAATCCCCTGCGCAAAGTTGGCCATCTGCTCAATCAATTCAAAAGCAATATCAATGCCGGTTTGGGCTGCCCGCTCTCCCGCAGCAGCAATACGATCATGAATTTCCTGCGGGATGTTCACACCGGGCACCTCATGTTGTAAAAAGGCGGCATGGCGCGCAGAAACCAACGGCAAAACGCCCACCAGTAATGGGGTATGGAAGTGTTCAATTTCACTTTTGATACGTTCCAGAAAACTCACAGCCGGCTTCAGGTCATAAATGGGCTGCGTCAAAATAAAGTCAGCTCCGGCGTTCAACTTGCGGCGCAAATTTTTTAGCTCGCTTTCCGGGTTGGAAGGAGTCAGGTTGAGCGCACAACCCACAAAAAAGGAAGTTGGCTGCCCAATATCAACTCCCGCATGATCCACACCGGCATTGAAGCCCTGTTTGATTAATTTAATTAAGCCGGAAGGCACCAGATCGTAATTATCCATTGCGTCCGGGTAATCTCCAATAGCGGTCGGGTCTCCCATCACCACAAACACATTTCGAACACCCAGCGCATGAGCTGCCAGCAGATCTCCCTGAACCCGCAGCAAATTACGCCCCCGTGTGGGAAAATGCAGCACCGTTTCAATTCCAACTTTCTCCTGAATCAAACGGCATACCGCCCACGGGCTCATGCGCATCCTTGCCATGGGACTGTCAGCCACATTGATAACGTCCGCACCGGCTTCAGCCAGTAGACTGGAACCCGCCAGCAATTTTTGGGTGGTCAAGCCACGCGGGGGATCCATTTCAACCGCAACCACAAAGCGGCCGTCCATCAATTTTTGTGCCATCTGTGTGGGGGCCTGCCTTTCCTGACTGGTTTCTTCCCTTTCAACCACTGCTAACGAAAAACCGTTGCTAAACTTTTCCAGTGGACGGGTTTCAATGGCCTGACGAATGACCGAAATATGCGCTGGTGTTGTCCCGCAGCAACCGCCAACCAGACTGGCACCGGCCTGCCAGAAGGCCAGCGCATACTCACCAAAATACTCTGGCGAAGCCGGATACATAATTCGCCCCCCTACCTGTTCGGGCCAGCCAGCATTCGGCATCACCGAAAAGTGTGCCTCCGGTAAAGCAGCGTGCATTTGTTTGAGGATGCGCAGGATTTGATTTGGCCCGCCCGAACAGTTGATTCCAATCACATCCGCCCCGGCTTCTTGAATGCCGCGCGCCACCTTGATCGGGTCATCTCCGAGCAATGTGCGGTCATCGCGGGTGAAAGTCATCGAGGCTACTACCGGCACATGCGGGTTAATCTGCCGCGCCGCGGAAATTGCCTCGCGTATTTCATATAAATCTGTCATCGTTTCGATGATCAACAGGTCAACCCCTGCCTCGATCAATGCGGCGATCTGTTCAGCAAATACCTGCCGCGCCTGTTCCGGCTGCACTCGGCCAAAGGGAGCCAGGCGCACCCCCAACGGTCCAACATCCCCGGCAATCAATACGTCTTTGAAAGACGCCATCACCACGCGCCGCGCCAGTTCCACTGCAGCAGCGTTGATTTCGGCAACCTGATGTTCCAATCCGTGATGCGCCAGCTTGAAGCGGTTGGCCCCAAAGGTGTTGGTCTGAATGATCTGCGATCCGGCATCAATATATTCACGGTGAATGGCTGCCACCAGCGCCGGATCGGTCAGATTGAGTTCGTCAAAGCAGCGTTCAAAAGATACCCCGCGCTGATTGAGCAATGTTCCCATTGCCCCATCAGAAAGCAGAGGGCGCTGGCTGGTTTGCAGTAAATCCAGAAATTTAGAGTCTTTCATCTTACACCTCTAAGCCCGCATAAGTTGTTCGACCCGGCTCTCACCCACATTGAAGTATTTCGCCTGTGGGTGATGGACAATGATTGCTGCCGTAGATTGTTCTGGCACCAGTTGATAAGCCTCCGTCAGGCGCATCCCCAATTCAGATTCAGCCGGTAAGAGCGAGAAAACCTTTTGATGATCGGACAGGTCGGGAATGGCAGGATAGCCCCACGAGTAACGCTTACCCTGCCCTGCCGGAAGGCTCAGTTCGCGGCGGATATGGCGGTGCAGGTACTCTGCAGCGGCTTCTGCCGTTTGAACCGCCAGCCCGTGAACGAAATAGGCCTCGCTGTAATCCCCTTTGGATTGCAGTTCCTCAAAGCGCTGAGTAGCTCCTTCGCCCACCGTAACGACTTGAAAAGCCACCACATCCATCTGCCCGCTTTCCAGCGGGCTGAAGTAATCGGCAAGGCATAAAAATTCCCCATTGGACTGACGCGGGAAGGAAAAACGTACCAGTTCAGCCGGGCTGCCCTGTTGAACGCTGCCCGGTTCATACACAATCAAATCATTGCCTTCAGCCTGTGCCGGAAAATATCCATAAACACCCTTCGGTTTCAACCAGCCGGTACGGATGGCATCCCGTTTCATCTTTTCAAGCCGTTCTTCATAAGTGCGTTGCAGTTCTTCCCACGCTTCGCCATGCGTGTTCTTTGCTCCCCACGAAAGGCGGAACAATTCATTCTTAAACAGGCATTCAAAGACCGCTTCCAGTGGCATACTGCGCACCACCCGCACCCCCCACGACGGCGGACGGGGTATGCTGGCAGCCGGGGAAACAGAAGAACGACGAGCATCCGCCGTAGTTTCTTCTGTTGAAGTTTGGCGGCCCAGTTCAATCTCCGATTCGCGGCGGATGGTTTCCAGCAACTTTTGGCGTTCTTGCGGGTGCACCAGCGCGTCCATGGTTGCCAACCCTTCAAACGCATCTTTGCAATAGAATACGCCGCCGGGATAAAGATCTCCGCTCTCGGTCATCAAAATGCGGCGTCCAAAGCGGCGGTTGATGGCTGCTCCGCCAATCAAAACCGGAAAGTTCAAACCACGGCGGTGCAGCTCGTTTACGATCAACGGCATTTGCTTGCTGGTGCTGACCAGTAACGCGCTCAAACCAATTGCCGTGGCATTCACCTCCACCGCTTTGGAAATGATCGTTTCAGCCGGCACCTGCTTGCCCAGATCTATCACCTCGTAGCCGTTATTCACCAGAATTGTCTTGACCAGATTTTTACCGATGTCGTGTACATCTCCATATACCGTCGCCAGCACCATCAACCCCTTGCTGACACCGGCTTTCTTTTCGAGGTAATTTTCAAGGTGGGCAACCGACTTTTTCATCACCTCAGCCGATTGCAGTACAAACGGTAAAATCAACTCGCCGCTGCCAAATTTATCCCCAACCTCCTTCATCGCCGGCAGCAGCACATTGTTGAGAATGTGAACGGCGGTTTCATGCCGGGTCGCGTGCATTCCGCGTTGAATAATCTCATCAATATCCGCCTCCACCCCCTCCTTCTGACGGTGCAGAATGCGCCAGTGCAGCCGCTGTTCGGCGGTCATCGCCTGTAATGCCGCCTGAGTTTGAGAGGTTTTACCCTCGCTTTCGGCCCCGCTTCGCTCGATATGAGCGATGAATCGCTGCAGCGCATCCGTACAGCGGTTGAAAATCAAATCCTCAGCAAGCGCACGCTCTTCATCCCCAACTTCAGCATACGGGGTAATATGGGCAGGGTTCACAATGGCCATATCCAGTCCGGCCTGCACACAGTGAAAAAGCATGACGCTGTTGAGAATCGCCCGGGCACGCGCTCCCAGACCAAACGACACATTGCTGACACCCAATGAGGTCAGCACACCCGGCAGCTCGGTTTTAATGCGGCGAATGCCCTCAATCGTTTCAATGGCAGAGGTGGCAAATTCCGGATCGCCGGTAGCCAGTGTAAAGGTCAAAGCATCAAACACCAGATCGGCAGGGCGTAATCCATGTTCTTCCACGGCAATTTGATAAATACGGCGCGCCACTTCCAATTTGCGCCCGGCCGTTTTTGCCATGCCCTGCTCATCAATGGTCAAAACAATTACAGCGGCATTGTACTTGCGGGCCAGTGCAAACACACGATCCGCCTTTTCCCTTCCGCCCTCCAGATGGGTGGAATTGATCAGGCAGCGTCCTGGCGCGGTTTGCAAGGCGGCTTCCAGCACATCCGGCTCGGTGGTATCAATCACCAGCGGTACACGCACCGCCGGCGCAAGTTTCTTGATCACCTTGCGCATCGTTTCCACCTCGTCAGCTCGTTCAGTCAATGCCACACAAACATCCAGGCCGTGCGCTCCGGATTCGACCTGTTCGTAGGCAATTTCCAGAAGATCATCGTAACGTTCTTCCAGAATCAACTTCTTGAACTTGCGCGAACCCTGCGTGTTCAGACGTTCGCCAATCAAAAAGGGGCGCGGTTCCTGCAGCATGGGCTGCGCCTGCATTGCCGAGGCAAGGCGCGGGATATACACTTGAGGACGCGGCGGGCGTGGTTTGTGGCCAACTTTTTCGACCAGCAGACGCAAATGTTCCGGCGTGGTACCGCAGCAGCCACCAACCACGTTAACGCGGTGTTTCTCAACAAATTCTGCCAGCGCTTCGGCAAACGGCTGCGGTTCGAGGGGATAGACTGCCTGCCCGTCCACATTCAACGGCAGACCGGCATTCGGAATACAGGAAACCGGCAGCGGGCTGATTTCGCCTAAAAATCGAATCGGCTCGCGCATGTGTTCCGGCCCGGTCGAGCAATTCATGCCAATCACATCAATCGCCAGCCCTTCCAAAATCGTTTCCACAGCGGAAATATCGGTTCCCAACAGCATCCGCCCGGAGGTATCCAGCGTCACCTGCGCTTGAATCGGCAGGTAAATACCGGTATCCGCAAAGGCGCGGTGAATCCCTTCGATGGCAGCTTTTACCTCCAAGATATCCTGCGAGGTTTCAATCAAAAGCAAATCCACCCCGCCCTCAATCAATCCGCGTGCCTGCTCGCGGAAAACTTCGGCCAGGTCTTCAAAGGTTACATCGGACAACTCCGGATCATCCATGGAAGGCAGCTTACCGGAAGGCCCGATTGAACCCGCCACAAAACGCGGATGATCCGGTGTGCTGTATTCATCCGCAAGCCGGCGCGCCAGCGCAGCCGCTGCCCGATTGATTTCCAACACCCGATCCTGAAGGCCATATTCGGCTAAGGTTATCCGGTTCGAGCGGAAGGTATCCGTTTCGATGACATCCACACCCACTTCCAGGAAAGAGCGGTGCACCTGTTCAACCGCCTGCGGATAGGTAATGACCAGATAATCATTACAGCCCATGGTTTTCTCACCGCCAAAATGCTCGGCGGTCAGGTTCATTTTCTGCAAACTGGTGCCCATTGCCCCATCAAAAACCAGCACACGCTTTTCAAGAGCATCCAGATAGCGGCGATTGGTGTAGTTTCGTTGCATGAGTTTACCTCCAAAGATATAAAAAACCTCTCTGGACGAGAGGCACATCATTCCATAGATCGCTCTCTCATCTTCCAGAATCATCGCAATTTGCGGATTCTGCCGGAGTTGGCACCTGCTGATAGTTTCAGCGGTTGCCGAGGCTTCGTCGGGCCGGTCCCTCCACCTCTCTGGATGAGCGCCGGGATTGTCCCGGTCAATCAGTTACTACAAATTCTACCACATTTAGTAAAAATTACAATCTGCATGTCCAATTTTCAAAATCTGGTCCGCTCTGTGCAACCTGCTCAAAAAATCTTCCCTCGCTCTCGAACGGATAGGATATAATTTTTTGCAGAGGTAACATCGTGGAAAAACAAAATCTTCCGCCTTTCATCCCTTTTCTGGCTTCGGCATTAATTTTGGCCGCAATGGGTTTGGCCGGCTTATTCCTTTTATTCAACCTGACCCTACCCACCTTGGGACCGCGCTGGTTGTTCTTTTTCCTGACCACCATCACCGCCAGCGGTCTTTCCCTGCCGGTGATTTACTTTTTTCACTGGCGTTTCCCCAGCCCTACACCGGTCACCGCGGGTATCATCGTCCGACAGGCAATTTGGGTTGGTTTGTATTTCGATTTGCTGGCATGGTTCCAAATGGGCCGCTTCTTAACCCTGCCGCTGGGATTTGCGCTGGCAGCCGGACTCGGCGCGATTGAATTTGCCATCCGCCTTGCCGAACGCAGCCGTTTTGTTGCCGGTGAAAATGAATGAGCTTCGCAGCCTGCCCTCGGTTGATCGGCTTCTGCAAACCCCACAAGCCGGGCAGTGGATTGCCTACTACGGCAGGCCCTTAACCCTGAGCGCAATTCGTACTGCGCTGGAAACCATCCGGCAAGGGATGAGAGAATCTCCCCTCACTCCAAACACAGAGCATCTCCTCAGATTGGTGGAAGAAAACCTCATCCAGTGGACAAAATTAACCCTGCAGCCGGTCATCAACGCCACTGGCGTAATCCTTCACACCAACCTGGGACGCGCCCCGCTCAGTCGGTCGGCATTGCAATCCATTCAGGATTGCGCCAGCGGTTACAGCACGCTGGAATTTAATCTGGCCACCGGCAAGCGTGGCAAGCGCGAGGTTCATGCGCAACAATTTCTGACCCGCCTGACCGGCGCAGAAGACGCCCTGGTCGTCAATAATAATGCCGCTGCCGTTCTGCTGGCATTGAGCGCGCTGGCACGCCGCAAACCGGTCATCATCTCGCGCACTCAACTGGTTGAAATTGGCGGTGGGTTTCGCGTTCCGGAGGTGATGAAGCAATCCGGGGCAAAGTTGATTGAGATTGGCACGACCAATCGCGTCCATTTGACGGATTATGAAAATGCCTTGCAAAACTACCCCGCTGCACTGGTACTCCACGCCCATCACTCCAATTTCCGCCTGATCGGCTTCGCCAGTGAACCGGCGCTAAGCAGCCTTGCCCAGCTGGCACACCAATACCAGACCATCCTCATGGATGATCACGGCTCAGGGGCATTACTGGATACCGCAGACTTTGGGTTGGCACACGAACCAACCATTCAGGAATCCTTGCAAGCGGGTTGTGATCTGGTTTGCTTTTCGGGCGATAAACTGCTCGGCGGTCCTCAAGCCGGCATTCTGGTCGGGAAAGCTGAACTGCTCACCAAAATCAAAAAACATCCCCTCGCCCGCGCTGTGCGGGCAGATAAACTTTGTCTGGCTGCCCTCTCATCAACCTTGCTTCACTATATCAAAGACGAGGCCCTGAGCGAGATTCCCATCTGGCAGATGATTGCCACCCCGCCGGAGGAAATTCACCGGCGCGCGCTTGGCTGGCAGACTCACCTGGGATTCGGTGAGGTCATCAGCGGGTTTTCGACCATCGGCGGCGGTTCTTTGCCCGAAGAGCATTTGCCTACTTACCTGCTTGCCCTTCCGGTACCCGGCTGCGACCGATTTCTTGCCCGCTTGAGGGAGGGCAGCCCCGCCATCATTGCACGCATAGAAAACGAACAGGTACTGCTTGACCCGCGCACCGTTTTACCCCATCAAGATCACAGCCTGTTGATCCGGTTGAAAGACCTCCTGAACAAATCCAACTTAATCCCACACTCTGATCAAACCGAGGAGCCCAATGAAAACCCAGATTGATACCCTCATGCAAGAACACCGGATAGATGCTCTGTTGGTTACCGGCAGCGCCATCCACAATCCGGCTATGGTTTACCTGACCGGCGGCGGGCACATCACCAGCGCGGACCTGGTCAAACCCCGTCATCAACCGGCCGTCTTGTTTTGTGGACCCATGGAACGCGATGAAGCCGCCAAAAGCGGCCTGTCTGTCCGCCTGTATTCAGATTACCCTCTCAAACCGCTGCTGGAACAGGCCGGACAGGACTATACCCGCGCCCTGGCCATGCGCTACCGCCAGATGTTGAGCGATCTGGGGTTGAATCGCGGGCGGGTTGCGCTTTACGGACAGGTTGAAATTGGTCCAATCTTTGGCATTCTCAAAGAACTGAGCAATCTGCTCCCCGAGATCGAGTGGGTGGGATTCGCGCGGGACCCGATTCTCATGCCAGCAATGATGACCAAAGAACCACAGGAAATAGAACGCATCCGTCACATGGCACAAATCACCACCGAAGTAGTCGGCCGGACTGCCGATTTTCTAGTTCACCACCGCGTTGAAAATGAAGTTCTGATTCGGCCCGACGGCAAGCCGCTGACCGTAGGAGATGTTAAAAGTCGTATCAATCTGTGGCTTAGCGAACTGGGCGCTGAAAATCCCGAAGGGACGATTTTTGCCATTGGAAGAGACGCCGGTGTGCCGCACAGCAGCGGGAATCCTGCCGATCTTATCCGCCTCGGTAAAACCATCGTCTTTGACATTTTCCCCTGCGAGGCTGGCGGCGGATACTACTATGACTTCACCCGCACCTGGTCGCTCGGCTACGCCAGCGATGAGGCGCTCGAACTGTACCGCCAGGTGCAAAATACTTATGACACCATTGTTTCTGAGCTAACCCTCAACACCCCATTTTCCCACTACCAGCAGCGTACCTGCCAGTTGTTTGAGCAGTTGGGTCACCCCACCATTCAGTCCGACCCGCAAACCCAGGAAGGATATGTTCACAGTGTTGGACATGGATTGGGACTGCGCATTCATGAAATGCCGTTTAGCGGCGCTGTTGCCGGTGATCAGGATGAGCTGGTTCCCGGTGTAGTCTTCACCATCGAACCGGGGCTGTATTATCCCTCGCGCGATATGGGCTTTCGAATTGAAGACACTTACGTTGCCTGCGAGAATGGCACTTTTGAACGCCTGGCGGATTATCCGTATGATTTTGTTTTACCAATGCGCACCTGAACCTGTGGTATAAATCAGATATGATGAGCCGATTTTCTTCTGATTTGCCTCCCGCCAGAGTACTGGGTATTGAAACCTCATGCGATGAAACTGCCGCGGCAGTCGTCGAAAACGGCCGTGCGCTACTTTCCAGCGTCGTAGCCAGTCAGATAGATATCCACGCTCAGTACGGGGGGGTATTCCCCGAGGTTGCTTCGCGTCAACATATCCGCACCATCTACGCCATCGTGGATGAAGCCCTTCAGCGCGCCCATTTGGGACTGACCGACATTGATGCCATCGCCGTCACGCGCGGTCCCGGTCTGGCGGGTTCACTGGTGATTGGGGTTAATCTGGCAAAGGGGTTAGCCATCGCCCAAAACCTGCCGCTGATTGGCGTCAATCACCTGGAGGGTCATATTTACTCGGCGTGTTTGTATCCCGCTGATGTCCCCCACCCACCCCCACCGCCCGAATTTCCGCTGCTGGCGCTGCTGGTTTCCGGCGGTCACACCGAACTGATTTTGATTCGTCAGCACCTCGAATATCAACGCCTGGGCGGCACACTGGATGACGCTGCCGGTGAAGCCTTTGACAAAGTTGCTCGTTTACTCGGGCTACCCTATCCGGGAGGGCCATCCATTCAAAAGGCTGCTCAGGATGGCAATCCGCAGGCCTTTAATTTTCCCCGCGCCCGTCTGGAAGGTACGTGGAACTTCTCATTCAGCGGCCTCAAGACAGCCGTTTTGCGCACCGTCCGTGAACTGGAAAGCCGCGGGCGCAACCTGCCCATTCCAGACCTGGCGGCCAGTTTTCAGGCTTCGGTTGTGGATATTCTTGTGCAGAAAACCTTTCACGCCGCAAAAGTCTATCAGGCAAAGGCAATCCTGGTTGCCGGCGGTGTTTCTGCCAATGAAGCCTTGCGAAACGCCTTCCTTTCACAACGCGAGTTCCCGGTTCACATTCCCCCCCTCTCCCTCTGCACCGATAACGCTGCCATGATTGCTGCTGCAGGTTATTTTCATTACATCGCCGGCGAACGCCATCCCCTCAACCTGGATGTTTTACCCAACTGGACGCTCTCGTAATTCAGCGCAACTTTTATTAGCAGAGGACATCTAAACAAATGACCGTCGAGAGCATCCCCGAAACCTCCCTATCAGTAGAAGCCTTGAGAAAAGGTGACCGGCACGAGCTGGCGCGAATGGTTGATTTGTACTCAGACAAAGTTTACCGACTTGCCCTGAAGTTCACCAATAATCCTCAGGATGCTGAGGATGTTTTGCAAGAGACTTTTCTGAAAGCCATGCGCGCACTGCCAGAATTTGAAGGCCGTTCCAGCCTTTCCACATGGCTGTACCGCATTGCTGTCAATGAAGCCCTGATGCTTCTGCGTAAACAAAAACCCGATATGGCATTGGAAACTCCCGGCGAGGAAGACGACTCAGAAGAAAGCGCATCCTCCAATGGCTTAATTCTGGCGGATTGGTGCTGCCTGCCAGAGGATGAGCTTCTCTCGGAAGAGTCACGCCACTTTCTGGATGAGGCCATTCAACGGCTGCCGGCCACCCTGCGCAGCGTATTCATCCTGCGCGATCTGGAGGGATTGTCCATTCGTGAAACTGCCGAACTACTGGGACTTACCGAAACCAATGTCAAAACCCGCCTTCTGCGTGCCCGCCTGTTTCTGCGTCAGCAGCTTTCCCGCTACTTTGGCGAGCGGCTAAAACAGTGGGAGCAAAAATGAACGATCATCTGGATTGCCAACAATTATTGTCCTCCATTTCTGATTTTGTAGATGGGGAATTAAGCCCGGATTTGTGTCGGCAAATTGAACAGCATCTTACCGAATGTGAAAACTGCCGGATTGTCATCAACACGCTGAGAAAAACGATTGACCTCTACCACCACCAGCCGGAAAGCGAACATCTCTCCCAGGAGATCCGTCAGCGCTTATTTCTCCGCCTGCACCTGGAGGAGTTCCTTAACCGCAGCAGCGAATGATGTCACTTTTGGGTGGAGTGCGCATCTAAATAACCGGAAGATGGAGTAGTGACTCGGGATGGGCGAAGAAAAACCTGCAAAGCGGCCGAATGTTCACCGCCAGAAGGATCGTTCTTTTTCTTTCACCCTTCAATTGAATCTACCCAGCCAGAATCACAGCCCGCGCCATCCACAACCCGGCAAAATCTGCCCGGCATGTGGTTTAGGGATAATGGATTACGACGGTTTACTCAACCTGGTATGTCCGGTGTGTGGATTTGGCGAAGGCGGCTGCTTTACCTGATAAAATAGAAATAGACATCCCGTGAGGATGGAAAACCTTTGGAGGAAAAAAATGAGCAAACTTTTAGATGATGAAATCCGCAGTCAGGTGCGGGATGTTTTGAGTGGAATGGTGCACCCGGTTGAAATAATCTTTTTTGGCAACCAGAGTGAACCCTGCGAATACTGCGAGGATACCCGTCAATTACTGGAAGAAGTGACTTCCCTTTCGGATAAACTCACCCTGCAGGTATTTGACCTGAACAAAGACGCGGTGCTGGCAACACAATATGGCGTGGATAAAACCCCCGGCTTTGTTATTCTCGGTAAATCGGCTGATAATCTGGACGATTACGGCATTCGCTACGCCGGTATCCCCGCCGGACATGAGTTCACCTCACTGATCAACGATATTCTCATCGTGTCGAAACGCGACTCGGGGCTTTCGCCCGAAACACGCGAATTCTTGAAAAATCTGAACCAGAAAGTACTCTTACAGGTCTTTGTCACCCCTTCCTGCCCGTATTGCCCGCGCGCGGTCGTGCTGGCTCACCAGATGGCGCTGGAAAGCCCGATGGTTGAGGCTGAAATGATCGAAGCCATGGAATTCAGCAGCCTGGCTGACCAATTCAATGTTTCCGGCGTACCCCACACGGTCATTAACAGTGGCAAGGGAGAAGTCGTCGGCGCCGTACCGGAAAGTCATCTGGTACAGAAAATCCGCGAAGCGTTAGCCTGAAACTGGAGGAGCAACCTCATGGAAGCCAAAGCCGTCTGGAAAGGTGATTTGACTTTTGTTGGCAGCGCCGATTCCGGTTTTTCGCTGGTCATGGACACATTCAAAGAAGTGGGCGGTAACGAATCCGGCTTTCGTCCGGTAGAATTAATTGCCATCGGCGTAGCCGGCTGCACCGGAATGGATGTCATCTCTATCCTGAAGAAAAAACGTCAGGAAGTAACCGACTTTGAGGTTCTGGTTCACGCCACGCGCGCTGCAGAGCATCCCAAAAAGATCACCCACATGCTGATCGAATATGTGGTGACCGGTAAAAACATAGACCCGGCTGCCGTTGAACGTGCAGTGCAGCTTTCTGAAGAAAAATACTGTCCCTCGATTGCTACCATACGCAACAATGTGACGATTGAAAATAAAATCGTCATCAAAGAAGGCTAGTTATTCTTTCAAACCATCATGCCCGCTGTGAAAACGCAGCGGGTTTTTTATGGCTGCGACTGAACCTGACTGGTACGATCCGAGCATTCACAGGCGCGCACCGTGCGGCCTGCCCGACTCAAAGTGCCCTGATAAGGCTGATCTCCATTTGCCGCAACCCACCCCTCCAAATTGAAGGGTAAGGCTCCGCCAGCAGGAATCCACTCGCCGTTGTACTTACGGGCAATATGGACATGGGTTCCGGTGGCTTTTCCTCCCTCACAGGAGGGAAGTCCAATCGGGTCGCCTTTGCTGAGCCTTCTCCCGACCGGGGGCAGGGAATCATTTGCCAGATGCAGGTAGAACACCGTCCAGCCAGTGCGCTCATCTCCATCGCCATCCAGATCCAGCACCACCAGCGCATCGCCGCGCCGGGCTATCACCCCATCGGCAACGGCTACGGCAGGCTGTTCACTGATAAGGCAGGCCCCCACCACACTGGGGGGTGCAAAATCCAGTGCAGCCAGCGGTTCACCCTCCCCCCAACCGGTATGCGGACCACCCGTAAAAGCCCACACCTTTCCAGCCGGGAAGGGAAAACTCATTTCCGGCTGGGTCAGGCTGCCGGGAATGTGCGGCTCAACACCCGCCCATGGATCACCAAACAAGTCGGTATAAACCCGCAGCAGTCCCTCTCCACTGACCGCATAATCATATGCTTCCTGTGGCAGCATTTGAGCATAGTAATAATGCAGGGCTACACTGGCGGCGTTCTGCCATGGGTCCGGGTTTTCCAGTCTTCCATCTACATGGCGGATTGTCTCCACCTGACCGGTACGCCAGCCGTAATATCCGTTATTGAGGGTATTGGCTGCCCACAATAATTGGCGCGCAAGCCCTTTGGTAAATTGATCGCGGTAACCCAGGGGATACAGATCAACATCCCCTGACGGCAGGGGCTGGCTCAGCGCCCCGGTTTGATATTCCAATACAGCCAGCAGTAAGCGCGGGCTGATACTGTACTCGGTTGCAATGGTTTCAATGATTTCACCGCCGCGTCGATCCCGTTTTCCAATATAAAAAGAATAGTCTTTGAACCAGCCGGGCTGTTGGTTGACAAATTCTTTTGCATCAAAGCCAATTTGAGCCGGACCATTAATGAACAACGGATCAGGTAATATTTGAAAAGGACTGCCCCACAATGGCCGATAGTAAATGGGAATTTTCATCGGCATTCCCGGCGGCATTGTGGTTGCATCCGGCGGGATAAAGGGATTGGCCTGTAAAATTTCGCGCACAGTGGTATTGAAACGGGCAGCCAGACCCGGAAGCGTATCGCCTGTCTGGGCAGTGTAGTCCACCAGTGTGCCGGGAGCATACGGTTCACGGGTTGGCAAAGGGGTTGGCAAACCTCCCTCTCCCGGTGTTGCCGGAATCTGGATTAAATCTGCCTCTTGACCAGAATCACTGACTTCAACCTGCGGCCGGCAGGCTGTCAAGATGAACAAGAATACCAATAACCACAAAGATTTTCGTTTCAGCAAACGCTTAATTTCCACCATTCGAACGGCTGATGCGTGTTTCAAACGACCCACAGGTGCAGGCATTGATCACCCGCCCGTCTTTCACCAGACTACCTTCATAAGGATTTTTACCAGCCACCGCCCGCCAGCCATCCAGCACAAAGGGCAGCGGGCCATCTGCCAAAACCCACTCCCCATTATACTTGCGCGCAATGTGAATGTGGGTGCCGGTTGAGGTGCCGCCTTCACAGGATGGATGACCAATCAGGTCACCTTGCTGCACCCACGTGCCAACACTCACCCGGTTTTTACTGGCAACATGTAAATATAAAATCGCCCAACCAGTTTGTTCGTACCCATCTCCATCCAAATCCAGCACCACCACCCCCGTATCCGTGCGAACCACCAAACCGCTGGCAACAGCCGTTGCCCAATCATCGGAAATGTTACAGCCGGTTTCCACACTGGCGGGAGCAAAATCCAATGCGGCTCTGGCACCGTCCGGCCCCCATGCCGAATGCGGGCCCCCGGTAAAACTCCACACCCGCCCGGGCAGGAATGGCAGGGTCAATTCCGGCTGGGTCAGGTTGACCGGCAGCAGCGGTTCAACCGCCTGCGCACGCATCCACGGGTTGCCATACATTTTTTCATACAGTTTTACAAAACTATCCTCACCGCCCAGTACGCCGTTCCACAGAATTTGCGGGTACAAACGGGAAAAGAGATACTGCAACGCTGCCGAACCGGCGTTCAACCCCGGCGCCAGGCGTACGCGGCTGCCATCCGAGAACTGTACCTCGGTCAAAATGCCGTTGCGCCAGCCGTAATATCCAATCGAAAGCTGCTGCACCGCCCAAGTGAGTTGTTTATAGAGGCCTTTTCTTTCGAAATTGATCACCCCCAGCGGATAATCCACTTCGGCAAGGTTAGCCGGTTGACCATATACCCAGTGCGCCTGATATTCCACCAGCGCCAGCAGCAAACGGGGATTGATGGAGTTTTCCACCGCCACTTTGTAAATCACCTCGTCGCTGCTTTTCCACCCATCTGCCAGATATTCGCGATAGGTACTGAGATAGCCTCCAGCCTGCTGAATTGTCCCTTTGAGATCAAAATCGAGCGCGGACGGCGAGAAAACAATTTCACTATCCGGCAGCAGCAAATCTGCCGGGCCGGTCTGGTCCAGCCGGTTGGGGATGATCAATAACTTTCCGGCATTGATCAAGCCGGTTTGCGGAACCGCTTCCGGAAAGGTTATTTCTTCCGGCAGCACCCCAAAGCGAACTGCGACTGCTGGCAGCGTATCTCCCGCTTGAGTGTAGTACAAAATGGGCGGGAGTGGCGTACTGCGGGTTGGCAGCGGGGTGAAAATGGGCTGAGAGGGAGTAAACCTTGCTTCACCGGGTGTGCTCACGGCTATCGGATTATCCAGCCCTCCCCCAGCCGGTTGCAAAGAAGGCAAAGCGGTTGCCTCCGGCTCAGCCACACCTCCCCCCGAACCACCAGCCGGGAATAAGGCGGTTGCCGTCAAATCATAATCCGAAACATAGCCCTGCGAACAGGCAAGAATCGAAAACAACCACACCCCGAGAACCAGCAGGGTCTGAAGACGCTTACCGGGAAATCTGATTTTCAGGAAGCAGGCGATCCCACGCTTCAACAATAACTCCATTCCGCACTAACATTCCATTATATTCTACACCATCTCCCACTGAGACCCAGCCGTCTAGCACAAACGGAACAGGCCCATCTGCCGGTATCCACTCACCATTGAACTTTCGCGCTATGTGAACATGAGTACCATTGGAAACCCCGCCTTCACAGGAAGGATGACCAAGCCGGTCGCCGGCTTTGACGCGCATTCCAACCGTTGCCCGGTCTGCAGTAGCCAGATGAAGATATAACACCGTCCAGCCGGTTTGTTCGTAACCGTCACCATCCAGATCTAGCACCACTACACCGCTTTCCGAACGCACCACCACCCCATCTGCTACAGCCGTCACCCATTGATTGCTGATTCCACACCCCCAACCGCTGTCGGGTGGGGCAAAATCAAGCGCAGCCCACGCCGAACCATCCCCCCAGCCGCCGTGCGGTCCCCCGGTAAATGACCAGACCACCCCATCCTCAAAGGGCAATTGCATGGCAGACTGCTGTAAATCTACGGGCAGCAGCGGCTCAATCCCCCAGTCAAACGGATAGCCGAAAAACCGGTTGAAAACTGCGAAAAGTCCATCCGGTCCGACTGCAGAATCCCATTCGCTTCGCGAATACAATAACCCCATCAGATTTTGAACGCCGGCAGTGCCGGCATTAATGGTTGGGTCAGGCGGCACTAGTCCGCCCTCTGCCAGCTGCCAGGCAGAGATGCCGTTCACTTTCCACAAGTAATAACCACGATTGAGTTGATTGGCCGCCCATGAAAGCTGGCGGTACAAGCCGCGCCGGTTTGGATCGTAAAAACGAAGAGGAAAATCCATCGTGTTGGCAGGTGGTTGTGATTGGCTCACCCACCCGGATTGATACTCCAACACAGCCAACAGCAAGCGCGGGTTGACCGAATACTCGCGCGCCACCCGAATCACCACCTCTGTGCCGGTGTATGGCTGATCATCCAGCGTTTCGCGATAAGCAAAAAGATACCCCCCCTGCTGGCGCACAAACGCAAACACATCAAAAGGAATAGCCGCAGGACTAAACACCAGTTCAGAATCGGGGATAATTTTGAAAGACGACCCCATCGGTTGCGGGGAAGGCGCCGGAATAATCACCCTTAAGCCAGCCGGCACCAAATTCGGGTTGGCAATCTGATTAGCCTCAACCAGGGTTTGAATATCCACATTAAACAATTGTGCAACTTTGCCAAGTGTATCCCCTGGTTGGAGGACATATTCATCCTGTTCGGAACGGAGCGTAGGTAAAAGGCGAGGCGCATCCGGTGTTGGTGTAAAAACAGGAGCGCCGGGAACCCGCGTGGGCGGCAGGGTAAAGGAGAGCGAAGGTGTTGGTGAGCCTTGCAATGAATTAACAGATAAAAGCGGCGAATTTCCCCCCTCAACCGGCCTCCAAAAGTCCGATTGAGGCGCTGGCTGGACACATCTCAGCAAAATCATCGCAACCACACCGGCCAGGATCATCCATTTTCTTCGCTGTTTGTCGCTCATCATACCCCTCTACTGAAACCGAAACGGCATTCTTCTCCCCCCGATCAGATGGAGGTGAAGGTGAAAAACCGACTGTCCGGCCTCAGGGCCGGTGTTAATCACCAAACGGTAACCGCGCTGATCCAACCCATTGGCAAAAGCCAGCTGCCTGGCAACCACAATCATATGTCCCAACAGGGCGGCATGTTTCTCCTCCACCTCGTTCACCGATTCGATGTGCTCATTGGGTACCACCAGAATATGCACCGGTGTGATCGGGTGAATATCAAAAAAAGCCGTCACAAACTCATCGGCAAACACGATGGTCGCAGGCGCTTCACCGTTGATGATTCGGCAAAATATACAATCCTTCATGGTTTCAAAATGGGTTCCATGGGGTGCATTTCAGCGCGAGGGTGCGCGGAACAATACCTGTTGTACCAGTCCAGTTCGGCCTGACGGTTTTGGTTGGCAAAATCGGCCGCCTGTTGTGCTAATTCTACCGCCTGATCCAGATTCACATAGGCGGCCGTGCTCCAGTAACGAGGTAATAACAGTAATGGGTTGCCCGCCTGCCGCTCGGGTTCTCCCTGGGGAATCCAGTTGAACATCACCGGTCCACGGGCATAGGCAGTAAAACCCAACTGATAACCGGCCTTGTCTGCCTCAGCAACGGTTGCGGGTGTAAAATTGCCGCCCGGCCAGATGAACACCTTTGGGCGAAAACCCAAATTTTCCTCAAACGCCTGAATTGGGCCATAAATTTCTTGATGAATCACATCATCAGAGGTTTTTTCTGTAAAATAAGTAGCGCCATTGTGTAAAAACCCATGTGCTTCAATTTCAACCCTCCCGGAAGCCAGCACGGATTTTATCTCACGCCATTCTCTTTGATCTGCCACACCGGTGATATACGCCATGACCAAAGTCCACTGATTTTGTTCCAGTACCGGCATAAAATGGTTACGCACGGTTCCCAGCCGCCGGTCATCAATGATTAATAGCAAGGAGCGCGGGGGAACATACGCATTGCGTTGCAAGAAAGCCGCCAGTTGCTCAATCGTGATAGTCTGAAAACCCAGCTCAACCGCATGCTGCATGGTTTGTTTGAAATACTTTTCGGTTACGGTAATGTTGTCGTTGACACTGCCGCCTTCTTTGCGTATACCGTGGTACATGATCGGCACCACAACGCTGCCCGGTTGGGCATTTTGAGGGTCCCAACGGGCAGCCAGATACTCACAGGTATCCAGGTAAGAAACCGGTTTTACATCTTTGGCAAGACGTGGAAGAAAACCTTCCAGAGGAAGAGGGGTTTCGGTTTGGGTTGGCGTATGGGTTGGGATATTGGTGAGGTGCGGGGTTACGGTGGCCGGCAGAAACGGTGTAGAACTCGGTTTACTCGTTTGGGCTGCTGTGGAAGGGGATATGGAAACATCTGGCGGCAGCTCAGCAACGCTTACGCACGCCGCCAGATGAAAAAGCATCATCCAGCACAGGCTTATAAAGGCAAAACGGAAATTACTCAGCCTCGCCACGAATAAATGCTTCGGTCATTTCCAGCGCCACCGAATCGCGGAACTGCTTGGGCGGAGTTTTCATGAAGTAAGAAGAAGGAGCGTACAACGGCCCGCCGATTCCGCGGTCCAGCGCCAGTTTGACACAGCGGATTGCATCAATTACCACGCCGGCTGAATTGGGCGAATCCCATACTTCTAATTTTGCTTCCAGATTGAGCGGTACCTCTCCAAAGGTGGTGCCTTCCATTCGAATGTAGCACCACTTGCGGTCAGTCAGCCACGGCACATAATCGCTGGGTCCAACGTGAATGTCATCTTCCGGCAGGGTATAAGGCAGCATTGAAGTAACCGCACCCGTTTTGGAAATCTTCTTGGATTCCAACCGCTCTCTTTCCAGCATGTTGAGAAAATCGGTATTACCGCCAAAATTCAACTGGTAAGTGCGGTCGAGCCTCACTCCGCGGTCCACGAACAGGCTGGTCAAAACCCGGTGTAGAATGGTTGCGCCCACCTGACTCTTAATATCATCACCGATGATTGGTAATTTTTTCTGGCGGAAGCGTTCCGCCCAGTATTCCGAACTGGCGATAAAGACCGGGATGGCGTTCACAAAACCACAACCGGCCTCCAGCACCTGCTCCACGTACCATTTGGTTGCCATTTCGGAACCCACCGGCAAGTAGCTGACCACCACATCCGTTTTGGTTTCCCGCAAAATACCCACAATATCCGCGGTGGGACCCGGTGCTTTTTTGACAATCTGGCTCAGGTATTTGCCCAGGCCGTCATGCGTCATGCCGCGGTAAACGGGCACGTTCAGGTAAGGCACCTCGGTAAATTTAAAGGTATTGTTCGGGTAAGAGAAAATGGCTTCTGAAAGGTCTTTCCCCACTTTGGTGTCCACCACATCAAAGGCAGCCGTAAATTCAATATCGCGGATATGGTAGCCGCCCAGATTGACGTGCATCAACCCCGGAATACGGTCCGTTTCGGCCGCATTGCGATAGAAATGCACTCCCTGCACCAGCGAAGAAGCACAATTTCCCACTCCAACAATTGCTACGCGAACTTTTTTATCCTTTGCCATATTTCTTGTTGTGAACTCCTTTGGAGAATGATTTGTGGTTGTTTTTGACAGGTTTGGCTCAAGGGATACAGGCGAGCATTTTTCTCAATCCGTCCCTTTGCCTGACAATTCCATGGTCAGGTTTGCACCTATTATACTTTTATTTTTCTTTTATTGAACAGCACTTGATCCACCTGCACAAAATTCAAAACCGCCCGGGATTTTGCAATCTTGGTATTGCTGATAAAGAATGTTCTTTTTAATCAAGAATCAGATATAATCGAAATATACCCTGCTGAGATTGGGGAGCCTTACATTTGAAAGCAATTGCAATACAACAAACCCTATGAGCAATTATCTCATGTCCGATGATTCTTTTATGGTTTCATCGGTGTATAAACCAAAACTGAATTATCGTATCTACCTTCTTATTCGGGATTCAAAAGAGGCTCTTGAACTCACCGAACAAATTAACGCCTTTGGTTATCAGGTCAATTCGTTTACCAAACCCGATGATCTGGTTTCTGCCTTGCGCTGGTCCTTACCCAATGCCATCCTCGTATTTGTAGATGGGAAAAAACTCACCTTTGAGGATTATGAGGAACTTGCGCTCAAACTCAAAAAACAGTCCACTCATTTACCGCTGGTCATCATCAGCACAGAGGATAACTTCGATTTACGCCTGCGAGCAGTACGCGCTGGCGGCTCAGCCTTCTTTATTCATCCGGTAGATATCAGTTCCTTAATTGGCTCGCTGGATGAATTTGCCAATCCCACACCCAGTGTTCCAAACCGGATCCTGATTATTGATGATGTCCTTTCACAGGCAAGCTTTTACGCCATGCATTTGGAAAAAGTAGGCATGCAGACCCGCATTGTCACCGACCCACGCCAGATGATTCAACCGATGATCGAATTTAACCCCGATCTAATTCTGCTGGATATGTATCTTCCTGAATGTAACGGCATCGAACTGGCGCGCATGATTCGCCAGATGGAAAATTTTGTCTCCGTACCCATTGTCTTTCTTTCTGCCGAAACTGACCGCGAGCGTCAGCTGGCAGCCCTGATGATGGGCGCTGATGACTTCCTGATCAAACCTGTTAAACCTGAACACCTGATCGCTTCGGTCACTTCGCGCATTGAACGCTATCGCAAGCTGCGTTCGCTGATGATTTACGATGGCCTGACCAATTTGCTCAACCACTCCACCATCAAGGAAAGACTGGTTAAAGAGTTATTGCGCTCCGAAAGAGACAAACAACCGCTTTCCTTTGCCATGATTGATCTCGACCACTTCAAAAATGTCAACGATCGTTACGGTCACTCAGCCGGTGATCGGGTGCTCAAAAGCCTGGCGCGCATGCTCAAACAACGTTTGCGCCGCACAGACCTGATTGGCCGCTATGGCGGTGAGGAATTTTCCATTATTTTTCCCAATACCACCGCTGCCGAAGCCGCCTCGGTCATGGACAAACTGCGCGAAAGTTTTTCTCATATCCACCACCTCAGCTCGGATGGTTTTTTTTCAGTCACCTTCAGCTGCGGGATTGCATCCTTTCCCGAATACAAAACCGCGGTTGCCATCAGCAACGCCGCCGATAAAGCGCTCTATCAGGCTAAAGAAAGCGGACGCAACCGCATCAGCGTAATTTAAGGCTGCCTCACCTAGCGGCGGACAGCAACTTCCACCACAATTTTCAAGGCATCCGCTTCAACGGTCATCGATTTTATGACCGCTCCCTCGCCTGACTCGCGTACCTGATCCTTAATGATTTGGGATAGAGCGTCGTTGACTTTCTTGATGGCATCACTGGCCAGATCCACACCGGGAATATTGATGGCGGTTACCTCTACTTTGGGTTGTTCGTCCACCACCGAAAATTTAAGTTCAACCTGACCATTGATGCGAGTACCTCCCAGGGTCTGATATTGACCTTTGGCAATAATTTTATCCGGTTCGATGAACTCAATGTCGTCCACTTCGATGAGCGGCAACTTTTCACCTTGTGATGCCGCACCTGACTGAGCCGCACCGATGATTTGTTTGATGCTTTCTTCTTTCAGGGTGATTGGTATGCTCAATTTACCATCCTGCAAACTCAAATTGCAGGCAAGCGAAACCAGCATGAAGATCACACCACCCAACAGGATCATCCAGGATTTTCGATTCATGGGATACTCCTTTCATTCATTCTCAACGATGAATTATTCCCGATTTTACCAATAAAAAAGGGGCTGAAACCCATATCAGCCCCTTTCATAAAAATTTTGGTCAACTCTATGGCAAAGTGCCAACCACATCAAAAGTTGCCAGTATTTGATCGAAGACTTCAAGATCTGCATCCGTCATGGCATTGAATAAAATTGACACCAGCAAAGAGGTTTTGTTGACCTTGGGGCGCGCCGTCAGCACCACAAACAGGTTGCCTGCGTTATCACAGTTCTTGTAAACATCATAAGAACCCTCAAACGCATTATCTTCATACTTTTCCCGGAATTGCCACTTGCAGGATGACTGAAAAACGGATTTGTAATAATCCAGCAACTGAATGTAACCGGCCAGTTTAGCCACCTCGTCGGACACCCCAAAGAACACGCCCGGCTCATCAAAAGCGTTGTTGAAACGGTCTAAATTAGCTGCAGCAGTAATTGCTGCACCGATAATTTCACCATCAGAAACCCATGGTGAGCCGTCCACCTGTGTCCAGGTGGAAGGTATCGCAATTTGAATCGCCCCATAATCATCCTGTACCTGTACATAATCGCCGTAGGCCTGACCACTGCCGCCGGAAACATCCTCACTCAATTCCTGAGCAAAGGAAAATTTTGTTTCCAATGGCTTGCCATTCAACTCACCTGCCAGCACTTCTTGCGTGGAAAAACGCAGCACCTCAATTGCCAGAACATCCGATGCGTTACGGGTACGTAAGATATTGCAATAATCCGTCATCTGACCATCGGTTGCCAGCACCAGACCTTCCATAAGGGTGATAATGTCACCGCCCTGCAAACCTGCCTTACCTGCCGGAGAACCCGACTTAACGGAAGCGACCCAAATGCCTGACAGGCTGCCATCTTCGGAAACTACTGCCTGACCGTTGATGCCAATCGACTCATAGTCCTGACCGGAGCGCAAAATTTCGATGACTCTCCAGGCATCTTTCCCGCGGATAGCGAAATTCTGATCGAAGCGGTCGTTGCCAGCATAATTGACCCCCACCACCTGACCCTGCATATTCACCAACGGGCCGCCAGAATTCCCGCCGCGGATACGCGCATCATGCTCGATCACCGCCGGAACGGACGCCCAAAAAGACTCGCCATCTGCATTGGCTTTGGAAACAATCCCTTTGGTGAGCGTGTATTCCGGGTCACCCAGCGGGAAACCGGCCGCATAGACTTCCAAACCGGGGGTAATTTCGCCTTCATAGAAGGTTAGAAACGGAAAATCATCCCCTTCAATGTCAATGACTGCCAGATCCCAGCATTCTGAAACCCCCAGTATTTTCGCATTACGTGGACGGGTTTCCCCCGCCAAAAACACCTTTAGCAACGCAGCCCCGGTCACCACATGATTGTTGGTGACTGCAATACCGGAGGGGTCAATGATAAAACCGGTTCCGCGCCCAGCCACATTGTAAAGGCTACCCAGTTCCGGATCGACAAAACTGCCTTGCGCCTCAATTTGCACCGTGGCGCTGCGCAACAGGCTCAGCACATCCGCTTGTTGCGTTGGTGTGGGCTGTGGGGCAGATGTGGGTAACTCCACCGGCGGATTAGTCGGTGCAGTTGTCGGCTGACTGGCCGGTGCACAAGCCACTAACAGGCTTAAAATCAACAAAACTGTTCCCAGATACTGAGCGCGCCTCATGATTTCCTCCATTGGCTGGTAAATTTGACAAATACAATTTTTATTATTGATTTTACTACCTTACAATCCTTACAATAAAGGATGATTTTTATTTTCACCCTCCTGGAAAAAATGAGTGATTACTCAACAAAATCATCCTTCTATTCTTTACTTCGACAGTAAAATTTTCTAAAATAGAAGAAAAATCTCCACTTTTCAGGCAGAAATAGAATTTCGGGTTAAATCTGAGAGTCAAAAAATGGAAAAAATCTTAAGTTCTTTTGCGTTCCAGCATCGCTTCCGCTTCGTTAATTCCTTTCAACTTCAATTCCCCGTATTTATGAATCTGCCCTATGCCGGAAGGATCAACCTTAACGAAATTACTTTTGGGTTGTGCGGCGGTATGTGTTTTGCTGCACTGGATTACTTTTATGCCAACCAGACACCTCCCCCATTCCAAACACCTCAAGAAATTAACCCAAAGTTGTTTGGGTTTCTTTGTGATCGCCAGCTAGATAGTCTGAAAGTTTTTACCGTTCTTAAGTTCATGGAATGGATGATCATTGAAGAAAAACAAACCGCAACCCGCGTCAAGCGATATGAAATCCCCAAACTGCGCCGTCTGCTTCAAAAAGGCGAACCGGCCGTATTGGGTCTGGTACGCGTGCGCGGCGTTCAAAGCCCCACCCAAAATCATCAGGTGCTTGCCGTTGGGTATGAACTTGACCCTGCGCTCGAACAAATCTCAATTTACCTTTATGATCCCAATCACCCGCACCTGAATCCATTCATTCGATTTTTCATGGGTAAAAATGTGGCCGCGCCGCTCTTCATCCAATCCACCGGTGAACCGCTGTTTGGTATTTTTGTAATTCCTTACCGTTATCAAAAACCACCCCAAATTTAAATTTTTTCTTGACATGTTTTTTGAGGGCGACTTTACACCCATTTTTTTTACCGCCCCTGGCAAAAAGGTAAATTTCACCACAGTGAATATCAATTTCGTAGAAAATCTTCAAACCGTGATATATTCTCCCTATCGGTGTCTTGGGTAGTATTCAGGGAGTTTTGAAGTGACTGAAAAGAAAATCTTGATTATTGGGGGTGGTATTGCCGGTCTTGCTGCGGGCTGCTATGCTCAACTGAATGGCTATCGAGCCACCATTTTCGAAATGCATGGTCTGCCGGGTGGGTTATGCACAGCCTGGGAGAGAAAAGGCTATACCTTTGATGGCTGCATCCATTACCTTTTCGGTACAGGCGAAGGTCAACCTTTTAACCAAATGTGGCAAGATCTGGGCGCTCTCCAGAATCGCTCAATTATTAATCATCAGGAATATCAGCGGATCACTGATGGAGAGCATACGCTGATCATCTATACCGACCCCAAAAAATTAGCCGAGCATTTGATTGCAATCTCTCCTGCCGATCAAGATCTGATCCACCAATTTTGTGAAGGGGTCAATCAATTCACCCAATTTGACATGGAAGCCATGTACCAGAAACCCCGCTCTCTGATGACAGCAACCGATTGGGCTGAGTTCGGTCGCAAAATGACCCCTTTCCTGATACCGATGGCTCGCTGGGGGCAATTGTCTAGCGGCGAATTTGCCTCCAGATTTAAGCATCCATTTTTGAAGCGTGCCATTGCCCACATGTTTTCATGGGAAGAAGCACCGGTGATGATGGGAATGTGTCTGCTGGCCTACATGTACACTGGAAATGCGGGCTTTCCGGCTGGCGGTTCGTTAGAATTTGCCCGGGCAATTGAGAAGCGTTTTCTTGAATTGGGTGGCGAAATTTATTACAACGCCCAGGTTGAAAAAATACTGGTTAAAGAAGATACCGCCATCGGTGTCCGATTATATAATGACAAAATTTACTCCGGTGATTGGGTCATATCAGCCTGCGATGGGCGGGGCACGATTTTCGACATGTTAGAAGGGAAATATCTCAACCGCCAGATTCAAAAAATGTACGACGGTCACCTGCCCATGCACAGCATGTTACAAATTTCTTTGGGTGTAAATTGTGATTTATCAGTCGAACCACATTGGATCACGCACTTGCTGGAAGAACCGGTATTGGTTACTGGTGAATCGCGAAATGAGATTGGCGTCAAACACTACTGCTTTGACCCCTCACTTGCCCCGCAGGGCAAGTCAGTGGTGGAGTTAATCATTCGCACCAATTACACTTACTGGCAACGCATCTACGGACGCCGGCCCTATGATGAGGAACAGCGTCAGGTATCGGACATTATCCGCGAATATCTGGAAAATTGGTATCCCGGTATCAATCAACAAGTTGAAGTAGTTGACGAAGCCACCCCGCTGAGTTACGAACGGTACACCGGAAACTGGAAGGGGTCAACCTGTGGATGGCTTTTAACCAAAGAAACCATGCCGATCTTGATCAAGGGAGTATCCAAATCACTTCCCGGTTTGAAAAATTTTTTGATGGCAGGTCAATGGGTTGAACCGGGTGGCAGTGTACCGCTGGCAGCCGCTTCCGGAAAGAATGCCATTCAATTCATATGTGCCTCTGATCAAAAAGAATTTACAACCGAATTGCCTTGAAAGGTTGATTGATTAACATGCAAATAAGGGTACTTAAATTTAAAAGGGAGAGTTTAAGGTAATTCAATAAGCACTTCCGGAGCATATGATGATAAAAAAAATCTTTGGGATTATTGCTTTTTTCCTGTTACTGTTCCCAATGTTCATAAACCCCACTCTTGTCCAGGCTGACAACCAGACCCTCGATTTTGAGGCAATTGATGCTTTTATTCTTGAGCAGATGGATAAACATGGCTTGCCGGGCGTTGCTTTGACGATCGTTTCCGGCGATCAGATTCTCTACTCCAAAGGATACGGCATAGAGGGCAACCGTCCGATGACTACCACAACGCAGATGTTGATTGGCTCGCAAAGCAAATCTTTTACTGCGCTCGCCATTGCTCAACTGGTGGAACAAGGAAAGCTAGAATTCAACGCTCCAGTGCAAAGATATCTTCCCTGGTTTCGCATCTCTGATGAAGTTGCCTCCAGCCAGATCACCATCAATCATTTATTACACCATACCAGTGGATTATCTGAGGCAGGCATTAGTCGAGTCTTCCCTGCGGACACCCCCATAGAAGAAATGGTACGCGCCCTTCGCGATGTGAGCCTGACTGCTCCGGTTGGTAAAACATTTCAATATTTCAACTATGGATATGATATCCTCTCGCTGGTCATTGAAGCTGTGAGCGGAATGAATTATGCCGATTATCTGAATATATATATTTTTCAGCCTTTACAAATGAGCCGTTCTACAGCCGATCCGTATTCAGCAGCCGATCTTGCCACAGGATATACGCGCGTTTTTGGTTTCCCGGTACCGTGGCGAGAATCAATCCCGCGTTATGAAATCGGAGCGGGATTTATTGTATCAACCGCCGAGGATATGGCAAATTATGCCATTGCGGTAAAAAATCAAACTTTGCCCGGTGTCGGAAAACTTAACACCCAGTTAATGTTCACCCCCGGGCAGGCTAATTACGGCATGGGTTGGTGGATTGATCGGGCCGCAAGCACTAAACGCATTTCCCACGGTGGAGCTAACCGAACCTTCCGCACGGATGTGAACATCTACCCCCAGCGTGATCTTGCTTTTGTGCTACTGGTCAACACCGGCAGTCTGATTGATCACTACATTTCAATGGCACAGTTGCGAAATGGTCTCGAAAACCTGATTTTGGAAAATTCCGTTGGGCAAGCTGCCAGCGGCTGGTCGGTACGCTGGATTGGGTGGGGTATCGGCATCTTTGTCCTTGGCCTGTTAATCCTGCATACCCACAATTTTCTTGCCTTACGCGGCTGGCGGGTAAGAATGAAAACCGCTCCTCGCAGAAAAATCATTCAGGATATTGCCATTAGTTTCCTGATCCCCACCGCCATCCTTGTTGTAGTCCTGTCACAAATTGCAAGATTTTACGACTATCGCTTTAACTTGATCACTTCCTTAGCTTATCTGCCTACCGGCAATCCTGATATTTTCATATTACTCCTTGTGGGCAGCCTGCCAGATTACGCCCAAGGTATCATCAAACTAATCTGGTCTTTGGGTTTAAGCAAATAGGCTGAAACAGGTTGTCTGCTTTTTAAGCCAGGCGGGCGGATTTTATCATCCCTCGATGGGAGAACTGCCGACAAAATAAAAAAGAGGATGTCGGGTTCGTCCTCTAACCTGTCGGGGCGGGCGGATTTTATCATCCCTCGATGGGAGAACTGCCGACCACAATAAAAAAAAAGAGGATGTCGGGTTCATCCTCTAACCTGTCGGGGCGGGCGGATTTGAACCGCCGACCTCACGGACCCGAACCGTGCACTCTAACCGGGCTGAGCCACGCCCCGAACGTCTTAATTATACCCCTTCCTCAAATTATCGGCAAGATTTTCAGATGTTTCTTTTCCATTCCACAATCCATATCTAATCCTAAATTAGAGTTGCTTAAGATTTTTTACAAGCTGATCAATTACTATTGTCACTTTTTAGAATTTTGATATACAATTAAAATACCATACAAAATCAATAATCATTGTAGAAATTCAAGGAGTGAACCATGTTTCGAATCAGCAGAAGACTGGACTATGGTTTGCAAGTGATGATCGCTCTTGCCGGCAACACCAGCGGACGCCCCATCCCCAGCGCCCAGCTTTCTGAGTCCCTCAATATCCCCTTGCCTTTCCTGCACCAGATTGCCCACACCCTGATGCAATCCGGCCTCATCAAAGCCACACCCGGCCCGCGCGGCGGTTTGCGCCTGAATCATCCGCCAAAAAACATCACAGTCCTAAAAATCGCAGAGGTGCTGGAAGGCCCAATTTGCCTGACTCCATGCTTAGAGGACACAGAAGACTGCCCGCGCAATGAAATTTGCACTTCCCGGTTGATGTGGGAAGAGCTGCAAAACAACATCATAGCCTACCTGTCCTCTACAACCCTTGAAAAGCTGGCTGCCTATTCTGAGCTGATGAATGTGCGTTCGGCAGAACAACCGGTTGAAGAACCCCAAAATGCCTCTCTGAGTGAAGGTTGATTGCCCATCGAGGGCCGGCTTTCTTGAAACCCAAAAATATCAGGGTCGGGTGGTTGCTGTGCAATCACCCGACCCTGCTTTTGGGTGATGATTATCTCAGGCTGCCTCTAAAGCGGCCAATACTTCTTTCGAATGACCTTCCGGTTTGACATCCGGGAAAACACGCAGAATTGTGCCATCCGCACTGATCACAAAAGTGGTGCGTAAAACGCCATCATATTCGCGCCCCATGAACTTTTTTCTTCCCCACGCTCCATATAACTCGCAAACCCGATGCTCCTCATCCGCAAGCAAAGTAAAAGGCAGATTGTACTTTTCCTTAAACTTTGCATGAGATTTTGGCGAATCGGGGCTGACTCCCAAAATCACGACGCCGGCTTCTTCATAGACCGAATAATCATCCCGGAAGCTGCACGCCTCTTTGGTGCAACCAGGCGTGTCATCTTTGGGGTAGAAATACAAAACAACCGGCCTGCCGCGGTAATCGCTCAACCGGCGGGGTGTACCCGTTTCATCCAACAATTCAAAATCTGGTGCGGGAATGTTCGCTGAAATTGGCATGATTAACCTCCTTTGGTTCTCAATTATTGAATCCATCTCCCCATGCGGGAAATATCATAGCCCGGTAATTGACCGACAGCTGCGCGAAACGAACCATCAGCCGCAAGGTCAAATAAAGGTCGTAACAAATCATCTTCTGCATAGATAGCCGGAATGATCAGGTCATATTCTTCTTCAAACAGCGGGATGAAATCCAAATCCAATGCAACCGCCGCGGCAGCAATACCCAGGCCGCAATCCGCACGACCAGAAGCAACCGCCGCAGCAACCGCTAAGTGAGTGTATTCCTCCTGATCGTATCCACGAATTTGCAAAGGAGAGATGCCCAACAACCCCAATTGATAGTCGAGCAGTATGCGAGTGCCAGCTCCGCGCTGACGGTTTACAAACATTACATCTTCCCGTATCAAGTCCTGCAATCCTTCAATGTTCTTTGGATTTCCTTTGGCAACCAGCAACCCTTGTACCCGGTTAACCCACCCCAGTATACGCACCTTTTGACCAGGAAGGTACTGCTGAACTGCCGCAAGGTTATACACTCCGCTTTGCGTATCCAGCAAATGGCAACCAGCCAGATGAGTTTCTCCACGACGCAAGGCTACCAGCCCGCCCTGACTGCCCACATTCGCAGATACCAACCGGCGTCCATAGGCGGCCAGATACTGCGCCAACAAATCCAGACTGATGTCATGCGATCCAATTGCAAAAATGGTCTGATTGAGTTCTTCCGGCGGACGGTAAAGCCGAACTCTGACCCGGCTGCCAGCTTCAACACCCTGCACTCCGCGAGGTAAAACGACGATACCATCCGCACGCACCAGTGAGGTAATTACCCCTGCCCCCCGCGATAGCGGCGCCGCCAACAACTGATCCCCTACTCTGCCTGCCACCACCCGCACATAATCATCGTCACCCGGCGGTGAGGTCAATTTGCGGGTTATCTTTGCTTCAATTTCAATGGGTCGATGAGGAGGGCGCCCCAGCCAGCGCGCCAGCAGCGGTTCAACAAAAATTTCTCCCGTCAACGCCGCCGATACAGGATAGCCCGGAACGCCGATAATGGGACACTGACTGCCATTCTGCCGGCGGATCATTCCCAATATGACCGGGTGACCGGGACGCACCGCAACACCGTGAATCAGCAAATCACCCAATTCCTGCACCACTGCAGCGGAAAAATCTTCCGATCCGGCTGAGGAACCGGCATTCAGCAGGACGAGATCGTTCTTCTCTGCAGCGTCCTGCACCCGCTGACGAATGAGAGCATTCTCATCCGGCGTGATCGGATAACGAAAAGCCTCACCTCCCCAAAACCGGATCTGAGCAGCCAGTACCAGCGAGTTAAACTCAATAATCCGGCCGGTTTCTACAGGTTGACCGATTTCGATCAATTCTGTACCGGTGGGGAGAATTGCCACCCTTGGTTTGCGGCTGACCGAAATTCGATCATGGCCGGCCGCAGCCACCGCTCCTAAATCTACCGGGCGCAAGATATGACCAGAGGGCAACACCAGTTGGGTAGCAACAATATCCTCGCCCATTGGACGCACGTGCGACCAGGGCGGTAGTCCAGCTCTCAAGCGGATTGAACGCGGGCGGTGGGCCTCTGTCGTGATCTGCCCGTTCTCATCCAGGGCTTCCACATTCTCAATGGGCACAACTGTATTTGCCCACAGGGGTAATGGATCACCGGTATCTACATAAATCGCTTGTTGACCAACAGTCAGTATCACCGGGGAAGTAGGCATAGCGCCTGCAACATCCTCCGCCCGCAGGGCAAAACCATCCATGGCTGCGGCATGATAATGGGGGGAGGAAATGCGTGCCCACACCGGTTGGGTGGTTACCCGCCCAACCAGATTTTCGCTCAATTCAAGCGTTTCCTCTCCGAGAATGCCGTTCAGGCCGGCCGATTCCAGTGCCTGTTCAAACCGTGCAAGCGCTTCGTTTAAGGGAATATCCTGCAAATAAATGGACATCGTAAACTCCTCACGGTTCGCTTTTTTTGCCTGTAACGATATTTTCAAAACAATTCAAATCACAATTGGATTTGATTTCCTGTCGGCTGAGAAAATAAAGCGTTTCAATGGAATGTCTGTTACTCACCCCTAAACCCATACCGGCAAAATAGCCATTTTTTGCCGCCATTTTGGTGGTTATTTTATTAGCTTTGCCATAGGGATAGGCGATGGTTAGTGTCTTGATTCCCAATAAATTTTCCAAATAATCTTTGGATTCGGTCATCTGAGAATTCACTTGAGCCGGATTCTTAACCAGATCTTCGTGGCTGACGGTGTGACTGCCAATTTCCCAGCCGTTCGCAAATAATTCAACCAGTTGATCAGTATTCATATAAGGTGACGCACCCACAAAACCGGTAATCACGTACACCACACCCTGCAATCCATATTGTTGCAGAATCGGAAAAGCAAACTCATAAACACTACGATAACCATCATCAAAAGTCACAATGATCGGCTTGAGCGGTAAGTCTCCACCCTTCAGGATTACTTTTGAGAGTTGAACCGGCGTAATGGTCGTAAAACCATTTTTTGACAGATACTCCATTTGAAGGCGGAAATTCTCCACCGACACCTCATAGCGGTTCTCCGGCTCGCCTTCGGAAATGCGATGGTACAGCAAAATGGGCACTTGAATCTGCCCGGCAGGATAATAAACCCATGCTGGTGTGGAAGCTAACACAGCGGTTGGAGTACCCGTAGGCAGCGGTGTCGGAGTCAATGTCAGGGTAGGATCGGGTAAAACCATGGTGGAAATTAAGACCTTGGTTGGTGTAGGCAACCGGGTTTGGGTAATTTCAGCCTGCACCATAACCGCAGGGGTCGGATGCTGGGCAGCAGCCTGAATACCACTGGCACAACCGGTAAAGAAAAGGCAAACCACTCCGGCAATAACCATTAATCGCCATTTCAAAGGATTCACGTTTTTATCCTTTCCCCAGCAGGAAAACCTCGGCTTCTTCACCAACTCCCAATCCGGTAGCATTTTCAGGGATATGAATCAAACCATCCGCCCGGCTCAGCGAAAAAATCAGGTTGCTTTTGTAAAAAATCGGCTCAGCCAGCCATTGCCCTTCTTGCTGAATCAATCTGGCGGGATAGTAATCTTCCCGCCCGGCTTGCGAAGGCAGGTTAACCGTCAATTTTGCCCGAACGGCGGGGCGAATCAATCCAGATACGCCACCCAGGCGATTCAATGCCGGTTGCACAAAAAGGTAGGCAATCACCAACGCGCTCACCGGGTTGCCCGGCAGTCCAATCACCGGTTTCCCATCGCACACCGCCAGAATGGTCGGTTTACCGGGGCGGATATTCAAACCATGCACCAGCACACCGGGCTTTCCCATACCGTTGATCACTTCGGCGGTTAAGTCACGCGTGCTGGCTGAAGAACCGGCGGTAATGATCACTGCATCACACTCATTGAGCGCTTTCCTCAAGCCTGCCTCCAACGCCTCCGCCTGATCGGGAAATATGCCATAGCGTTCGGCGATCCCACCGGCCTGCTCCACCAGCGCACTCAACGAATAACTGTTAATATCGCGTACCTGACCGGGCAAAACGGCAACCTGCGGCGGTACGACTTCGTCACCCGTCGAGAGAACACCTACCCTTGGCCTCCGCAAAACCTCAATTTCCAAAATCCCCAATGCCATCAAACCGCCAATCTCCGCCGGTCGCAAACGAACCCCGGCGGGGATGATCTCCTCTCCTTGCTGAACATCCTCACCCGGCTTGAGAACGTTCTCCCCTTCGGCAACAGCGCGCAGTACCTCGATTTCATTTTCACGCGAAGGTTGAGTATGTTCGAGCATGACCACAGCATTGCTGCCCGCTGGCAACATTCCACCCGTATGAATCAATGCCGCTTCACCAGGTTGCAAATCAAAGGGAGGTGCCTTTCCCATTGGCAATTCACCTTTGACCGTCAGGTAAGCCGGCAACGACTCGCTGGCCCCGAAAGTATCCGCCGCTCGCACCGCATAGCCATCCACACTGCTGCGAGGAAAGGCTGGAAGCGGTTCCGGGCTGATCACCGCCCGAGCGGTTACCCGCCCGGCTGCATCCACCACCGCCAGCCGTTCCACATCCGTGATATTTTGGGGAATAAAATCCAACCAGTAGGACAAGGCCTTGGTGGGAGGGAGTAATTCTAAAAATTCCGGCATATTTTATCCCGTCCAAAGAGAAAAAACCTGCAGGTAAAGCAGCAAACCAAAACTGGCCGCTGCGGTCAGTCGCAACAAACGCCAGTTCGGTTTTGCACCGTTACCAATTTGCCACATCTGCCAGATTTGGAAGATGCCCACCGGCAGTACCAGCAATCGCGGCCAGGTTAGTGACCATGCCAGACCTGCCAGCGGACTGATCCCAACCAGCAAAAAAGCCAGCCCAATCAAGAAATTGTGCAGGTTCATTCCGCGCTGCCATCCCAGTCGAATCATCATATTTTGCCGGCCGGCTTTGATTTCGCTGAAATACGTTTCCAGTGAGGTTGCCAGTGTCAGAGCCAAAAAAAGCGCAAGCAGTGGAAAATTGAACAATCCCATGATCGGGAGTAACTCACCACGTTGCAATACATACCCAAAACCCGGTACCAACGTTGTCAGAAAAATCGCGCTGATCAACTCTCCATAACCGGAATAAACCAAACGCAGGGGTGGTACCCCGTAAAAGAACGCGAACATCCACGAAATGCCCAGAAAAAGCAGGCTGGCCGGCTGCAGCACACCCCGCGAATAAAGAACAAATGTGGTCATCGCCCCCATGGTCAGGGTGGTGACCGCCGCCAGCAGATAGACATTGCGAGAAATCGGCTTCCAGTCATCCATTCGCCCATTATCGGTGGCGGAACGAGGCCAACTTTCAGACACAAGGTCATAATAAGCCTTGAGATAGACGCTGCTCAACTGCAACAGGGTTACCACCGCCTGGCCAAACCAGTAGACCGTCCAATCAACCGATTCACCCAGAAAAACCAGTACACCCACACCGCAGGCATATAGCAGCGCCCCGGCCAGCAATGCCAGCAGCTGCGAAGTACGAATGAATTCTCCCAAGACTTTACGAATGTTTTTTTGCATTCCAATTCCTGTTTTTTTAGATTAATCCATATCCACCATCTACAACAAGCACTTCACCGGTGATGTACATACTTTCCATCAGAAACAGAATTGCCTTGACCACATCATCTTCGCTGCCGCTTTGGCCCAAAGGCAGGCGTTGCACCAATCGCGTCCATTCTTCCGCGGGGGTATCCTCGCCCTGGAGGATTAAACCGGGGGCAACTGCATTGACACGTATATGGGGCGCAAGCCGACGTGCCAACAAACGCGTCAACACCTCCAACCCTGCCTTGCTGATCACATAAGTAGGGTAACCCGTCCAAACCTTATTTGCTCCCGTGTCGCTGATGTTGATCATTACACCTCCCGCGTGCATCAATTGCGCCGCTTCAATGGCGCACAGCCAGGCCGCACGCAGGTTGACATCCATCACGCTGTCCCAATCCTCTGCATCCATGTTCAGCAAATCCTGTCGGGGCATCACCGCAGCCGAATTGACCAGTACCCTCAGCGGCAGTCCGGTGGCTGCAACCTGTTCAAACATCCACTTGATTTCCTGCACATTCCGCAAATTGGCACGGACCGGGAAAACCGGCACACCGATTTTTTCAATTTCAGCAATGGTTAAACGGGCAGACTCTTCAGAATGATGATAATGCAAAGCAATGGCATAGCCTTTCTTTGCCAGCGCCAGCGCAATTGCCCTGCCCAGCCGCACGGCTGCGCCAGTAACCAAAGCCAATTGAGAAAAGGTATGTTCCATACCAAAGATCATCGCTGAAAGAAGTTGGAAACAAAAAACCACACATTGGCCGGTCTTTCTGCCAGCCTGCGCATGAAGTAGGGATACCAGTGTGTACCAAACGGCACATAAATACGTACCGGGTAACCCTGTTTGACCAACGCCAGCTGTAAATCACGCCGAATTCCGTAAAGCATTTGAAATTCCAGACGCTCAACCGGAAGGCCGCAACTTTTGGCACGCTGGATGGCGTGCTCGATCCGTTTTTCGTCATGCGTCGCGATGGCTGCCAGCGGCGGGAACCGTCCGCTGGCCGTTGCCGGCAAATAATCAAAGCGCAGCGAGGCGTCAATCAACAGATCACTCAAGCGGTCAAAAGCTGCATCCACATCTCGTTTTTTGGGATAGGCCAGATGGGGTGGTTCCTGATACGCCCCTTTGACCAGTCGGATTTTTATACCCCGCTCGATCAGCTTTTGGGTATCTTCCATGCTGCGGTAGAGGTAAGATTGAATAACCGTGCCCACGTTATTCAAGCCGCTATCCCGTAAGTCGGCAACGATTTTCAAGGTAGCATCCGTCAAAGTAGAATCTTCCATGTCCACACGGATAAAATTATTCAGTTGCCGGGCCTTTTCCACAATCTGGCGAAGATGCCTAACCGCCAGTTGGGGGTCAATCACCAGCCCAAGCTGGCTCAGTTTAACAGATACATTCGCCTGCACGCCGGCGCGCTCGATTTCTTCCAGCAGATGCAAAATTCCCTGGGCAGCCTGCTCGGCATCTTGTACCGTTTGGGTATTTTCACCCAATTGATCCAGTGTTGCCAGTAAGCCCTGCTGATTCAGCACCTGAACAGCCCGAAGGGCCTGTTCAACCGTTTCACCAGCAATAAAGCGGGAAGCTACCCGCCATGCCAGCGCCCAACGGCTGATCCAGCGCTGCGCCCAGTAGGCTTTGGAAAGGGCAATAAACAACGAACGCAGCATTTCCGATCCTGTTTTAATAGATTGGGATTCCTGTTTGATTCTATCATACCGAAAATCCGTTTGTGTTATAAAATGATTCACAGGCAGGACTCGTATGCGCGCATTGTTCCGATCTCGCTATCGCTTGATTCTCCTTTCTCTTACCTTGACGGGGATACTGGTTGTCTGGTATCTCAATCACGTACCGGGTGGTTTTGTGGCGGGGGTTGGGCAACTTTTTTTAACCAGTATCTTATGTTTGTTGGGTCTTTTTTTCTGGCTTTTCTTCTTCTCTCAATTTGTGTTGCCTGTCCATAAACTGGAAGACCGCTGGCGCATTTACCGACGGTTGCTTTTGTACATTCAGGGAGGTCATGGACCGGCAATCTTCATCGAAAACGGTAAAATTCGTCAGCGCAAAGGAGAAATCAAAAAAGAAGGCCCTGGTGTGGTCATTTTGGATAGCGCCAGCGCTGCGGTTTTGAGAAAAGACGACCGTTTTAACCGCGCAATTGGCCCCGGCATTACCTTTACCGAGCGAAAAGAATATCTGGAAGGCGACAAAGCCGTTGTGGATTTGCGCATTCAAAAGGGAAAAATTGGCCCGTTTCTTTCTTCAGGCGCGCCAGCCGGCGTGAGCGATGATCAACCTGCGCGGTTGGAAGTACAGCAACGCCAGCGCATGGAAACCCGCGCCCTGACACGCGATAATATTGAACTTGTCCCCAAAATTGTGGTTCATTTCAAAATTGACGCCCAACCGGGAGAAGGCGGCAGTCAGTACGGCTACCGACCGTCCTCGGTGGAAAAAGCCATCCTGCGCCGGAATGTGGACGCCAATCTGCCGGAAGACACGCCCGATCGGTTGAATGACTGGCGCTGGCTCCCCCCGCGTCTGGCTGCAGATATTTGGAAAGAAACTCTCTCCCGTTTCAGGCTGGATGAGTTATTCCATAGCCGGTTCAATCTGCCGACTGCCCTGCAAACCATCCACGCCATCATTCACCAGAGGTTAACTCAACCTGTGGTAGATGAATTGGATTTATTCGGAAAGCCAACCGGTCAACAGGTACCTTCACTGGAATATCACATGTTACAGGAGCGCGGCATCCGCGTTCTGAAAGTTGAAATCCGCGATCTGGAAATGCCGGAAGAAGTCGAAAAAGACTTGATTAAACGCTGGCAAACTTCCTGGCTCAGTCAGGCAAAGAGAGAGAAAGAAATGATCGAGATCCAGCGTCAGTACATTACCCGCGAAAGTCAAGAGCAGGCTGTACGCGCCTTTTTCAGCGAGGCGGTATCACCTCTGGCAGAAACCTGTTCGGCACAGGTGTATTCGGTCAAAAAAGTCTTCCACATTCTCATGCGTTCCATCCGCACCAATCTGGAACGAAATCCTCAGGCGCAATCCAAATTTCAACAGGAGATTGAGCAATTAAGCCAGCTGGTGGAATGGTCCATTCCTGAAGATTGACAATGACATCATCCTCTTCTTCCCCCTTCGATTTTTCACTGGAACAAATTCAGCGCTGGCTGGAACAACTGATCAGCCGTATGCTGCGACTTGACCATACCACATCTACGCTGCGCGGTCTGTTCGTGGTAATTTCCTTTGCAGGGTTTATCTTTATTTATACGGCTGTCCGTCATCCCGTCGGGGAAGTTGGTAAAGCCTTGCTGGGGCTCTTCGTGCCGGCAATCGTGCCCCGCGATATGACATCATTGCAGTTCTTGCTTTCTGCAATGGGGAACACCTTCTTTTCGCTGGATGTTTTATTGATGGCAGCTGCACTTGGTCTGCCTTTTTTGCTGGCACTGGAATTTGCTACATTGTACCAATCGGATATTTATGAAATTGCTCAAACATCCGTATCACGTCGTTTCATTCTTCAATCAGCGTTTGCCATTCCCCGCTATGATACCCTTGAAATCAAAGACGAAAAATTAACTCCCGAACAGCGGAAATCCCCCTTCATTCAAATTGGGGGGCCAGGGATCGTCAAACCCAATCCCGAATTTGCCGTGGTCTTCGAGCGGCTGGATGGCAATCCTCATTTTATCCGCGCGGGAATGAGCAAAAAAGAGCGCACCCTGCAAGGCTTCGAACGCCTGCGCCGCATTATTGACGTGCGCGACCATACCTTTCATTACGACAAAATCATTGGCAGAACCAAGGATGGCATCAAAATTGAGATACAGGATGTCAATTTGCTGTTCAGCATCTGGCGGCAGAGTGGTAATACTCCTTTGAACAATCCATATCCGGCGCATCTCCGCGATTTGTACTGGCTCACCTATCAACAGGCTGGTGAACATTGGACAAACGCCATGACCGAACTGGTCGAAGAACATCTGCAGCGCTTTATTCAAAGTCACACCTTCAGCGAGATTCTCTCGGCAGTGGGAGAACCCGAGATCCGCAGGCAGGTAGAGCTGGAAAGCACCATCCAACGGATTGCATGGGGTCAGCCTTTACGCCGCCCACTACGCTTTATTTATTCCCCGCAAATGCCTCAACCGCTGCCGCCCCCAACTTTTGTTCCCCGTCCACAGTTGAGCAACTTTTTCAGGAGCTTTACGCAAGAATTTCCCCTGGCAGCCCGTCAGCGCGGTTTACGCCTGGAATGGATCAACGTCGGCACATGGAACACGACCCACCCCATCTTGCTGGACCAACACATCGAAGCCTGGCGCTTGACCAGCGAGAACATGACCCGTTCCAGTCCGCGTGTGCTGGATGAAATACGCAATCAAGCCCGCTTACAAACCTATCAGCGCATTATTCAACAGGATATTTTTCTTGCCATTTCTCAGCTCAATAGGCAAGGTTACAAGCCCGACCAGGTTTGTTATGAGATTTTGCGTTATTTTGAAGCCCAGCTCAGTAAAATGATTGCCGAAGTGAGCTCGCAGGGACAGGTCGTCCCAACCAGACTGATCACTGCCAGACAGTGCATCCACACCGCTCTGGAAAATTTCCTTTCCAGCAGTGGGGCAACTTTCCTGTAAGAAGGGTTGGATTGTCTGGTAGAATAAAAAATCAGAACTTTCCGCCAACCCAAGAGGATCAGGTATGGTTGTGGACAATTTTCATCCCGATAAACGGGTCCTTGTGATTGGGGCTGCCAGTCTGGACGTGCTTGGGCAACCCATCGGCACACCTGAGTCCGGCACCTCCAACCCTGCGCATGTTCGGACCTCTTTTGGCGGCGTTGCCCGCAACGTGGCTGAAAACCTTGCCCGTTTGGGCCAGCCTGTTACGCTCGTTTCTGCAGTTGGCAAAGATGATCTTGGTAAACAACTGCTCAATCACACCGCATCTGCCGGTGTGGATGTAAACTGTTGTATACAGGTCAGCGATGCCGCCACAGCCGCGTACATTGCCATACTGGACGACAAGGGCAACCTTTCCTATGGGCTGGATGACATGACCATTCTCCGTCATGTATCTTCGGCTTATCTGCGTTCCCAATCTGATTTATTTGCCCAATCTGCCCTCGTCTTTGTAGATGCCAATTTGGCGCCTGCCACCCTCAGAACCGTATTTTCACTGGCCAGGCGTCACAATGTGCCCGTTTGTGCGGATGCAACTTCCACCCTGCTGGCCAAACGCCTTGAAAATCACATCCCGCGCCTTTTCCTGTTGAATGCCAATCGCAGCGAAGCCTCTGCCCTGCTTAATAATCGCATCGAGGTCAATGACATGACCAATGCCCTGGCAGCGGCACGAGAATTTGTGCGCATGGGCGTGGAAATTGCCGTAATTCCAATTGGCGAAGGGGGAGTGTGTTATGCGACCTCGCAAACCTCCGGGCATATTCCCGCCGTGTTGACCCGTATTGTAGATAGCATCGGAGCAGGGGATGCACTGACTGCCACAACTTTGTTCGGCATTTTGAATGGAATGGACATTGACGAAGCCATCCGGCTTGGGGTCACAGCCGCATCCCTAACTTTGACTCATACGGGGGCGGTAGTGCCAAACCTCTCCCTTGAACTTCTATATGACAGATTGATTATCTAAATGAGCATCAACAACTTTCTTGAAATCGCTAACCCCATCCGCAAAGCGTTGTTTTCAGGCAGACCGGTAGTAGCGCTTGAATCGGCAGTCATCACTCACGGATTGCCGTATCCTCACAATCAGCAACTGGCATTCGAGATGGAAGACACCATCCGTCAGCACAATGTCGAGCCAGCTACCATTGCGGTATTGGATGGAAAAATTCGGGTAGGTTTATCCCCCGCTGAAATCGAGCGGCTGG
>Ga0067045_1027991_pt1 | contig 47313 bp, 37 predicted proteins | sample TerdegcTABiofilm_FD_59184 | JGI IMG/M metagenome (GOLD analysis project Ga0067045, IMG submission 59184) | Combined Assembly of (Gp0054472, Gp0054536) Wastewater bioreactor microbial communities from Singapore -Terephthalate degrading...
GTGGCCAACTGTTCCGTGACCACTGCGGCGATGGCCTCCACCATGGCTTCGGCCTGAGCCTCGGTAAAATTGGCCGCCCGCAGGCGCTTGACAAACTCCAGGGTATCAAAGGCGATGGCCTTCATAATAATCTCCTGAGGCAATTTTACAACAGCGGCGGCAAGTTGTCAAATGGCCTCTGGCATGACTGCACGGCTCAGAACCATGGCCAGGCTGTCCCTCTCTGCGGCGAAATTTTTTATTCATCTCAGAAAACTGCAGGACACACATACCTAAAGCTTCTGAGCGAAGCGGCGTCGGTGGAGGAGGTAAAAAAGGAGTTGTTTCCCCCTGGAGAATTTTTGTATATCCTGACGGTCAGGAAGATATATTGTCAGATATGGGGGAAAGCTTATGGTGCGCACCGATTCAGTCCTAACACTCGTGTTGGGAGCTCTGCTTTGGTTAACCTGGGGGGCCGGCGCCGCAGAGGACCTGCTAAGTCAGGGAGAGGCGGCCTTCAAGGCCCAAAATTATGGCAAGGCCCTGGAATTATTAGAAGGTTACCTACAACAGGAGCCAGCCTCCGTGGCGGCCCGCCGGCACCGGGCCTTGGCCTTCCAACGTCTGGAGCGGCTCGAAGACGCCCTCCGGGAAGTGGAGGCCGGCCTCCAGCACCACCCCCGGGAGATTGTTCTGCTGCAGGTCAAGGGTGGAATTCTGGCTGAAATGGGCCGTCGGGAAGAGGCCATCCAGGTTTTCAGTCAAATCATCGCCCAGGACCCCAAAAACGGCGAGGCCTGGAAGGAGCGCGGGGTAAATCTGGCCAACGAAGGCCGGATCGAGGAGGCGCTGCGGGATCTCAACCAGGCGGTGAAACTTCTGCCCCAGGACCCCTGGGTTTATAACCACCGGGGTATGGTCTATTTCTGTCAGAATAAATTAAAAGAAGCGGTGGCCGATTTTTCCACCGCCATCAAGCTTCGCCCAGACCTGCCCCATGCCTATTTTTTCCGGGGAAATCTCTATCGCTACCACTTGCAGCAACCGGACCAAGCCTTGGCCGATTTCCGGGAAGGCTGCCGCTTGGGGCATCCCCTCTGCTGCCAGGAGGTGGAAAAAACCCCACCGGAGGGTAGCGCCAAACCCTGACATCCCCGGGGTCCGCTTGCTGGACTGTCGGGGGTTGATGAAGCCGCCCCCGAACCCCGCCGAGGGATAATGAGTCCCCCAACAATCGGCCCGACCGGCAAGGGTGCCCGGTGTGGACGGCCACGACCTCTTTACCCTTTATTCTTCATCTCCCTGGTTCCATCCAAGGCCTCCCGGACCTTGGCGGCCAGATCCTGGATAGTGAAAGGCTTGGCCAAGAAATTGACCCCTTCGTCCAATACCCCCCGGGTGGCAATGACGTTGGCCGTATAACCGGAGATGTAGACGCTCCGGCAGCGGGGATGGAGTTGTTTGACCTCTTGGTATAACGATTTGCCGTTCATCTGGGGCATGACTACATCGGACACCAAAAGGTCAATGGGGCCCGGATGGCTCTTGGCCAAGTTGATGGCTTCCGCCGGACTGGCGCTGGCCAATACCGTATATCCCAGGCTTTCCAGCATCTGTTGACTAACCTGCCTTAACGCCGCATCATCCTCCGCCAGGAGGATGGTTTCGCCTCGCCCCTTTGGCATGGCCGTCGTCTCGGGGATGGTTTGGACCTCTCCCTCGCCATGATACCGCGGCAGGTAGATTTTAAAGGTCGTGCCCTGACCCGGTTCACTGTAGACGTTGATCATACCGTGATTCTGCTTAACAATGCCATAGACGGTGGCCAGTCCCAGGCCGGTGCCCTGGCCCACCCCCTTGGTGGTAAAAAAGGGGTCGAAGATGGTGGCCATGATCTCCTTATCCATCCCAGCACCGTTGTCACTGACGATTAACAGGGTGTATTCACCCGGCCGGCAATCCGGGTGTTGACTGCAATAACGGGCAGAGAGGCTCATCACCCCGGTTTCGATGGTGATAGTGCCCCCGCCCGGCATGGCATCCCGGGCGTTGACACAGAGGTTGGCCAGAATCTGGTGAACCTGAGCGGGATCCATCCTGATCGGCCAAACGCCTGAACCCGGTAGCCAGACCAGATTGATGTCTTCTCCGATCAACCGCTGCAACATCTGCAGCATCCCTGCCACCGTTTCATTCAGATCCAAAACCTTGAGGGAAATGGTCTGGCGGCGGGCAAAGGCCAGGAGCTGCCGGGTCAGGTCGGCGGAGCGGTTGGCCGCCTTCATGATCTCCATCAGATCGGGGTACAGGGGGTGGGCCGGCGTCATTTTCAGCAAGGCCATCTCGGCATGGCCCAGGATGACCCCCAGCATATTATTGAAATCATGGGCCACCCCACCGGCCAGGCGTCCCACCGCCTCTAACTTCTGGGACTGGAAGAGGCGCTCCTCCAGGGCCTGCCGTTCCTGTTCAATCTCCTGGCGCTGGGCTTCCATCTGCAAGACATGGAGGGCAAAGGCCAGATCGGCTGCCATTTCTTGGAAGAGATCAACTTCTTCTGGATCAATCTGGTCGGCGGCATACAGGCTCACGGCAATAAAGCCGAAGAGGGTGTCTTGATGCTGCAGGCGGCTGGCCAACGAAATTCCTTCCCAACATTCATTCCTTAAAGGGCATAACCCGCAAACGCTGCCCCGCTCACGAATGATGGCAGCCCCTTCCTGGTCGTACACATGGTGAAAACAGGTCGGCATCTCGTGCCGGCGGAACAGATCGGCAATGGTTTCGGGGTTCCCCTGATACCCGGCCAGGGCCCAGGAATCGACCTGCCGGTCTTCACCTAAAAGAGCGATGAGAACAGAATTGTAACCCCGATTAGCCACCAATAATTCGGCACCCTGGTGGATCAGGGCCTCTCGGTCCCGCTCCCGGACAATGAGCTGATTAATGTCCCGAATAGCCCGCAGGACATTGTTGAGGTGGCTGATCCGCTCCTGGGCCTGCTTAAATTCGGTGATATCCTGGAGAGAACCGTATAACCGGACAATGCTGCCATCCTCTGCCCGCTCCGGGAAACCCCGTCCCAAGCACTGGCGGATGGAGCCGTCCGGCCGCAAAGCCCGCAGCTCCAATTCGTAAGGTTTCCCATGCCTTACAGCTTGGACCACCGCCTGGGTTAATTGTCTCATATCCTCGGGCGGAAAAAGTTCCTGGTGGCGGGAAAACGGCGGCGGCCCCAGGGTGGGATCCCGTTGAAAGATGCGGAAGAGTTCGTCGGACCAGGTTACCGTATCAGAGGCAATCTCCCATTCCCAGCTGCCCACGTGAGCAATGGCTTCGGTGCGGGCCAGCATCAGTTGGCGTTTCCGGATCTCCCGCTCCGCCTCTTTGCGGGCCGTGATGTCCCGGACAAATACCAGGGCGCCGTCCTTCCCCTCATAGGTTAGAGGCACCGCCGAGACCTCTACCGGTACTTCGCTGCCGTCCAGGCGGAGGTAGACCTGTTCCATGGCCGGCACCCGCTGTTTTTGCACATTGAGCTGGACAATCCGTTGGGCTACTATTTCCCGCACTTTGGGATGAAAGCGCTCCATGACCGGCTGCCCCAATAATTGCTCGGGTGATTCAGCCCCGAACAGAGCGGCGGCGCTTTCATTGAGATAGGCAAAGCGCCAGTCGGTCTGGACAAAAATGGCGTCGGGTGCCCCTTCCACCAAAGAACGGAATCTGGCCTCACTCTGCTTTAAGGCCGCAGTCCTTTTGGCCACCTGATGCCGCAAAGACCAGGTCCAGAGGAGGAAGCCAAACAGCATTACCAACAGAGGGATCAGCACCATGGCGGAATAGCGCAGGGCAGCCCAGAGGGAGAAGGGCTCCTCATGATAAATGCCGAACCATTTCTCCCGGAGACGATGGTATTCGCCGCTCTCGGCCAGTACTCTCAAGCCCTCACCGAACTGGGCCATCAGGGCCTTTTGGCCATCCCGCCCGGCGTAGCAATACTCCCCCACCAGCAGCGGAGTCCGGCCCAGGACCAAGTCAGTCCACCTGTTTTTGGCCATGAAATGCAGGGCCCCCAGTCGCAGCACCAACCCCACCTCACCCCGACCGGCGGCTACCTCCCGCATCACTTCCTCCTGGTTCTCCACCAGGAGGAGGCGTTCGTGCAACTGGTGCTGCGTCAGGAACCCCAGGATGAAATCTCCCTTTTGGGCCACTAAAACCTTTCCGGCCAGCTCTCCTACCGTCGTCGGCGCCGGGGTGCGATCTTTCCGGACCACACTGACATAATGGTTCACCATATAGGGTTGACTGAAATCAAACTTCTGGTCCCGTTCCGCCGAATAGTACATGCCCTGGAGAACATCGATATCACCGGCCTCTAAAGCCTGGACCATTTCCTCCCACGGCCCGAGTCGGATCTCAATATCCAGATTCATTGCCTGGGCAATGGCCCTGGTCAGCTCCACGCTGAACCCCGTGGGCCTACCCTGTTCATCCAGGTATTCAAAAGGGGGATAATTATTGTCGCCGCCCACGATCAGCCGACGGTGGGAGGGTAATTCCAGCGAGGCAAACCACTTGGCATGGAGACGGCGATGAGTGCCATCGGCCACCACCAGGGCCAGACCTTCGTTGAGCAGGGCCAGGGTCTGGCGGTCCCCTTCCTTGACGGCAAAACAGAAATCCTGGCGAAACCCTTCGATGGGCCGGTCCACCACTACCAACTCGGTAAAACCATGCTCCTGGAGAAGCCGCAGGGCCACCAACCGTTGGATGACCACCGCGTCGCTACGGCCGGCCGCCACCTCCTGAAGGGCCTCCACAAAGGTGGGAAAGGTAAGGATCTCACAGCCCCGGTCCTCCCGGCGGAGGAATTCCTCGGCGTTGTCCCCCTTCATAACCGCAACGCGACGCCCCCGCAGATCGGCCAAGGTCCGGATATCGGTGGTCCCACGCCGGACCACCAAGGCGCCGTGCAGACTCATGTACGGGACAGTAAAGTCAAAAATCTCTTCCCGCTCCGGGGTCCGCCCCACTAAAGGCAGGACCTGGACCTTGCCCTGGGCCAGCCATCCCTTCACTTCATCCCAAGGACCCAACCGGAAGGTAACCTCCCGGCCCATGGCCTTGGCGGCGGCTTCCAGAAGTTCTATGGAAAAACCCGTGAGCTGGCCGTTGCGCCCCAGGAAGCAGAAAGGCGGATATTCAACCTCAGAGGCGGATCGGAGCGGCGCCATAGTCGGCGATGGTTCGGCCCCCGCCGTCACACTGACGTCAACGCCGCCCAGCCCACATCCCAGCAGGAGCAACAATAGGAGCAGCCACCGCCCCTTGGTCTTCCGGATTACTGAGAATGCGCTTTCCGAAATCGGGCTCATGCACCCTTCCTGATCAGCAGCCCGGTCCGATCGCCGGGGCCGGTAGTTCCCATGGCAATGCCTCGCCGCCGCCTCGCCGCCTTCTGAGGCATATCCACCGTCCTAGGTCCAGGTTACGCCCTCTTTCCTGCCGACAAGGCAGGTCGCCTGGCTTAACTTGATGTTTATTAATCTTCCTAAAGTGTTATATCTTTTTTCAATTATTAAAAAAAGTCAACGGTAAAGAAACAACCCCCCTTTTTTCGGCAAAAAAAAATCTTTTTTTCGAAAGGAGCGATCCCTGGGAGGGGAATGCAACCGTCATCCCTCGGCCAACATTGACTTGTTTTTCCCCAGAGCATGTCCCATAATAAGAACGTTGCCCTCGTTGCGGGGCCCAACCCAGACTGAGTGGCACCCTGCCAACGCCACAAGGATATGGTTACCTATGCTCAGCGATCTTCTGGCCGCCGCGGCCTCCGGGCTCCTGCTGGCCCTGGCGTTTCCCAAATTTGACCTGATGCCCCTCCTCTGGGGAGCCCTCCTCCCCCTGCTCTGGGTGTTGCAGCGCCACCAGGGGCGGCAGGCCTTTGTCTGCGGGCTGGTCCACGGGTTGGCCCAGAATCTCGTGATGTTCTATTGGATTGTCTATGTTACGGTTACCTATGGTAAGTTGCCGCTGCCGGTGGGGATCGTCATCCTCGTCCTCCTGGCGGTCTATCTCAGTCTCTATCGGGGGGTCTGGGCTTGGCTTTATGTCTGGGGCTGCCGCCGGGGCCTGGCCGGCCTCTGGTGGGGACCGGTCCTCTGGGTCAGTCTGGAGTTTCTCCAGACCTATCTGATCACCGGCTTCCCTTGGATGCTCCTGGGCTATGGCTGCCATCAATCCGCCTATCTCCTCCAGTCCGTGGAGATCACCGGCGTGTACGGCCTCAGCGCCCTTATTGTCCTCTGGAATATCGGCCTCTTTACTCTCATCGCCGGCGGGCTCAACGGCCGCCGCCGCTGGCAACCGGCCGCGTTGGCCGGGCTCGCTCTCCTGGCAGCACTGGGTTATGGCTGGTACCGGCTGCCGCTGATCCGACAGCAGATGGCTCAGGCACCGACCCTAACCGTCGCCGTCATCCAGGGCAATATCGAACAGGGCCGCAAATGGGACCCCGCTTACCAGGAGGAGACCATCGCCATCTACCGGCAGTTGACCCTCAGCTCGGGCCCCCCGGCCCCCCAGTTGGTGGTCTGGCCGGAAACGGCTGCGCCCTTTTTCTTCCTCCGGGACCAAAAACTCTCGCCCTCGGTGACGGCCGTGGCCCAGGAACGGAACAGCTACCTCCTCTTCGGCAGCCCGGCCTTCGAGAGCCGGGAGGACGGCGAGGCCTTTTTCAACCGGGCTTACCTGTTGGCCGCCGACGGCTCCATCATCGGCTTCTATGACAAAGCCCATCTGGTCCCCTATGGGGAGTACGTCCCCCTGCGGCGCTATTTTCCCTTCATCGGCAAGATGGTCCCCATGGTGGGGGACTTTGAGGAAGGACCGGTGGGCCGGGTCCTCAATCTGCCCGAGGCCAACCTGGGCACCCTCATCTGTTTTGAAGCCATCTTTCCGTATCTCAGCCGGGCTATGGTGGCCAACGGCGCCGACCTGTTGGTGAACATTACCAATGACGCCTGGTTCGGCCGGACCAGCGCTCCCTACCAACACCTGGTCATGTCGGTGACCCGGGCCGTGGAAAACCGCGTCTCCTTGGCTCGGGCCGCCAATACCGGCATCAGCGCCCTGGCCGGACCCGACGGCTCCATCCTCTGGCAGTCCGGCCTGTATCACCCTACGACGCATACGGCCGCCCTGCCCCTGCTCTCCGGCGGCACCTTTTACACCCGCTACGGCGATCTCTTCGCCTGGCTGAACGTTGCCCTGACCATCTTTGGTCTCCTGGCCGCCCTCCTGATGGAGAGAAGAGCACCCTCACTTCCACCCCTCCAGAAACGGGCGCCAAGTTGACGGCGGCGCGGTGGCAGGGATAAAATCCCCCAACATTGGCAGGAGTTATCCCGCCCTTGTTAGCCAACGTCCTCAATCAATTAGAAAATAACGTTGTCAGTTATGAGTGGTCAGGGGTCAGAAAAATGAGTTTCCGGTTTCCGGTTTCCGGTTTCCAGTTTCCGGAAGAGCTTTTCTTTTATGCTCTCTTTTAGTGGGGCGGGCCTCTGTGCCCGCCCAAGTCAGCCCAAAGCAACAGCCTTTATTTTCATGGTCCGCGGGTGACTTTTGTAACTCATGGCAATTACCAAGAAAATAAAGTTGCCAGTTGTTAGAAAAGTCGGTTTCTGGTTTCCGGTTTCCAGTTTCCGGAAGAGCTTTTCTTTTAGTGGGGCGGGCCTCCGTGCCCGCCCAAGGTAGCCAATGGCAACGACCCGTATTTTCATGGTCCGCGGGTGACTTTTGTAAGTCATGGCAATTACTAAGAAAATAAAGCCAACATTTGGTGGCACAGGCTTTCCAGCCTGTGCAAGCTCTAACCTATGGGCAGCATCAATTTTCATGGTTCGCTGGTGATTTTTATCAATAACGGCAATTAGTTAAAAAATAAAGTTCGTAGTTCATAGTTCATAGAGATTAGAGGGGAGTCCGTAGGGCCGGCATCCTAGCCGGCCCCGGCCCCCCCCGCAACCAACCTTTATTTTCATGGTTCGCGAGTGACTTTTGTAAGTCATGGCAATTAATATGAGTTTCCGGATGGGGACTAACTTGGGGCAACGGCTAATGAAGATATCTCCCGTGGCAATCGGGGTGGCCCACGGCCGCTTTCAGCTCTTCCACCGTGACCACCTCAAATATTTAGAGGCCGCCAGGGCCCGTTGCCGACATCTGGTCATCGGCATCACCAACCCAGATCCGACCCTGACCAGATTTGATCCCGCCGATCCCGGCCGCAGCGACCAGACCCGGAATCCATTGACCTATTATGAACGCTATCGCGTCATCAAACACGCCTTGGCAGCCGAGGGTTGGGATTCCGCCCATTTTTCCTTGGTGCCGCTGCCCATTAATTTCCCAGAACTCTATCAATACTATGTCCCCCTCAGCGCCACGTTCTTCCTCACCATCTACGATGATTGGGGCCAACGCAAGCTGGAGATGTTTCGATCTCTGGGACTACAGGTGGAAATCCTTTGGCAGCGGCCGTTGGCGGCCAAAGGGTTGACCGGCACGCAGGTGCGCCAGGTCATGGCAGCCGGCGGCAATTGGCAGGAGCTGGTGCCCCCCGGCGCCGCCGCCATGCTGGAAGAGTTGGACATACCGGAAAGGCTGCGCCCCCAGGCCCGGCCATAGATTCTTCAGCTCTAGGGGGCGGGACGCGCCCGCCGCATCATCTAAGGATTTTCTTATCAATGACGACCGGCAACCGCCCTCTGGCTACTGCCAACTTATTTTTCACCGAGGGATCTCCCCATGCTCCTGGCACATCTAACCATGCCCCAGTTTGAGGCGGCCCTGCAGCGGACCCGCACCGTGATCATCCCCTGCGGCTCGGTGGAAGAGCACGGCCCCCATCTGCCTCTCCTGACCGATCTGTTGCACGCCCAGGAGGTAGCCCAACGGGCCGCGGCCCAGCATCCGTTGTTGGTGGCCCCCCCTCTCCCCTATGGTCTCTGCCGCTCCACCAGTGACCATCCGGGCACCATCAGCATCTCCGGGCAGGCCGTCCGGCTGCTGGCCACAGAGGTGGCTGCTTCCCTCTACCGTCAGGGCTGCCGCGCCATTGTCTTCCTCACCGGCCATGCCGGCGGCACCCATGTGGCCGCCCTTATTGAGGCGGGAGAACAGCTTCTCCGAGACTTTCCGGACATTCAGGTAGCAGTGGTCAATGTCCTCAATCTCCTCCAGGACGCCTGCCGCCTCGACCCTGCCCTGGTGCGGACTCCCGGCGACTCCCACGCCGGCGAAGTGGAAACCGCCATCATGCTGGCCATCCATCCCGATCTGGTGCAAGGCAGCGCCCCCCCGGACCGGCCGGCCTTCCCCAAATACATCCTCACCCGGGAGAAACGACGCTATTGGCCCAGCGGCGTCTGGGGCGATCCCGGCCCGGCCACCGCCGCTCAGGGGGAAAAGATTCTTGCCTGCGAAGTCAGGGAACTGCTCACGGTGATCCGCACCCTGGAAAGCCTCCGGACCTGATTTCAGCTCCGGATATCATTCCAATAAATATTATCTAATTGATATTGTTACTTATTAAATATTGAACAAGGTCAATTCTTTTGTTGACAAAGGCCTAGGAATTGGCCTATAACTAATGCACATGTTAGGTGAGGCTTGATCAAACCGGGAGGCATACCTTCTATGATTCAAAAGACGGTAGAAGAGCTGGCCGCGAAAATCTTATCACTGGACGAGAAAGATCTGGCGAGCCATTTAAAACACTACAAGGAAATCATGGAAGATTTTCATCCCACCCCCGAATGGGAAAAAGCCGTTATCGCCTTCTTCATGATCAGTGCAGTCCGGGTGAAAAACAACCTTTTGCACGCTCAATCAAACCAGAAAAACCTTCTCCGCTTCCGACAAGCCGACCGTTGCCACTCACAGCCGAAATTGCGATTGGTTAAGTAACCCCTCCGGATCTGGTGTCAGGAATAACCGTCTGCTCAGCGGGTCGGCCTGGGGCTGCGACCGCGGCGTGGTTCTTTGCCCTTAAAATGCAGGCGAATGGGGGCATAGGGGAGACCCAAGCGCTCCCGAAGCTGGTTGGTGAGATACCGCCGGTAAGAGTCTGACACGCCGCCGGGAATATTTGTGAAGGCGACAAATGTGGGCGGCTGGACCCCCACCTGGGTCAGATAATAAAACTTGACACTGCGATGGCGAAACCGCGGCGGCGGCTGAGCCTCGACGATTTCGCTGAAGATCCGGTTCAGCTCGCCGGTGCCGGCCCGATACTGCAGTTGGGCGGCGATCTCTTCAATGAGGGGAAAGACTTTGGCTATCTGGTAACCGGTGGCCACCGACAGCGGCAGCAGGGGGGCATAGGGCATCAGCCGCAGGTTGGTGCGCAGCCAGTCCAGGGTCTGTTGTTTATCCCGGGCCGCCCCGGAGAGCAGATCCCATTTGTTCAAGCCGATGAGACAGCCCTTCCCGGCCTGGGCCACCAGGGCGAGAATCCGCAGGTCCTGTTCCGTTAAACCCTCCGCTGCGTCCACGAGAAAGAGAACCACCTCAGCCCGATCCAGGGCCCGCAGGGCCTGCCAGATCATGCCCCGCTCCAGGGCTGCGGTCACCCGGCTGCGCCGCCGGATACCGGCCGTGTCAATGAGCACATACGGACGTCCCTGCCATACCAGGGGCGTGTCCACCGCATCCCGGGTCGTCCCGGGGGTATCACTTACCAACAGCCGTTCCTCTCCCAGGACCCGATTGATAAATGACGATTTCCCCACATTGGGCCGGCCCAGGACGGCCACCCGGATCCCCGGCGCCGTCTCTGGAGTGGCTTCCCGGGCCGGCAGGAGGCGAACGAGGGCGTCCAGCAGGTTTCCTACGCCCAGGCCATGGGCTGCGGACAGGGGGTATAAAGGATCAAAACCCAGGCGGTAATAGGCGCCCAGTTGGGCCTCTTGTTTGGGGCCGTCCACTTTGTTGATGAGCAACAGCACCGGTTTGCCGATTCGACGCAGGAATTGGGCCACATCCAGGTCATCGGGATGGAGGTCCTGACTGCCGTCCACCATGAACAGGATCAGGTCGGCCTCGGCCGCGGCGGTCTCGGCCTGACTCCGCACCCCTTGGCTGAGATCGTCTGAAACTCCGCCGAACCCGCCGGTATCAATCAGGATAAAGGAGTGGTCGTCATAGGTGACCAAGCCGTACAGACGATCCCTGGTCACCCCGGGCTGGTCATCCACCAAGGCCCGGGACTGTCGGGTCAGACGGTTAAAGAGGGTTGATTTTCCCACATTGGTACGGCCCAGGAGGGCCACCAGGGCATGCCCCTGATTGTGCATGGTTTTGTTCACCGAGTCCTCTGCTGCTGACATCTTCCCGGCCCATCAAGGCTGACCTCATGGAGAAAAATCCCCCTCCTCCCGGACTCGGAGGAGGGGGGCCGGTGAGGCATCCTGTGCCCCCGGGGTCAGCTCCATCGGGTTATAACGGCGGCTGGACCTGAATCAATGGGCGACTTCCGCCCGCGTCCCCCTACCCTGGCGCAAGATCTCCACCGCCTTGGCCAGTTGCGGGTCCCTCTCCAGTTCCGCAGCGTCAATGGGCACGGTCCAGGCCTTGGCGGCAATATCCTCCCCCCGCATCCGCCGTTCCAATGCCTCCTGTTGCAACTCTTTGACCGATTTACTCTCGGGAATGGCAGGCATCTCCACCAAGAGGTCGGGTTGAATCCCCTTTTCGTTGATCACCCGTCCCGACGGCGTATAATAATGGGCCGTGGTCAGGCGCAGCGCCGACCCGTCTTCCAGTGGCACGATGGTCTGGACCGAACCCTTGCCGAAGCTCTTGGTTCCCACCAGGATGGCCCGCTTGCGGTCCTGCAAGGCCCCGCCGACGATCTCGGAAGCCGAGGCGCTGCCTTCATTGATGAGGATTACTATGGGGATGGTCTTTTCCAGATCAGTGTTGCTATCCTGGGCAAAAAACCGCCGATTGTTGGCCTGGTTGCGGCCCTTGGTGTAAACAATCAGGCCCGAAGAGAGGAACTCATCGGCAACCTTAACTGCCTGATCCAACAACCCCCCGGGATCGTTGCGCAGGTCTAAGATGAGGCCCCGCAATGGTCTGAATTTGGCGTTAAGGTCCTTCAGGGCCTGTCTGAGATCATTATCGGTGTTCTCCTGAAAATTGGCAATGCGGATATAGCCGATACCATCTTCAAAATGCCGGGCCCGGACGCTCCTGATGGGAATGATTTCCCGCACCATGGTAAAGGACTTGGGTTTGTCCAAATTTTCCCGCATGATGGTCAGAGTGACGGAGGAGCCCTTGGCACCCCGGATCCGGCGCACCGCATCCCCCAGGGTCATGTTTTTGGTACTCTGGCCGTCAATCTTGATGATTCGATCGCCGGCCCGCAATCCAGCTTTATATGCCGGCGTCCCTTCGATGGGCGACACCACGATCAGCAGATTATCCTTCATGGTGATTTCTATGCCGATGCCGCTGAAACTGCCTTTGGTGTCAATCTGCAGATCTTTATATTCTTCGGGCGCCATGAAAGAGGAATGGGCATCCAAACTTCCCACCATCCCCCTGATGGCCCCATAAATCAACTTTTTCGGGTCCTGGGGTTCCACATAGTTGTTTTCGACGATGCTCATGGCCTCGGAAAACACCCCCAGATATTCCCGGGTCTCTTCCGTCAGGGCCAGGGCCGCCGTGGCCTGGAAAAGCATCATCACCAGCAGCGGCAAGGCGATCCCGGTGATGAGTCTCCGCCCGGCTGAAAAATGGTCCCTTCCTACAAGGTGAACACGCTGGCAGCACATTTGCGTTTATCCTAGCATCTGATATCGGGTTGTGGTGGGTCGTTCGTGAGCCGACGCGGTCCCGGGGGCGGCGTTTGGGAAGCTGCCCAGAGATTACCGGGCCTGGTCACGACATCTCTTCCGGGACCGGGTGGGAGCCAGCCACCTGTTTCTTCTTCAACGGCGTCGGCGGCGCCGTCTGGCTCGCTCCTGACCGCCCCCAATTCTTGAGTTTGTTCAAGGCCTGGACTACCAGGGGATCCCGCCGGATCTCGCTGATATCCGGGAGCCTGCGGCCTTTTTCGACTTTGGGCGGGATCAGGGCCAGGGGCGTTTCTTCCCCTTCCTTTTTGGGGCCGGAGATGTCCACCTCCAGGCCCTTCCCTTGAATCATCTTGTCCCGAGGTGTATAGCAGTAGGCCACGCTGACGATGATGGCCGAACCATCCTTCAGAGGGAAGGTCTTGGAAATGGCGCAATCGCCAAAGGTCTTGTATCCCATGAGGATGGCCCCATATTGGGCCTGGAGGGCCCCGGCCAGGATTTCGGCCGCCTGGGCCGTACCCTGATCCACCAGGATGATCAGAGGCAGACGCTCCTTTAAAACCTGATATTCCCGGACGCCATAGAAGTTCTGTTTGCCATCGTTCTGCCGCCCCTTGACCTGGTAGATGAGATCATTGCCCACAAAAACCGAAGCCAGCCGGCGGGCTTCCTCCAACTGAGGACCGGCGGTGTTCCGCAGATCCAGGATCAGACCCCGCCGCGGTTCGGCGCCGCCCTGGATGGCGCGTAACACCTGCTGCAGGTTCTGGGCGGCCTTCTCCGGGAAACTCCGCAGCCGCAGGTAATGGATGCCATCCTCCAAATAATAGTGGCTGAGACCCTCAACGGGGGTCCGCTCCAGGGTCACCTCCACCTCCAGGGGCTTGGCCAAACCGGTCCGGAGGATCTGGAGTTTGACCTTGGTCCCTACCGGCCCCTGAAGCTTTTTCTCAGCCTCCAGGACCGTCATGGTGCGGGTGGATTGATTGTTGATCTTCAGGATATGATCATCAGCCCGGAGGCCGGCCAACCAGCCGGGGCCGCCTTCCTGGGGGGCGATGATGGTCAGCAGATTGTCCCTGGTTGACAGGGCCAAACCGGCATCGGCCTCGGGAACTTTAGTGGGGTTAAGAGACTCTTGATATTCCGTCGGGGTCAGAAAAGAGGAGTGGGCATCCAGGGAGCTAACCATCCCCCGGATGGCGCCGTAGATCAGATCCCGCTCCCTTTTTTCTGTGACATACTTATCATCAATCTCATACAAGGCCTCGATCAGGAGGCGGAGCTGGACGTAGGTTTCCGGCGAAGCCGCCACCACCGGCTGCAACCTCCCTGCCAGGCTCACCGCCAGCACCAGGAGCATCCCCAACCCGACCGCCGACACCAGGACCCTCCCGCTGAATTGCCAAACCCCAGGTCTTTCTCTTTTCATAATCGCCAATTATCTCTCCAGGCAAAATATCACCCTGCCGCCCCGGGGCAGGGCGGCCGCTGCCACCGCGACTTCGCGGCCCCGCCAGTTCCAATCAACACGGTCAGACGGCGAAAGCCGGCCGTTTCCAGCACTTCCTACATCAGCCCCCGCGGTATTGCTCCCCGACAGGCCATTGTGGTCTCTTGGAGTATCTTTGGGGAAGGAAATTACCATATCTCAATTACTTGTTAGCATAATCGGAATGGTTACGCAAGAGTCTCTAACAGGTATTTGGAAAAACCCGGCCAGGCCCCTCCCCTGCCCCCCAAACCTTGGGAAAACACTTGCCAACGGCTAGTCCATGGTTATAATTAATCTGTTAGTCATGGCCATGCGGAAGTGCAAGGCTCACTGGTGGGGCCCCCGGACTTCAAATCCGGTGTATCGTCGCGAGGCGATGGGTGGGTTCGATTCCCATGCACTTCCGCCACCATCATGAAGGCACCAAAAGGGCCGGTATTCTTCTGCAGGTCTCTGGCCCTGGGTCAAACTCTCTTTTAAACTCCCCAAGATCACGCTCCTGCGGCCAACCTTCAGCCTTTCCTTCTACCTCAAAAGAACCGTCCCGGACGCCGTTGACGTCCTCAAACTTCCGCTCCCCTTCGGAAATTCCCACGGCTAGGGCTAAACCCAGGAACTGCCGTCAACGGCGGCTCCAGCGGGCGTGATAACTCACGGCCCTGCGGGGGAATTTTCCCCCGTCAGGTGGTGGACCCATGGCCGGCAGGCAGGTCTGTTAATGATCCGATGCCCCCCAGGCCCTCTCAGATAGAGGGGACCGAAGGGAGGAGGAGCAAACGCCCGTGGCCGGCCTGGCTCCGTCCTCCGGCAATTATGCCGGAGAAATCCCGTTCCCCGGCTTCGAAGGCTCCCTTGATTTTCCTTGACAGTTGGAAATTTGTTGGAGAAAATATATTTTTTAAAATTATAATCCATACGCGGGTTCGCACCCGCGACCAGGGGAGGTATCTTTAATTGGCAAAGCATCTTTCCGTAATGAAGCGGGATCGGCAGAGCAAGGTCCGCCGGGTTCGCAATATGAGCCGGAAAACCAGGGTAAAGAAGCTGGTGAAAAGCGTCCGTCTGGCCGTTTCTCAGAACCAACCGGAGAAAGCCCAAGCGGTCCTCAAAGAGGCCATTCCGGTCATCCAGCGGGTTGCCGCCAAAGGAACCCTGCATTGGAAAACCGCGGCCCGGAAGATCTCCCGTCTGACCCGACGGGTCAACGCCCTTGCGGTCTCTCCCTAAGTTCCGGCAGGGGGCACAGGTCCAGGATAATCTTTTCCAGACTGACTTGGGGGGCCAAGGCACCGGATTTCATCTGGAGATCCACTTCCTGTAGGGCCAGGAGCTGGGCCTGGAGGCGTCCGGGGGTAAAATTCTTGACCTGTTGCTGCAATTTCGCCGCCACAAAGGAGGGGACGCCCAATCCCCGGGCCAGGGGCTCACTATCACCGCCTTGGGATAGTATCTCGGCCACCCGCCATAACAGGCGGAGTTGACGGGCCAGCATCACCAGGATCAGGCTGGGCGGCTCGCCCAACTCCAGCAGGCGCTGCAGCACCTGCAAGGCCTTCTCCGGGCGGCTCTGTCCCAAGGCTTCCACCAATTCAAAGATGGTATGGCTGCGGCTCTGACTGATCAGCCGGCGCGCCGCCGACAGGCTCAGGTCCGGCGTCTCTCCCACGTAGAGGATCAACTTTTCCAGCTGTTGCGCCAGCTCTGCCAGGTTCTGCCCCACCGATTCCACCAGGAGGCGGGCCACCCCCGGTGCCATGGTCTTGCCCTGCTGTTTGGCCTCCTCCTCCAGCCAAGGGATGATCTCCCTCTCCCGGAATCGAGGGAAGGCCAGCGCCGCCTCCTGGTCCAGGAGCTGCCGCCAGAGGGGAGTGGACTGCACCTCCTGCATCTTCAGGTTAGCTGCCAGCAACACCAGGCAGGACCAGCGGGACGGGTCCTGCAGGTAGGCACTCAGTGGTTTTAATTCCCCGCCTTTGCAACGCTCCACCCCCCAAACCACCACCAACTGTCTTCCACCCCAGAGCTGGGGCGACCGAGCCACACTCAGGACTTCCGCCCACGGCACCTTGTCGGCCCGGAAGGTTACCTTGGCCGCCAGTTCCTCCCGCCCCCGGAGCCAGGCCTCCAACTGCCCCAAGGCCCGCTCCATGAGAAACTCTTCTTCGCCGAAAAATAGGTATACCGGCTTAGGCGCGCCTTTCTTCAAATGCCTGGCCAATATGACGTGGGACATGATCAAATGCTTGTGCTCCTTTTTTACTCCGGTATACCTGCACCCTGCCCGCCCCCCCCACCTGGTAAACGGGCCTCACTCCGCCTCTTCCTGCCCCAGATTCCCCGCACTGGCCCCGGATACGCTCCGGGGGGCGACACCACCCCAATAATTGTGAAAATTTTCAATTATCTTGATATTTCCAGATGTTGTATAATACAGGCAACACGACTGGTGGCCGCGCCGGTGACCCCTGCCGACGCCGTTTCTCTGGAGTCAGGGAGAATGGCACTCCAGGCCCGCTGCCTTGGCAGCCCCATGAGAAGGAGAAAACCATGGCCAGGGTCTCAGAACCTTTTCAGATCAGGGGGTTCATCCTCTTGGATGGTCGTATCAGCCGGTTGTACTGCCGTCTGGTGCGGCAACGTGCCACGGAAATCGCCACTTACCGCCTCTACGAAGATCATCGCCGACGCCAGTGGCTGGAGATCGTCACCGGAAATCTCTGCCATGTGGAGGAGTGCGCCGGCGAGGATTTCGAGCAGCGGGTCGCCGCTGACCTCCTGGTACTGGGTGTCAACAAATACAGCGGCTGATTACGGTCCCGCCCGGGCGGACCGGCGTGGCGGCCGGGTGTTTTTGTTCCGGTGGCGCCCTGAACCAGGGAGGGAGACCCTCCCGGATATGTGGGGTTTTCCCAGCATTGGTCATTCCCGGCTGGGAGTGGTGGGGAGGTGCTGGGCGCCGGTCCGGACCGGTTTTTTGGCCAAAGCGACATGGAAGGTCAGACCGCAGGGTTTTCCTGGTTCAGCCCAAGCCTTGCCGCCGTGTTTCTGGGCGATCTCCTGGACGATGGCCAGGCCCAGGCCGCTGCCTTCCTGTCCCGAGGCCGATCTGCCCCGCTGAAACGCCTCAAATATCGCCTCCAACTGTTCCGCCGGCACCCCGACGCCGTCATCGCTGACCGTAAAAATATGGGCTTCCGGTGTCTCCTCATAGCCGATGACGATCCGGTGCATTTCGGGACCCCCATATTTCAGGGCATTATCCACCAGATTGCGAAAGACCCGGAGGACCGATAACCTGTCGGCCTGAACCGTGGGTATGGCCTCCGGTTCCAGCCACTCTATCCGTTGGCTGCTCAAGGCGGTCTGGACTTCCCCCCGTACCTGGGCCAGAATACCCTTGATGTCCAACGGCTCAAAGGTAAAAGGGGTCTCCTTGGTTTTGATAAAGGTATTGATCTCTTCGATCAAGAGCAGCGCCTGCCGGGACTCTTTGCTGATCTGATCGCAGAGCAGCTGGCCCGGTTCATCCAGTCGGTCCCGGTATTTCTTCAACAACAGGTTGGTCAAACCGTTGATGGCAATGAGGGGGTTTTTCAGGTCATGGGAGACTGAGTAGGTAAAATGCTTGATTTTCTCGGCATAATCCCGAACTTCCTGTTCCAATCGTTTCCGTTCGGAGATGTCCAGGGAATACTCGATCATCTGGACAACATTCCCCTGGGCATCGAAGATGGGGTAGGCATGGACCTCCACTTGGCGGGGATTGCCGTTGATATCAAAATGGAGGTGTTCCACCGTCACCGGCTTTTTGGTCCGCTTCACTTCCTGCAAGGGGCAGAGATGTTCCGTGCCATCGCAGGGCGTCTGGCGCCGGTGGGTGAGGGCGTAGCAGGTGGGTTTGGTGCTCAGGTCCCCCAAGCGGGCCGCGGAGTTGGCCAGAATGATTTCATAGGTTTTGGCATCCAGGACATAGAATGGATGGGTCAGGGACTCCAACATGTGATGAAAGAAGGCATTCTGCTGCCGGAGTTCGGTTTCGGCCAGCTGGCAGCGTGTTTCCAACGACTCCAGGGCGGTGATTTTCTCCTGGGCCTCTTTCAAAGCCTCGGCTAATTCTGCTCTGCTCTTCCCTGCCTTCTCCATCACGACCTCTTCTGGGGGCCACCCGCCGCTGCCGCCGCCAGGTTCAGCCGGCGGTGGCGGCGGCTGACCGCGCCGTGGTCCGGTGCCCCACCGGCCGACAATAACCTGGCTTCTCCCGCCTTCATTCCTTCAGATACCGGCGGATGCCGATGAGGGACCGCATCCAACAGTCCTGGTTGAGGGGACTGATGGTTACCCCCCCCTTGCTGGAGGAGGCATGGATAAAGCGCCCGTTGCCGATGTAGATGCCCACGTGGCTGGGCTTCTCGTCTTTGGGAAAACTGCCGGAAAAGATGCTGGCAGTGGCATAAGAATACTTGGCGTTGCAATACTTATTGAAAAATAGCAGATCCCCATACTGGAGATTTTCCAGAGGCACCGGCATGCCGCCCTGCAACTGCAGTTCCGTGGTCCGGGGAATCTTGATGCCGGCCCGCTCGTAAGTCTTCATGACGAAGCCGGAGCAGTCCAGGGCCGTAGTGGTGGTGCCGCCATAGCGATAATCGGCACTCAGGTAATAACCGATGGCCTCCCGCAAACGGGTGGCGCTGGGTGTGGTTGGCGGGGCCGCCGCCTCCGGTACCGCCGGAGGCTTCGGTTTGACCGGCTTCCCGGCACACCCCCCGGCCAAGAGGCTGAGAAGTATCAGCGCCCCCCCCATAGCCAGCCAGAGCCCCGGCCAGCGGCCTCTCCCTGCAGCCACTCCCTCAGGCCACGCCAGCACCGGGCGATACCGGCGTCTGGGGGCTGACCAGCACCAAACGGCCTTCACTCTTTGCTGCCAGCAGCATGCCATGGGATTCCACCCCCATGAGTTTGGCGGGTTTGAGATTGACTACCACCAAGACCTGCACCCCGATGAGGTCCTCGGGCCGGTAGTATTGGGCGATGCCGGCCACCACCTGCCGGGGTTCTCCCGCATCTACCACTAATTTAAGTAACTTCTCTGATTTGGCAATACGCTCCGCCCGGATCACCGTGCCGATCCGCAGATCCAGCTGCTGGAAGAGGGCCAGATCAATCTCCGGCTTGGCAGGCGCCGCTTGAACCTGGGGCGGTTTTCCCTCCGTCGTCCCGGTCTTGGGAACTTCCAAACGGGGGAAGAGGGAATCGCCGCGCCCCAGGGGGGTCCCCGGCAGGATCCCCCCCCAGGTTAGGTCGGCCAACGGAATGCCGACGGCTCCGGCCGTCTGACCCAATTGCGACAACATCCTGGCGGCGCTCCCCGGCATGATGGGCTGCAACAGCACCGCCACCCACCGCAGGGCCTCCAGGATGGTATACAGCACGGTATCCAACCGTTCCTGGCGCTGCTCCTTCTGCAGCCGCCAGGGCTCCGTCACTACGATATAGCGGTTGATCTCGCCGATTAATTCCCAGAGGCGCATCAAGGCTTTGTGGAATTCCAGGGCCGACACCAAGGCCAGGAAATCATCTTGCACCGCCCGGGCCAGAGCCCGGATGGCCCCGTCCTCCGGGGCCATCTCACCCGGGGTCGGCACCTGCCCTTGGCGATACTTAAAAACCATGGCCAGGGAACGGGAAAAGAGGTTGCCCAGATCGTTGGCCAGATCGGCGTTGATCCGTCCTACCAGGGCCTCCTCACTGAAGGCGGCATCCAGGCCATAGACCATCTCCCGCAGAAAGAAGTAGCGCATCTGATCCAGGCCGAACCGGTCCCGCAACGCCAGCGGCTCCACCACGTTCCCCAGGCTCTTGGACATCTTGCCGCTGCCCATCTGCCAGTAGCCATGGACATAGAGGTGGTGATACAGGGGCAGACCCGCCGCCCTGAGCATGGTGGGCCAATAGATGCCATGGGGTTTGAGGATATCCTTGGCGATCAGGTGGCGGCAGACCGGCCAGAATCTGGCAAACTGCGGCGAATCGGGATAGCCCAACCCCGACAAGTAGTTGATCAGCGCATCAAACCAGACATAGGTGACATAATTATCATCAAACGGCAGCGGGATCCCCCAGGGCACCCGGGCCTTGGGACGGGAAATGCACAGATCCTCCAACGGCTCCTTGAGAAAAGACAAAACCTCGTTGCGGTAACGCTCCGGCCGGATGAACTCGGGATGTCGGTGGATATGGTCAATGAGCCAATCCTGGTAGCGGCTCATGCGGAAAAAATAATTGCCCTCCTTGACATACGTCGGTTTGACCAAATGATCGGGGCATTTGCCGTCCACCAGCTCCCGCTCCAGGACAAAACGCTCGCAGCCGAAGCAGTAATGCCCGGCGTATTCGCTGAAATAGATATCCCCCTGCTCCTGAATCTTGTTCAGGAAGGCTTGGACCACGTGAAGGTGATGCTCATCGGTAGTGCGGATAAAGTTATCATAGCTGATCTGGAGGGCATCCCAGGTAGCCCGGAACTTGCCGCTGATCAGATCAACATACTCCCGCACCGGCAGTTTCCTGGCATTGGCCGCCTCCACCACCTTTTCCCCATGTTCATCGGTGCCGGTCTGGAAAAACGTGGCATATCCCAGCAGGCGATAAAACCGCGCCAAGGTATCCGCCACTATCGTAGTATAGGCATGACCGATGTGAGGTTCCGCATTGACATAATAAATGGGCGTGGTCACGTAATAAGCTTTCTGATTGGCATCCATAACCTTAATCCGGCCTTTATCTGGTTTTTCTCAGTCGTCTCAGGGACGCCGGGCCGATCTGTGGCGCGGCCAAAACTTTCCCCGGCGAGAGGAGATTCCCTGAGGGAGGGGTAACTGCAAGCTGGCGGTATCTGCCGGAGCCGGCCGGGCAGGCTGCCGTTGGCCCCGCCCCCGGCAGATAGATCTAGACCCCGCGGCCGCCGGCCCTTGGCGATTAAATAACTCTTGTCAGCCAGAAGGTCAAGAAATCACTGTGGCTGCTCTCCGGTTGCAGTCCGGCGCAGGCGGTTTTGGCCGCGGTGAACTCATCTTCATGGAGCAGCAGGGCCGGCAGAAAAGGCCAATCCCGGCAGATGCGGGGTTTCACCGGGTGGATGCGACAGCGCTTCTCCTCCAGGAAGATGCAGCCCCCGCCGGGCTTGTTTTTGATGGCCAACCCCAGGGGTGTCGGCTCCAGATAATCCCGGATGAGCTCATCCAGCGGCATCTGGAGATACTGGGCGATGAGTTCCCGCTCTACCGGCGAAGGTAGAATCCCTCCCCGCCCCTGGCAACATTCGCCGCACTGGCGGCAGTGGAAGACGGTACTCGGATTTCTGGTTTCGGGCATGGTCGTTACCAACTCGTGGTCATGGCGTCGATCTCATCCTTGAGGGCACGGGTCATGAGGGACCGCACCGCCTGTTGGGGGGACTGCCCTTCGTAGAGGATGCGGTAGACCTGCTCGACAATGGGCATCTCCACCCCCAGTTTTTGGGCCAGAGAATGGGTGGCGGCCGTGGTCTTGATGCCTTCGGCCACCATCTTCATGTTGGCCAGAATATCCGCCAGTTTCTGGCCGGCACCCAGTTGTCGCCCCACCCGGTAGTTGCGGGATTGGACGCTGGTGCAGGTCAGGACCAGATCGCCCAGTCCCGCCAAACCGGCCAGGGTCATGGGGTTGGCTCCCAACCGGGTGGCCAGCCGGCTCATCTCCGCCAGTCCCCGGGTGATTAGCGCTGCCCGGGGGTTGGCCCCCAATCCCAAGCCCTCTAAGATGCCGGTGGCCAAGGCCATGACATTTTTCAACGCCCCCCCCAATTCCACGCCGATCACGTCATAAGTGGTGTAAATCCGGAAGCTGGGGGAAAAAAACCGGCATTGGATGAATTTGGCCGCCTCCCGCTGCCGACTGGCCACGGTCACCACCGTGGGTTGCGCCGCCGCCACTTCGGCTGCGAAACTGGGGCCGGACAGGACCACATAGGGGTATTCCGGTCCCCAGACTTCTCGCACCACCCCCTCCATGGTGAGGAGCGTGTCCGTCTCGATCCCTTTGGTGGCGCTGACCACCACCAGCCGGGCCGGTTCGGGTGGCTGCAGTCCGCTCAGGATCTGTCGGAAGACGTGGGAGGGCACTGCCATCAGCAGGACATCGGCCCCCTGGACCGCCGCGTTGCCGTCCCCCCAATAGCTGATGTGGGGCGATAACCTGACGCCCGGCAGGAAAAAGGTGTTTTCCCTCTGCCGGTGTAAGATCTCCAACAGTTCCGGCTCGTAGACCCAGAGGCGAACTTCATGGCCCAGACAACCCAAATGGTGGGCCAAGGCCGTGCCCCAACTGCCGGCGCCGATGACGGCCACCCGAATCCGCTCGGGGACTGTGTCGGCCCTATTCTCCGTCATCACCCCGCTCCGCCAGCCGGGCCAGACTCACCACCCGTTCGTCCGGCTCTGTATCAATCAGCTTGACTCCCTGGGTGACCCGACCGATGAGGGAGATGCCGGACACCGGCAGCCGGATGATCTTGCCCCGATCGGTAATGAGCATGATCTCGTCATCTTCCATGACCTGCAGCAAACCCACCACCGGCCCGTTGCGCTCGGTGATGCGCATAGCCAACAGGCCTTGGCCGCCCCGACGCTGCAGCCGGTACTCCTCATGGCGGGTGCGTTTGCCATAGCCCCTGGCCGTTACCGTCAGGATGGCCCCTTCGGCGGTGAGGATCTCCATGCCCACGATCTCATCGTCGGGGGCCACGGTCATGCCTTTGACGCCTCGGGCTATCCGCCCCATATCCCGCACATCCTCTTCATTGAAGCGGATCACCTTGCCCTGCCGGGTGCCCAGAAATACCTCCCGGCTGCCATCGGTGAGGGCTACGCTCACCAGTTCGTCGTCGGCATCCAGGGTGCAGGCGATGAGTCCCCCCGTCCGAGGGCGGCTGAAACTCATGAGATCTATCTTCTTGACAATGCCCCGTTTGGTGACCATGACCAGATAGTAACCAGGAGCGAATTCCCGCACGGGCAGGACCGTGGCCAACTTTTCCTGGGGATTGAAATTCAGCAGATTGACGATGGCCTTGCCCCGGGCACTGGGACTGGCTTGGGGAATCTCATGCACCTTCAGCCAATAGACCCGCCCCATATTGCTGAAGATCAGGAAATAGCTGTGGGTGGAGGCAATATAGAGCTGCGACACAAAGTCGTCCTCTTTAATGGCCATGCCCGTCCGGCCCTTGCCGCCCCGACGCTGGGACCGGTACAGCGACAGCGGATTGCGTTTGATGTAGCCCTGGTGGGAGACCGTCACCACCATCTCCTCATCGGGGATTAGGTCCTCTATGGTAAAATCCGCGGCTGCTTCAGCGATGATCTCGGTGCGCCGCAGATCGCCGTAGCGATCCCGCAGCTCTTGGAGATCGTCTTCAATGATCTTGTCCACCAAGGCCGGGTTGGCCAGGATCTCCTGATACCGAGCGATGGCAGCCAAAACCTGCTCATATTCATCCATAATCTTCTGGCGCTCCAGCCCCGTCAACCGCTGCAGCCGCATATCCAAAATGGCCTGAGCCTGAACCTCCGTCAGTCCATAGCCTGTCATCAACTGAGAGCGGGCCGTGGCCGGACTGGCGGCCGCCCGGATCAAGGCGATGATCTCGTCCAGATGGTCCAGGGCGATTTTCAGACCCGCCAAAATATGGGCCCGCTCCTCGGCCTTGCGCAACTCGTAGCGGGTCCGCCGGACGATGACCTCCCGCCGGTGTTTAAGAAACTCGTTGAGCAGATCTTTGAGGGTCAACAGCTCGGGGCGGTTGTTGACGATGGCCACCAGATTGATGCCATAACTCACCTGCATCTGGGTGTGGGCGAACAGTTGGTTCAGGATGGGCTGAACGAGTTCATCCCGCCGCAGCGTGATCACCACCCGCATACCCTGGCGGTCCGACTCATCCCGGATGTCGGAGATCCCTTCGATCTTCCGCTCTTTGACCAGTTCGGCAATCCGTTCGATGAGCTTGGCCTTGTTCACCTGATAGGGCAGTTCCGTAATAATGATGTAATCCCGTCCCCCCCGGGTTTCGATCTCCGTACGGGCCCGCAGGCGGATCAGCCCCTTGCCGGTCCGGTAGGCCTCGGCGATGCCGTCAGCCCCGTAGATAAGACCGGCCGTGGGAAAATCGGGGCCGGGCATAATGGTCAGCAGCTCCGCCAAGTCGATCTCCGGTTGGCGGATCAGGGCCAGCAGGGCTTCGCAGACCTCTCCCAGGTTATGGGGCGGGATGTTGGTGGCCATGCCCACCGCTATCCCTGAAGCGCCGTTGATGAGCAGGTTGGGCGCCCGAGCCGGCAGGACCAACGGTTCCTGGAGCGAGCCGTCGTAGTTGGCCACAAAATCCACCGTCTCCTTATCCAGATCCTGGAGCAGCTCCGCCGCCAGCCGGGTCATCCGGATCTCGGTGTAGCGCATGGCCGCCGGCGCATCGCCGTCCACCGAGCCGAAGTTGCCCTGCCCGTCCACCAGCGGATAGCGCAGGGAAAAATCCTGAGCCATGCGCACGATGGCGTCATAGACCGCCGTGTCCCCGTGAGGGTGGTATTTACCGATGACATCACCGACGATCCGAGCCGATTTCTTATAGGGTTTGTTGTAATCGTTGCCGGCCTCGGACATGGCAAAGAGGATACGCCGGTGCACCGGCTTCAAGCCATCCCGCACATCCGGCAAGGCCCGGCCGATGATGACGGACAGGGCATATTCCAGATAGGATTTGCGGATTTCATCCTCGATATTGACGTGAACCACCCGGTCCATGGGATCAAATAAACTTCGCATAGGCTTTCTGCAATGGAGTTATTGGTTCTAAAGGCAAGGCTGCGGAGGCCTTGGCTCAGTGGATTTTTTTATCTGTCGTAGGACCCTGAGGCCGGATCCTGATCATGGCGACATTTTAGTCACCAATACGAATCTGCCGCCTTTGACCTGGAGGATCATCACCTCTTTATTGGGGTTGTTATCCGGCCCCATGGTAATGGTCCCGGAGACGCCGGGAAAGTCCCGGGTGGCCGCCAGGGCCTGACGGAGGTCCGCCCCCCCGGTGCCCCTGGCCTGCTCCAGGGCATGGAGCAGCAGGAAATAACCGTCGGCCCCCAGGGCCGCAAAGGCGTCCACTTCCCGTTTCGTCTGGGCTTCATAGGCCTTGATGAATTCCTGGGCCAGAGGTGTATTCACCGTCTCCCGGTGGAAATGGGCCGTGAAATACATCCCCTCCACCGCCTCTCCTCCCAGCTTCACCAGATCGCTGACCTGGGCCCCGTCACCGGTGAGAATGGGTATCTTCAACCCCAGTTCTTGCATCTGCCGAGCCAGCAGGGCATCTTCGGCGTAATAGTTGGGGGCATAGATGAGGTCCGGTGCCGAAGGTTTGATGGCCGAAATCTGGGCGGAAAAATCCTGGTCTCCCCCCTGGATAAAGGCCGTGGCCACGATCTGCCCCCCCCGCCGCAGAAATTCCTCCTTGAAGTAATTGGCCAAGCCCACGCAGTAATCCTGGGATTGATCAATCAAGAGGGCCGCTTTCTGGGCCTGGAGATGCTCCCGGGCAAACCGGGCCGCCGCCCTCCCCTGCCAGCTGTCCTCAAAACAGACCCGAAAAGCATACTTCCGGTTCTGGGTCACCAGCGGGTTGGTGGCCGTCGGCGTGATATTGGGGATGCCGAAACGCTCGGCAATGGGGGTGCCGGCCAGGGTGTTGCCGCTGATGACCTCGCCGATGATGGCTACCACCTTGTCCCGCTCAATGAGCCGGCTGACGGCATTGGCCGCATCAATCCGGTCGCTCTTGGTGTCCACCAGCACCAGTCTGACCGGCTGTCCTAGTACCTGGGGGCGCAGCCGTTGGGCGATCTCAATCCCCTGCCAGACCACCTGGCCCATGGCCGCAGCCGCCCCCGTCATGGGGATATAGCAGCCGATCCGAATCTCCGGGGCGGGCTGGGCCGCCGCCACCGCCGTCCACAACAACACCCAGATGCCAATCAACCACTTCTTCATGCCAATCCTTCCCCCACCAGACTCAGAGCCAATGCTTTCTCTTGAAAAACCACAACATGCTCAACACGGTCAGGCACATCAACCCCAGAGCGAAGGGGTAGCCGAGATACCAGGACAATTCCGGCATATTCCAGGGCGATACATCGGTCTTGAAATTCATCCCATAGATCCCGGCGATGAAGGTCAACGGCATGAATACCGTGGCTATGACCGTCAACACCTTCATGATCTCGTTGAGGCGGTTGTTGATGCTGGAGAGATAAATCTCTATCAGGCCGCCGGCCATGTCCCGATAATTTTCCATCAGATCAATGACTTGAAAGACGTGATCCCCACAATCCCGCAGATAGATTCGGGTCTGCCCTTGAATCAGACTGCTTTCCTGAGATAACAGGTTGTTCACCACCTCCCGGAGGGGCCAGAGCAGACGCCGAGCCCGCATCAGCAGCCGCCGCTGGTTCTGCAGCTCCTGGATCAGCTGACTGTCCGGGTCGAGGACCAACCTGTCTTCCAATGCCTCCAACCGGTCGCCCCACCCCTCCAGGATGGGAAACCAGGTGTCGATGATGTAATCTATCAAAGTATAGGCCAGGTAATCGGGACCGCTGTGGTGCAGTTGACCCGAGCCTTGGTGCAGCCGCTCCCGGATGGGCGCAAAATAATCAGTATTGCTCTCTTGAATGCTCAAGAGATAATCCGGCCCCAGGAACAGGCTGATCTGCTCGTCCGCCATTGCTACCGGCTCATTGACCAACCGGCAGACGATGAACAGATAACCGGGGTAATCTTCCACCTTGGCAGGAGCCCGCCCCTCCAGGACATCCTCCAAGGCCAGGGGATGAATCCCCAACGTCTCCCCCAGACCCCGGAGCAGGGCCAGGTCCGCCAACCCGGTCAGGTGCAGCCACTTCACCCCCGTCCGACCTCGCCACTGGAGAAAATCCGCCAACGTCGCTGCCGACTTTTCCTCCAACCCTCCGGCATCATAACAGATCAGACGCAGCCGGGAGGGCTCCAGTCGCCTATCCGGCCGATGGGCCAGGATTCCCGGCGGACTCCCCGGACCTGCCACTGTCGTCACCGCCATGGCAAACCAACCCTCGAGTTGCTCCCAACCGCCCCGCCCCCAGGCCAGGCCCGCCAGGGGAATTGTCCGGCCGCAATCCTCTGGATTAACTGATTATTACCATCGCTTAGAAAAATCACCCGCGAACCATGAAAATATAGGTTGCCGTATCTGGCTGCCTTGGGCGGGCACTTAAGGCCCGCCCCACTAACAAAAAGCGGTTCATCCGGAAACCAGCAACCGATTTTTTGACCACTGACCAGTGACAATTTTATTTTCTACCTCATTGCCATGGCCTGTGGGCCACCCGCAAACCAGGAAGATTGAGGATGTCCGCAGGGGGGACGGCCGGGGCCGGCAAGGAGGCCGGCCCTACTTCCTATTGTATTTTCTGCTTAATCATAATATTATCGCTTGTCTGAAGTAAATTAACAAGATTATAATGGCAGCATGACCCATGCAGGGCCAATCAGCGGGAAAGGAGGCCGCCATGGACCTGAAAATTGTGGAGATGCGGATACCGGAAGGGGCCAATCTCATCCTGGGACATGCCCATTTCATCAAGACCGTGGAAGACCTTTATGAGATCATGGTCACCTCGGGTCTGGGCGTCCAGTTCGGCCTGGCCTTCAGCGAGGCCTCGGGGGCCTGTCTCATCCGGGTGGAAGGCAATGATGAGGAACTCATGGCCGCAGCGGTGGAGAATATCCAAAACCTGGCCGCCGGGCATACCTTTGCCATCCTCCTGCGCCAAGCCTTCCCCATCAATATGCTCAACGCCATCAAACACTGCCAGGAGGTCTGCACCATCCACTGCGCCACCGCCAATCCAGTGCAGGTGGTGTTGGCCCAAACCCAGCAGGGTCGGGGCATCCTGGGAGTCATTGACGGCTTCTCCCCCAAAGGGGTGGAGCAGGAATCGGGCCGGGCCTGGCGTTACGATTTCCTCAGGCAGATCAAATATAAGCGCTAGCGGCGGGCAGGCTCCGGTCAATAGTTCCAGGCCGGCAGGCCGCAGCGCCGGCGGCAGCAGTGCCAGCCCTGCTGCCCTCGGCGGCCTGACCGCGCCACCCACCTGTGAATAGACCCTGCCCCGGGGGTAGGGTCGGCAGCCAGATAAAAAAAATCAGTCATGCGCAACGGGTATCACCGGACTGCGGTCATCCTGGCCGCCGGCTTGGGGACGCGGTTGCGGCCGCTCACCCACCAGGTCCCCAAACCCCTGGTTCCCATCCTGAACCGGCCCCTCCTGGGGCTCCTTTTGGACCAGCTGGGGGTTGCCGGCTGCCGGCGGGTGGCTATCAATACTCACCACCACGGCGAAGCCATCCAGGCTTTTGTGGCATCTCAGGCCCCCCCCGGCCTGGAGGTAGTGGTCCGCCACGAACCGGAGATCCTGGGGACCGGCGGTGCCCTGAAAAATCTGGCCGATTTCCTGGGACCTGAGCCTTTCCTGGTAATCAATGCCGATGTTGTTGCCGATATAGATCTTAACACCGTGATCGCGGCCCACGGCCGAGGTACCCTGGCCACCCTGCTGTTGCACCACTACCCCCGCTTTAACAATGTCTGGCTCGATGCCGTGGGCCGCATCCGGGGATTCGGGGAGCGTCCGGCCGGCGTATTGCCCACACCTCTGGCCTTTACCGGCATCCAGGTCGTCTCCCCCCGTCTCCTGGACCTGATTCCCCCTGGACAATACGTCAACATCATCGACACCTACCGCCAAGCCATCGCCGCTGGCGACACGGTCCAGGGGTTCAGACAGGAGGGCTTTTTCTGGCGGGATATCGGTACCCCCGAAGACTATTTGGACCTCCACGTCCGGCTGCTGCGGGGTGAGGAGCGGTTCTGGCCGGAACGGTTAACTCCATTGACCGATCCGTATCTCGGCCCCGGGGTCAGTCTCGGCAACGGCGTGCACTTCGGCGGCGGCGTCTGCCTGGGGCCAGGAGTCCAGGTGGGCGACGGCGTCTCTTTGACCGACACGGTGGTCTGGTCCGGAGCCGTCCTGGCCCCCCATGTTCGTCTGGAAAGGTGTGTTATCGGTCAACAGGTCCGGGTTGCCACTTCAACCCGGGGACGGTGTCTCATACCATGATTATTCGCTGTTACGGTTCCCGGGGTTCCATCCCGGTGTCAGGCCCGGAATTCTTGCGCTACGGCGGTGATACCACCTGTTTCGAGGTGCGCAGTCAGGACGACGACATCATCATCATTGACGCCGGTTCCGGCATCCGACGGTTGGGCAATAAATTATTGCGGGAAGGGCGTTTCGATTATACACTCTTTTTGACACACTCTCATTGGGACCACATTCTGGGCTTCCCGTTCTTCAAACCCATCTACGATGCCCGGACCACCATCAGCATCCGGGGCTGCAGCGACGCCCAGGGGGATTTGAAGAAGATCCTGGCCAGGGCCATGTCCGGTCCCTATTTCCCTGTCCCCTTTGATTCTCTGGCCGCCACCATCACCTATGAAGACGACTGTGTCATGTTCTATCGGGTGGGACCGGTGGAAGTCTGGCCCATCCATCTGAGCCACCCCAACGGCGGTCAAGGGTATAAATTTGTAGAAAACGGCCGGAGCTTTGTCTTCCTGACCGATAATGAGTTGGGCCATCGTCATCGAGGCGGTCTATCGGTCGAGGCCTATGTGGAGTTTGCCCAGCAGGCCGATCTCCTCATCCACGATGCCGAATACACCCCGGCCGAATATGAGCGCACCCGGACCTGGGGCCACTCCACCTATCTCCAGGCCCTGGAGGTGGCCATCCAGGCCCGGGTCCGGCGGTTCGGCCTCTACCACCACAATCAAGACCGGGATGACGCCGGAATCGACGCCATCCTCGACCACTGCCGGCAGATCGTGGCCCAACGGCACCTGGACCTGGAGGTCTGCGCAGTGCGTCAGGATATGGAGATCGTGTTGTAGCTCCTGTTCATCCGGAAAATCCACCGGCACAGGCGACGGAGCGCCAGGGGGCTAGAGATCAAGCCCCGATGGTTAACAAGCGAACAACTGACAACTGACCCGGCCATCTGATCCGGTGGCAACTCAGCCCCGCACTGGGAGGTGGCATCATGTCCCGAACTGCGAAGCGGGTTTTTTCCGTGGTCTTCATCCTCATCCTGGTGCTGGCCATCCTGGGGCCAGGGTGTCTTTGGTTCTATTACGCCCAGCAACAGGCTGCCACCCAGGAGGCGGCCGGCCTTTTGGCCTCCGTCGCCCAGGGCAAGGTCCAGCAGATTGAGTCCTGGCGCCGGGAACGGCTGGCCGATGCCGCCCTCCTCACCAACAGCCCCATCCTGTCCCAGGAATTAGCCAGGTTCCTCCAGGATCCGCAGCCGGCCTCCGCGTCGGCCCTCCTGGAGCATTTTGCCGCCCTGCAAAGCAGCTACCACTATGCCGATATCTTGCTGGTGGACCCTCGGGGGCAGGTGCGCCTGAGTTTAGGCAACCATCTGGCCCAGCGGTGTAATCTGGAACAATTGGTGAAGAATGTCTGTTGTCACCCTCAAATCTTTTTTACGGAACTGCATGGGGAAGCACCCGACACCCCCCCGCACATCTCATTGGTAGCCCCCATCGTGGTCTCGAACCACCCGAAGGCCACGGTCCAGGGCGCCGTGGTTCTGGTCAGTGACGCGGCCTCCCTGCTGCAGCCCTGGGTGGGCACCTGGCCCGTACCCAGCCGGAGTGCCGAGATCGTCCTGCTCCGTCGGGAGGGGGACGACGTCTTTATCATCACTAGCCTGCTCACTGCCTTAAATCCCGGCTATAGCCTGCGGCTGCCGCTCCTGCACCGGGAAGATCCTCTGGTGCAGGCGGCCATGGGCCAGCCAGGTTTCCTCTCCGGCCGGGATTATCGGGGCGAACTGGTGTTGGCCTATGCCCAACCTGTCCCCGACTCCAGCTGGCTGTTAGTGGCCAAAATTGACGCGGCCGAGGTCCTGGCGCCCTGGCGGCAGCGGACCCTGATCCTGTTGGGGTCGGTGCTGGGCTTAATGCTCAGCGTCACCGGCTTCGCCCTGGTGTTCTGGCAGCGCCGCCAAAAAGACTTTTATCGGCAGCTCTATGGGACCGAAGCCCAACTCCGCAGCACCGCCGACCGCCACAGCCTCATCCTCAACGCCATCGGCGACGGCGTCATTGCCACCGATACGGCCGGCCGGGTGGAAATGCTCAACCCCACCGCGGCCCAACTCACCGGCTGGACCCAGGAGGAAGCCCTGGGGCGGCCCCTGGCAGAAGTCTTCCCCATTATCAACGAGGGGACCCGTGAGCCTGCGGCCAATCCGGTGGCCAGGGTCCTCCAGGAAGGAGTGGTGGTGGGTCTGGCCAACCATACCATCCTCATTGATCGCCAGGGGGTGGAACGGGCCATCGCCGACAGCGGCGCCCCAGTCTGGGACGACCAGGGCCGGATCACCGGCGCCGTCCTGGTCTTCCGGGACCGCACTGCGGCCCGCAATGCGGAGCGGATCACCGAATTCCGGCTGCACCTGATCAATTTCGCCACCGAACACGGCTTGGCCGAGCTGCTCCAGGAAATTATCGACAGGATCTGTGCCTTCGTCCACAGCCCCTTGGGGTTTTTCCATTTTGTCAACCCCGACCAGGAGACCGTTACCTTGCAGCAATGGTCCAGCCGCACCCTGCAGGAGTTCTGCCGGGCCGAAGGTCATGGCCAACACTACCCCATCAGCCAGGCCGGCATCTGGGTGGAATGTTTCCACACCAGGGAGCCGGTCATCCACAACGACTACGCAGCCGTGCCCCAGCGGCAAGGCCTGCCGCCCAACCATGCCCCGGTCCAGCGGCTCCTCACCGTGCCGGTGCTGCGCCAGGGCCAGGTGGTGGCCATCCTGGGCGTGGGCAATAAACCTTCTCCCTATACCGAGGCCGATGCCGCCTTGGTAAACATCCTGGCCGACATCGCCTGGCAGCTCGTGCATCAGAAGCGTCTCGAGGAGGAGCTGTCCCGGACAACCCTGCTGCTGGATTCCATCATTGAAAATATTCCCCACATGATCTTTGTCAAGGATGCCCGGGACCTCCGCTTTGTCCGCTTTAATCGGGCCGGCGAGGAGCTGTTGGGGTATTCCCGGGATGAACTTGTAGGCAAGAGTGATTATGATTTCTTCCCGAATAACGAAGCATATATTTATACAAGCCAAGACCACGAAGTTCTTAGATGTCGGAAACTGCTGGACATCCCCGAAGAGCCCATCCAGACCCGGCACTTGGGGCGGCGGTGGCTGCACACTAAGAAAGTCCCTATCCTGGGGCCCGACGGCGAGCCGCGGTATCTTCTGGGCATTTCCGAAGATATTACCGAGCAGCTCCGCCTGGCCACCACCCTGGAGCTGCTGGCCCAGACCAGCAGCCAGGATTCCGACGAGATCTTCCGCACTCTGGCCCAGGAAACGGCCCATCTCCTCCAGGCCCCGGGCGTCCTCATCGGTTGGCTGGTCCCGGGTGCGCCCGAGAAGGTGGAGACATTGGCGGTCTATCACAACGGCGAGTTTTTGGAAAATTTCAGCTATCCCCTCACTGCCACCCCCCTCAGTCTGGCCGAGGACGGCCGCCCCTGCGTCATCCCCCAGGATGTCCGCCGACTTTTTCCCGAAGACAGATTCCTCCAGGAGACCACCGCGGTGGGCTATTGGGGGTTGCGCCTCACCGACCGGGCCGGGAACACTATCGGCCTGATGGCTGTCAGCGCTGGCCAGGGCCTGACCATCTCGCCCCCGGAGGCCTCGCTGCTGCAGATCGTGGCGGCCCGGGCCGCAGCGGAAATCGAGCGCCTGCAGTCTTTCCGGTCGCTCCAGCAGCAGCAGGCCTTCCTGCGCCTGGTCATTGACTCGGTGGACGCCTTTATCGGCGTCAAGACCCTGGACGGTCGCTATATTCTGGCCAACCAGGCCCTGGCCCGGGCCTATGGGACCACCGTAGACCAACTGGAGGGCCGCCGGGATGAAGATTTCTGCCCCGATCTGGAGGAGTGCCGTAAATTCCGGCAGGATGACCGTCGGGTCATCCTGGACCGGCGCCTGGTGATCATCCCCGAAGAACCCATAACCTTTGCCGACGGCAACCGCCATTGGCTCACCACCATCAAACGGCCCCTCCTGAACCCCGACGGCTCCTGCGACAAACTGTTGGCCGTAGCCATGGATATTACCCCCCTCCGCCAGGCCGAAGCCGAGAAGGAACGGCTGTTGGCAGCCTTGGAACAGGCGGGGGAAGCCATCGTCATCACCGACACCAAGGGTGCCATCCAATACGTCAATCCGGCCTTTGAGCAGATTACCGGCTACAAGAAGGAAGAGGTTCAGGGCCAAAATCCCCGCATCCTCAAGAGCGGCCAGCATGACCGGGAATTTTACGACAACCTCTGGCACACCATCACCGCTGGCCTGGTCTGGCGGGGCCGCCTGGTGAACCGCCGTCGAGACGGCACCCTGTTCACCGAGGAGGCCACCATCTCCCCCGTCTTTGACAAGCAGGGCAATATCGTCAACTTCCTGGCCGTAAAAAAGAATATCACCGAAGAGCTGGAATTGGAACGGCAGTTCCATCAGGCCCAGAAGTTGGAATCGGTGGGGCGCCTGGCCGGTGGGCTGGCCCACGACTTCAATAACATGCTCTCCATCATCATCGGCTACGCCGAACTCCTGGCCCAGAAACTGACCCAGGACTCGCCCCACTACGAGGTCGTGGAAGAAATCCGCCGGGCCGGCCTGCGCTCCCGGGCCCTCACCCATCAACTCCTGGCCTTCAGCCGCCAACAGAGCCAGCAGCTGCAGATCCTGGACCTCAATATGGTGATCACCAACCTGGAGCGGATGCTCCGCCGCATCATCGGCGAGGACATCGAACTGGTCACCGACCTGGGCGCCGTCCGGGCCGACCAGGGCCAGTTGGAACAGGTTCTCATGAACTTGGTGGTCAACGCCCGGGATGCCATGCCCGGCGGCGGCCGCCTCCTCATCCGGACCCGAAATGCGGACCTCCCCGATCCCAGGACCTCCCTGGCCATGGACGTGCCTACCGGACCCTATATCATGGTGACGGTGCAAGACACCGGCGAAGGCATGGACGAAGCTGTCCGCAGCAGAATCTTTGAACCCTTCTTTACCACCAAGGAGATGGGTCGGGGCACCGGTCTGGGTCTGTCCACGGTTTATGGTATCATCAAACAATCGGGAGGCGATATCCGCTGCGACAGCGCCCCCGGCCAGGGCACTACCTTCACCTTCGTCCTCCCCCGCCTGGCTGAAGAAATGAAACCGACAACCAAACCGGTCAGTGAAGTCACCCAGGAATGTCGCGGCCAGCAAGAACATATCCTGGTGGTGGAGGACGAGGAGCCGGTGCGGCAACTGCTGACCAACATGCTGCGGGTCCTCAACTACCGCACCACGGTGGCCGCCGACGGCCAGGAAGCCCTCCACCTCATCACCCAGGAAGGCCTGCGCCCCGACCTGCTCATCACCGATGCCATCATGCCCAAAATGGGCGGCAAAGAACTGGTCAATGCCGTCCGGGCCATCCTGCCCGACCTGAAGGTCCTCTTCATGTCCGGTTATGTGGATGAGCCGGCCGGTTCCGACGACCTGGCCCTGCAGCTGCCCTTCCTCCAGAAACCCTTCTCCCTGAATATCCTGGCCGCCAAGATCCGGGACGTCCTGGACAAGAAGTAGCCGCCGCCGGGTTTGTCCGGCGCGGCGGCCAACTTGCCCGGGATAACATCCTTAACCATCTGCGGTTACGGTCAGCCGCTTGACAGTGGCTGCAGCCTATCCCATAATATGCACTATGCCCATTTCAACCTGCAGCCGTCCCGATCCGTCCCGGATCGAACGGATGTTTTCCGGCATCGTCCCTTGGTATGACTTCCTGAATCATAGCCTTAGTCTGGGGCAGGACGTCCTCTGGCGTCGGGCCCTGGTCCAAGGCCTGCGCCTGCCCCCCGGGGCCTTGGTCCTGGACCTGGCTGCCGGGACCATGGATGTGGCCTTGGCGCTGCGGCAACACCACCCCCAGGCCCGGGTCCTGGGCGCGGACTTCAGCTTGGCCATGCTCAGGCGAGGCCAGGAAAAACTACGCCGCCGCGGCCAGACCGGCATTTTCCCTTTGGCCGGGGATGCCAATGCCCTACCCTTCCCCGACGGCACCTTTGACGCCCTGACCATCGCCTTCGGTGTCCGCAACCTGCCGGATCATACCTGGGCTTTACAGGAGATGCACCGGGTGCTGAAACCCGGCGGCATGGTGGCCATTCTGGAGTTTGTGCCACCCAGCCGCGGCTGGCTGGCCAGGGCCTATGGGCTTTACCTCACCCGGCTCCTGCCCCTGATCGGCCGCCTGTTCTCCCGGCACGCCTCGGCTTACAGCTACCTGGCCCATTCCATCCTGCACTTCCCCCCGGCCCCGGAGTTTGCCCGCCTCCTGGCCACCGTCGGCTTCCGGGACGTATGCTGGCAGGCCCTGACCGCCGGGATCGTCGCCCTGTTTTATGGAATCCGGAATGGAGGTTAGAGGGAGGAGGGCACGGGGCGGGCACGGAGGCCCGCCCCACTGAAAAAACCGCCTACTGCCGCAAACCTTACCCCTGGAGGCGCTGGATGGCGGCCATGATCTCCATGGTCAGGTCGGCTGCGGCCTCGGGACCGGGAGCAGAGAGGGGCTGCCCCAATCGGACTTGGACCCGATAGCCGGGCGGCTCCGGGTGGTAGGTGATGCCCAGAGGTAAAAACGGCAGGCGTCGGCCCGGCAGCTGGCGCTGCAGGCGCAGCAGCAGTTGGATGAAGCGGTGTTTCCCCGGCCCCACCTCGCCGGGGACATAGGTCCCCTCGGGAAAGAGGACCAGGTGTTCGGCCCGGTGCAGAAGGGTATGGAGGGTGCGGAAGGTGGAAAGGGTGGCCTGGGGGCAGCGACGGTCCAGGGGGATGCCTCCCAAAGCCTCGCACAGCCGGCGGCTGGCCCCACTCCGGAACAGCTCCACCTTGGCCACATAGTAAAGGGGCCGGGGGAAGGTCAGACCGACGATGGGCACATCCTCCCAGCGCTGGTGTTTCGGGCAGATGACTGCCGGTCCCTGCCGGGGCCAATGGGCCAGACCCTCCACCTGCAGGCGGAAATAGCGCTGCAGGGTCTGGCCGGTCAGCCACCGCATGGTAAGATAAAACCACGGTATCAATCTATCCCGCTGCACCTGCCCCCTCAGTATTGCAGGTCCGGCCCCGGCCTCAGGCGGCCCCGCCCCTGTTCCCCGGCTCCGCCTCTTTCCGGGCGATGGCCAACATGGTCTTGATCACCGTGTCGGGTGTCAGGCTGATGGAATCAATGCCGCATTCCACCAGGAAGGTAGCAAACTCCGGGTAGTCGCTGGGAGCCTGGCCGCAGATGCCGATCTTGCGCCCCCGTTTCTTGGCGATATCAATAATGGTCTTGATCATCCCCAGGATAGCCGGATGCCGTTCATCAAAGAGGTGGTAGACCAGCTCCGAATCCCGGTCCAGACCCAGGGTGAGTTGCGTCAGGTCGTTGGAGCCGATGGAGAAGCCGTCGAAGATCTCGGCAAACTCCTCCCCCAGGAGGACGTTGCTGGGGACCTCCACCATACAGTAGACCTCCAGACCGTCCTGTCCTCGGACCAACCCCATGGTCTCCATGAGTTCCAGGACCCGCCCCCCCTCTTCCGGCGTCCGGCAGAAGGGCACCAGGATCTTGACGTTGGTCAGGCCCATGTCCTGACGGACCCGCCGCAGGGCCCGGCATTCCAGGCCAAAGGCCGGCTGGAACTTGGGGTCGTAATAGCGGGAGGCGCCCCGCCAGCCCAACATCGGGTTGGATTCTGTGGGCTCGAAGAGCCAACCGCCGATGAGATTGGCATACTCGTTGGATTTAAAATCAGACAGGCGGACGATCACGTCCTTGGGATAAAAGGCTGCGGCGATGCGGGCGATCCCCTGGGACAGGCGGTCCACGAAATACTCTTTCTTATCCGGATACAGAGAGGTGCGGGCCTCTATCTGACTGATAACCTCCGCCACCCTGGGGTCCGTGACCCCGGCCTCCAGGAGCTGTTCATAATGAATCAAGGCCAGAGGATGGATGCCGATATGGGAGTTGATGATGAATTCCTGGCGGGCCAACCCCACGCCCTGGTTGGGGATCTGGCAGTCCAGGAAGGCCCTTTCCGGCATGCCCACATTCATCATGATCTGGGTCCGGGTCGGCGGCAGGGTCTTGAGATCCACCCGATCCACCTCATAGGCCAGCAGACCTTCGTAAATCTTGCCTTCTTCCCCCTCGGCACAGGAAACGGTAATCGGCTGTCCCGGCTGAATGACCCCGGTGGCCTTCTCCGTGCCGATGACGCAGGGGATGCCCAATTCCCGGGAGACGATGGCGGCATGGCAGGTGCGGCCGCCCCGGTTGGTGACAATGGCTGCGGCGTTGCGCATCATGGGTTCCCAGTCGGGGTCGGTCATATCCGTCACCAGCACCTCGCCCGGCTGGAACTGGGCCATGGCCGCGGAACTGTCAATGAGGCGGGCGGGGCCTTGGCCGATCTTGGCCCCCACCGCCTGCCCCTGCACCAGCACCCGGCTGTGCTCTGTTAAGCGGTAGGTCTCGATCACACTGACATCCCGCCGGGCATACACCGTCTCGGGCTGGGCCTGAACAATATACAGCTGACCGGTCCCCACCTGCTGGCCGTCGCCGTCTTTGGCCCATTCAATGGCCATGGGCCGGAACACCCCGGTGGTCTCGGTGTAGTAGTCTTCGATGTAGCAGGCCCAGCGGGCCAAGGTGATGATCTCCGCATCGGTCAGGACAAAGCGGCGCTGTTCCTCCTCGGAGGTGGCCAGGATCCGCACCGGTCGGGTCTCATCATCGGTATAGATCATCTTGACCCTGTGGTCCCCCATCTTCTTGCCGATGATGGGGTATTTATCCATCTTCAGGGTCGGCTTGAAGACATGGTACTCATCGGGGGTCACCTGCCCCTGGACGATGGTCTCTCCCAAACCGTAGGTTCCGGTGATATCCACCACCTCGGTAAAGCCTGTGGCCGCGTCGATGGTGGTCAAGACGCCGGAGCAGGCTGCGTCGGAGCGGACCATCTTCTGGACCCCCACCGACAGCGCCACCGCGAATTGATCGATCCCCTTGTCATACCGATAACTGATGGCCCGGTTGGTGAACAGCGAGGCAAAACAGCGTTTCACCGCCTGGATCAGGGAGATCTTCCCGCGGATATTGAGGAAGGTCTCCTGTTGGCCGCCGAAAATGGCCTCGGGACTCTCGGCCGCCACCGCCGAAGACCGGACCGCCACATCCAGGTCCGTCCCTGAGACGCCGTAAAGGTCTTCCAGGTCTTCGTAAGCCTTGCCGATCTCCGCCACCAGGGCCGAGGGCAGCGGCGCATCCAGAATCAGGTCCCTCACCCGCCGGCCGCGTCGCACCAACTCCTGCATATCGGCCGGATTCAAGCCGTTGAGGACCTGACGGATGCTTTTCTCAATCCCCGCGGTCTTTAAAAAATAACGATAAGCGGCGGCAGTAATGGCAAACCCATTGGGTACCAGGATGCTTTTGGCCGCCAGGTTGCGAATCATCTCCCCCAAAGAGGCGTTTTTGGCCCCCACCAGATTGGCCTCCGCCATGCCGATTTCATCAAACCAGAGGATGAACCGTTCTTCTTTCGCTCCCATCGCCACCTCCTGCACCCCCTGCCCGCCGGCAGGATTTGTCATATTAAAAAATGTAAGTTAGCATAGGTCAGCAATGCTGTCAAGGAAACGCCGCCGCAGACCTGCCCTCTCTCCCTCCGCCAGGAAAATCCCCTTACCAATGGATGGATTTTCGGGTATATTCATGAACATCCGTTCCGAGTTTCGAGAAAACCGCTGTCTGTATCCAGGGAGGGCATGAACCTCCCGGCCCTTGAGAAATTTTCTGACCACCAAGAACTGACCACCGGCGGTTCGGGCCGCCTTGGGGAAGTAGCAATGATTTATCTCGACTATAACGCCACCACGCCCCTGGCACCGGAGGTCGTCCAGGGCATCCGGCCTTATCTGGAAGAGGAGTTCGGCAACCCCAGCAGTGATTACCCTTTGGGACAGCGGGCCCAAGCTGCGGTTGCCCAGGCCCGGTCTCGGGTGGCGGCCCTCCTGGGAGCCCAGCCCCAGGAGATCGTCTTTGTCAGCGGCGCCACCGAAGCCAATAACTGGGTCCTGAAGGGCGTGGCCCATCACCGGCGGGGCCGTGGCCGGCATCTGGTCACCACCGCCATCGAACACCCTGCCATCCTGCAGCCGGCCCTTTTCCTGCTGGAGGAAGGCTGGGACGTCACTTTTGTCAAGGTGGACGGCCGGGGTCTGGTGGACCCCGATGACATCCGCCGGGCCATCCGCCCCGACACCATCCTCATTTCGGTGATGTTGGCCAACAACGAGACCGGGGCCATCCAGCCGCTGGCCGAGATCAGCCGGGTGGCTCGGGACCACGGCATTCCGGTGCACACCGACGCCGCCCAGGCCGTGGGGAAAATTCCGGTGGATGTCCAAGCCCTGGGGGTGGATTTCCTCACCGTGGCCGGACATAAACTCTATGCCCCCAAAGGCATCGGCGCCCTCTATATCAGATCCGGCCAGAGCCTGACGCCGCTCCTCCATGGGGCCTCCCAGGAAAGCGGTCGCCGGGCCGGTACCGAGAACGTCATCCTGGACGTGGCCCTGGGCCTGGCCTGTGCCGTCGCCCAGACCCGCCTGCCCGAGGATATGGCCCAGTTGCAGGCCCGGCGGGATCAGCTCCATGCCCTCCTCCAGGAGGGCTTCCCCTCCTTGGTCCTCAACGGCCCGGTCCAGGAGCGCCTGCCCAACACCCTGAACGTCTCTTTTCCCGGCCTCCAGGGGTCGTCCATTCTGGCGGGTCTCCCGGAGCTGGCCGCCTCCACCGGCGCCGCCTGCCACGGCCCCCAGGTCAAGGTTTCCCACGTCCTGGCCGCCATGGGCGTACCTCCCGCCGTCGGCCAAGGCGCGGTCCGCCTCAGCGTCGGCCGTTTCACCACCGCCGCCGATATAGACCGGGCCGCCCACCTCCTCCTGACCCGGGTTCAGGACCTGAGCGCGGCCGGGAAGTGAACCGGCTGCCAATAGATCGTCGCTATGGTTTGGCTGTTCTGGGGATTGGGCTCGGCCCTGGCGTTGGCCACGGCCGACGCCCTGTTGAAACGCTTCTTCAGCCAGTTGACGCCCTATGGCATGACCTTGGTGCGCCTGGGGTATGCCCTGCCCATCCTCAATCTGGGATGGCTATGGACGACCCGGCCGGAGTTGGGGCCCCGGTTCTTGCCGGCTGTGGGCGCGGCGTTGCCTTTGGAGGCCGCTGCCAGCCTTCTCTACATGGCGGCATTGCGGCGCGCCCCCTTATCTTTGTGCGCCCCTCTCATGGCCTTCACCCCCCTCTGCCTGGTCCTCACCGGCTGGTTGGTGTTGGGGGAGGCCCCCAATCTCTGGGGGGCAATAGGTATTTTTGCTATTGCCGCAGGTAGTTACCTGCTCAATCTGCCGGAACAACGCCAGGGTTGGCTGGCCCCGTGGACGGCCCTGTGGACCCGGCCCGGCCTCCGTTGGATGCTCGGTGCCGCTGGCCTCTACGCCGTTACCTCGGCCTTGGGCAAGTTGGCGGTGCTGCAGTCAAGCCCCACTTTTTTCGGCATCTTTTATCCCACGGTCTTTGGCGGCACCATGTTGGCCGGGTACCCTTGGAGTTCCCGGCCCGGGCGGCAGCTGCTGGAACGGCCGGGGTGGGGCCTGTTGCTGGGCGTCTGCATGGCCGTGAGCATTCTCTGCCATTTCCATGGCATCCAACAGGCGCCGGCTGCCTATCTCATCGCCGTGAAGCGGACCAGTCTGTTGTTCAGCGTCTTGTACGGCGGCCTTTGGCTGGGCGAGGCCAACCTGGGCGGCCGAATCCTGGGTGCCGGTTGTATGGTGACCGGCGTGATGTTCATCAGCCTCTGGGGTTGACGGTTGCGCCCCTGACGGCCGGGCGGCAGCGGCGGCCCTACCGGTGCCTGGGTCCGGTCGGGATTGCAGATTCCCTGGGGTTCTGGCTTACCCATCTCGAGCTCCCCGGAAAGATATCCTTTCTCGGCCGATCAGGAGCAGGAAGGGGCAGTATGACACAGCCATCCTATCGCACCCATATCTCCAGGCACGGCCTGGTCCCGTTCCGGGTCAAGATCCATCAGACTGATCTGCTCATCCTGGCCCAGGAGGACCTCACCGCGGCCGCTACCACGGCAGTCCTGACCGCCCGCCGGGGTCTGGAAGGCTATATTGCTGTCAATCCGGAATTCCTGGAGACGCTGTCACCGTGGCCGCCCGATCCTCTGGCCCCGCCTTTGGTCCAGGCCATGATCGGGGCCGGCCAAGCTGCCGGGGTAGGACCCATGGCCGCCGTGGCCGGGGCCATCGCCCAAGCCGTAGGCCAGGCCCTGCAGCCCGCCAGCCCGGAGATTATTGTGGAAAACGGTGGCGACATTTATCTGCATCTGGCGGCTCCGGCCACGGTGGCCCTCTATGCCGGGACGTCGCCGTTGAGTCTGAAGATCGGCTTGGCCGTCCAACCTGCCCAGACTCCCCTGGGGATCTGCACCTCCTCGGGTACCGTGGGTCATTCCCTGAGTCTGGGCCGGGCTGACGCCGCCTGTGTCCTGGCCAGTGACACCGCCCTGGCCGATGCCGCCGCCACCGCCCTGGGCAACCGGGTCAAGACCGCAGAACACATCACCCCCGCCCTGGAGTGGTTGGCCACCCTCCCCGGCGTTCAGGGGGGCGTCGTCATTGTCGGCGATAAGCTGGGCGCCTGGGGCCAGGTGGAATTAAGGCCCTTGTAGGGGGCCAAAGGGTCGCGGCTGCCACCTTTACAGCAGGATTTTCCCTTGACCGGCGCCCCTGGCTGGCCTAAGATCATAGAGTGCATCTCGCCCCGACGCGGTGGAGTTTGTCATGGTTGATGAAAAGATCGCCGCCCGAATCGCCCGGCTCCGGGAGCTCATCCATTACCATGATTACCGTTACTACGTTCTGGATGAACCCGAGATAGCCGATGTGGAATATGATCGCCTTTTCCGGGAGCTCCAGGAACTGGAAGAGCGCTATCCCGAACTCATCACCCCTGATTCGCCTACCCAGCGGCTGGGGGGCAAACCGGCGGAGCGTTTTGCCACTGTGGCCCACCGCCAGCCCATGCTCTCCCTGGAGAATGCCTTCAGTGAAGCCGAAGCCAGGGAATTTGAAAACCGCCTGCAGCGTTTTCTACGCCAGACCGAGCCTGTTACCTATGTCCTGGAACCCAAGATGGATGGTTTGGCGGTGAATCTAACCTATGAACAGGGCCGCTTCACCCTGGGCGCCACCCGGGGCGACGGTTGGCAGGGGGAGAACGTCACCCCGAACCTGAAGACCATCAAGACCATTCCTCTGCGGTTGCGGGCCGATTCCCTGCCTCCCCCCGAATTCCTGGAGGTTCGCGGGGAAGTCTACATGGATATCCAGGACTTCCAACACCTCAACCGGGAACGGGAGAGCCGGGGGGAGCCGGCCTTTGCCAACCCCCGCAATGCTGCCGCCGGTTCTCTGCGCCAGTTGGATCCGGCCGTCACCGCCGGCCGCCCCTTGAAAATCTTCTGCTACGGGGTGGGGGAAGTGCAGGGCCGAACCTTTGCCAGTCAGTGGGAAGTCCTGGAGGCCCTGCAGGCCTGGGGGTTGCGGGTCAATCCCCGGGTGGAGAAACATCAGGGTATCGAGGCCGCCATCGCCTATCACCATCGCCTGGAACAGCAGCGCCACGGCCTCCCCTACGAGATTGACGGCATCGTTATCAAGGTTGACCGCCTCGACCTCCAGGCCCGCCTGGGCTTGAAAACCCGCAGCCCCCGCTGGGCCCTGGCCTATAAATTCGCCGCCACCCAGGCCACCACGCAGATCAAAAAGATCATTGTCCAGGTGGGCCGCACCGGGGCCGTCACCCCCACTGCCATCATGGAGCCCGTGGAGGTGGGCGGGGTGACCGTCAGCCGGGCCACCTTACACAACGAAGACGAAGTGGCCCGCAAAGACGTCCGGGAAGGCGACTGGGTGCTGGTGCAGCGGGCCGGAGATGTCATCCCCGAAGTGGTCAAGGTCATTACCAGCAGGCGCACCGGTCGGGAAAAGCCCTTCACCATGCCCACCCATTGCCCTGTCTGCGGCACACCGTTGGTCCGTCCGGTGGGCGAGGCCGTAACCCGCTGTCCCAACCCCGACTGTGCCGCCCAGCTCAAGCGGGCTATCCGCCATTTTGCCGGCAAAGGGGCCATGGATATCGACGGTCTGGGGGAAAAAATCGTGGAACAGCTCGTGGACAACGGCCTCATTCAGGATGTGGCCGACCTCTACCGCCTCACCATAGACGATTTACTTCCTTTGGAACGCTTTGCCGAAAAATCCGCCCAGAACATCATCAACGCCATCCAGGGAAGCAAAAACCCGTCCCTGGATCGCTTCATCTTTGCCCTGGGCATCCGTTATGTGGGGGAGGCCACTGCCAACCTCTTGGCTCAACACTTCCAATCCTTGGAGGCTTTAGCCGCCGCCAATGAAGCCGAGCTGCTGCAGGTCGAAGGCATCGGCCCCCAAGTGGCCAGGAGTATTACCGATTTTTTCCAGAATAAGCGCTACCAGAACCTTTTGCAGAAGCTCCAGGATGCCGGGGTGGTCCCACAAGCTGCGGCCAAACCCCGGCCCTCACCCTTGGCCAATAAGACCTTCGTCTTCACCGGCGCCTTAAAAAAGTTTTCCCGGGAGGAAGCCAAGGCCTTGGTCACCGCCTTGGGCGGCAAGGTGGCCAGCTCGGTCTCCAGCCGCACCGATTATGTCATCGTCGGCGCCGAGCCCGGCAGCAAGTATGCCAAGGCCAGGGAATTGGGGCTCACCATCCTGGATGAGGACGAGTTTGAAGCACTGTTGGGGAGAAAGACATGAATGAAGAAAAACGCCGCGCCCATGTGATTATTTCCGGCCGGGTCCAGGGAGTCTTTTTCCGGGCCTCCACCCGGGATGAGGCCCGGCGCCTGGGCCTTAACGGCTGGGTCCGGAATCTGCCCAACGGCGACGTGGAGGCCCTCTTCGAAGGTGACCGGCAGGCTGTAGCCCAAATGCTCCTCTGGTGCCACCAGGGGCCGCCCTATGCCGCGGTCCATAAAGTTGATGTCCAGTACGAGCCGTTTATCGGTGACCAACAGGGGTTTCGAGTGGTATATTAAGGTACTCCGACAAGATGGGAACAGGCATGCGCAATCAAGATCAAACCTCCCCCGCCAAAAAGGTCTTTACCCCCTCCTGGGGGGCTTTCTATCTGTATTATGTGGCCATGGCCATCTGTTGGTTCGGTCCCCAATTGAACCCCGAGTTTGCCCGCCGCATCTTCTTGACGCCGAACGTGGGCCTCCTGTTGGGTCTGGTCCTCCTGGCCGCGGTTTTTTACCTCAGATTCGGTCAGCAGTATGAGATGGATGCCCAGGGTGTCCGCCGCGTCCAGCGCTTTCCGGCCCGGGTGGATCTCCTCCCCTGGGGGGACATCCGCAGTATTACCGTGCGCGTCGGCCTGACCCAGACTCTGCTGGGTGTGGGCAATATCGTCATTCAGCCCCACCATGGGGAAGAGATGGTCTGGTATGGCGTCGAAAGTCCCAAATTGGTGAGGAACCTCCTGGAAAGGGCTTTGGATGAGTTTACCACCCGTTGATTGGCACGGGGATGTGGAGCTGGACGAGGATAAGGCCTTCATGCCCGCAGTACCCTGGGAAGACGGCCAACGGCGCAGTCTGCCGGCCCTTGGCCTCACGGTCGATCAGATCCTGCGCCACCCGAAACGCTTCTTTCGCAGCCTGCCGCTGGGCGGGGGTTTGGCCGAGCCTTTCGGTTTTGCTCTCTTGCTGGGTACAATGTGGTTTTTAAGCCGCCTCTGCTGGCAGGCGGTTTTTGAGGGGACGGTCAGCGGTCCATTGGGGGGCTTAACCGCCTTCATGTGGGATGACGTGGGCTGGCCCCCCCAGCTGGTCTGGGGATTGGTCCTGCTCACCCCCGGCTACGTGGCGTTGTCCCTGTTTCTGGAGAGCGCCTTTCTTTATCTGGCCCTGCGGCTGGTGGGGCCCCTGGGGGTTTCTTTTGAAGCGGTCTTCCGGGTCGTGGCCTATTCCCAAGCGGCCGCCGTATTCAGCCTCCTGCCTTGGCTGGGGGGCGTCCTGGCCCCCTTATACCAGTTGGCACTGCTCATTATCGGTCTGGCGGAGACGCTGCTCATCTCCCTGGGCAGAGCTGTTGTTGCCCTGATCCTGGCCGGCGTCCTTTTAACCTTGGGTTTGGGGCTGCTCCTCCTGCCTCTGGCCGCCCTGGGCCTCTGGCGGCTCCTGGGATGGTGAGGCGGCGAGGCGAGTCCGCCGCCGCCAGTAAGCCCAGCAGAGCAAAGCCCCGGTCAGAAACCCCAGGGAGAAACAGAGAATGATAATCAGGGAATTACTGAGGGTAATGATCTCTTTGCCGAATATCTTGATGACCGGCGCCGGGACCCAGTTTTCATAGAGAAAAATCGCTGCCATCGCCCCCAGCACGAGGAGCACGATACTCTTTATTTTAGCCATTGGCTCTCCTCTCCGGCTGTCTGCTGTCTGGTCTAATCCTTTAAATGCCTGCGCACCGCCGCTTTTAGATCTTCCAGGTCTGATGATTTTACCAAATACTCCTCCGAGGCCCAAGTGCCGAAATCCTGTTTGTATTCGCTGTAGGCGGAGCTGAGCAGGACCGGCAGGTTGGGAAACTTTTCCTTGATCTGCCGCAAAACCTCGATGCCGCTCATCTCGGGCATCTTGATGTCAAGGATCACCAGATCCAAGGGCTCCCGGGCCACCACCTCCAAGGCTTCTTTGCCGTTGGCGGCGGTGATGACGTCATAGCCCTCTTCCTTCAACTCCTCGCTATACAATAAACGTATGCTCATTTCGTCATCCGCCACGAGAATTTTTTTCATTCCTAACCTCCTCTGACTAGACCTGCTCTGGGTCGGCGGTGGTCGGCGCCGTTCTTTGGGGCGGGAGTAAGCAGTATTTCGCTATGGGCAGGGTCACGGTGAAGGTGATGCCTTTGCCCAGTTCATTATTGATTTCAATATTGCCGTAATGACGAGAGACGATCCTTTGGGCAATGGACAACCCCAGACCAGTTCCCTGCTCTTTGGTGGTAAAAAAAGGATTGAAAATATTATAGACTAATTCCGGGGCGATGCCCCCGCCCGTATCCGAGACGGCGATGGCAGCGTACAGGCCGTCCTTTTTTTCCAAGGGAAAGGTGCGTACGGTCAGGGTGCCGCCGTGCTCCATGGCCTGCTGGGCATTCTGAAAAATATTGAAAAAAACCAGTTTGATCTGACGATCGTCGCAGTAGACCGGGGGCAGCTCCGCATAGTTGCGCACCACCTGGATATGGAATTTTTCCAGGTCCCGATGGACCAGGGTCAGGGCATCTTCCACCAGGTGGTTGATGGCATGTTCATTGAAGTATCCCAGAGAATCACCGGTGTAATCGAGCATCTGCCGCAGGATCTTCTCCAGTCGCTCCACTTCGTCTACAATAACATCTGCATACTTGCGCAGTTCCCCGCCCTTCGGCGCCTGTTTGCTGATCCGGCGGGCGAAGCCGCCGATGGATACCAAAGGATTGCGGATTTCGTGGGCCAGGCCA
>Ga0067045_1002766_pt1 | contig 47295 bp, 37 predicted proteins | sample TerdegcTABiofilm_FD_59184 | JGI IMG/M metagenome (GOLD analysis project Ga0067045, IMG submission 59184) | Combined Assembly of (Gp0054472, Gp0054536) Wastewater bioreactor microbial communities from Singapore -Terephthalate degrading...
CCGGTACTGGTACGACCCCGATTGCGGCCCGGTCTATCCCGATTGAACGGGCGCCCTTCCCGTCCGGAGACGCATGAGAATCCGGTCGGGGCAGGCACCCACGACGACAGAGAGGCGAAGCCCCCGTGTGGATATCCGGGGGCTCGTTTTTTTTAGTTCGCCCCGCAGGTCTACACGCCGAATTCACGCAACTTTTGCCCGGTGGTCCGGGGGGCCGCGGGGATCGGGATCGATACACGGCAGGATCGTCGTGGATTCAACGGGCGCGGTCGACAGTCTCGCACGGGCACGCATCATGCAAGCATTTTCTGCAGATCCTCGTTGCCGTCTGCGCCCCATGAAACGCATGGAATGCCCGCTCCCTCAGTTGCGCCCCCGCCGTTCGAGCTCACACCGCCCGAGGTGCGCACGGGGGGAAGACCGGCTCGCTCCGGGGAAACCCTGCACCGGAGAGGCTTGTAGAGACGCAATCCAATCCGAATGAAAGGAAATGAACCGTGAACCAGATGACGTACCGGATTCTGCTTGCTGCACTGCTCGTCTGCGGAGGGGCGGCATCCGCATGGGCCCAGGACAGGGCGGAGGAAGCCCGCAAGTATCTCGTCCGCGGCATGGCGGCCGTCGAGGCCGCCAAGAGCGACGACGAATTGGCCGACGCGGCCGAGGAATTCAGGAAGGCGACCGATGCGGCACCGGAACTGGCGGCCGGCCGGTACAACCTCGGCGCGGTCCAGGCGAAGATGGGAAAGCCCAAGGAGGCCATCGAGAGTTACAAACGCTACCTCTCCGTGGCGCCCCGGGCCCCGGACGCCGGGCGTGTACGGGACGAAATCATCAAGCTCGAATACCTCGCGGAGAAGAAGGAGAAGGTTGAATCCCGGTCGGGCCAGTGGATCGACGGCGAAGGCAACGTGTTCAACGTCAAGGCGGAGGGCGGAAAGCTGCTGATCCAGGGGCAGCCCCTGAGGTCCCGGAACAACATCGATTACAACGACTACATGATCTTCAATTTCGGGGGACTGGGCGACGTGGGGCGCGAGAAGCTCACCCTTCGCCTCGCGCTGCGCGGGAACAGGCTGGCCGGCACCTGGGAGATGCCTTCCGACAAGGTCTACCCGAGCGACGTATGCGTCCTGCCGGCGGAGAAGAACGAGGTGGAGGGGGACATCGACGACGCCAACCGGCGCATGGTCCTGCGGCTGATGCGGGCCCGGTACAAGGTGGTCCAGGTCGAGCCGGCCCTCTTCGGCAGCAGGACCTGCCAGGAGGTCTCCGTGATCCAGACCCGTCCCGTCCCGATGGTCCTCGAGGGGCCGCTTCCGAAAGGCGTCCTGAGGAGCGTGGGCGTCGATTCTGCGGGGGACATGGTCATCTTCAGGATCCAGAAGGACTCGGCGGAAGACAGAGCCGGGCTGAAGGACGGGGACGCGGTCGTCGCCATCGACGGGGCGGACGTCTCGAAGCTGACCTACCGCGAGAAGATACTGAAACTCCGGGGCCAGCCCGGAATCACGGCACAGGTGCATGTAAAAGGAAGGCCCGCCCCTGTCGCCCTGACCTACACGGACGTCTCGACGTGGAAATAGGGGGCAGCGGGACGCGAAACCGATTCCCGGGGAACAAACAGAGATCGAAGGGAAAATCACGGGGGTGTATGTCCAGCCGGCAGGCAGGAGCTCGAAGCATTGTGAGCTGCCGGAGCGCACGGGCCCCTTCGAGGGCGCCGTCGACAGCGCCGCCGGCCGGATGGGGCTCGTCTACAAGCGCGTGCCGCTCGAGTACGACATGCGGTTCAAGCCGATCCTGTCCGACGAGCCGGTCTGCCGGCAGACAAACCGGAAGGACATGCCGGGCTGCATGCTGGAGCTGAAGCGGATTCCCTGAGTGACGGGTCAGCGCGGCTTCGGGCACTGGGCGGAGAATTCCGCCTCGGCCCTCTGAAGGGTTTCCTGCCGCCTGCGCATCTCCGCCCCGAGCTTCTTCACCGCCTCGAGGTAGCGGGCGGAGTTGAGATTCATGTTGGCCAGCTGCTCCCAGGCCAGCCCGGCGGCGAAGGCATCGTACCACGAGTCGAACATGGCGCGGGCGGCCGCCTCCGCGGCAAACGCGGTGGCCAGGCCGCCGGCCAGGTACTTCGCCCAGGGAGCGTTGGCGGCGATCCGTTTCCACTTGTCCCTCTCGACCATCAGCCCGAACAGCATGTCGCCCGCCTCGCGCAGCTTCATGGCGTCGCCCTGGAAGGGGGAGGTCGGCGACTCGTCGGGGTCCTCCAGCATGAGCGGCGCGTTGCCGCCCAGGGTCAGCGCGCCGTTGATGTTCTCGTAGCTCTTGCCGAGATTGCCCACGATCTCCTTTTCCCGCGTCACGAACTGCCTCGCGATGCGGATCTGGTCGCGCTTCCCGGGGTCCGTCGCACCCGCCAGCAGATCGGCCAGCTCGGCGCCGTTTTTCTCCAGGCCCTCCGCGGCGACGCCGTTGATCCGCTGGAGCTTGCCGAGGGGCAGGGCCAGCCAGAGGAACTGCCCGCGGTTCTTGGCCCGCTCCGAGGCGTCGCTCATCGTCTTTTCCCACTCAGCCCGCAGCGCCTGGTCGGCCGCGATGGTCTTGTTGAAACGCTCGGCCACCTCCGCCGTCTGCTTCAGGGCAGCCAGGCAGGCGGTCACGCGCTCCTGCGCGATGCGGCACTGCTCCGGTGTCCACGCCTCCGAGGCGGCGGGTTTTGCGGGACCGGCGCCCTTCAGGGCCAGGCCCGGCGGGCCTGCGGATTGCAGGCCGAGGCCGCCGTTTCCCTCCGACCCCTTCAACGAGCCCAGAAGCTGATTCTTCTCCCTGTCGAATTGCTGCTGCCGGGCCTGATCCTCGGCCTGCTTCTTCTGGAGCTCGATCTTCTGCTGTGACCGGCTGCCTGTCGCAACCTTGCCCGTCCTGGCGGCACCTCCCTGTGAAGGAGCCTTGGCCGCGGGCACATCGAAGCCCGAGCAATAGGAATGATTCCTTTCAAAAAACGAGCTCGAGCGGATGTAGGCCTCGCACTGCGAGCGGGTGGCGAAGTTGCCCCTTCCGTGGGCCCCGAACATCTTCTGGGCCTTGCCGGTGTAGAAGACCTGCCAGGCCGCTTGGGCGGGCACAGGGACCGTGACGGACAGGATCAGGAAGAAAAGACCGATGAAGGATATCCGGTTCATGAGGGGAAACTCCCAACCGCAGTTCATGGGCGGCGCGCCTGCAGGCGGCTTGCGCGCTCGTCGGCGCATCCCGACGTGAAACTTGCAAAAGCGGAGCCAACGGGAGAGAAAAAGAGGATGGAGGTTTTCGGTCGCAGATTGAAGGTTGACAGGATGCATGGGTTGCATTACTATTTTTCCGGCCCTTCCTTATATCTCCTTTGTTGTTCTGTCCTGTCTCGGAAGGGGTGCACATTTCATCAGTCTGCTCCGGCATCGAGCAGTCATTCCCCGGTAACCCGTATTCCATTCCCGCAGTGCTGACACCGCAACCCTCGACGCGTCGATTCCGTTCAAAGGCCCCCAACCCGTCACCGCGCCGATGGTCGAATGGGAGGTGCCCCATGGCAGCGAAAGCCCCGCGAGAGCGAATCGTCATCGAAAGCGAGAAGGACCTCAAGCAGCACGCCGTTTCCATCCTGCGGCGTATCAACGAGGACGAGCGCGGCGGGTTGATGTTCCTGCTCAACCCCGTCTTCGCCCTCGAAGAGGCCGGCTTCGACCTCAGCGAGGAGATGCGCGGCCACATCCTGCACGGCCTCCGCTTTGGCGCCAAGGCCAAGGCGCGCATCCGGGAGCTCGACGAGGCGGTGCGGGACGTCGCGGGCCGCCCGATCGACGCGCTCTCCGACGAGCAGGTGGCCCGGCTCCTCTTCGCCGACCTGAAGATCCCCCTGCCGGGGCCGGCTGCGGCCAAAGGGGCCGAGACCCGGAAGGCGAAATCGCCGGAGCCGCTTCCTCCCGTCAGCGAGCAACTCCTCGAAGCCGTGAAGGACAGGCACAAGGTGGTGCCCCTGCTCATCGAGCTGCGCCGGCAGCTGAAGGGCGGCTGGCGGTTCGTCGACCGCGAGACCTATGAGAAGGTCAAGGGCGGCGCCAGCGTCACGCTCCTGAGGCGCGTCCGTTTCCGCAAACACCCCAAGAACCCGTAAACCCGAGAGTCCAGGGAAGGAGGCGCGCCATGTCTCTGACCGGCGGGTACGAAGCGGCATTCGAGCTGCGCGAGGAAGTCGTCCGCGACATCTTTTTCGAGGCGTGGCGGTCGGGCGTGATCCCCAACGAGATCCGATCGGACGGCACCGTCGCGGGATACACCACCCACGCGATTGTCCAGATCACCGAGACGGGCATGTCGACACGCCTCGACCTGCGGTTCGACACCCCCCTGCCGAGCGGCGTCCGCATCAGCCTGCCTCTGGACATCCAGGTGACCGTGGACGGCGCCCCGGCCCCGAGCATCAACCCCATCACCTTTGCCTGCTCCCTCGACATCACGGCGCCGCTGCAGGCCCTGCCCGATGCGCAGGGAAACAAGGAACTCGTCCTGAACCTCGCGGGCCTGCCCGACAGCCAGATCGCCGTCGTGATGCCGACGGAACCCGTCGTGAACGTCACGGCGGAGTTGATCGAGGACGGCCTCCACAAGGCCTATGACGACGGGAAGATCCCTCACTCCGTCGATTACCCCCTCGGCACGGGGACGATCCGGATCGACGTGGATGATGACGATGCCGACCCGGGCCGGCAGATCCGGTTCACTCTCGATGCCGCCGACCGCGGCACCATGACGCTCCCCCTGCTCCTCCATATTGAGGGCGGGCGCGAGCAGACCGTCCTGGTGCACAACGTGAGGCTCGTCCCGGACGGGGATATCCTCAAGATCCGCTTCTCCGATGTCCGGACGGCGGACATCGAGGCATCGGCGCTGCTTTCGCCGTACGCCTCCACCATCGCCCTGATGGTCCAATCCTACGGCGAATACCCGGTCTTCGTGCCCGGCAACGACACCATCGCCGGCCTGATCCGGGATGCCGTGAGAGGCAGGCTCGACACCTGGGGCGCCGACGGCAACGGCCGGATCCACATCTTCACGCCCAACGCCGTCGAGAACAGCCCGATCGAGATCGTGGACTTCACGCCCGTGGTCGAGCCCGGCTTCCTGGCCGTGCTGTTCAACCCCATGACGGGCGTCCCGGGGGTCGTCGTCGACGCGTCGGCGGTGGAGAACTTCATCCCCGAGGGGAAGAAATTCGCGCAATGCCTGGCCGAGCCCGTCGTGCAGCGGATGATCGACCAGGCGCTGCAGGAGAAGATCCTCGACGAGAACGGCTGCGGCGGCTGGCCGTGCACCTTCGACCACGAGATCGAGGGCCACGAGGTCACCCTGACGAGCAAGCCCCGCTTCACGTTCCACGACGGCTACATCCAGATGAACGGATCGGCCAGCGTGGCGATCGATTGCTGGTTCGACCCCGACGTCGACTACGAGGCCAAGGTCAAGTTCCACTTCGAGACGGACGAAAACGGGAACAAGGTCATTGCGCCGGATGTCTACGACGAGGACGTGAGCCTCTCCTGCCTCGACTGGTTCCTGGGGCTGATCATCCTCATCTACGGGTGGATCTGCCTGATCGTCGTCACCACCGTCATCGACGACGTCGGCGGCGAGGTCGTCGAGGCCGAGGGGGACAAGATCGCCGAGGGGACCAAGTACATGGCCGGGGAGATCCACGGTGTGGGCGAGGTCACGACGGAGCTCGACCAAATCGACGTCAAGCCCGGCGGGATCATTCTCTCCGGCGGCGTCTTCACGGTCAGTGCGCACTACCCGCTGACCTACGCCCCCTCGGACAGCACGGCCCCGTACCGGGGCTGGGCGGCATCCCCGATCCACCTCGACGCCGTCGACATCCACCCCAGGGCCCGGTACCAGTGGAAGTTCGACGCCGTCGCCTCTGCCGAGGGCGCCCACGTGAGCCACGCCTACGTCCGGGACGGCACCTACCTGGTCGAGCTCACCGTGACCGTCCAGGAGCCGCGGGGCTCCGTGACGCACCACTGGGCGCGGGTGCGGGCGGACAACGTCCCCCCGACCGTGGAAGCGGGACCCGCGATCACGGCCGACGAGGGCGAGACGATCCGGTTCGACGGGCGGTTTGCGGACGTCGAATGGGGCGACCGCCACGAGGCCGTCTGGCAGTGGGGCGACGGCACCCTGGAGGCGGGGGTCGTCGCCGAGACGAACGTCGCCCCGCGGGCCGAGGGGATCGTCACGGGCAATCACGCCTTCGGCAACAGCGGCGAGTTCACCGTGACCCTCCGCGTGCGGGACAGCGACGGGGGCGTGGGACGCGACGCAAAACGCGTGACGGTTCGGAACGTGCCGCCCCGGGTCGACGCGGGGCCCGACCTGTACGCCTACCCGGGGATCCCCGTCACCCTGAAGGCCGCGTTCACGGATCCCGGGTGGCTGGACCGGCACGAGGCCTGGTGGGAGACGGGCGACACAAACGGGCCGAGGCCGATGCCCGCCCTCGTCCGGGAGGTGAACGACCCCCCCGCGGGGTACGGCTATGCGGCGCTGATCCACACCTACCGCACCCTGGGGACGTTCCTTGCGGAGTGCACCGTCATCGACAGCGACGGGGCCAGCGGCAGGGACACGCTTCCCGTGCACGTCGTCGACGTCGTCAACGGCGACTTCGAGGGCGGGTTCCGCAACCGCCTCCACGGGGCGGTGGCCAACGGGTGGGAATACTACGTCAGCGGCGCCGCGGAGGCCATGACGGGCCGCCCGGGGCTCTCGGACGAGTCGGCGGCGTTCCAGGCCGAGGAGTTCGTGGTGTGCGCGGGCAGGCGATCCCAGCGCTTCAACGGGCGCAGCGGCGCCGTCTCGGGCCTCTGTCAGAAGATCGGGGCAAACCCCGGATGGGATTACCAGGTCACGGCCTGGTATCACCTCGACGAGCGGGCGGGCGGCCTCTGCCGGCTCGGCCTCGACCCCGCGGGGGGGAGCGATCCCGCGGCGGCGACGGTCGTCTGGGCCGAGGGCAGGGAGCACCGGCGCTGGTCGCCTCTCATGGTCCGCGCAAGCGCCGCGGCGGCGGCGGTCACCCTCTTCCTCGAGGCCCGGTCCGAGAAGGGGGACTTCACGGCCTGGTTCGACGAGGTCACGCTCATCCCCTACCCCTGCCCGCCCGGTGAGCCCGAGAAGCCCCCGATCCCCGAAAAGCCGCGCGATCTCTGCGTGGACTGGAAGGCCGACCCGGAGCAGCGGACCCTGGCATCCCCGTACGCCAAGGAGGGCTTCACCTTCCGCGTCCCGGCGAACGCAAACTTCCGCATCGTGCGCTGGGGCGTTCCGCAGGGCGAGGGGAAGCTCAACTTCCCGGGCTCGGGCATGCAGGTCGCCCCGCCCTTCGTCGCCGACCGGGCGGTTGCCTGGGCGGCGCTCTATGCGGGGAAGTCCGTCGTGATGGAGGCCTTCGACGCGTCGGGCCGGAAAATCGGCGACGCCTCGAGCCCGTCGGCGCAGGGGACCGTGCACCGGATCGAGGTGCAGGCGCCGGGCATCGAGACGCTGAAGATCAGCGGAGGCGGCAATGAGGGCCTGCTGGTCAGGCTCTGCGTGTACAGCGGGCCGGATAAGAAACCGGAGCCCGTGAAACCGCGGCCGGGGAGGCGACTGCCCGCCGGGACCGCAAAGGCAGCGAAAACCAGTCCTGCCGGAAAGGGGTGATCCCATGGCGACCGAGGAGAGAAAGGTGACCATCGTGGCGTGGCCGAAGGAGCCGGCGCTGCTCGAGCACCGGTTCACCGACAAGCCCTGCCGGGTCAGCGTCTCCTTCGAGGAGAAGCCGCCCGCCCACGTCGTGATCGAAACGTCGAAGGAGAGGCCGTTCTTCGTGGACATGGACATGAAGGTCACGCCCACGAAGACCATCCCGGTCTGCCTCAAGGTCTGCGAGCCGATCTGCATCAAGAGCGACTACACGATCGGCGTGGACATCTTCGACCGGCCCGTGGCCAACATCAAGATCCGCGGCCTCACCCGCGTGTACAACTGCAAGGAAGAGGAAGAGAAGTACACCTGCGTGGACTTCACGGAATTCAAGCCGGGTCAGGTCTTCAACAGCCCGTGGGATCACGAGGAGCTTCGGTTCCGGACCGCGGGGAACACCCCATTGAAAACCGTCAGCAGCGGGAGCGCGCCGAGCATAACGGCGCTCGGCTTCCCCAACGAGGGCATCCGCGTCGAGTTTCCCTGGCCGGTGCGGGACGTGCTGATGACGGTGGCCTCGTACGCGGGCCGCGGCCTGACCTTCCTGGCCTATGCCGACGGGACCCTGATCGGGCAGCAGGACGTGGAGATCCACAACGAGGTCAAGGAAGTCCTCGTCGAGGGCTCGGGCATCACGGCGATCGAAGTCAAGGGCGGGGGCAACGAGTCATCCATTCTCCGGATCTGTTTCTGGTCCAGCGGGGTGGACATGAAGGGGGAACCGGAGTAGACAGGCCAAGCGGCCGATGAAGGAGGGCAATGGCGATGGCGACCCGAGCGACGGATAAGGGCAAGGGAAAGAAGGCGTCAGGAAAGGCGGCGCGGGGCGGCCGCGGGGGCGCGGCGCCGAAGGGCGAAAAGCAGGAGGGCCGCGAGTCCGGGAAGACCCTGCCGGGCGGGCTCGATGCCGTGAGGGGGTTTGCCGAAACGACCTCGCGCGTCGTCCGGCAGGCGGCCTCCATCCTCGAGGAGGAGATCGCCGCGGGGATCGTGGCGGCCCGGCAGGTCGAGGAGAGCCTGATCAACGTCAAGGCCCTGCGGGCGGCAAACGCCGACAGCGTGATCCACCGGTTCCGGAAGGACGCCCATGAGGTCGTGGACATCCTCGTCGACCTGATCGGCACGGCCGCGAAGTATGCCGAGGAGATGAGGAAGCGGGCCGTTTCCTTCCGGGTCTCCGGCAACCCGGGCAGGCCCGAGCGGCAGGAATCGGATTCCGCGCCGTACCTGAAGGTCCCCGGCGTCCTGAAGTCCGGGCAGTCCGTCCAGGTCCCCATGACGCTCGAGAACAGCGGCAACGCCCCGACGGAGCCCATGCGGTTTCTCAGCACCGACCTGGTGAGCCCGTCGGGCGGCATCATCCCGGCCAGGCAGATCGCGTTCAAGCCGGCAGCCCTGACGATCCAGCCCGGCGGTCGCGGGACCGTGGTCGTGCAGCTGAAGATCCCCGCGGGGGCGAAGCCCGGCCTTTACTCGGGGCTCGTCCAGTCCTCCAGGACGGACCGGCTCCGGGCCGTCCTCGCCGTCGAGGTGGCGTGATGCGCTGACCGGGGGCCGGACATGGCACACACAAGCACCTACGAGCGGGTCACGGGAGCCCTGGAGCGGTATAAGTCGCTCACCATGCAGACCCTCATGGCCTACCTGCCGTCGCGGGAGCCGAAGCGCTACCTCTACGACCTCGTGCCGTCCTACCCGCTGCGCGCCGGCAAGGGGTTCCGGCCGGGCCTGTGCCTCTCCACCTGCAGCGCCTTCGGGGGGGACCCCGATCTCGCCCTGAATTCCGCCGTGGCCATCGAGATCTTCCACAACGCCTTCCTCATCCACGACGACGTGGAGGACGGCAGCGAATACCGCAGGGGGAAAGCCACCCTGCACGTCGAGCACGGGATCCCCATCGCCGTGAACGTGGGCGACGCCATGAATGTCCTCAGCATGAGGCCGCTCATGGAAAACGCCGGCGTCCTGGGGCCGGAGCTGACCTGGCTGGTCTTCACGGAGATCGAGCACATGGTCCGGCAGTCCGTGGAGGGGCAGGCCCTGGAGCTGGGCTGGGTGCGCGACAACGTCTGCGACCTCGGCGAGGAGGACTACCTCCGGATGACCCTGAAGAAGACGTGCTGGTACACCTGCATCCACCCCTGCCGGATCGGGGCCCTCATTGCCACGGGCGGGGCCGTCGACGCGGACCGCTTCAACCGGTTCGGGTACTACATGGGCGCCGCCTTCCAGATCCAGGACGACATCCTGAACCTCACCGGCGACAGGAAGAAATACGGCAAGGAGATCGGGGGCGACATCTGGGAGGGGAAGCGGACCCTCATCCTGATCCACCTCCTGAACCGCTGCTCGGCGACCGAAAAGGAGGGGCTGCGTCGTTTCCTGGCCACCCCGAGAACGGAGCGCAGGGCGAAGGACGTCCGGTGGGTCTACCGGCTCCTCGCGAAGTACGGCAGCATCGAATCGGCCCGACGCAGCGCCTACCAGCTGGCAGGGGCCGCCCTGCGGGAATACCACGTCGCCTACCGCGGCCTGCCGGACTCGGAGGACAAGCGATTCATCGAAAACATCATCTTCTACATGATCGAGCGCACGATCTGACCGGGACCGGAGGGACGGGACACCATGGACATCCACATTGCCGGGGGATCGGGATTCTGCTTCGGCGTCCGACGGGCCGTGAACCTCGCCATGCAGGCGGCGGAGAACGGCGGCCGCAGGACCGTGACGCTCGGGCCCCTGGTCCACAACCCCCTCGTGGTGGAGAGCCTCGCTGCGAAGGGCATCCGAGCGGTCGAAGAGGTCGCCGGCGACGCCGACGTCGTGATCATCCGCGCCCACGGGATCCCCGCCCCGCAGATGGAATCCCTCCGCAGGCAGGGGGTGGAGATCCTCGACGCCACGTGCCCCTTCGTGAAGCGCGCCCAGAAACACGCAAAGGCCTTGCGGGAGGAAGGGTACCAGGTGGTCATCCTCGGCGACCGGGACCACCCGGAGGTCGCGGCGGTCCGCAGCTACGCGGGCGACCAGGCCGTCGTCGTGGAGAACGCCGACGGCCTGCCGGACTCGCTCGGCCCCAGGGTAGGCGTCCTGGCCCAGACGACGCAGCCGGAGGAAGCCTTCCTGCGGCTCATCCAGCGCCTTGTTCCCCGGGCCGGAGAGGTCAAGATCGTCAACACGGTCTGCCGATCGACCGCCGCGCGGCTGGCGGAAACGGAGAAACTTGCGCACAGGGTCGAGGTCATGATCATCCTCGGGGGCCGTCACAGCCACAACACGCGGGAGCTTGCCCGAATCAGCCGTCTTGCCGGCGTCGACACGCATCACATCGAGCGCGTCCATGAGCTGCAGGGCCAGTGGTTCCGGAATGTCGGACAGGTGGGGGTCGCAGCGGGGGCATCGACGCCGGACGAGGCGATCGACGACGCGGTGCGGCGCATCAGGTCCTTTGAAAAGCCTTTTCTTTCTTGCAGCCCGACGTCCTCGAGACTGAGAGGCCCCGGCACCCCTCCCCCTCCCCTGACATGAACGAAAAATAGGGTCAGGTCTTGCTTTTTGCCTTATGCCTCCCAGGCAAAAAGCAAGACCTGACCCCAGCGAATCGTCATGGCCCGCCGCGCGCTTTACTTGCCGTCCTTGCCCGCGTTGAGGACGCTCGCGGGCGCGCCGGTCGTGTTGTAGCGCTTGTAGCAGCCCTTCGCGCACTCGCTCCCGCCGTCGGGGAAGTGGCGCCAGCAGCCGAACCCCTGGTTGATGCAGGGCCCGTTGGAGAGCTTCGCGCAGCTTGGCGAGGCGTCGGAGGGCTTGGGGTTGTAGCCGACGGCGACACTCGACGAGGCCGAGCTGTTGCACCGGCACAGGCAGTCCAGCACGCCCTGGCGCTCCTTCTCCGTGAGGGCGCCCCAGTCCTTCGGCGGGGGCGGCGGGTCGTTCTTCACCGGCGGCTTCTGCCCGCCCTGCGCCGGGGTGTCCGCGGGCTTCTTCCCGGGTGTCCCGGCGGGCGTCTTTGTCTCCTCCTTCTCGACGACGACGGTGTGCCGCGCGTCGGCGAGCTTCACGTACTTGTCCCCCTGCTTCGCGAAGAGTTCGGCCAGGTAGGTGTAGGTGCCCGCGCTTGCCTCGGCGGTGGAGAAGGTGGGCGCGCCGCCCACGCGGCGGCCCGACCTGGCCCAGCCCACGGCGAGCCGGCTCGAGGGGACGGTGGCGCCGACGATCTCGGCGGTGAGGCTGAAGCGCCGGTTGACCTTCGCCTTCGAGGGGCCGCTCACCCGGATGCTTCCGCGGGGCACGTCCTCGACGATGCTGAAGGTGTCCGAGACGGTGCTTTCGAAGGTCCTGCGATAGCCGCCCAGCAGGGAGTGCTCCTCCACGTCGGCCGAGACAACGGTGGCCGTGAGGCTCAGCTCGTGCCGCAGGGCCGCGCTGTGGGTCCCGAGGGCCCGGTAGGTGTACGTCTTCGAAGAGGGCGAATACTCGGCGCCGAGCCACTTGCCGTCTACGGCCATCCGGTAGGTCTCCGAGACGAACAGCACGTCGCCCCCCTTGCCCTCGAGGGCCTTGAGGGATGCCCTCATCTTCGCGAGGGTCTCGTTCATTCGGTCGCGGTTCTGCGCCGTCGAGGCGGAGATCGTCACGACGGCGGCCTTCTTCCCGCCCCCTTGGTCTCGCAGGGGAACCTCGTCGGAGGGGCTGAAGGTGAGGACGGGGCGGTTGCCGGCCACAAGGCGCATGTACTCGCGGTAGTGTTTGTTGAACTCCCCGATCCAGGCGAGGCGCTGCTCCCGCCAGCGCGAGACGATGTCGCCTGCGCACTTGTTGTAGACGGCCTTTGCCACGTTGGGGTCCGAGACGAGCTGCCCGCCCTGCTCGCGGTAGGAGGCGTTTACGGACTGGTACCAGATGAAGCTCATCATCCTGTTGCGGCCCTCGGCCGTGTCGGGGAAGCGCAGCGCCATCTGCTCGATCGTCATCCCCTTGTGCTCGCTCTCGCGGCCCTTGACCATGGAGATGCCCTCGACGAGGCTCGTGCACTCCTGGAAGCCCGCGACGGTGTTGTAGGCCCCGGCCCGGGCGGCCTCGAGGGTGCAGACGGCCATGTCCATGGCCAGCCCCGGCGCCAGGCCCGCGATGTAGCCCAGCTCGGGCAGGGCCGCCAGCGCCCCGGAGCGGAGGTCCTCGGCGGCCATGCCGGCCACGTAATGGGTGCGCGCGTAGTAGCCGAAGAGCTGCAGGCCCCGCAGCAGCTTGTCCGTGGGCACCCTGCCGGCGTACTTCCAGAAGGTGCCCCGCAGCTGCGCCCACTTGCCCAGGTTTTCGTTGAGGATGCCCCTGAGCAGCTCGCGGTTGCCCGGGTTGGCCTCGCGGGAGAGCTTTTCGAGGAGACTCAGCTCGCGCTGGGCGCGGGCGACGGCCTCGCGGATCACGGCGGGGTCCTTCACGGCGCCCCGGGCGATATCGTCGAGGTAGTCGGCGCGCATGCCCACGCGCTCGAGGCTGCGCGCCTTGTTGAGCGACTGCCGCAGCCGCTCGACGTGCTTGGAGGCCTTGGCGGCCCCCTCGGTGTCGAGCTTCTCCAGGGCCTTCTGGGCCCACTGGTTGCCCTTGTTCACCTCGCCCGCCGTGTTGAACACGCCCAGGCCCTCCTCGAGGTGCAAAAGGTCCGTGGCGCCCGCGACGACGCGGCCCGACTTCTGGTCGATGAAGAAATGCCGCCCCGCCTTGGACTCGTAGTGCTGGGCGTAGCCCTTCGCGCCCTTTCCCCAGAGGCCCTCGATGGGCTCATTGCCCAGGCTCGGGGCGGCCTTGAGGCTCTTGAACTTGGCGACGGCCTCGTCGGCGTTCTCCACGCCGGCCATGACCTGGCTGGGGGGATAGACGTTGGTGCTGCCGACGAGCTTGTCGATCTCGGCCTGGCTCAGGCCCCTGGCCGTTCCCGCGGCCCGGATGTTGCTCTTCAGGGAGCCCTGGAAGTCCTTCCACTTCTGGACCATCTTCGCCTCGTCCGTCTCGCCGGTGAGAACGACGCGCATGTCGTGGTCCGACGTGCCGCCCGTGAGAGGCCCCCTGTACTTCTGCCGGCTGATCCAGGAGCCCACCCCGGCGGCCTCGGTGCCCGTCTGCCTGACGGTCTGCTTCACGGCGTCGTTCATGACGTCGAGGGCCACCTTGTCCTTCCCGGTCGGGTCCGCAAAGGCTCCCGGGGGCGGACACAGCAGCAGAGGAAGGAGGAGTGCGGCAAGGACGGAGACGGCGGGCGCGACGAAACGGTTTCTCATGGGCGGACAGGCTCCCGGGGGTGATGTCGGGGGCAGCCGGTGCGGGGTGCCCCGAGAGCCGGAGTGATGCAAGAACCATGCGGCGCTGAAAAAGGGGGCGGTCCCCTTTTATGACCGGGCGCGGGCCTCCGCCAGGAGCGCCTCGATCTGCCCGTCCTTTTCCTCCCAGAGCCGCTGCACCCACCGGTGCATGGCGTCGCGGAAGGCCGGGTCGCCCTCGTAGTCGCCCTCCATGAGCTCCTGCGGGACCTCGAGGGTCCTCATGCGCACGGTGATGCGGCGGACCTTTCCGCAGAGAAACTCCCAGAAGGTGGGGATCCCGTCGGGGTAGACGATCGTGATGTCCAGCAGGGAGTGGAACTTGTCGCCCAGGGCGCTGAGGGCCAGCGCGAGCCCCCCGGCCTTGGGCCGCAGGAGGTGGCGGTACTCGCTCTGCTGCCGGGCGTGCTTGGCCGGGGTGAAGCGCGTGCCCTCGAGGAAGTTCATGACGCTCGTGGAGATCGTGGCGAATTTCGCGCAGGCCCGGCGTGTGGCCTCGTAGTCCTTGCCCCGCTGCTCCGGGTGCTTTTCCAGGTAGGCCGCGCTGTGGCGGTAGAGGAACGGGAAGTCCAGCGCCCACCAGGCGAACCCCATGAGGGGCACCTTGATGAGCTCCCGCTTGATGAAGAACTTCAGCAGGGGGATACGGCGGTTGAGCAGGTGCTGCATCACGAAGATGTCCACCCAGGTCTGGTGGTTGCTGACCACCAGGTACCAGCCGTGATAGTTCAGGCCCTCGAGCCCCCGCACGTCCCACTCGGTCCGCTGGGTGAGGCTCATCCAGGCGCTGTTGCAGGCGATCCAGTTTTCCCCGATCCAGTGGAGGACCCGGTTCAGCACCCGGGTCAGCGGCGGGAAGGGCAAAAGGAACTTCGGGACGGCAACGACGAACAGCAGAGACACCCACGCCAGCACGTTGACGGCCAGCAGCAGGGAGGCAATGGCCCCCACGAGAAAGGACGGAAGAACGTTCAGCATGGTCTCCTTCCCGCAATCGTCCGGTGTTTTCGCCCCGGCGCCCGCGCTCCCCTCAACGCGCCGCCCTCCCCTGGACCCAGCGTACCAACGGGGTACACCATGTCGGCCCGTTTTTCAATCCTTTCGATTCGGAAACGCCGCGACGGCACGGGCGATCTTCTCCCCCTCGCAGAGGATGCTGAAGCGGCCGCACGGGCTCTCGAGCACCAGGGTCTCTGCCTTCAGGCCCCCATGTCGTACCCGGGTTCGGCGCGAAAAGCAAGCCCGTCGGGGTGGAGCGTGCGGGCGGCCCGCGGCGGGTTTTGACAAACGGCCCCGTTTCCTCTATGAGTACGGAAGCGCAAATGCGTGGGCGGCGCCCCGATCGACCCGACAAAGGAGAGAGAGTGCCATGCAGACTGCGGACCTGGAGAAGTACATCGAGAAGGCCCTGGCGGAAGGCATCACCCACGCGAAGGTGATCCACCCCAGCACGGTGGTCACGGCGGCGTGGGTGCGGATGAAGTGCCTCTTCGGCTGCCCCTACCGGATGAGCCACTGCTGCCCCCCGACGACGCCCACCCCGGAGGAGACCCGGAAGGTGCTCGACGGCTACAGGCGGGCCATCCTCTTTCACATCGAGGCCCCCCGGACGCCGGAGCGCGGCAAGCGCAACATGGCGCTCTTCGACATGCTCGTGAAGATGGAAGGGGAGATCTTCAAGGACGGCTACTACAAGTCCTTCGTCTACCTGGCGGGCCCCTGCCCCCTTTGCAAGGAGTGCGCGAAGGTCAAGGACCAGCCCTGCGTCCTGCCCGGCAAGGCGAGGCCCTCCATGGAGTCCTGCGGCATCGACGTGTACCAGACGGCGCGAAACAACGGGTTCTTCATCGAGACGCTGAAGGAGAAGACGGAGACGCAGAACCTCTACTGCCTGATGCTGGTGGACTGAAAAAAGGGGACTGTGCCCTTTTTTCTTATGCCCTGTCCTTCGAGCCGGGCCACCCGGTGCCGCTGATCGTGAGGCGCCCGTCTCCGCGCATGAGCTGGAAGAAGCTCTTCAGCTCCGCGGAAGCGTTCTCGATGACCAGCTCGCCGCCGATCGCCCGCAGCCAGTTGTAGAGCGCGAGGATCGTCTCGAGGCCCTCGGGATCGATCGCCTGCACGCGGGCGAGGTCCAGCACGAGCCTCTCCGCCCTGTGCCCGGACCAGCTCTGGAATTCCTTCCGCAGGGCCTGCGCCTCGTCGCTCACCAGATCCCGCCCCGGGGTCACGAAGATGGTCCTGATGGCCTCGTTGCGCCAGATGAGCATCAGCCCCTCTCCCCGTCCGGCCGCGACGAGACGCCGCAGGGAACGGCCGGCGCCCCGGCGTCGGGCCCCTGCGTCGGCTCGGGCACGGAAGCCTGAAGCCGATGGACAAAGGCGACGGCAAACCGCCCGGGTTCGGATCGCACGACCCTCCCGTGAAACGAGTGTCGCGGATCGACGACGGCTTCCAGAGGGTCGGTCTGCAGGAAGAACACGAGACGCACCTCCGTCCCGGAGGCCGGGCCGCGATCGGCGCGGAACAGCGCCCCGCCGGCGGAGACGTTCTCCGTCCTGAGCAGGAACACGAGATTCCCCCCTCGGCCTCCCGTTTCCATGACGGAAACCGGGAGATTCAGGTCGTAGCGTTTGTGCTTTCTCATCGNGGCTTTCGGACGGCGATCGCNCTGCCGGCCCGGGCNGGGTCANGGTCCCTCCCCTTCCATGGCCCGGGAACAGGCCGCCTGGGGTANGTTACCCTCCGGGGCAGGCGGGGNCAATACGGACAGAATACGTAAAGACTACGGAAAAAGTTGCGTAGCGGGGGTCAGGACAGGCTGTAGAGGTACGAGCGCAGGCTGACGTTCTTGCCCTTCAGCCCGAGCTTCTTGCGGATCCGGTCCCGGTAGTATTCCACGGTGCGGGGTGAGAGATTGAGCAAGCTTCCGATTTCCTTATTTGTTTTGTCTTCCCGGATGAACGCCACGATCCGCGTCTCGATGGGCGTGAGGGAGGCCTGAACGAGGCCTGCCGCCGCTCCGGACGCGGAAAAGACCTTCCGGACGTTCATCTCGACCACGTCGACGTAGGCGGCCTGGCGGGGGGTGAGGCCCGTTTTCCTGAGCTTCTCGAGGCTCGGCATGATGAGCTTCCGGAAGTTCGTCAGGAACCGCTCCTCGAGTTCCCGCCGGTCCTCCTCGCGGTGGCGCAACAGGACCTTGAGGGCCACGTTGGCCTCCTCGAGCCGCTGGGCGCGCTCTCTTGACTCCGTCACGTCGCGGGCCACGCCCAGCAGGGCATGGACCTCGCCGCTTCCGTTTTTCAGCGGCACGAGGGTGACGTTGTGCCAGGCGGGCCGCCCTCCCTTCCCCATCAGGAACTGACCTTCGACAGAGAGGGGTTCCCCGCCGGCGAAGACGGTCTCGTTGGCCTCCTTCTGCCTCGCCAGCATCTCGGGGGGCACATCGAGGCTCGCGCGTTTCCGTCCGATCAGCTCCGCCGGCTTCTTCCCCGTGACGTTCTCCGAGGCGCTGTTGACGTAGACGAAACGGTCGTCGCGGTCGAGCACGAAGATGAAGTCGCGGGAGGCCTCTGCCAGCAGGCGGTATCGCTCCTCGCTGGCGAGCAGCGCCTCCTCGGCCCGCCTCTTCTCCGTGACGTCCAGGGCGATCGCCCCGAGAAGAGGGGGCTTCCCTTCGCGGCCGATGGGAAACTTCCGCGTCTCAAAGATCCGCGTCTCGCCCGATTTGACCGGGATTGCCTCCTCGATCAGGACGGGCTTACCCCCCTCGATGACCTGCCGGTCCTGCTCCAGGATCTTCGCCGCGACCTCTTCAGGCAGGTTCTGCAGGGCGTCGCGGCCGACCCAGTTCTCCGAGCCCATCAGCTCGTTCATGGCGCGGTTCGTGAAGAGGACCCGGCTTCTCTCGTCTTTGATGAACGCCAGGGCCGGCAGGTGTGACATGAAGGTCCGGAAGCGCTCCTCCGAGTCCTGCAGATCCATCAGGGCCTTGCGATGCGCGGTGATGTCCCGTCCGGTGGACTGGAACTCCAGCAAGTCGCCCGCCTCGTCGAAGATGGGGGCGTCGACCCACTGCATCAAAAGGGTTCGGCCGTCGGCCCCCGTCACCTCGTGCTCGTAGAGGCACACCCGGGGCGCGGCGGCCAGAGCCTCGTAAAAAACGCGCACCTCCTCCCGGGCGTCGGGCGGGATCAGGGAGAGCCACGGCCGCCCCAGCAGCTCCGTTTCGGATTTTCCGGTGAGACGGCAGTAGGCCTCATTGACGAAGGTCAACGTCGTGTCCGGAAGCCAGCAGCAGACGACATCGGCCTGGTGCTCGGCCATCACGCGGTAGCGCTTCTCGTAGGACTTTCGACGCTGCTCGTCTTCCCGTCCGAGGGAATTGTCGGCAATGAATTTGTTCATGGCTCGCGGCCTGCGTATAACCCTCAGGGTCGTTGCGCCATCCATACCGCAAGCCGGTCCGCAATTCAATATAAATCACATTTTATCGCACACTTGAAGAGAAGATATCCCCGGGCGGGCGTCTACCGGACCGTCCGGGGCCATGGAGGTGGTACGCAGGAGAAAACGGTGGAAAGGAAAAAGCGCAAACGAACCCGATTCCTCTCCGGAAGGGTCCGAACAGGCTCACCCCCCCTGAGCCACGCAGGGGACCGTGCGGGCGCTCGCCTCCCCTCCCCGTCAGGAAACGGCGCCTGCGCCCGCATCGGACGGCGGAGAAACGCCGGGATCCCCCGTGGTCAGGTTGCCGGCACCAGTCGTGCGCAGCTCTCGTTGATGAAGAACAGCCTCGTGAAGTAGGACTTCAGGGACTCGTCCTTCCTGGCGCACTCCTCGCACTTGTGCTCGGCGTTGAGCTTCAACGTGATCCGACCGCATTCGACACACTTCAGCGTCATGGCGACACCTCCTCGGGCCGGCAGGGACTCGGTGCCCGCCCCGGGAAAAACCGTCAAGGGTCAGAGGGAAAGGGGATCGCCGGAAAAAGGGATGAAGAGGCTCCGAAATCTCGGGAGATGGAACGCCCGGTTGTCTGCCGACCTCTCTATAATCAATATAAGTTTGTCGGCGTCGAACACAAGGACCCCGCAGACCATGAAAGACGGGCGATCCGCGGCGGCTCCTCTCACCGGGCAGGGCAGGCCGTCGGGCGGGTGACGACGGCCCGTAGCGGGGAAGGCCGGGGGATGCCCGCGGCGTTGGTCATGGCGTGGAACAGGTGGGTGTTGTCGAGCAGCGGCGTGCAGGGGTACCAGCTGTCCTCGAACCGGCGCAGGTGCCTCGTCAGGCCCGCGTCGCCCATGGCGTAGATCGACACGGGCTCGTTGAGGTGGCCCGTCGAGGTGTAGCTCACCTCCCCGCCCGGGTACCCGGGGCACCACGCCGCCCTGTCGGGGCAGAGACCGGGCGACTGGGCGGGCAGGCGTCCCTTTCCGAGCCTGGCGGCGTCGCTGAACCGGATGGCGCCCGTGGCGTGGTCGGCGGTGACGATGAGCAGGGTGTTGGACCACGTCACGTCGTCGCCGGGACGGTTGACGAAATCCACGGCGGCCCGGACGGCCCCGTCGAGGTCCCACATCGCCCCGATCATCCACCCGTAGTCGCCCGCATGGTTGGCCCAGTCGACGTCGCTCTGCTCGACGAGGAGGAAAAACCCGTTCCGGTTCCTGCTCAGCACCGTCAGGGCGGCCAGGACCGCGTCCTTGAGGAGCGGGCTCTCGGCCGCGGCCCGCTTCACGACGGCCGAGCCGTCGCCCGTCGGGACGGGCGGCTCGAAATTGCCCCCGGGGCCGCCGAAGAGCCCGAACAGCTTCCTCTTCCGCGACGCCGCCTGCGCCGCAGCCGCCTCGAGGGCCCTGCCTGCATCGACGCCGTGCATGCGCTCGACGAACAGGTACGGCCCGACCCGGCCGCTCCGGGCGTCGTCGTACAGGGCCGCCGGCATGAACCGCTCGCCGCTGTGGGCCGGGTGCCCCCCTCCGATGAGGACCTCGGGCTGGAAGGCGCGGAGGATCTCGTCGGCGATGGCGTGCCGGTTGCGCCGGCTGGGGTTATGACTCACGTGCGCCGCGGGGGTCGCGTCGGAGAACGGCCCCGTGGTGACGAGGCCGATCGACGCGCCGCGCTTGCACCTCATCAGCTCGGCGATCGTCTGCAGACTCCCGCCGTCAGGGTCCCCGGGCAACCAGGCGATGTTCCCCGAATCGGTCTTGTGCCCCGTGGCCCACGCCGTCGCCGTCGAGGCCGAGTCGGCCCCGGGGCTCTCGGGCGCCTGGCAGGTGTAGCGGGTCCCGGCCCTGCGCAGGGGGTCCACGCCCAGGGGCACCGCGTCGCAGCCCAGCTTCGGCCGGATCGCCGAGGGGGTGTACGGCGGCGCGCCGGCGCGGGCCGCCCGGCGGTTGTAGACGCTCACGTCCCACGTGGCGACCCAGCCGCGGTAGGGAAAGGCGTGAAAGGACAGCCCGTCGTCTTTCCCGGCAAGGTAGCGGCCGGCGGCGATCTCGTTTTCGGGCTGCATGCCGTCGGCGATGAAGAGGATCACGTGCTTCGCGACGGGCGCGGGTTCCTTCGCGTGAACGTCCGACGCGAAGGAGACCGCGGCAAGGGCGATGAGGAGGCACGCCGGGATTCGACTCCGCGGGCTCTCGGTTCTGCGGATGCGGCCCATCATTCCTCGAAGGCCTGCAGGAATTTCTTCTCGCCCTCGTCGGTTCCGATGAGGATGAGCTCCGAGCCCCTCCGGATCGGCGTCTGCGGGTCGGGGTTGATCGTAAGCTCACCGTCGGCCCGGATCGCGACGACGGAGCAGTCCGTCACCTCGCGGATCCCCGACCGGGCGAGGTTCTTTCCGACCAGCGACTCCGGGGCCTTCAGGCGGAAGATGTTGAGCCCCTCGGCCAGCATGGACGTGTCCTCGTTGACCAGGAAGTTGTAGATGGCGTCGGCCCCGAGGGTGGCCAGGGACATGACGAAGTCGGCCCCGGCGCGGTGCAGCGTCGAGACGTTGCGCTCCAGGTTGGCCCGGCTGAGGATCTGCATGTCCGGCCTCAGGCTCCGGAGGTACTTGGTGAGGTAGATGTTCGTGGCGTCGTCGTGGGTGGTGATCAGGGCGGCCGGGGCCTTCTCGATCCAGGCCCGCTGCAGCGTTCGGATGTCGGCGGCGTCGCCCACGACGTAGTGCCGCTCGTCCTGCAGCCGCTTGGGGTTTTTCTCGATCACGAGGTAGGGGCTCTCCCGCTCCTGGAACTTCCTGGCGATGGTGTCGCCGACGCGGCCGCTGCCCACGATCAGGATCGGGTCCGAGCTCAGCTTGCAGATGTGGTAAAAGGAGTAGATCTCGTCGTAGGCCGCCAGGTTCTCCTCGGAGCCCGCCAGGACGAGCACGGTCGTCCGCTCGATCCGGGTGTCGGCGTGGGGGATCGAAAAACGGCCGCGGTCCCAGATGCCCACGACGTTGACGCCGAAGCTCTCGCGCAGCTTGCTCTCGGCCAGCGTCTTGCCCACCAGCGGGGTGCCCATGGCGGCGAACTCGGCGATGATGAGACGGTCGAAGCGGCTGATGATGTTGGCCCGGCAGTCGCCGCCCACGGTCCACGCCGCGAGGGACCGTCCGAGGATCTCGTAGAGCAGCAGCACCTTCGTGCTGCCCGCCATCTGCAGGATGTCCTCGGAGTAGGGCGAGTCGGCGGTGGTGAGGATGGGCACGGCCGCGCTGAGCTCGCGGACGGTGAAGGCGATGTTCGTGTTGATCTCGTCGCGGTTGGTGGCGGCCACGAGCGCCGCCTGATCGACGCGCAGCCTTCGATAGGTTTCGGGGTCGTCCACGTCCCCCACGGCCACCCTGACGCCCATGTCGTAGAGCTCCAGGGCGCGCTTGAAATCGCTTTCGATGAGGACGTAGTCGACCCTGTGGTCGTCGAGCTTGCGGATGAGGGCCATGGTGACCGGGTCGTAGCCGGTGAGGATCACGTGGCCGCGCGTATCGGGCGGCAGCTCGCGGGGCGCGCGCTTTCGCGACTCGGCCTCGATCCAGGGGGCATAGAAGAACTTGATGAACATGAAGGGAAGCAGGGTGAGCAGGAAGATCATCCCCGAGAGCAGCACCACGATGGAGAAGGCCCTTCCCAGGTCGGTCTGGAAGGTGATGTCGCCGAACCCCAGGGTGGACATGACCGTGAGGGTCCAGTACACGCCGGTGATCCAAGAGTGGTGCTTGCCCTCGGCTTCCATGATGAAGTGGAAGAGAACGCTGTAGACGACGACCAGGACCGTCAGGACGAGAAGAAATTTGAGGAGCTGGCGGACGTTTCGCTTCGTGCTCTCCCGCTGGAAGAAGTAGCTGAGCACGGCGGGGTTGTATTTCATGGCATCCCTTCTCTCGAGTGGCGGTCGGACGCGGGAACCTTCCCATGCTGTCGCAGGATAGGGTAGCAGACCGCCCCGGGCCGTGACAAGGGCGATCTTGCGGCCGCGGCTCGACGCCCCCCGGCAAGGGGGGAGCGGGGCTTGCCTTTTCCCGTTCCGGCCGCAGGAGAGAGGTGCCGGCACCGGGGTCTGAGACGGGGTCAGGGTCTTTGGGAAGGCAAGCCCCGCTTGCACTGAATGAAGAGAGCCGTTTCGTTCCCCCGCGTCTTCCTCCTACCCCCGCAGCATCGTCGAGGGGAGCCACAGGATGATCTGCGGGAAGATGATCACCAGGGCCAGGCCGACGAGATCGAGGATCATGAAGGGCCAGGCGCCGATGAGGATGTCCCTCAGTGTCACGTCCGGCGGGGCGATGCTCTTGATGATGAAGAGGTTCAGCCCCAGCGGCGGGGTGATCTGCGCCAGCTCCATGTTCACCACGAACATCACGCCGAACCAGACGGGGTCGAACCCCAGGGCCTTGATGACGGGCACGAGGATCGGGATCGTCACCAGCAGGATCCCCGCCGGGTCCATGATGCAGCCCAGGAAGATGAGCAGGATGTTGATGCCGAGAATCACGAGATACGGGGAGGCCGACTGGGCGACGAGCCACTCCGAGAGCTGCTGCGGCAGCTGCAGGAACGACAGGATGTAGCCGAACACGGTGGCGGCCACCAGGATCCACCCGATGAAGCAGGTGATGCGGCAGGTGCTCAGGAAGGCCCCCTTGAGGGCCGCCCAGCTGAGCCTGCGGTAGGCCAGCCCGATCAGCAGGGCGAGGAAGCAGCCCACGCCGGCGATCTCCGAGGGCGTGGCGATGCCGAAGTAGATGGCCGCCAGCATGGCCGCCGCCAGGAAGAGGATGGCCCAGACCTTGTAGAGAGACCGCCAGCGCTCGGCCCAGCTCACGTCCCGTGCGAGCGGGGCCAGGTCCGGCCTCAGGGCGCAGCGGATGACGATGAAGGCGATGAACATTCCGCTGAGCATGATTCCGGGGATCACCCCGCCCATGAAGAGCTGCCCGATGGACTCCCCGACGAGGGTGCCGTAAATGATCATGTAGATGCTCGGCGGAATGAGCGCGCCCAGGGCGCCCCCGGCGGCGATGGAGCCGCAGGAGAGGCGTTTGTCGTAGCCCCGGTTCGTCATCTCGGGCACGGCGATGCTGCCCACGGCGGCCGCCGTGGCCGTGCTCGCCCCGCAGACGGAGGCGAAGAGCGTGCAGGTGAGCTGGGCGGCCACCGCCAGCCCGCCCGGGAGCCGCGAGGTCCACTTCGAGAGCATGTCGAAAGCGTCGGTGCTCACCCCGGAGTGCAGGATGACCTCGGCCATGAAGATGAACAGCGGGATCGCGACGAGGGCGAAGTTGTCGATCTGCCCGAAGGCGGTCGTGGAAAAGACGATCAGCTGGTTGGGCCCCAGGAAGATCAGCACGAGGGCAAGTGACAGGATCCCGAGGCTGAAGGCGACGGGGATGCCGATCATGATGAGGACCAGCAGCGCGGCGAAGATGAGGATCAGCAGGGCCCACCACTCCATGGTCATCCCTCCCCCGCCCCGGGGGCGTGCGAGCCCCCGGAGGCCAGCAACCGGACATTACGCGCAATCCGCACGAGCAGCAGGAAGATCACCAGTGCAGCCCCCAGCGGCACCATGGCCTGGAAAGGGGCCAGCGGCCAGCGGACCCCGCCTGTGGAGACCTCGTCGAAGAGAAACGACTCCCAGGCCAGAAGCCCCCCCTCCCAGAGGAGGATCGAGACGTAGAAGATGGAGGCGACGTCGATGAAGACGTCCAGCACGGCCTTGGCCCGTCCCCTGATCCGGCCGTATAGGAAGTCGGCCCGCACGTGGCCGTCGATGGACGTCGTGTAGGCGGCGCCCAGGTAGACCATGATCACCAGCAGGTAGGAGTTCAGGTCGACGGCCCAGTCCGTGGGCCGGTTGAAGAAGTACCGGCCCACCACCTCGCGGATCAGGGCGAGCATCATGATCACGGCAAGGCTTCCCGCGATCCACCCCGTCTGCCGGCAGACCCGCTCGATGCGGCCCTCCGGTCTTCCCGGAAGCCCGTGACCGACCTGTGAGCACATAAGGTCTTCCTTCCCGATCCGCCCACGGAGGGCGCCCCTATTTCTTCCTCTTGGCGTTGAACCGGTCCTGGATCAGCCTGCGGACTTCGCGGGCCTCGGCCCCGGTCCCCTGCTTCTCGCACTCCTGGACATACCAGTCCCAGACGCCGTCGGTGGCCTTGTACATCTTCTCGGCCTCGCTCTCGGGCAGGACAAAGAACTCGACGCCCATCTTCTTCGCCTCGGCGATGATGGGGCCGTCCTGTTCCTTGTCGTAGATCCGGTTCCACTTCTCCCAGAGGTCCCGCGAGCGGGCGGTCTTGAGGACCAGATCCTGCAGGTCTTTGGGGAGCCTGTCCCAGGTCTTGAGGCTCATCCACATGAAGGCCACCGAGTAGCCCACCAGGGGCGGGTCCACGACCTGGTCGGCCACCTCCCAGAGACGGTACTGCTTGAGCGAGTAGGTGGTCATGAGGCCGGCGTCCACGACGCCCTTCTGCATGGCCTGGTAGTACTCGCCCCCGATCGTCATGACGGGCGAGGCCCCGAGGGCCTTGATGGCGATCGAGGCCGAGCCGCCGGCGCTGCGGATCTTCATGCCCTTGAAGTCCTCGAAGGTGCGGATCTTCTTGGACTTCTTGGCGACCTGGAAATTGTAGGGCGCCACCGGCGTCGCCGTGAGGTACTTCACGCGGGCGTTTTTCATATAGACCCGGTCCATGATATCCGCCACGCGGCCGTTGACCGTGAGGTCCCAGCAGTCCTGCCAGCTGCGGAAGTTGGCGGGCAGCTGCATCCAGTCGCCGATGGCGATCTTGCCGTCGTAGTAGGTGGGATAGGCCACCAGTATGTCGATGGCGCCGCGGGTCAGGGCGCTGAGGGCCTCCTTCTGGCTCACGGGCTCGCCGTAGTGGCGGTCGAACTTGATGCGGCCCTTCGAGCCGGCCTCGATCCTGTCCAGCATCTCCTCCACCACGAGAAAGCGCATGTGGCCCTTCGGGTAAACCGACTCGTAGATCAGCGTGAACGGCTTGTCCTGCGCCGTCGCGGCGGGCGCGCCCGCGAGGACGGCAAACACGAACAAGGCCACAACGATGAGAATTCGTTTCATGACTCTACCTCCTTTTTTCCGGCAACCGGTCTATCGCATATCCGCAAGCGCCCTTGCAAGCGCCCTCACTGCATCATGGACGGCAGCCACAGCGAAATTTCCGGGAAGCCCATCAGCAGCGCCATGACGATCAGCTCGCCGATCAGCAGGATGCAGGCGCCCTTGAACACCTCCTCCAGGGGAAGCCGCGAGACCTGGCTGACGATGAAGCAGTTGAGGCCCACGGGCGGCGTGATGAGCCCGATCTCGGCCGGGGCCGCGAGGACTGCGACGCGCGTGATCGTGCTGCTCTTCATGCCGTGCCTCCTGTACTCATCCGTTTTTCCCGGCGGCACACCGCGCCGCCTCAACCGGCCTGGACGACCCGTTTGTCGAACAGGGCCGATATCTCCTCGCGGCTGTACCCCAGTTCGCCCAGGATCTCTTCGCTGTGCTCACCGGGGCGGGGCGGCAGGCGACGGATCTCCGCGGGCGTGTCCGACCACTCGGTGGGCGAGCGCATCAGGCGGATCTTCCCCTCGCTGGGATGTTCCAGGACCCGGTAGAAATCCGTGGCGATGAGGTGCGGGTCCCGCAGCAGCGTTTCCAGGGTGTGCAGGGGGGCGACGGGGATGTCGGCGGCCGTCAGCAGCCCGATCCACTCGGCCGTGGTGCGCGTCCGGAAGATCTCCGCCGCCAGCCCGTAGAGCTCGTTGATGCACTGGGTCCGGCCGGCCAGGGTCCGGTAGCGCGGGGTGGAGCGGAACTCGTCGGCCCGTCCGGCCAGGGTAAAAAACGTCTCCCAGTGCTTGTCGTTGTACACGACAGCGCAGACGTAGCCGTCCTTCGTCGCGTAGGGCCTGCGCTCGGGCGCCAGGATCCTGACATACCCCGCGGGACCCAGGGCGGGTATGAATGTCTCGCCGTAGAGGTTGTCGCCCAGGAGGAACTGGACCATGGTCTCGAACATGGGGATATCGATGGCCTGGCCTTCGCCCGTGCGCTCGCGGTGGAAGAGTGCGGTCGTGATGGCGCCCACGGCGTAGATCCCCGTGGTGCGGTCGCAGAAGTTGACGGGGAAGTAGCGGGGCACGTCGCCCGACATCTGCGCGAAGGTCGCGGAGTAACCGCTGATCCCCTGGATGAGGTCGTCGTAGGCGGGTTGCGCCGCGTAAGGGCCCCCGCGGCCGAAGCCGAACATGCCGGCGTAGATCACCCCGGGGTTGAGCCTGCGGACCTGTTCGTACCCCAGGCCGAGCCTTTCCATGGCCTGGGGCCGGATGTTGTAAGCCATTACATCGGCATTGCTGCACAGTCGCAACATCGCCTCGAGGCCCTCGGGTTTCTTGAGGTCCAGCAGGATGCTGCGCTTGTTGCGGTTGAGCTGCAGGAAGAGGGGTCCCATGCCCTTCGTGCGCGACGGGCCCACGAAGCGCATGGGGTCGCCCCCCGGGGGCGCCTCGACCTTGATCACGTCGGCGCCGAAGTCGCCCAGGATCTGCGTGGCGTAGGGCCCCATCACGATTGTCGTGAGGTCGACAACGCGGATCCCCTCGAGTGCCCGTTTCATGGTTGGCTCCGCCATCCCTTTTGCCTCCGTCGCCGCCTCTCGCCGATCATGCGCGCAAGGCCTGCTGTGGGTTCTCATGGTAGGGCGGCGAGTAGATCACGAGGACCTTCACCGGATGGTCGCTGACGACGGCGAAGATGTGGGGCTCCCCGGCGGGAAAGAAGCAGCACTCGCCCGGCCCGATCTCGCGCTTGTAGCCGGCCACTTCGACATGCGCCCGCCCCTCGAGGATGTAGCAGACCTGCTCGAGACCGGGGTGGACATGTGGAAGGGCGCCGGGGCCCTTTTCGAGGACGCCGAGTACGACCTCGAGATTCCTCGCGCCGTTATCGGGGCCTATGAGCCTGCGGTTCTGTGTGCCCACGTGGTTCTTGGGGCTGTAGGCCGGCACACTCTCCGGCCGGACAAAATACCTCGATTCCATGGTAGCCCTCCTCCGTCGACGCCGCCCCGCAAGTGAGCCGATGCGGGACTTCGATGCAGGATGGGATGAGCGGGGTGCGTCAGGCCGCGACGTCTGCCCGATGCATCCGCAAGATACATGCCTGGTCGTGGCGTCCCGGAACGGGGATGGGCGTCTGAGAATCGTCCCGTCTTTCCCTGTAGGGAAATAATCTTTTATATCGGCAATTTGATGAGAGGAAGGCGCGGGCAGGGGCGGATTCGTTGCCTGCCTTTCGGAGGCATCGCGGAGGCTGTGGCGGGTAAAAAATATTCTTTATAGTCCAATTTACTGGACTGATACGGAGGAATATTGGTCCTTAAATGTCGCAAGTATTCAATATTGATATGTTTCCAACTATTTAGACTTTTTACCCTTTAATTCTTGATTATTAGAATCATTTTTACCGATATCGAGCTGTTTGATCTTGTTGTACAGGGTTGCCTTCGAGATCCCGAGGTCGTGGGCGATGACCTTCTTTGACTCGGTCGACTTGCCGCAATCCTTCAATCGCTCAAGGATCACCTTGCGCTCGAAGTCCCGGACCAGTTCCGCCAGCGTTGCGGCCCGCCGCCCCGCGGTCATCGACTCCAGGCTAAGGGCCCTCGGCAGGTGGTGGCCGGCGATGACGGAATCGTCGGCCATCTGGGCTGCGAACTCGATGGTGTGGATCAGCTCCCGTACGTTGCCGGGCCAGCGATACGTCGAGAAGATCTCGTAGACCCCGGGGGTGAAAGAGAGCCGGCGCATCATCTTGCGGCCGCACTGGACCAGGAAATGATCGGCCAGCACGCGGATGTCGGCGCCGCGCTCCCGCAGCGGCGGGATATGGATGTTGAGGACCCAGAGACGGTAGTAGAGATCCTGCCGGAACTCGTTTTCCTCGACCATGCGACTCAGGTCCCGGTTGGTCGCCGTGATCACCCGGACGTCGAGCGGGGTCTCCTGGGTGTCCCCCACGCGGCGGATCGTCCGCTCCTGCAGGACCCGGAGAAAGCGCCCCTGCATCTCGGGGGTCAGCTCGGCGATTTCGTCGAGGAAGATCGTCCCGCCGTCGGCGATCTCGAAGAGGCCGACCTTGCCCCCTTTCCGAGCGCCCGTGAAGGCTCCCTCGACATAGCCGAACAGTTCACTCTCCAGCAGCGAAGGCGACAGGGCGGCGCAGTTGACCGTGACGAAGGGCCCCGTTGCGCGATCGCCGGCGTTGTGGATGGCCTGGGCGAGAATCTCCTTGCCCGTCCCGCTCTCGCCCGAGATCAGGATGTCGTTGCCGCCGCGGGCGAATCGTCTCGCCAGTTCGACGACCCGCAGGATGCCGTCGCTTGCGCCGACGATGTCGTCGAAGGTGTAGCGTGCGGGGTAGGCGTGGTTGACGATGGCCTTCAGGCGGTCGGTCTGGCGGAGAATGCGCTGCAGTTCCTTCGAGAGGCGCTCGACCTCGGTGATGTCCCTGAAGACGCCGATGCCGCCCTTGATCTTGCCGTCCAGCACGATCGGCGCGAGGTCCACGACGTAATCGATGTCCCCCTCGCGTCGGAACACGCCCGACAGGGGCTTCCCTGAACGTACCACGTCGGGCAGCCTCGCGCCGGGCCGCACGTCCCGCAGCCGGCGGCCCAGGATCCTGTCGCGGGGCACGCCGGTGATGCGCGTGTACTCGTCGTTTAGATACCGAACGACGAACTCGTCGTCGATGATCATCACCCCGTTGTTGATGGAGTCCAGAATACTGAGCAGCCACCGGATCGACTCTTCCGGGGACTCGAGGACGTCCTTGAGGGTGTCGATGTCACTGAGGGCGTTTTCGTTCGGCGTCACCGCGGGGGTTTCCTTCTGGACCGGCATGGGACACGATGAAGCAGTAGCACATCCGGGCCGTTCCTTCAATGCACAGATCAGTTTTGAGTTGAGAGTTATGAGTTTTGAGTCAAAGCAGGAGGCCGTTCAGCGCCCGCCGTCCCGCGTGAAATCGATGCAGCCCTGCTCGACGTCGGTGCGCACGAGACGGACGCGCAGGCGGTCGCCCGCGTCGAGGCCCGGGAAGACCGTCCGGTCACGGTCGAAGGCGTCCGACCCGGATGCCCGGCGACAGGCGGCAGGGATCGGCAAAGACACGGGCAAGCGTGAACCTGATCCCTGTTACCTGGTGTCTTCCGGGCTCACTTTCTTCTCCTGCATCACCGACCCCTCGGGCGGGTAGTCGAGCGTGCCCTCGAGCTGCGAAACCCTCACGGGCCGGTGATCCGGGAAGGGCAGCTCGCCCTCGCGCCTCCAGCGGTCGACCCTCTCGGCGGCCTCGCGGCCCTTCTCCGCGTCGAGCCCGCCGTCTTTGGCCATGTAGAGGGTCCGCGAGGGGAATGCGAAACCGCTGCCGCTCGCCGCGACGAGGTCCATGATGCGCAGCAGCAGGTCCTCCTGGACGGCGAGGAACTCCGCGACCTCGGTCTCCACGATTTGGGCGAAGATTTCCACGTCGAGCGAGGATGCCCCGAAGGCGACAAGCCGCGCGCGGGCCGTCGAGGAGTCCACGCGGGGGTGGCGGTACAGCAGCTCGCGGATCGAGGTCAGGAGGAAGCGCAGCTGGTCCGCCGTGGTCTCGTAACGCAGGTTCAGGGTGTGCCGGAAGAGGAACCGGTCGCGCAGGGCGAAGTTCTCGATGCTCACCGCCGAGAGCTGCCCGTTGGGGATCGACACGACCGTGCGGTTGAGGGTCCGGATCAGGGTCGAGCGCAGGCCGATATGCTCCACGGTGCCCATGTGCTCCCCCGCCTTGCAGAAATCGCCCAGGCGGATGGGCTTGTCCCAGACGAGGAAGACGCCGCCGAAGAAGTTCTCGATGGTCTTCTGGGCGGCGAAGGCCACGGCGATGCCGCCGACGCCGAGACCGGCCACCACGGCCGCGACGTTGATCCCCGCGAAGTAGGTGAGGACGAACACGAGCCCGACGACGACGGCCAGGAGCTTGAGCAGCGTCGCCGTGAGGCGGACGATCGCATTGGCGGCCGCAGGCCGCCGCCGCTCGATGATTTCGGCGCCCGAGTCGATCAGGTGGATGGCGAGCCACATCAGGCCCACGACGGCCATCGTCGAAGCCACGAAGACCCAGAAGATCTGACCCAGCAGCGAGAACGCCACCCGGGAGTAGACGTAGAGGACCCCGGACGCGAAGATGAGCCGCAGGGGGTTCTTCGCCCGATGAAGCTTCCCCATGATCGCCTCGTCGTAGCGCCTGCGCAGGGTCTCCCTCACCGCGGCGGACAGCAGGGCCGTGATCGCCCAGCCGATCAGGAACGCCAGGGGAAGCATCAGGGCCGCCACGACCCAGCGGTAGAGGGGTTGCCCGGCGACGCGGGTCTCCGTCACGGCCGCGGGGAGCTTCCGCTCGAGCCAGGGGATGTCCACCTCCTCGTAGATCTGCGGCACCAGCTTCAGGGTCTCCGAGGCGAAGAGCCAGACGGGGGGGTTGTTCTCCTTCTGGACGCGCTCGAGCAGGATCCTGTACTCGCCCCTTCGGGTCTTGACGGTGCCCACCTTCTCGCGGTTGACGGGAAGGCCGTCGTTGAGGTTCCCCTCGGGCTTGCCGCTCAGCGCGACCGCCGAGACCGACACGGCCATGTCGAGAATGTACTCGAGCTCGGCGGCCAGCTGCTGGGCCCGCTTGCCCGTCTGGCGCGTGTCGAGGTAGTCGACGGCCCGCTCGTGGTCCCCTCGCTGCATCGCACGGATGAACCCCAGCACGGTCCCCTGCGGGGTGCTGCGCCCCAGGGGGTCGTCGTAGGTCGCCTCGGCCGGCGCGGGACCCGCTTGCGGCGCCGCCGGAGCGGCCTTTTCGGCGGCGTGGGCGCCGGCGGCGATCACGACGGCGACCAGAACCGCCAGGCCCAATCGGAGTGCCCAAGTTCCAAGGGTGGCCATAGAATCCTCCCTGCCGGGTTTCTTCCGGCCCCGGCATGCATTTTGCTGAAAAACGTCGAGGGCATAGAATTCCCCGCATCGGGGTGCCGGGAATTCGGAGGCTCAGGGAACGGGGTTCCCTGTTGTCGTGCTCGCATCACCCCGACGCAGCGGTCGACAGGCTCACGTCGGGCGCCGCGGGGGCGGCGCGTGCCATTGCTTTCATACCACGATTCGCCGCCGGGGGTAAGGGCGATCCTCTGACGGCGCGGCGTTTAAAGTTCTGTCCCAATCTGCCGATGGTTATCACGGCCGGTTCGCAGAAGACGCGCGACCGCAAAGATCCGAAGACGGTCCATCGTTATATGATTCGGCACTCATACCTGTCTGCCTCGTAACGCCGGACGCACCACCGTCCGCGCTTCATCCCCGTCTTTGCCTTCTCGACGCCCGCAGGGGCCCGGCCCGCGCCCCGGACAGGCGAGCGATCGCATGCGCCCTCTGGCTCGGCCGCCCGACGCAACACATGGAGGTGCAGGAACTGATGAAACGATTCTCGTTCGTACAATCACTCAAGGCAAGGCTTTTGGTCGGGGGAATCCTGATGATCGTGATCCCCCTGTCAGTGAGCGGCGCGATCTCCTGGTGGAAGGCCGACCGGTCCCTCACGGAGGCCAACCAAGGGATGCTGTATGAAATGTCCGAGGGGGCGGGCAACCTTGTGCGCGTCATCGCGGACAAGGAGCTCAAGCTGGCCCGGGAGCTGGCCACGCGCCCCGACACGATCCAGGCCGCCGAAAAGCAGAGTGCGGCGTTCAGCGAAGTGCTCAAGCACTTCGCCGCCGTCAGCGGCGACTACCAGGTCGTCTACGGCCTCGACCCATCAGGCAAGGGGTTCGCCGACTCCCACGGCGGGAAGAACATCGGCATCTACCTCGGGGACCGGGACTACTTCAAGAAGGCCAAGGCCGAGATGAAGCCCGTCGTGGGCGACATGGTCCTGGCAAAGACGACGGGTAGACCCGTCCTGCCTTTCTGCGTGCCCATCGTGAAGGACGGCAGGTTCATCGGCGCCATCGCCACGATCATGACGACCGACGCCCTGTCGGCCCGGTTCGCCGAGATCAAGGTCGGCAAGACGGGCTACGCCAGTGTCATCAACCGCGAAGGCATGGTGATGATCCACCCGAAGGCCGAGGCCGTATTCAAGCTCGACGTGAGCAAGCTCGAGGAGATGAAGGACCTCTGGACCCTTGTGCAGTCTCAGAAGCCGGGCTTCGCGCAGTACACCTACGGCGGGCAGAAGAAAATCGCCGCCGTCAGCCCCGTGCAGGTCAACGGCTGGGCGGCACTGACCGTCATGGACCTCGACGAGGCCGTGAGCGGGGCCCGGGAGATCCGCAACGCCCTCGCGCTGACCGGCGCTCTGCTGCTGGCCCTCTCGGCCGGCCTCACCCTGCTGTTCGCACGGGGGATCGCCGACCCGGTGGCCCGCGCCGCCGCGGAGATCCACGAGGCCGCGGCTCAGGTGTCCTCGGCCGCCTCCCAGGTGGCCGCGTCGAGCCAACACCTGGCCGAAGGGGCCTCCGAGCAGGCCTCCTCGCTCGAGGAGACGGCGGCGTCGATGGAGGAGATTTCGTCCATGACCAGGCAGAACGCCGACAACTCGCAGAGCGCAAACGCACTGATGGTCTCCACGAAGAACGCCGTCGAAAAGGCCGAGGTCTCGATGCAGGAGATGGTGCGCTCCATGGACGCAATCAGCCAGGCCAGCGAGGAGACGGGCAAGATCATCAAGACGATCGACGAGATCGCCTTCCAGACCAACCTGCTGGCCCTCAACGCCGCCGTCGAGGCGGCGCGGGCCGGCGAGGCCGGGGCGGGGTTCGCCGTGGTGGCCAGCGAGGTGCGCAACCTGGCCATGCGGGCCGCCGAGTCGGCCAAGCTGACCGCCGCCCTGATCGAGACCACGACGAGCCGGGTGAAGGAGGGCTCCGCCCTCGTGTCGAAGACGACCGACGCTTTCGCCGAGTTGAACCGGAACACCGAGAAGGTCTCCGGGCTGGTGGCGGAGATCGCCGCCGCCTCGCAGGAACAGGCACGCGGAATCGGCCAGGTGGGAAGCGCCATCACCGAGATGGATAAGGTCGTCCAGCAGACGGCGGCTAACGCCGAGGAATCCGCCTCCGCCTCGGAGGAGCTCAACGCCCAGGCGGGCCAGATGCAGGCCGTGGCCGAGACCCTGATGCGGATCGTCGTCGGCTCGGAAACGGTCGCGGCGGGGGCGAAGAAGCCCGTCGCTGCCTCCACGGACCTCTCGGCGAAGATCTCCGGCGCGGTGGGACCCGGGAAGCTCCCGAAGACCGGGCAGGTCCTCCCGCCGGAGCGCGACGGCGGCTTCAAGGACTTCTAGCCTGTACCTCCGATGTCGCAGACGGAAAGGGCATCCCGCGGGATGCCCTTTCCGTTCCTGCGCCCGGGTCCTTACCGGACGTTCTCGCCCGCGTGTTCGAGCTCCGCGATGACCTGGGCGCCGAGCAGGACGATGATCGCCACGGCCTCGACGCTCAGCAGGAACACCACCAGCGACGCGAAGGAGCCGTAGATGAGGTTCACGAAGGTGTAGGTGCGGTAGTACCAGACGATCGCGCGGCGCGTGATCTCCCAGAGGACCGCGGCGGCGAGCCCCCCCAGGAGCGCGTGCCGGAACGTGGTGGGCCCCACGGGCAGCACGAGGTAGAGCGTCGTGATCAGGAAGACCTCCGCGGCGAGCCCCAGCAGGTAGACCGCGATCCCGAACACGAACCCCAGGGAGAGGTCGAGGCCGAACAAAACCAGTTTCGCGCCGACCAGGGGTTCCAGCAGGATGTTGACGGCCGACAGGAACAGGATGCTCAGGGCGATGACCAGGATGAACGCGTAGGGAATGATGCTCGAGATCAGGAAGTGCCGGCGCCGCTTCCTCACGCGGTGGAATATGGCCGAGATGGCGCTCTCGAGGACCGAGAAGGCAATGGAGCTGAAGAACAGCAGGACGAGGATGCCCACCGTGCCGATCACCCCCCGGTATTGCAGGAAGGCCTTGACCTGCTTCGTGAAGGCCGCGGCGTAGCCGGGCATGAACATGCCCATGTAGGTGGACACCGTTTCCAGCAGCCGTTCCGTCTCCACGACGTGCGAAAGCACGATGAGGATCAGGATCAGCATGGGGATGATGGACAGCAGGGTGTAGAAGGCGACGGCCCCGGAGAGCAGGAGACCCTGGTTTTGCCGGAAGCGGACGAGAACACGGCCGAGAAAACCGGCGAACCGGCCGAGCACCCCCAGCGCCTTGTACACCTTGACCATTGCGCGACCCGAATCGTCAGGATGAGCCCCGTGCCCGCCCCGCAGGGCATGCGTCCGGAGGCACTCCGAATGATAGGCGATCAGGGGTCAAGGTTCAAGGATAAAAGGAAAAGGGGGGATCGTTCAGTGCAGCGCGAGGGGGAAATCCGTGCCCGCGCCCCAGCTCACGGGGTACTGCGCCTGGCCCCGGTGCCTCTCCGTCAGCTCCGGGAGCTTCTCCTTGACGTAGTGGATGAGCCCCTCGACGGTCACCTTCTTCTGCCCCGCCCTGCCCTGCAGTCCCTCGAGGAGCGAGTAGGTGAACACCCCGTGACCCAGCGCCTTGATCTCGGCGGCGTACTGCCGGTCCGTCGAGGCCGAGACGATGTAGGTGCCCGTCGAGCGGGCGAGCTGCACGAGGGCCTTGCGCGCCTCGGTGCTGCGCATGGCGAGCACGAGCCTGCCGGACTTGCAGGCGTCGATCATCACGAAGACCTTCTGGGCCCTGCACTGCTTGATCGACTCGCTGATGAAGGCGTTGGAGATGCCGCCCGTCCGGAGCTCCTGCTCGATCTCGGGCGCCGTGACGTCGTGGGGGATGAAGTACCACTCCTCGCCCACCGTGTCGCCGTGCCCGGCGAGGTAGATGAGAAGCGTGTCCTGCGGCGCGGCCTTCTTCCCCACCTCCGCGAAGAGCCCCCGGATCGCAGGCCCCGTCGCCTGCTCGCTCATCGCCGGGTAGACGTGCACGTTCCGGAAGAGCTTCTTCACGGCGGCGGACTGGAAGAAGCCGATCACCCCCTTCGCGTCGGTCTCTGCGTAGGTCAGGTTCAGGGCCGCGTTGCGGTAGCGGTTGATCCCGACGACGACGAGGTGCAGGTCGCTCTCCTTCTCCGCCCCCCGGAGCGTGACGGTGATCTCCATGGGGCTGCTCTCGACCTGTTCGCGGCTCAGCGCGACGACCTTGAGCCGGTTCTCCCCCTCGACGAGCTTGACCCGGAAAAGGTGCTCCTCGGTGCCGCCTTCCCTCGTCACCTTCCCCGCCGCCTCGCGGGGGAGGAGTTTTCCGTTCTGGTAGAGCCGCACCTCCGCGATGCCGCCGCCCTGGTCCTCGGCGATCACCTTGATCTCCTGCTCGTCGCTGTCGAACTGTCCGCCCGGCAGAGGCGACACGATGGCCGCCTCGGGCGGGGGCTTGATGCCGGCACGTTCGATGTCGGGCACCGCCTTCACGCCCAGCGAGGCGATGACCGTCGCGTCGTCCTCGACGGCCTTGACCGCCCGGGCCGTGACCTCGGGGCGGTAGAACCGCTCGAAGAACCGCGAGACGGGGTAGAAGCTCGCCGCCCTGTCGATCCCGTTGTTGACGTGCCAGCCGATGAGCTCGTCGCCGCCCTCGCTGGCGTCGTAGTAGCCCGCGGGGGTCCACAGGACCCAGCGCTTGCGGTCGCTGTGGGGGTAGAAGGCCGCCAGCTCCCGTCCGTCCTTCATCCGGTACCACCGGATCGTGCCGTCGCTCACTCCCGCGACGGCCAGGCTCCCGTCGCGCGAGACATTGAGTGCCCTCACGGCCCCCGGGACGGAGCGGAACCAGAGCTCCTTGCCTTTCATGTCGAAGCGGTAGAGGCCCCACCACGTGCCGTAGAGAAAGCTCTTGCGGTCGGGGACGACGGCGTAGGAGGTCCCCTGATCACGGTGGCGCAGGGGAAGCGGCCTGCCGTTGAGCTTCGGCTCGAACTTCAGCAGCCAGTCCGTGAGCTCGAACCCGTCGGCCTTCAGAAGGGGATCGAGCATGCCGGGGGACGGCGCCGGGTTGAGTTCGATCTGTTTCGTCTCGACGGAGAACTGCGCCGGCACGCCGCGCTCCGGGAGAAAATCGAACCGCACCGTCACGGCGTCCGGCGAAATGGAAAAAGCCTTTTCCGTGTAGTGATCCAGGTTGGGGCTCTTGACGAAGATCTCCCGGCCCGTCGAGTCCAGCAGGCCCATGTCGCCGTTAACGCCCGCGTAGGCGACCCGGCCGTCGCGCAGCGCCAGGAGGCTGCGGATGACCGCCCTGCTTGCGGGCAGGTAGGACGGCGAGTGAAAATTCCCGGTGGGCCAGCGGACGATGACGTTTCTGCCCTTCTGCCCGAAATTCCCCGCCGCAAGGAGAAACTTCCCGTCCGGGGACCAGGCCACGGCAAGCAGCCGGGGGGTGCGGAAGGGGGTCTTGCCCGCCAGGGGCGATTCGAACGGGATGAGATCGGTTGTCGAATGGATGCCGACCCGGCCGACCTCGAAATACCCCAGGGCGATCAGGGAGCCGTCCGGCGAGAAGGCAACCGAGGAGGGGCTGTCCTCCTTTGCGACGGCCTGCTTCGCAATCCGCCTGAGCTGCCCGTCGTAGAGCCTCAACGCACCGTCGATGGAGGAGACCACAAGCCTGCCCGCCGCGTCGAAGTCCATCCCCCAGATCGTATCCGCGTAATCGCGATCCTCGCCTGCCTTCGCCACGTCGATCCGATGGCCCGAGCGGGTGATGGAGAAGACCCGAAGCCCCGCGCTCGCCCGCAGGCCGGCGGCCAGCATGCGACCGTCCCGCGAGAACCGGAGCCTGGTGATGGACTCGGGAAGCCCCCCGATCCGCCTGAGCAAGCGGAGGCTCTCCCGGTCGAAGAGATAGATGCTGCGGCTTTTTTCCGAGTCCCGCGTCCTGCCGCCGCAGGCAATCGTGCCGCCGTCGGGGGAGACGGCCACGGCCAGGATCGCGCCGTCCCCGAGCCTGCCGACGGGCGGCCTCAGGGTCCCCAGCAGCCTGCCCGTCGACGAGTCCCAGATGCGCACCGTCTTGTCGATGGAGCCCGTCACCAGCCAGCGCCCGGCCTCATCGGCCGCCATGTCGCGGATCGAATTGGAATGGAGGCCTGCCTCGATCGTCAGGATCGGCTCCGTGGGGATGGACGGGCCCGAAGCGACCTGCGTCGACTCGTCGGGCTGGGCGCAGAGGGGAAGCGCAGAGGCCGCGGACAGCAGCGCGGCGGTTAGAAGGGCCAGGGTCTGGACGATCCGGCGGGGATGCATGGCTTACTTGCCCCTGCTGGGATGGGCCTGACGGGGGTCAGGCGCGGGCTGGGTTGTCCTGCCTGGCGGGCACTAGAGCTTGTCCCATTCCTCCCACTTGTAACCTTCGAGAACCTCGACCATGGCGTCGATCTTCTTCTTGTCGGCGTCCTTGTACTCCTTCCAGAGGTTCACGCAGGCATCGGTGATGGGGCCCGCCATCCCGGCGACGGCGGCAAGCCCCGGCAGCGCCCGGTTGGACGTGCTGCCGGACTCGATGAAGGCCCGGAACTTCTCGTTCACCGTCACGAGCCGCTTCACGTCCTCGTTGAGCATCTCCCGGAGCTGGGACTCCTTCATGCTGCGGCTGGTGAGCGACGTCTGGAGCTGCTGGATGATGGGGTTCCCGATGGACTTGGCGTCGGTGTAGTAGAGCATGGCCTGGGTCAGCTTCTTGGGCTGCTTCTTGAAGCTCACCTTGGCGATCTTCGCGTAGCCCACGGACTTCTCCCGCTCCTCGCTGAGTTTCTTGAGTTCCTTGGACACGTCGCAGAAGGTCCGCTCGACCCCGGGGGGGCCGAAAAAGAGGATCACGACGGCGGTGATCAGGATACCCGCCTTGAGCCGGCCCGCTGACATCATCGAAGCACCCCCTCCGCAGGTTAAAACGAGGGAACAAAAAACCCCGCTCTCCTTCGAGAAACGGGGTTTTCACGATCGGTCCATGGCCCACCTTGCGGACGTGGAAGGGTTCAAGCCGTGACGATACGCAATGAATGGTCCTATGAAGCCCTTCTAAGCCAGATTTCCCAAAAATTCAAGGGCTTTTTGATATGTCTATCTCTGTTTGTCCTTCCCGAAAGCCCTCGCGAAGGGGTTGTTGAAGGGGGCGGGCTCGGGTTTCTTCTTCTCCGGCTTCTGCCGGTCCTGCCGATGCTTCTCCGGCCTGCGCTCCGGCCGCGGGCCCTTATCCGGCGACGCTTGCGCAGGGGGCGCCTTCCTCTCGCCCGTGGCGCCCTTCTTCATCGAAAGAGAGATCCTCTTGCGTTCCAGGTCCACCTCGAGGACGGTCACCTCGACGCGCTGGGCCACCTTCACGACCTGGTTGGGGTCGGAGACGTAGCGGTCGGCCAGCTGGCTCACGTGCACGAGGCCGTCCTGGTGGACGCCCACGTCGACGAAGGCCCCGAAGGCCGTCACGTTGGTGACGACGCCGGGCAGCTTCATCCCGGGCCGCAGGTCCTCGGGCTTCTCGACGCCCTCGGCGAAGACGACGGCCTCGAAGCGCTCGCGGGGGTCGCGGCCGGGCTTGGCCAGCTCGGCCATGATGTCCTTCAGCGTGGGAATGCCGACCTTCTCGGTTACGTACTTCGTGATGTCGATGACCTTGCGCTTCGCCTCGTCCTTCATGAGATCGACGACGGAGCAGCCGAGGTCGCGCGCCATGGCCTCCACGACGGGATAGCTCTCGGGGTGGACGGCGCTTGCGTCCAGCGGGTTGACCCCGTCGCGGATGCGCAGGAAGCCCGCCGCCTGCTCGAAGGCCTTGGGACCGAGGCGAGGGACCTTGCGCAGGGCCTCGCGCGCGTCGAAGGGGCCGTGCTCGTTTCGGTACGCCACGATGTTGGCGGCCAGCTGGGGCCCCAGGCCCGAGACGTAGGTCAGCAGCTGGGGGCTTGCCGTGTTGACCTCGACCCCGACGGCGTTGACGCAGCTCGACACGACGTCGTCGAGGCTTCGCTTGAGGGCCCCCTGGTCAACGTCGTGCTGGTACTGCCCCACGCCGATCGCCTTGGGGTCGATCTTGACGAGCTCGGCCAGCGGGTCCATGAGCCTGCGGCCGATGGAGACGGCGCCACGCACGGTGACGTCGTGATCGGGGAACTCGTCGCGGGCGACCTGCGAGGCGGAGTAGACCGAGGCGCCGCTCTCGTTGACCGGGATGACCTGGATGCCGGCAAGGCCGAGGCCGCGGATGAAGGCCTCCGTCTCGCGGCCCGCCGTCCCGTTGCCCACGGCGACGGCCTCGATGGAGAACCTCTTGACCAGCTCCCGGATCGTCGCGGCCGCCTTCACCTTCCCTTCCTCGGAGAAATGCGGGTAGATCGTGTCGCTGTGCAGGAGCTTGCCCTGCCGGTCGAGGCAGACCACCTTGCAGCCCGTGCGGAAGCCCGGGTCGACGGCCAGGACGTTCTTCCTCCCCAGCGGGGGCGCCAGCAGGAGCTGCCGCAGGTTGTCGGCGAAGACGCGGATGGCCGCCTCGTCGGCACGCTTCTTCGTCTCGAGGCGGATCTCCGTCTCCATGGACCAGCACAGAAGCCGCCTGTAGCAGTCGTGAACGGCCTCGCGGACCTGCTCCGAGGCGGGCCCCTGCCCCGTGATGAACTGATCCTCGAGAAGCTTCAGGGCCTCCTCTTCGGGAGGGGCGATGCCGAGGCTCAGGACCTTCTCGTTCTCCCCGCGGCGCATGGCGAGCACACGGTGGGAAGGCGCCGAGGCGACGGGCTCCTCCCAGGCGAAGTAGTCGCGGAACTTCGCGCCCTCGGCCTCCCGGTCGGCGATGACCCTGGACCTGAAGACACCCTTCGCGGCGAAGAGGTCGCGCATCTTCGCGCGGGCCTCGGGGTTCTCGTTGACCCACTCGGCGATGATGTCCCGGGCGCCGGCCAGGGCGTCGTCGGCCGTCTCCACGCCCTTTTCGGCATCGACGAAGGCGGCCGCCTCGGCGGCGGGGTCCGTCGCGTGGTCCTGCGCGAAGAGAACCGCCGCCAGCGGCTCGAGCCCCTTCTCCTTCGCGATGGTGGCCCGCGTCCGGCGCTTGGGCCGGAAAGGCAGGTAGATGTCCTCGAGGACGGCCATCGTCCCGGCGGCGCTGATCTTTTCTTTCAGCTCGTCGGTGAGGAGCTGCCTCTCTTCGAGGGATTTCAGGATGGCCTCGCGGCGCCTGTCCAGCTCCGCCAGCTGCTCCAGGCGGTCGCGGATGCCGGTGATGGCCACCTCGTCGAGCGAGCCCGTGGCCTCCTTGCGGTAGCGGGCGATGAAGGGCACCGTGCCCCCCTCCTCGAGCAGGCCGGCGACGGCCCTCACCTGGCCGGGGGCCAGGCTCAGCTCGGCTGCGATGGTCTCGACATGTCTTTCCTGCATGATCTCCCCCGAGAAGGTCGGCGATTGCGTCAACAGAAAAACGCTCCGGCCGACAGCCGGAGCGCCCTTTGAGCGAATTGGCGGAAGTGCATGGGAATCGAACCCACCTGGGAGGGTATCAGCCCCCCACACTGGATTTGAAGTCCAGGAGGCCCACCAGTGACCTGCGCACTTCCGGGAAGGGTAAGATATCGAAGGGGCTGGAGAATGTCAAGACGATCTCGAATCGCGAAAGTCCTTGCCTCCGTCGCCGAATGCGCTATAGTGGAGACGACATCGCTCTCGCTCCAGGATTCACGCCTTCAACTCCCGGGCGTCATTCGACTTCTCATCCGATCTTCCCGGCTCCCGTTTGAGACTGCGTCGCAAATCGAAATTTGTCGTTCCGGGCAATCGAAGCGCGACCCGGGAACCGGTCGTTTCAGTCCGTTCCGGAACCCCGCTTTCGCGGGGATGACCTGTGAATTGCCTTTTCCCTGCTGCGACGCAATCACCTTGCAAGACAAGAGTGCTTTCACGTTCCGAGTACAGGCACCGTGACGAAAAGAACACCGCGCACCGCCGGGCCCGGCTCTGCACCGGCGCCATTTCCGCGGCGCGCGGGCGGGTTCGGGAGGGCCCTGCCGGGCGTCCGCTCCCGGCAAGGGGTCGAGCGGGAAAGCGTTGAGGGGTATCAGGAACAAGAACCGCCAAGAAGGAGGGAAAGGCAATGGCTACGATTCGTTCGCGTCATGGAAATCCGCTGTGGTCGAAGTGGTCCTCGAACCGCGGACAGGGTAACGCGTCCTTTCTGATCATCACGGTCTGCATCGTCGCCCTCGTCGTGATGCAGATCCGCTACTGCGCACCCGCGCCGCCTCCTGCAGCCGTGAAGCCGCCCGAAAAGGCCGTTTCGGACGCGGCGAAGGCCGTCATGGACCGGCTCGGGAAATTCCTGGCGGTCAAGCTGCCGAGCGGGGTCGAGCTCAATGTCCCCGAGCTCGGCGTCGAGAGAAAGCTTATCGCCTTCATCGAGGACAAGAGCAAGCCCGTCGACAGGGAGACCTGGTTTTCCTTCGACCGGCTGGAATTCGAAACGGGCAGCGCGACGCTGAAACCGGCGTCGGCGGAGCAGCTGAAGAACATCGCCGAGATCATGAAGGCCTACCCGAAGGTCTCCCTGAAGATCGGCGGGTACACGGACAACGTGGGCAGCGCGGACGCAAACCTGAAGCTCTCGCAGCAGCGCGCGGAAAACACGATGAAGGAGCTCGTCAAGCTGGGCGTCGACGCGAAGAGGCTGGAGGCCCAGGGGTACGGGGAGAAGCACCCGGTTGCCGACAACGCGACGGAGGAAGGCAGGCAGAAGAACCGCAGAATCGACCTTCGGGTCACGAGGAAGTGATCCCCGCCGCCGTCCCGCAGCGGCCGGACGGGCATCTGTGAACCCGGGAAGAGGGCTGCCGGGAGACCGACAGCCTGAACCCCGTCATCGCCGCTCAGCGGACAACCCGGCAGATGCCGGGAGCCCCGGCGGTCGGATCGGCCGGGTTCGGGGGGTCACTTCTGCCCTGCACGCTTTTTCAGCAGCCAGTCGATGACCTCGCCGGACTCGACCTGCTCCTGCTTCTGGGGCGCCGTCTCCCGGCTCGCCGCTCCCGCCCGGTCCGCGGCAGGGGCGCTATCCCTTTCCTCTGTCGGGGCGGAAACCCCGGCGGCCGGAGACGGGCGGCTCGGGCCTTTGGCCGATACCCGCCGTACCCGCTCCGCAGCCGGCTTCGTAACGGTCTGCCGGGACTTCCTACGTTCCTCGCGGGCCTCCGGCACCCGGCCCGGCTCTTCCCCGGGGGACATGGCGGGCTCCCCCTTCCCCGCCGGCAGGTTCGGGATCTGACCCGCCACGGCGGGTACCGCAGCGTTCTCCGCCGATGGGGCGGTCGGGGAAGCGACGGGTTTCTTCACCGCCGCGGTCGGAGGGGCCGTCGTCGTCCGGCCCCTCAGCACGACGGACGCAACGACGATCAGGGCGATGAGCAGGCTCCCGAGGACCGCGTAGGCGACCCAGCTGCGGTTCCGGCGCCGGACCTGGCCGGCGGGGATTCCCGGCTCGTCCTCCTCGTCCGCTTCGTGGGCCTTCTCCGAACCGTCCGCCGCGGCCGTCTCGAACGAGTGATTCCCCGCGGGTCCGTCAGGCGCCGCTTTCTCCGCCGGCATCAACTTCAAGGCCTCCCGCACTGTGTCCTGGGGGACGAGCTGCTCCCCCAGGTAAAACGCACGGGACAGGGCGGCCTCGCAGGCCCTGTTGACCAGGCCTGGAACCCCTTTGGAGTAGATAAAAATCTCCTCGACCGCATCGGACGTGAACAGCTCCCGTTCGCACTGGGTGACCCGGAGACGGTGCCGGATGTACTGCGCGGTCTCATCCCTCGTCAGGGGATCGAGCGTGAGTCTCGCGCCGGCGCTCTCGAAGAGATCCCGGTGGGCCTCGTCGTTCACCAGCTCGCGAAAGCGGGGTTCGCCGAAAAAGACAAGCTGCAGCGGCGGCACGCCGTTCTCGGCCGGCCTGCAAATCTGCGACAGCTCGCGCAGGCTCGAACCGTTCAGACGGTGGGCATCGTCGACGATCAGGACCGCGGGCCGTCCCAATGAGCCGGTCCGGCGAAGAAACTCCGAAAAGCGCCCGGCAAAGGATCCCCGGCCTTCCGGGTCGGCGCCGATCCCGAAGGCCCTCTCGACCAGTTTCAGGAAATCGATGCCCCTGTACTCCATGCAGGGAACGACGACGGCCAGAGTCCGGTCGCCGAGTTCGTCGACCACGGCGTTGGCCAGCAGCGTCTTTCCCGTCCCCGCGGCACCCAGCACCACGTGTACCCCCGCCCCGTCGAGGATTCCCCGAACCAGGTCGGCCACGATCTCCTTGCGCTTTCCCCCGAGCCAGAGAAACTTCGGGTCCGCGTCGGCCGTGAAGGGGTTTTCGGTCATCCTGAAATGGGCCGGATACATGACGGACCAGAGCCTCGCGGGATCGCGCCCGCGGCCTACGTCTCTTCCCTTCCGGGCCCTGCCTTTCATGTGCAACGGTCCTCGCTATTCCGAAAACATCTTCTTGATGGCATCCAGCACGGGGTTGACGGCGCGGGGCTTCTCGGGGGCACGGCGCCTGGCGGGCTGAATCACTTTCGTGACGCAGTCGTACTGCTCCCACCCCTTCAGCGGCGCGTTGAGGTCGACGGTCTTCCACTTCGGGTGGCCGTTTGCCTTCAGCCAGTCGAGATTGTCGTGGACGATCTTGGCGACCTTGCCGACGTTCTCGCAGTTGGATCCCCGGAAGTCGTACGAGATGAGAACGGCCTTCACGGCGACGGTGCTGACCGCCTGCGGCTGCCACGGGTAGGTGTTCGCGGGGATCTGCACGGCCGGGTAGAACTCGAGGATGCTCTTGTTCGTGATCGGCACCAGGGAGAGCCTGTCCTCGGCGGTCACGTCCTCCGAGAACAGCTTCACCGGGAGCCCCGCGACGTAGAACAGGGCGTCGATGTCCCCCTTCTTCAGGAGGGCCAGGGCGTCGACGGGCCCCACCGCCAGCATGTCGCGAGGCTTCACGCCGGAGGCCTCGAACAGCAGGCGCGAGGTGAGATAGATCCCGCTGCCCTCCTCCCCGATGGCGACGATCTTGCCGCCCAGGTCGTCGAAATCCTTCACCTCCGCGCCGGCCAGCAGGTGGACTTCCTCGTTGTAAAACGGAAAGACCATCTTGGTCTTGGCGGCGATCCGCTGCAGCACGGGGTCGGTCTGGATCTTGGCGACAAAGGCCAGGACGTCCGACTGCACGATCCCCATCTGGGTGTCGGGGGCCTTGTAGACCGCGAAGACGTTGTGCACGGAGCCCTGCGAGTCGTCCACCCGCAGACGCACGCCCTTCTGCTTCACCAGCTCCGCCATGTTCAGCCCGAACTGATAGTAGGTGCCCTTTTTGCTCCCCGTGACGATTCCCATGTCCTGGGCGAATGCGGCGCTTGCGGCAAAGACCAGCGCGACCGCGAGGATGACACCCCTGAGCGTTCTCTTCATACCTTTCTCCTCCCTGCCGTCGTCATGGGCCCGCCTTGCCGGGCCCTACACACCGGATTCCGGACCTTTTACGTCCCGGGCCGATTCGGAGCGGCCCCTGGATGCGTACGGTCCCCCTTCTGGCGGGGCAGCGGTTGATTCTCTGACACAGAACCCGGGCCGGCGTTTCGAGTATTGGGTCCTGCAGCAGGTTGAACGGGCTGACCGAAGAAAGGGGATGGAAACATGCCGCAGTTGTCACTTTACTCCTACTTGCGGACAACCCCCCCGGGATGTCAAGGAAGAAATTTCCTTTCCCCGTCCCTCTACACCGTCCACTGCACAAGCTGCGGCGGTGTGTAGGCGCCATAACAGGGCCCCACGGGCCCGCTCTGGGGGATGTACAGGAACGAGGTGAAGTAGCCCTCGATGTAAGGTTGATTCCCTTTTTTCGAACCGGTAATGTGGAACCCGATGAAGCCGTGAACCGGCACCCTTGCGTGCGTATCGAAATCGGCGTCGAGGACGACCGGCAGGGCCACGTCGATTTCGAGCGGAACTTCGTTGTAGATCGTGTTCTTCGTGCCGGGTTGAATCCAGATGCTGTCCAGGTTCGTCACGGTGTTGGGATTGCCGTTCTGGATCAGATCGCGGATGAACGGAACGTCGTTCACATCGACGTCAAAGGACGTCCACTGCCCCGCATCGTCTTCGGGGTAGTGATAATCGGAACCGATCCTTATGGTCGAGGACCGGCTGCCGAACTCGCTCGCCCTGTCTGCCACGGACCGTCTGATCGCGATGGGGAACAGGGCTCCGGGATAGGCGACACCGGGACATGCGGTCACCGCCGTTGCCGTCGCGCCCACGCCGGCGGTGCCGATCCCGAGGGCCCTGGCGAAGAAGAGCTGCACGGGCCCGCTGTTCTCGCCGCCGCTCCTGCGCACCGTGACCTGGACGGCCGGCGCGTCCTGCGGTCCCTGCGTGCTGAGCGGGCTTCTGAGGGTTCCGGACACGAGATTCCAGTACCCCGTCCGCACCTCGTAATCGGTGAGCATGACGCCGCCGGCCGTGTTGGCGGGGGCCTGCGGGTAATCAGCCGCAGCCTCTGCCGCGCCCCACTCGGGGGGGTACGACCGAGATCACGGCGCCCGTCACCGAGCGAGGATACAGACGGCCTGCACCGGCCAGCGCGGCGGCGTCGGCCGCATTCTGCAGCTCGGTACGCACCACGTAGAGGTAGCCGATGTCAAGAGCCAGCGCCGCGATCCCCAGGAACACGATCATGAGAAACGCCACCAGGATGGCCGCCGCCCCGGACTGGCGGCGACGTCCCGTAAAAAAGGATTTTCGGCTCTCCGATCTCATCTTAATGGGTGTCTCCTCCTCACCGGTTCTTCCTTTTCCCCGCGCCGATGTCCCGGCGCATCCCGCTCATCACTCGCATTTCATGACGGTCCGCGCGTTGATGGCGATGGTCGTCAGGGCCAGGAAATTGTAGTTGTACGATACGTTGACTTCCAGGTCCTGGCCGAACGCGGCGCAGCTCCCGCTCGGCACCGTCGTCACGGGATTCGTCCTCGAGCCGAACGTGACGAGATGGTCCGCGGCATAGGCGTCCACCACGCGCGCGATGTCGGCGGCGGACAGCCTGGGGATCCTCTGCACGATGCCCGCGCGGGCCCCCTCGCGGCTGGCATTGGTGATGACCTGCTTGTCGTAGATCAACAGACCGAAATCGACGATGCCGAAGAACAGAGCGACCAGGACAGGGAGAATGATCGCGAACTCGACGGCAGAGGCTCCTTTCTGGTTCCTGCGTTTCCTCATGGGTACCCTACATGGTTCATCGAGAATCCGGCGGCGGTCCCGCCGGCCGCGCAAGCCGCAAGCCGTGACGGCCCGTCCGGCCCCCCGGCCTCGCAGTGCGCCGTTGCTGCACGCGCAGCAAAGCATTTCGCTGTCGATCGGAACGGGGGAGACGCAAACAAACGAAGGGTCGGCAGGGAAAGGTGCACCAACCCGGTTCACCCGGAGCCGGCAGCGGGCCCCGGAATGCTCGGGTTTCCTTCTTCCTTCGTCAACCTGCATCTCGCCCCGGGCCATGGCAGGGGCCTGGGGCCATCCCTCAAAATCAGAGCGCCAGGAAGTAATTGTTGCAGGCGGCCTCGATG